>Ga0164241_10002568_pt1 | contig 19362 bp, 13 predicted proteins | sample OricomyardsoilBY_FD_108780 | JGI IMG/M metagenome (GOLD analysis project Ga0164241, IMG submission 108780) | Backyard soil microbial communities from Emeryville, California, USA - Original compost - Back yard soil (BY) | ecosystem: Environmental > Terrestrial > Soil > Unclassified | place: USA... | reverse complement strand
TTATCACCACGGGCACCGGCAATGTAGTGATACCCGCTACCGGCCTGACCCACGGCGGCAGCCTGTCTATCAATGCCAACAACCTGTCGGATGGTGATACCAGCCTTACCCTGGGCGCCACCAGCGCCAATATTAATTTGCGTGACGGTGCGGCGGCCCAAACCTGGGCCACCAGTTTCAACAGTCTGGTATTGGAGATAGCGGGCACGGGCGCTTTCTCCCTCACCGATACCAACGGCCTGACCCTGACCTCAGCCACCACGGGCGGCAACGCCAGCTTCACCACCACCGACGCCGACCTGGTTCTGACATCGTCACCGGTGGTGGCAGGCAATCTCTCCCTGACCACGACGGGCACTGGAAACCTGGTTATTCCTGCCACCGGCCTGAACCACGGCGGCAGCCTGGCCATCAACGCTAACAATCTGTCGGATGGCGATACCAGCCTTACCCTGGGCGCCACCAGCGCCAATATCAATTTGCGTGACGGCGCGGCGGCCCAGACCTGGGCCACCAGTTTCGACAGCTTGGTATTGGCGATAGCGGGTGTGGGGGCTGTCTCCCTCACCGATAGCAATGGTTTGACGCTGACATCAGTCAGTACCGGAGGCAACGCTGGGTTCACCACCACCAATGCCGATCTGGTGCTGGGAGCGGCACCTGTTGTCACCGGCACCCTGGCGCTCAATACGGTGGGCAGCGGCGATGTGGTGATTCCCGATGCCGGACTTGTTATTCCGGGCAATCTCACCGTGTCCGCCGACGACCTGCGGGATTCCGATACCAACCTGACCCTGGGTGCGGCCAGTGCAAATATCACCTTGCGCGATGGGGACGCCGCGCGGGCCTGGATGACCAGCTTCACCAGTTTGGTTCTCGACATCGCCGGCAATGGCGCATTCAGCCTGATGGACAGCAACGGCCTGACTCTCACGTCCGCCAGCACGGGCGGCAACGCCAGCTTCACCACCACCAACGCCGACCTGGTTCTGACATCGTCACCGGTGGTGGCCGGCAATCTCTCCCTCACCACTACGGGTACCGGCAATCTGGTCATTCCTGCCACCGGCTTGAACCACGGCGACAGCCTGGTCATCGACGCCAACAACCTGTCGGATGGCGATACCAGCCTTATCCTCGGTGCAACCAGCGCCGATATCACATTGCGCGATGGTGCCGCTGCCCAGACATGGGCGACGGACTTCAACAGTTTGGCCTTGGCTATCGCGGGCGGTGGTGCCTTCAGCCTGACCGACAACGATGGTCTGACCTTGACCTCTGCCAGCACCGGCGGCAGCGCCAGCTTCAGCGCCACCAATGGCGACTTGGTATTGATGTCCGTGCCAGTGGCAACGGGCGACCTGCTTCTTTCCACGATTGGCAGCGGCGACTTGATCATTCCGGCGGCGGGATTAATCCACCACGGCAACCTGACAGTCACCGCCGACGACCTGTCCGATGGGGATAGCACGCTTACCCTGGGCGCCACCAATGCCAGTTTCAATTTGCGTGGCGGCGCGGCGGCGCAAACCTGGAACACCAGCTTCGATACGCTGGCCCTCGCTATTGCGGGTAACGGCGCTTTCACTTTGACGGACGCGACGGACCTGTCTCTCGGCGCCATCACCACCGGTGGCGACGCCAGCTTCAGCGCCACGGACGCAGACTTGGTGATCACGGCCAGCCCCTCCGTCGGCGGCGTTCTGTCTCTTAACACCACTGGTGCCGGCAACCTCCTGATACCGGCCACTGGCCTGAACCACGGCGGCGGCCTGGCCATCAACGTCAACGACCTGTCGGACGGCGATACCAGCCTCACCCTGGGCGCCACCAGCGCCAACATCCAATTGCGCGGCGGCGCAGCGGCCCAGACCTGGAACACCAGTTTCGACGCTCTGGCACTCGCCATCGCCGGTGCGGGTGACCTGGCGGTTACCGACACCAACGGCCTCACGCTCACTTCCGCCAGTACTGGCGGCAACGCCAGTTATAGGGCGACCAATGGCGACCTGGTATTGACGGCAATACCGGTGGCCCCCGGCGATTTGACCCTGGGTACGGTTGGCAGCGGTGACGTGATCATTCCCGACGCGGGTCTGATGCACACCGGCAATCTCACGGTGCTGGCCGATAACCTCATGGATAGCGATCAGAATGTCACGCTCGGCGCCACCAATGCGGACATCACCCTGCGCGACGGCGCCGCAGCGCGTGCCTGGGATACCCGCTTCGATGCTCTTGTTCTCACCATCAGTGGCGGCGGCGACTTCAGTCTTACGGATTCGGATGGCTTGCTGCTCAGTGCAATCGATACCGGCGGCAATGCGAGCTTCAGCGCGACCGACGCGGACCTGGTATTGCAAAGCTCGCCCACGGTGGCGGGCATCCTGAGCCTGGCCACCACCGGCGGCGGTGATCTGGCGATACCGGATTCGGGATTGAATCACGGCGGTGCTCTGGTCCTGGCAGCCAACCAAATTGTCGACAGTGACAACGGGATTAACTTGGCCGGAACGAGCCTCACTGCCACTCTGCGCGATCAACAGGCGGACGCCAACTGGACCACCTCAATCAACAGCCTCGACCTGAACCTGGCGGGTGGCGGCAACCTGACTCTGGCGAACGCGGGAGATCTGACCATTGCGAGCCTGGTCAGCGATGGCGGGGCCAGTCTCAGCAGCACCGGCGATATGGCGGTGTCGGGCATGGATGTGGCGGAGAATCTGGCACTTACCAGCAGCGGTGACCTCAGCCTTACCAATGTGACCGCTGGCGCTAACCTGCAACTAACCACCGCTCCCACAGGCCTTCTGACCACCGATGCCTCAGGACTCTTAGTAACCGGCAATCTGAACGTAGACGCCGGCCGGATCAGCGACAGTGAGGGCAGCACTGCTGCGCGCTGGAGCGCAAACCAGATTGAAGTGCGTTTGCGTGATACGACGGAAGCCACCAGTCTCGATCTCGACGCTGCCAATATCCGCCTTATCAACGACAGCATTGAAGCGGTCAATCTGCAACTTGCGGACGGCACCCTGGTGAATGGATTGTCCAGCGGCGGCGATGTGCGGATGGGCAGTACCGGTGGCTTGGCGCTCGGCGCCAGCGATTTTGCGGTGGCAGGACAACTGGCCTTTGACCTGGCCGGCAACCTGACCCTGGACGCTGCGGGCTTGGCATTCGACGGCGGGCTGCAGGTGACGGCGGCGAATCTGGTCAGGAGCGGCGGTGGCACTGTGACCTTGGCGGGTTCCAGCGCGGATCTGATTCTTACCGGCAGTGAAGCCCTCGACCTCAACACCCGCCTCAGCCAGCTGGGTGTGACCTATGCCGCTGTCGGCCCCTTCACTTTGTCCAACGACCGCGCCCTTACGCTCACTCGTTTCGACGCGCCAGCAGTCACGCAACTTGGCTTGAGCGTCAATGGTGTGTTGGCGGTACCGGCCAGCGGCCTTACGGCCCAACAGCGTCTGAACCTGGACGCGGTGGATCTGGTGGATGACGACCGCACTGTTTCCCTGGCCGCTCCCCAGGTGATGGCACGTCTTTCCAACGCTGCGGCGGACAGCACCTGGAACCTCGCCGCCGATGAGCTGGACGTGCTGATGCGCGGTGCGGCGAGTCTGGCGGTGACGGATGCCGGTGGTCTGACCCTGGCGGACCTCAACAATGACGGCCAGGCGGTATCCGTGGAGAACGGCAATTTCGTCCTGGATGTCACCAGCGGTGATCTCCTGCTCGCCGCCAATATCAATGCGGCGGATCTTGTGGACGACGGCGTCCGCACCGGCCTGATCGATCTGGCAGTGGCGGCCGGCAACCTGAGCACCCAGGGTGCGGTAAACCTCGTTTCCACCAATAATCTGGACCAGGATGCGGCCGGTGCCGCTGGCAATTACGGCATACGCCTGCGCCTGCTGGACAGCAGTGCGGCAAATCGCAGCATTACTTTGAATGAGGGCGCCGGGCTGCGGGCCATTGGCGGGGACATTCTGATCGATACCCGCCCGGCTTCTGCTCGCGGTGGGCGCCGCGAGTTTGTGCAGGGTGCCGACAGCCTGATCGATGTTTACAACAACCCGGGTGACCCGGCGGACGGTGTGGTGCTGCTGAATGGCAGAGCGGTGGCCGCCGCAGCGGGCCAGACTGTGCGTTCCAGTCGCACGCTGGCTATAGTCACTGATGTGGGCCCCCCCGATCTGGGCAATCCCCTCGACCAGATCGACGACCTGGACGACGCCACCAAAGTGGTGGATGAGGTGGAGGCGAATGGTCCCAGGGCGTCCGTCCAGTTTGAGCAGGTGTTCGGCACCTGTGACGAACTGGACCAGAAAAACCGCCACCGATGCCGGGTGGACGCGGCCCTCAAAGCGTTTTTGTCGCACTGGCTGGTGGGAGGGGAAATGCCCCCGAAAACGGAGAATCCCTAAATGATGTTCAGCTTGCGTACCGGTCTGTTGGCGTTACTGCTGACGGCAACCGCCATTGCCCAGGCGCCTGACGCGCCGCGGGATGCGGCGGAACAGCAGGTGCGCGCGCAGTTTGTGTACAACTTTGCCAACTTTGTCGAATGGCCGGACGACGCCTTTGCCAATCCGGAGGCGCCCATCAAGATCTGCCTGTTTGGTGCGGTCGATTTCGCCCCCTATCTGTACACCTTTGCCGGGACGCTGATCGGCAGCCGCCCCTTGGTAGTGGCGAAAGCCAACGAGATCGAGGAGATCAAGGCGGGCTGCCATATCCTGTATGTGGGTTGGGACGAACGTGTGCGCCTGCCCACCTTCTGGAAGGAGATTCAATACATCTATGTGCTCAGCATCGGCGACCGCCAGGGGTTTGCCGACAAAGGCGGAATCGTCAATATATTGCGCACGCGTGATCGGGTGCAGTTTGATGTGAACATCGAAAACGCGCTCATCAATGGCCTGTTCCTGGATTCCGACCTGCTGGCGCTGGCCCGGGTCATCAAGCGCAATACCCGCTCCGCCCCATGAGTCGAGCGCCGTTGTCTTCGCGGTGGCGGTACCGCGACCTGCCGATCCAGCGCAAGATCTCCATCATCATTGTCATCGGCATGGCCTCGGCCATGATAGTCACCGTTGCCAATTTCATCTCGTTCGACCGGGAAAACGTCAAGCGCGACCTGGGAGAGGAAATGCGGGTGCTGGCGCGCATCACGGCGGTTCGCAGCGCTGCGGCGGTGGCCTTCGGCGATCGACAGAATGCGCGAGAGAATCTCTCCGCCCTGGCTTTGCGCTCCACCATCCAGCACGCCTGTATCTACGATGAGCAGCAGCGGCTCTTTGCGTTTTTCCAGCGTCTGGAAAATGCGCAACCCGTTTGTCCGCCCTTGCTGGATGTCGCCGATGGGCAGCAAAAAGACAGCGGCCAGCTGCTGGAGGTGGTGGAACCCATCTTTCGCAAGGGGCTGCGGCTGGGTTACGTGGTGGTGGCCTCGGATCTTTCGCCTATTGCGGAGCGTACCCGCAAGTGGATAGTGACCAGCGTATTCGTCACCATGGCGGCGCTGTTGGTGGCATTCCTGATGACGCGGCGGCTGCAACGCAGCGTGGTACAGCCGATCATTGATCTGGCGCAGATAATGGACCGGGTGCGCGGCAGCAATAACCTCAGTCTGCGCGCCAGCACCCAGGGTCAGGATGAGGTGGGCAGTCTGGTGGAATCCTTCAATGACATGTTGCAGATCATTGAAAAGAACAACCGCGACTTGGAGCTGCTCTATCGGGAGCTGGTGGGAAAAAGCGCCGAAGCCGAGGCCACGGCGGCATCCATGGAGCTGCGCAACCAGCAGATCCGCGACCTCTTCGGCAGCGCGGCCCACGATCTGCGCCAGCCCCTGCAGGCCATGAGCATCTTCATTCAGACACTGGGTAAAAAAGTGCAGGCGCCGGACCAGCTGCAAATAGTGGATAAGCTGCGCCAGGCCACCCAGAACCTGAGCAGTTTGTTCAAAGAAATACTGGATGTTTCCCGTTATGAATTCGACCTGTCTGTGGCGGGTACCCAACCGGTTTCCATCAAACAACTCGTGGGCAAGGTGTTCCTGGAGTTCGAAGCGCTGGCGCAGGAAAAGGGGCTGGAGCTGCGTTTCCATTCCCGGGATTACCGGGTGCTGGCCCATGGTGCGCTGCTGGAACGCATCATCCGCAACCTGCTGAGCAACGCCATCCGCTATACCGATTCAGGGGGCGTACTGCTCGGTTGTCGCCGTCGCGGTAAGCGCTTGGCAATCGAGGTGTGGGATACAGGGCGCGGTATTCCGGCGCAAAAGCAGCAGCAGATTTTCAACCGGTATGTGCAGGCGCACGACGAGGAGCGGGAACAGCGCGGGGGGTTCGGGCTGGGATTGGCGATCGTCAAACAGTTTGTGGACAGCCTGGGATACAAACTGACGTTAGCCTCGAAGGAGGGCCAGGGCACGGTGTTCCGCCTGCTGGTGCCATTGGTGGATGAGCCGGTGCGGGTGCGACAGGAATCTGTCCAGCCGACAATGCCCATTCACCAGGATACCGCCAGGGTGATGGACATCACCCTGGAGCGCCTGCAGGATCAGGAAGCCACCCGTATCCTGCTGGTCGACGACAATGCCGATGTACGCAGTGCGCTTAAACTCACCCTCAACGAATGGGGGTTCGAGGTGGATGATTTCGCTGATGTGCCCACCATGCTGGAGTTTTATCGCAGCGGCGGACGCGCACCCGACCTCATCATTTCCGATTATGAATTAGGTCAGGATATGACCGGCGATCGCGCCATACACCAAGCGCGCACCAGCCTGCGGCGTGAGGTGCCGGCGTTTATTGTCACGGGCACCGAGGATCCCGGCGTGTGGCAAACCGTACAGGCCACCGGTTTTACGGTTTTGCGCAAACCTGTGCGACCTGCGCGATTGCGGGCACTCATCAATCACCTGCTCAGTTGAATCCGGTTTAAATCCATCCCTTGCCTATAAAAGCAGCGGCGGGCGGCCTATAATCTGCCGCCCGTTTTTTAAACCCTGAAATTTTGTTAACTGAGGAGCCAACCGTGAACTTGACCCTGAAAACCCTCGGCCTGGCCGCTGCCCTGGGTGCCATAGCCGGCGGTGTTTATGCTGCCGCCACCGAAACTGCCGCGGATCGTACCCAACCCGTTGGCGAAGTCTGTATGTCTGGCGAACCCTGTGCCGCTCCGGCCGTGGCCGCCGCTGGCGGAGCGGCCAGAAGCGGGGAGGAGGTCTACAGCACCAAATGCTTTACCTGCCACGCCACGGGCGCCGCCGGTGCTCCCAAGTTGGGTGACGCCGCCGCCTGGTCCCCGCGCCTCTCCGAACGTGGATTGGAAGGCCTCTACGCCAGTTCCATCAAAGGCTTTAAAGCGATGCCCGCCAAGGGTTTGTGTATGGATTGCAGCGACGATGAACTCAAACACGCTGTGGACCACATACTCGCCAAATCCAAATAAGTCTTCCGAACACCCGAACCGCCTGCGGGCGGTTTTTTTACGCCTTGCGAATTTTTATTGGTTGGGGATTTTTATCGGTTTGGGAACAGCGTCATATGGAATGATCGCCGCTCCGGCGGTCTTCGCACTCCAGCTTATCCAGCCAGGCGATCAGCGATTGCCAGTTTTCCAGATCCTCTTGCTTGCGGTTGCTTTTCAACTCGTGGATGCCCAAGCCCTGGTCCGCCGCCTGCACATAGAGCGTGGTATCGCGCAAGCTGGTGACAAAAGGGATACCGAGGGAATTCAGGAAGCGTTCGAGCTTTTGATAAACCAGCAGGTTTTTGCGTACCCGATTGGCGATCACGGCAATACGGTCGCGCCGTTTATGCTGCTTGGCCACCAGCAGCAGGTCGGCGATGCAATGGGAGGAGGCGTGTATGTCCAGATCGGAGGGTAAAACCGGTATCAATATGGCGTCCGCTTTATCGAGCAGTTGCGCAAAACCACTCATCTCCAGGCCGGCAGGGGAATCCACCACCACCCGCTCCGTATTGGGTTCGACGCGCAAAAACCAGCTGCGTGTGACGCTGTGGGAATATTTGTAGGCAGGGATCGCCTGGATTTTGGGGAGCGTCGCAGGGCGTCGGCTCAGCCAGAATGTTGCGGAACCCTGGGGATCGTAGTCCAGCAGCGCGGTTTTATAACCGCGGTGCGCATAATAAGCGGCGAGATTGGCGGCAATGGTGGTTTTACCGGAGCCGCCCTTGGCGTTAAGTATGACAATGCGTTGACCCTTGAGCATGGGGAAGGCCGGTATCTTTCATGTGCTTTTGAGTATAGTTCAGTGGATTTTTTCGACGTGCCTCTCATATGTTGCGCCGCACAAAAAAATTATAACGAGGCCAGATATCGCTGGGTTAAACTCTGGCCCGATCGGGCCAGACCCGATCCTGGGATGTGCGTTATGTTCCAGTTGCTTATAAAACTCAACGAAGAGGCGCTTTGACGGAGGCGTCGCTCATATAACCGGTGGATAGCAACATGAAAATTACAGTGACCGGCGAGACGCCAAATGATCTGGTGGCGATAGACCAGCTGCTGACAGCTGCCTTCCTGGAAGCGCCGCATTCCAACCAATGCGAGCACCATATCGTTCGCCGCCTGCGCGAAGCGGGCGATTTAAGTTTTGCGCTGGTGGCAAGGGATGGAGACAAAGTCGTAGGTTACGCGGCGGTATCGCCGGTTGCCGTGGCTGACGAACCGAACTGGTATCGCCTCGGACCAGTGGCGGTAATTCCCAATTACCAGTACCAGGGAATAGGAAGCCAGTTGATGCGGGAGGCATTGATGCGCATGCGGGACATAGGCGCTGCCGGCTGTGTGGTGCAGGGCGAACCGGAGTACTACAAACGTTTTGGCTTCAAGGCCGAAGCCGGACTCCAATTGACCCATCTGCCGCAAGAGCATTTTATGGCCCTGGCCTTTGACGGCCGCATGCCCAGTGGCCAAGTCAGTTTCGCCGACGCTTTTATGGTCGCAGCCAATAGCGAAATTTAGTTTTCATCCTGGAGTGGCAAGCGTGCCATTCCAGGCGCAATCGCAAGAACGCTAACCCCAGAACAACCAACCGCACAACAATCCCATCAATGCACCCGCCGCAAATGCCCATCCCAAAGACAGGCTTGCGGGTGTGCTGGTGGTTGCCGTGGGACGGGTGGGCGCAGTCGCCGCTGCGGGCTTTGCTATCTGGGTCTGTTGCAATATCTTGCGGGTTTCCTCGGGCCGCAGGAATACGGTGCTACTGCTGACCACTTCAGGTTCCGCTGTGGATGTAGAGCTGTCTGTTTGCGGCAGGTCATCCTGGCTCAATTTGGCGGAAAGACTGAATTTACCTATACCGATGACGTCCGTCGGCGCAACCTCGGTCCGCGTGATCCGCTCACCATTTATAAAAGTCCCGTTGCCGCTCAACAGATCCACCACCATCACCTGATCGCCCTGACGCAACAGTTTGGCGTGCGTGCGCGAGACACCGGCATTATCCAAAAGCACATCGCACTCAGGGCTGCGGCCGATCAATATTTCCGATTCGGCAAAACTGTAATTGTGGAGTTCGGTGCCTTGGATAGATACGGTGATATGCAGATACATGGTCATTACACAAGTTGGTGACGGGGGCTGCGGGTGCGAGTAAGGATGCCCGAACCGGAAGTGGCCGCATTATAGCGATGGCGTGGAAACGCAAGCCAGCACTGTCAAAAATATTTGGAATTTACCGACAATTTGTCGCGCATCAATCGTCGAGCAATTCGCGGCTGATGGCGTCGACGAGAAAATCATAAACCCGGCGGATACGCGGATTGGACCGGACCTCACGATGCACCGTCAGCCATACCGGCATGGGGGTTATTGGAAGATCCGGCAGCAAGCGTACAAAATCGGGTTCCTTCCGGCCTACATAAGTCGCGGTAAAACCGACACCCATGCCCGCCTTGATAGCGTGCAGCAAAGCGATATGGTCATCCGTGCGGACACAAAACGCATTCCGGTCGATGTCCAAACCGAACATTTTAAATCCCAGAATAATATTGCCGTTATTGTCGAAACCTAGGAGTTGGTGATCGAGCAATTCCGGCAGTGTTGTGGGAATAGGGCGGTTTTGCAGATAGGTTTTGTGAGCATAAATACCGATGGTCACTTTACCCAGGCAGCGGGAAATCAATGAATCCTGTTCCGGCTTTACCAGGCGTACCGCAATATCCGCTTCACGCCGCAATAAATCCGAAATCTGATTCGATGCCACCAGTTCAATGGCGATGCCTGGTTCCAGATCGCGCAGGCTTTTTAAAAGCGGGGGTAATAAATAGCAGGAAGATGTCTGGCTGGCGCTGATGCGCACAGTGCCAGTGGAAGATTGATTTTTAGCCGTGAGTGCCAGTCCGATGGCGTTGGCACTGGTTTCCATCATCCGCGCATGTTCCGCAATGCTGTGGGCGAGTTCTGTCGGCAGCAATTGCCGACCGGTGCGCTCAAATAGCACGCTGTTTAATTGTTGCTCCAGCATAGTGATATGCCGGCCTATGGTTGGTTGGCTGCTGCGCAATTTGCGCGCGGCGGCTTGCAGGCTGCCCGCGTCCATGACGGCAATAAATGAGCGCATCAAAGTCCAGTCAAACAGGGGGGGTATCACAGGGGTGTTCATTGGGAATCCTTCACGCGACAACATTTCCCGACGCATCATTTATGGCGTATTCATTTATGAATATGAGCTATGCGGATTTGCGCAATTGTCCAGGAAATTTTTCACACTTACAATCCGCGCGCTTGGAAATTTTTCGGAACGCTTTGGCGGGGTGCCGAAAATCGGAATTAACGAAGGAGAGTATTGGAGAGTATTTATGTATAAAGATTTATTTGGAAAATGGCGCAAGTGGTCAGCGGCGGTGGTCCTGAGCGCAGCATGTATGCCGAACGCCATGGCAGCTTGCAGCTATACGGTCACGGGTGAGTGGTCAACGGGCTTTAACGCCGTCATACGCATCACCAATGCTCAAGCTGCGGCCATCAATGGCTGGAATGTGCAATGGCAGTACGCAGGCAATAATCGCGTGAATAATATCTGGAGTGCGCAGCGCTCCGGCAATAACCCCTACAGTGCGAACAATTTGTCCTGGAATGCCAATATTCCGCCGGGACAATTTGTGGAGTTTGGTGTGCAAGGAACCAAACAGCCGGGCGCAGCGGAAATTCCGGTGATCTCAGGTACGGGATGCGATGCGGAAACCACCAATACCGCCGGCCGGGTTTATATACAGGTAGATAAATCCGACGACCATTTATTTCTCTATGTGGATGGTGTCGAAAAAATGCGTTGGTCGGTACCGCAAAATGCCAACAATTTCGACGGCGCTGTCCAGGCCCGGTTGGGCGAAAAAATTGATATCACCCACTTGTTCGCCCAGGGCAATAACCAGTTACGACTCGTGGCTACCGCAGATAATGGCGAGTACATATACGGCGGTTACTCAGTAAAACTCTGGAACGGAAATCAATTGCTCATCGATGCCGCGGAAGATGTCTTTTCGGGGCCACCCCACTCCGGGATTTTATTAGAGGAAACGGTGAATATTGAGCTGGCCGACGGACCCGAACGCCGCACCTTGACCATAGATTCGACCCAGGGAGACGCCATTTATTTAAATAACGTATTCACTGGAAAGCACGCTCCGGCAGTATTTGAACTGGCGCCGGGTGAGTATCAGTTGGGATTGGGTGAATCGACTGTCACCGCAGATCACCCCAATAATACCCTGCACGTCACCGGTAGTTATCGAGAGCGGAATATTGTGGTCGGCGAGCAAAATATCGCATTGAATGCCGCCCAGGTGCCCGTTTTGAATAAAGTGAATGTCTGGCGTGTGGCGGCCATTCCCTATACCACCGTATACCAGGGATTAACGCGTGCCCAGGCAGATGCGGGGGTTCTACCCTCCGCGAACGATATAGGCCATTTGACGGCGGACGATATAGTGGTCGCAGAAAAATCACTGAATGTGCTCAGCGAAAAATGGCTGCTGCCCATGTCCTACGGATTGATGAAGTGGGATGTCACCATGCTGCCGCCCGTCAATGTGCCGGTTTATCACCCCTACGACGTGAATGTCGGACATGAATTCCGTTGGAACACAGGGATGATCAATGAGGATCTAAGCCAATACGATTTGGTGGTGCATATTATTCCTACCCGCACGGGTGAGGTGGATGCGCAAGGCAATCGCCTATTTGTAACGAGTACTCATGGCGCTTATGCGGGACGTCCCCACGCCTACATGCCACAGGATTGGTTGGATGGTGAGGGTACGGATCTGGCGACGCGTTTGCAAAACGTCAAACCCTCTGCGGGCATGTTGCATGAGTCTCTGCACGGTTATGACAATTATCGTCTGAACGAATACAACGGTATTGATCAATTGCACGGCGCCGGAGTGCATGGCTATAGCATAAATGCCTGTGGTTTGCCTTCGGAATGGGTTTGTTGGTACATCAACTACATACGCTCACAGGTGGGTGAAAATGCGCAAAGCCAGTTTGGTGTCCAAGCGCCAAATCCTGTTGCTCCAGCGCAGGCCAGCACATTTGTTGGGGTATTTAACTTGATGCGTGAGGGACGAGGTGCGGAGCAGTATTGGTCCAATAGCAAACCTGTCAGCCAGATTCGCAATTTAGGCACTCAGTCCTGCATGGATCTTCTTGATGCTGCGGACAACACGCCCGTTCTTGCCTGGAGCTGCCAAGGCGGCAACAACCAATTGTGGTCCTTCCGGCAAGTCCAGAACGGCGCTTATCATCTGGTGAACGAAAACAGTCAAAAATGCACGGAATTCGCGGATGGCAGTTTATTGCAGAAAACCTGCGGTGTAAGTTTGGCCCAGCGTTATGTGTTGCAAACAGCCACCGACGGCAGCTTCACCATCAAAACGCTCGATGGACAATGCCTGGCATTTTCCAGTGGTGATGATTTTGTACTGGAAACCTGCAGCGCCAATCAACCGCGTCAGTTCTGGCAATTCCAGTAGTTAGCAAGTTCAGCAGTCAACAAGGTCAGTAATTGGCCGGGTCAATCATTTGTTAGCTCAGTGATGAGCAAGCCGGTCGGAATTCCGACCGGCTTTTTTTTATGTGCCCGCTTGATCCGTTATTGTTTTCATCAAAGCGCGGCGCATATCGCCAAAACGCTTGCGATAGGAGGCGGGGGTCAAACCTACCTGACGGCGAAACAGCCGGCTAAAAAATCCCGCCTCCTCATAACCCACATCATTCGCGATAGCCTCCACGGATAAATCGGAGCGCTCCAGCATTTGTTTTGCCTCTTCCAAACGCAGCGTGTGCACATATTCCAACGGAGACATTCCTGTCGCCTGTTGAAAACGCCGTTTGAAAGAGCGCTCCGGTAAACCACTGCGATGCATCAATAACGCCACAGGCGCCGATTGCTGATAGTTTTCTGCAATCCACACCTGGCAGTCGGCGATCACTGCATCCTCCACTTGGCGCGTACGGGCAAGCCGGGCAAAAGGCTGTTGGCCCACGGTGTGCCAATCGATCAAATTCAGGCGCGCCATGCGCATGGCTTCCTCCACGCCACAAAAACGCGCGATCAGCAACAGCGCTAGGTCCAACCACGTTGTGCCACCTCCGGCCATCACCAGTCGCTGACCATCTCCCGTCGCCACTAATGCACGTTGGGGGTGAACGTTAATTTGCGGATATTGGCTTTTCATATAATCGCAATACCCCCAATGTGTCGTTGCCTCCCAGCCATTCAGAAGTCCGGATTCCGCCAATAAAAGTGCACCGGAACAAGCGGTGGCGATGGTGGCGCCCTGCTGGTAAACCCGGCGCAGGTAACGCAGTTCTGCTGCCAAATTCTGGAGAGATTCGCCCGGCGCCACAAAAATATCTGGCACACACACCACTTGCGGCGCCGGCAACTCGTCCAGGTGACAGTGCGGCGTCAACACCACACCGTTCGCAGTGGAGAAACTGCCGGAATGCGTGGACACGATCTGCGGCGCGATCAATTCCGGACCGGGATTGCCTTCGGTCAAAAATCCCCAATCGCGCCCCACACCCTTGAACAAATCGTACATGCCGAAAATGGTGGACGCGGTGCTCTGGGGAAAAGCGAGTATGGCGATGCGAACGGGACTGGATGTCATGGCTGAAATGTCCGGTTTATTGCTGAAATGACTTTAGTGATGCGCGGCTTTGCTGTTTACAGTGGCAATACCGGTTAATGACCGGATTGTTTTGCACCCGGCAAATCATGCCGTGTTTTTATCACGAGGAGTTTGTATGTCAAATACTGGAGCCATATACCGCCATCAACTGCCGCAATTGCACAACCATATTCTGGTGTGTGATGGCGGCATGGAAACCACCATGATTTATCACGAAGGAGTGGAGCTGCCGGCGTTTGCTTCCTTTACTTTATTAGACACACCTGAAGGTACGGATCTTTTGCGGCGCTATTACGGGCGTTACGCGGAAATCGCCCGGCAGCTCAACCGCGGCCTGATTTTGGAAACACCCACGTGGCGCGCCAACGCGGATTGGGGAGCACAGTTGAATTACAACCCTCTGCAACTGGCGGACATCAACCGCCGGGCCATAAGCTTGCTGGAGGAGTTGCGCTCACACTGGCAGTCGCAAATCCAGCCGCTGGTGATCGGCGGCGTGATTGGTCCACGCGGTGATGGTTATCGGGCACACCATCTCATGAGTGTTGCAGAAGCGCGCGATTACCACGGCGAGCAGATGCGGATTTTTGCAAGCACAGCGGCGGATCTTGTAACCGCGTATACGCTCAATTATGTGGATGAGGCCGTCGGCATAGTCCAGGCGGCACGCGAAATTGGAATGCCAATCGCGATTTCCTTTACCTTGGAAACCGACGGCTGTTTGCCGTCTGGTCAGTCGTTGCGGGGCGCTATCGAGCAAGTGGATGCACAAACCGGGCATTATCCGGCCTATTTCCAAATCAACTGCGCCCATCCCACACATTTTGAACACATATTAGCCGACGCTGGCTCTTGGCTGGACCGGATTCGCGGCTTGCGCGCCAATGCTTCACGCAAAAGCCACGCTGAGCTTGACGCCAGCACAACGCTGGATGCCGGTGATCCGCTGGAGTTAGGCGAAAGTTACAAGCGCCTGACCGGTCCACTGCGCAAGCTCTCGCTGATCGGCGGGTGTTGCGGTACCGATCATCGGCATGTGGCGGCGATGTGTGCGGCCGTGATGAACTGAAGGGACGCCTTTATTCCGGGTGACCGGGTAACTTTTTACCACTCCTGTGAATGCGCCACATAGTGTTGAAGTTGACAACCAGTAGCGTCATTTCCAGGAGAATTCCACCGAGCGATCCCACCAGAATATTGTTGATCAGCCAGCACACGGCGCCACAGGTGAATGCCTGGCGCATCGGGATACCACTCAAACAAAACAATGCATAAGTACCGAAGCAGCTACCGATCACTGGAAAAAAATCCGTCCAGTAATCGCTGATGGAAACGCCGAGGGTCAGGCTCAACAATATAAAAAGATAGGCCAAACGAGGTTAAGAATCACGCTTTCGGTCATTGTGAAGTTTTGCGGATTCCAGCGCCAGGGTGATTTCGCCATTTACTTGAGGTTACTGGCGGGCATCGGGTAAGTGTAATATCTCACAAACTCATGAGCGCCTCCGTTTTATAATCGCGAGTGGCAAGGCTTCAGTCGCGGCTCGTTGTCCATAGTTAAATCGGCGCCGTCATCCTCTTCTCAGGGAGCACTCTTGTGCCTATAGATTTCAACCCCGCCAGTACATTCACCCAGGCAACCCGACATTTACGCATCCAGTCCGGATTAGGCGAAGACGTGCTGCTGCTGCGGCGCTTCAGCGGCGTGGAGGGTTTTTCCCGTCTGTTCCATTTTGAGCTGGATTTGCTATCGCACGATGGTGCTATCAATCCTATGGACATAGTGGGCGATAACGTCAGCATCTGTATCGAACCGGAAAACCAAGCACAAAGGTTTTTTAACGGGTTCGTTAAAAGCTTTCAATACATGGGTTTGGAAAAGCGCGGATTGTATGCCTACAAAGCCGAAGTGGTTCCCTGGTTCTGGTTTTTGAGCAAACGCACCGACTGTCGCGTGTTTCAAAATCAAACTGTGCAGGAGATCGTCGAATTCATTTTTAATGAGTTGGGCTTTCCTGATTACGTGTTTGCGCTGGTGGAACAACATTCCAAACTGGAGTATTGCGTCCAATACAACGAGTCGGATCTGGATTTCATCAGCCGTCTGCTGGAATTGGAAGGTATCTATTATTTCTTTGAACACCAGCCGGGCAAAAACATACTGCACCTTTCGGATGACTCTTCCCATTACAGTGAACTCTCACCCAGCCAGATCGAACACAGTTCGGGTCTGCGCGACATGAATTACATACGATTGTGGCAGCATCTTTACCAGTATTGTTCAGGCGCTTATGCCCAGACGGATTTTAATTTTGAGAAATTCAACCAGTCGTTGCTGACGCAAACATCCACCACCATCAAGTTGAAAAACAACAGTTCCTTTCCGCGGTTTGAATTTCCCGGCAGCTATCGTGAGAGTGAGCAGGGCAGGACGCTGACCAAGCTGCGCATGCAGCAAGAGGAGATGCATTACGAGCGCGTCACGGCGGCCAGCAATGTGCACACGCTGGAAGTCGGCAAAAAATTCACACTGAAATCTGATGAAAATGAAGCGGATCACAATAAATCCTATGTGATCACGGAATTACGCCACGCCGCCTACAATCCCAGTTATCTCGAAAGCGAGAGCGAGGAACCCGATTACGGTAATCAATTTGTCTGTATTCCTTCAGTCGTTACTTTCCGGCCTGTCTTTACAACACCCCGGCCGCGCATTGATGGGGTGCAAACCGCAGTCGTTGTCGGTAAAGCGGGAGATGAGATTCACACGGATAAATACGGCCGCATTAAGATTCAATTCCATTGGGATCGTTACGGAGCCAAGGACGAAACTAGTTCGTGTTGGGTGCGCGTTTCCACACCCTGGGCAGGCAATAAATGGGGCTCCGTCACCATTCCTCGTGTTGGTCAGGAGGTTGTGGTGACCTTTGTTAACGGCGATCCTGATCAACCGTTGGTTATTGGCAGTGTTTACAACAGCGCTCACATGCCGCCATATCCTCTGCCGGACAGTAAAAGCATGATGGGAATGAAATCCCGTTCTATTAAAGCCGATGGCGGTAGCTATAACGAATTGGTGATTGACGATACCAAAGGTTCGGAAGGATTCCGCATCAACGCTCAAAAAGACTACAACATGAAGGTGGGCAACGACTCCAGCACTCATGTGGTCAGTAACCACACAGGGAAAATTGACGGCAATTCCACTACCACAGTGCAGGGCAATACAACGCATTCGACGAATGGTGATGATAGCTTCAGTGTGGCCGGCAATCGCACCGCAAGTGTTAAGGGCAACCAGGAAAGTACGATTCAAGGCAATGCAACCAATACCGTGGTTGGCAACCAGGATCACAGCGTTAACGGCAACACCACATTTACTGTTGGCGGAAATGACTCTGTGAGCATAGGCGCCAAACAGGATATTGCTGTTGGAGCCAATCAAGCGATAACCGTAGGTGCAAACCAGGAGACAGTGGTGTCTGCCAACCAGAGCATTCAGGTAGGGGGCAAGCAGGAAGTCAGCGCTATGGCTCAGGACGTTTCCATTACGACAAATGCAACATTATCAGCATTGCAAATTTCCCAAACCGGACAAGCGCAAATTACCTTATCCGTAGGTGGCTCCAGTATCAGTATGACTCCGGCGAGCATTACGCTTTCCATGGGCGCCAGTTCCGTCACCATAAGCCCTGCGGGTGTTATGGTTTCCGGCCCTATCGTCAAGCTGAATTAAACCAACTTAAGGGAGCGCATTTATGGGTGGTGAAAATGCCATTCAAAAGGAAATCGCCAAACTCACAGAGTCCTGGCAAGCCTTTACCGATGGCGATCAAGGCATACTGCATTGGTTAATCAAGCCTGCGAATGTGCCACTGGCAAATACATTTATCAAAATCAAAGAACAGTTTGACGTTGATAATGGCGAGTGGTTTATTCAGCTGGCTTGCGAATTTCGCGACCTTCAATCCTATGCTGCAGATTTGGCGGACGAGTTGAACGAATTGATCGAAGAGGGACTGCAGGAGGCCGACGGTGAATCTCCCCTTAACGATTGGCACAAGCCCGATGTGCACAGCGCCAGCAGCGGATTCCATGCGCTGTTTCTAAGTTGTGACGCCATTCTAAAAGTCTTCGATAAAGAAATTGACGTTCTGACGTTGAGCATTTGTCCTTCTGCGATTAAAAAGCCGGATCAATACGCGCAGTGGTGGACCTGGGCCTGCAAAGTGCGCCGCGAGTATCAAGAGTGGCATCCGAAGCTGAAATTGTTGGTTTTGGACAACGCCGAAAAGCCGTTTTTACATCAGGTGTTCGCGCAGAATCTCGATGTAGCGCTTACTCAAACGCCACCTTTGGATTTTAACGGAGCAGCCAGGGCGATCGCGGAGCAGGCAAACGACGGCTCAGACACCGGCCAATTTCGCCTGCATCTGTTGGATATGAATAATGCGATAGGGGAAAAGGATAAGGCCAAATTGGAGCGCGCCTCCGCAGCGGCGATTCCCATCGCGGAAAAAAACCAATGGTTGGACATATGGGCGACAACGCTCATGACCCGGGCTGGTGGTTGGCTCAGTTTTAAGATATTTGATTTGGCCGTAAAAGATTATCGCTTGGCGCAAAGTGTCGCGACCCAAGGCGTGGAAAAAAATATCCCCGGCTGCAATAAGCTGCTACTCCAGGCTATGTTATTCGAAGGAACTGCCTATTTTATGGCGGATTATCTGGAGCACGCTGCAAAGGCTTATCAAAATGCGGCACAAAAGGCGGAAGAGCTTCAGGATCTTTGGATCCGCTTGGAAGCTTGGCGCATGGCATCGCTCAGTATGGAGCGCTTCAAGCGCACGGACATCGCCTGGCAATTTGCCAATCACGCGTTGGCAGCAGGAAGGGAAATGAAACAGGAAGAGCGCGAACAAAGCACTTTAGGTTTTGTTGGCCAAGCCATGTTGCGCATCAGCCCCAACGCACAAGTGAAACAAGAGGTAAAAAAGGCATTTGATCAAATGCTCGGCGATGAATGGCTCGCGCAGCTGGAGTCAGCCGCCGCATGATGCCCGTCATCAAACATTTCGATCCCGTAATGGGGGTCGATGTTCACATAGTCGTGTTGCCACCGGGTGTGCCCACACCCATGCCCCACCCACACATCGCCATGATCATCGACCCCATG
>Ga0164241_10002567_pt1 | contig 19362 bp, 14 predicted proteins | sample OricomyardsoilBY_FD_108780 | JGI IMG/M metagenome (GOLD analysis project Ga0164241, IMG submission 108780) | Backyard soil microbial communities from Emeryville, California, USA - Original compost - Back yard soil (BY) | ecosystem: Environmental > Terrestrial > Soil > Unclassified | place: USA... | reverse complement strand
GATCGGTACACAAATCCTTCGAGCCAGTTGTCGGCCAGGAAGTATGCCAACGGAAGGGCTAGTATACTCGCGACCATAAAGATCTTAAGAAACAACCAAACGAACATGCCAATCACCTGACTCACGTTCGCACCCATCACCTTTCGTATGCCTACTTCTTTGGTCTTTTGTTCCGCAGTATATGACGCCAATCCAAAAACACCGAGTACGGTGATCAAGATGGCCAGTACGGCAAAACTTTTGGCAAGTGCCGCTACGCGATTCTCGGTAAGGTACATGCGCGTGAACTCATCATTAACAAACCAATAGTCGAAGCCGACGCCGGGAAAGATTTCCTTCCACTTGCTTTCGATGAAGGCGATCTTCTGTTGAAAGTTACCGGCCGGTAGTTTTATGTATGCGATGCGATCAATAAAATGTATGTGAGCGTTCAACAGGAGCGGCTCTATGGCGTGATGCATCGACTCATAAGGGAAATCCTTCACCACACCAATAACTTTCATTGACCGGTAGTCGGGACCGCGAATGACCGGGTTGAAATATTGCTCACTGATCGTAGAGCCTATCACCTTTTCAAGGGGCTGATTCAACGCTTTGATGGCAGCCTCGTTGAGGATCACCGACGACGTATCGCCGGGGTTTCCCACTTCAAAATCACGTCCGGCCACGAATTCCAGCGAATAGGTTTTAGCAAAGTAGTAGTCTACGTTGAGTTGTTTCCAGTTTAGCTCCTTGTCTTCAAACTCCGGGAACTTTACCTGCGCGCCGATGAAACCAAAATAGTCGAGACGGGGCAGGTGGTTGGCCATGGTCACGAGTTCGATATCCTTGTTTTGCAAAACGGCCTGGCGGAAGACCTCGAATTTTTGCTGTGGTGCGGTTCCGCCATATCGTATAGACAACAACTGACTACCGGCCTGATTCAGTTTGCTGGTTTGCATAAAGCTCATCTGACGGATGACCACAAAAGTAGAAATGATCAACACCAGCGAGACCGCATATTGTACGGTGACAAGTCCTCTGCGAAAAAGTTCGGCACCAACTCCCCGTACTACCTGACCTTTCAGCACTTCAGCTGGCCGAAAACCGGATAAATAGATCGCCGGGTAGCTGCCACTGATCAGCGCCATCAACACCATAATCCCTAATACAGTGACAATCATCGTAGGATTGCCAAGTGAGGAAATTGTAAATGACTTATGCGCAAGGTTATTGAACGGCCGAAGAAAGATGATGACGAGAATCAACGCGATAATCAGCGAGCCTCCCGTCATCAGGAATGATTCGTAGAAGAATTGACGGGCAATCTGGATGCGCTGGCTTCCCAGCGATTTTCGCAGTCCAACTTCGCGCGCGCGACGGGCCGATCTGGCGGTGGCTAGGTTCATGTAATTGATACAGGCGATCAAAAGAATAAGGAACGCTACCGAACTGAAAATTGCCAGGTAGGTGCGGTCACCCCGGGTGCTGTCGTTTTCCCACAGGTTGTTGGGATCAAAGTGCATTTCAGTAACCGGAGTCAGAAAAGCAGCCATCTTGAATCCTTGAGCGCGTACCGAGGAGTCATTCTCAATCATTTCGGCGGCTAACCTGTTCAGTTCCGTTTCGATTGGCTTTATGTCAGCCCCGGGTTTAAGCACTACATAGTTTTCGAAGAATGAAATGTTGCGAAAACTGGAACCCTCCAGATACTCATCGAAATTCTCAACAACACCTCTGAAGGCATTGATGTTGATGAGGTAGTGCGCCTTAAAGTGAGAGTTCGATGGGAAATCACGATAGATGCCGGTAACCATCACATCGACCTCCTGGCCGTTTGTGGCGAAGTTGTGTTTGATTGTCAGGATCTCTCCTAACGGATCTGCATCGCCGAAAATCTTGCGCGCGCCGCTTTCGCTCAATACAATGGAGTGGTGGTTTTCAAACATCTTTTCGCGGTTGCCTTTAATCAGCTTGAAAGCCAGTATGCGATCAAAGCCAGGTTCTGCCCATTTTATTTCCTCGGTGAGGATGATCTTATCTGCCTTTTTGTGGTGAACGGTTGTAGGATAGCCGATGTAATCTACTCTCGCCACGTCAAGTACTTCTGTCCGGTTGTTACGAAGCGATGCGGATAGGTATCCCGGTGATGTGGTGTTGTTATTTGTTTCGCCCTGCGGATTGGTGAATGTTGTTCCTACGCGATAGGTATTCTTGTAGTGTGGATGAACTGTATCGTATTGTAGTTCGTCGTTCACATACAGGAAGATCAGAATCGTACTGGCGAGTCCGAGTGCCAGGCCGAACATGTTGAGGACAGCAAACATTTTTTGCCGTTGAAAATTGCGCAGGGCGATGAGAATGTAATTGCGTATCATGGCAGGAAGGTTGGTAGTAATAAGTACGATGTTCTCGCGTACTTTTGTTATCACCCAACTGGAATGATTTTATGAGACGCTTTCTGACGAAGAGTTTTCCTACCATGACTTCCGAAATTTTGCAGATAGAGTAGGCAGAGCGCGCGGAGACCATAACGCTGAGTCGCAAAGTTGCAGAGCTGCGCAGAGTTTTTTTTCAACCCTGCGTGATGGATATTTTGTGCTTCGATTGATTTGAATGTATTCTTCGCACCCATATGTATTTCAGTCTCGATTTATCATGAGTATCCAGGTCAAGATCATATCATGGGAATCCTGTTTTGTGTCCGTTTACCAGCTGACATCCAATCATGACGAGTGAAGCAAAGTACTGGCCTTATTGCACAGTATTCTCGCTCTTCTGGAATGAATAGAACAGATAATAGAGTGCAGGCAGTATGAAAAGACTTCCGATGATGAGCGCCCATCCAAGAGATTCTATCGTCTTCATTGGCGCTTCCGACGCAGATAGTGATACGACATCGCCGCTCGAAAGCAGAACGACTACGGGAAAGTTTGCCGATGTAATGGCCAGCAGGATCATCGTTACCTGAAAAGCCACCAGTACGCGCATAACTGTCGGCCTTTTTCGATTAATCCACCTCCACATCAGGATGAGTGACAGAGCGGCCAGGAGCATGCACGTGAGTCCAATTGGATTTCTGAAGATCCAGTCGTTAAGGGGTACTCGTTCTATGGCGGCGGCCGCGAATACCAACCCTCCGAGTCCGACGGCCACGGCGTTAGAGATCTTCGCTTTCTCTACAAATCTGAGTCGATCGTGCTCGTTGTCGGCTTCACCAATCAGGTACACAGCTGCAAGGAATCCGCACAGGGCTACGGTGAAGAGTCCAATAGTTATCGAGAACAGGTTGAACCAGGTGTACACATAGGCCTGGGCAAAGGTCGTAGCGTTAGGATCAATGCGACCGGAAAGCGTGCTGCCCGCAATGATGCCGAGAAACAACGGGGTGACTACACTGGAAATAACAAACACTTTATTATATAAACCCTGCATTCCATCCTGAATGGCATCATAGTGTCGGAATACGAATGCCGTGCCACGGGCAATGATTCCCATCAGCAGGATAACCAGCGGGATGTGCAAGTGGATAGAGAGCAGGCTATAGATCGAAGGGAATCCTACGAACAGGATTACGATGGCGATGATCAGCCACATGTGGTTCGCTTCCCATATAGGTCCGATGGCGTGATAGAGTGTCTTGCGGGTTCGTGTCACGTTCTTTTTCGAGGTAAACATTTCGATGATGCCCGCCCCAAAGTCCGCTCCACCCAGCAGGAAGTAAAGCAACACCGAGAAGCAAAGGTAGAAAGTGACTATAACGCTCATGATGGTTCTGATTTATCGTATACGAGCGGAACGACCTTGATTTGTCGATGAAGGAGATAGATCACCAATACTGACAACGATAAGTAGACGATGGTAAAAAGATAAAATGTCCAGGCAATTCCCGGCATGGGTGTAACGGCATCAGATGTTTTCATGATTCCGTAAATGATCCAGGGCTGTCGCCCTACTTCGGTCACGGTCCAGCCTGCCTCGACGGCGGCAAATCCTAACGGTGTGGCTAGAGCAAATATAGCAAAATACCAGTTGCGAGTGAGCCAGGCTGTTTTCCACAAGCTCAGCAAGAACAAGAGTGAGATAAGCGCAAGCGCTGCGCCTATTCCTACCATGATCTGGAATGCGTAGTGGACTACGGCGACAGGAGGATGATGGTCCTTTGGGATGTCTGCAAGACCCGTTACTTCTGCGTTGACATCGCCCTGTGCCAGCCAGCTCAGCATCCCGGGAATTTTGATGGCGTGTGAAACGGTTTGTGTTTCCTCGTCGGGTACTCCACCTACAATTAGGGAAGCGCCGCGCTCCGTATGAAAGTGTGCCTCCATAGCGGCCAGTTTTGCTGGCTGCCGATCGGCAACGTCCTTGGCGGAGAAGTCGCCGCTGACGGGCTGCAGCAACGAAGCCACAGACGCGAATGCGGCAGCGATCTTAAAAGCCTTCATGTGGAAGGACACATTTTTCTTCTGATAGATCATCGCGGCATGAACACCCGCGACGGCGAAACCTGTGGCTGCAAATGCGGCTAGCGTCATGTGAATAGACTGAGATAGCCAGGCATCATTGAGCATAGCTGCGATGGGATCGATGTTGAAGTATTTGCCGTCGGCGTAATCAAAGCCCTTTGGACTGTTCATCCATGCGTTGGCGGAAACAACAAGGATTCCGCTGGCAAGTCCACTTAAGCCAACAATAACGCCCGTGAACCAATGAAACCACCTGTTAAAAATGTTCCATCCGTAAAGAAAGAAACCAAGCGCAATCGCTTCTATAAAGAATGCAGTTCCTTCCAGTGAAAACGGCATCCCAAAAATTGGCCCCGCGTGTTCCATGAATCGTGGCCACAACAATCCAAGCTCGAAGGACAGCATGGTGCCGGATACCGCCCCCGTTGCAAAGAAGATCGCGACACCTTTGCTCCATGCCTTCGTGAGATTTTTGTAAAGATCTTTTCCGGTTCTCAGCCACAGAAAGTGGCTGACCGCCATAAAGAACGGCATCACCATACCGATGCAGGCAAAGATGATGTGAAAGCCTAGGGAAAGTGCCATCTGCAATCGCGCTGCGAGAACATCCTCCATAACTTGTGGGCTATACTGACAAATATACTTGCCAGTGTGATTACTGGCGGATATTTGATGGCCTTTAGTTGATGTTATTTCGCCATAAATGTTCGCGGAACGGTAACCTTTTTTGCCCTGCGACGTGTTTTATGCCTGGCAGTTTTGGCTAAGAAGCCGTGGCTTCTGCAGGTGACTCACCATCAAGTTTCCCGAACTCCCAACCGATGATACTCTTTTTGCGGGCCGGAGACCAACGGTATTCTCCCAGGACACCATCCTTGCGGATCACACGGTGACAAGGGATCAGATAGGCGATCTGATTTGCGCCTACGGCACTTCCCACGGCTTGCAATGCCCTTGGTTTGCCAATGTATTCCGCGACCCCCTGATACGTCGTGACCGAACCCAATGGTATGCGCAGCAATGCCTCCCATACTTTCAGTTGGAATGTGGTGCCCTTTACAAACAAGTGAAGTGGGCCGGAGCCTGGGTGCGCGTTAAAGATGCGATCAATAAATGGCGCTGTGATCGACTCATCGCACTTGAAGAGGGCGTTGTGCCAGTGCACTTTCATCGCTTCGATCGCGTGATTCGGATCTTCGTCGGTCGCGACAAACGACAACCAGCAAATGCCGCGTGGTGTTACCCCTATTAATGCCGCGCCAAAAGGAGTGGCGTGTACACCATACGTTACCTGAATACCGTTACCATGTGTACGATATTCCTGCGGCGTGACACCTTCCAGCGTGGTAAACAAATCGTATACGCGTGATTGGCTCGACAATCCAGCCAATTCCGTTGCCTCCAGAATGCTTTTTGACGTGGCTAACTTATCCTTAAGGAAATCGATCGTCAGGAATTGAAGAAAGCGCTTAGGTGTCACGCCTGCCCAGGAACTGAACATCCGTTGAAAGTGAAACGGCGAGAGATGCACGTGGTCAGCCACTTCTTCCAGCGAAGGCTGGCGACGGAATTGCTGTTCAAGAAACAGTATGGCGCGCTCGATGCGGGCGTAGTTGATATCTGGTTCGCTTGCGTTCAAGGTCATAAAACTAACATTTTGTTGGCTCAAAGATGGGGTTCCTGCGATGGCGCTTCAACCCGGTTCTTGCTCACTTCTGATCTCTCGTTAAAAAAATGGCGTTTCTGAGTTGAATAGATATATCCCTGTAAAAAGTTTGCTCGCGCAGGTTGCATTCACGCGAATGCATTGGTTAACTTCATAAACGCACGCCTCGCACCCACATTCTTAAGGCAGCGATTAACTGTTTTCACCGATGTCATCAACCTTGTTTGCAACACCCGTGAGTCAGCGGGAACGTATCACCGTGCTCGATAGCCTTAGGGGCATAGCTATTCTTGGAATTCTGCTAATGAACATTACGGGATTCGGCCTGGCACCCGTGCTGTCGTACGATTTGCGACTTCGTTCCGAATTTGGCAACGTCAACGAATATGTGTACTGGTTTGTCGAAGGTGCCATGATGGGCACGCAACGTGCGCTGTTTTCAATGCTCTTTGGCGCTGGAATATTGCTTTTCCTTGGCAGACAGGAATCGAAGATGGCAGGTCTTGAGCCTGCCGATTATTTTTTCCGACGGCAGGTGTGGCTCATGGTGTTATCGTGTTTTGACGTGTACATCCTGCTATGGAATGGGGATATCCTTTTTGATTATGCGTGTATCGGAATGGTGTTGTTTGCCTTCCGGAAGTTGTCACCACGGGCGCTGTTGATTGCTGCCGTGCTATGTATGCTGTTTAATGTGACCCGTAATACGGTCGATCTCCGGCGTGATCGAACGAAGATCTATAAGGGGGAGGCGATTGCGCAGGTGGACACCGTCAGGTTTAAACTCACCGACGAACAGATGGCCATCTTGTCTGACTATCAGGAGATGAAAAGGAACAGCGAGGTGAGCGAACGTCTGAAACGCATCGAGAAGGTAAACACCAAAGTGCAGGGCACTTATGGGGAAGTTTATGAATGGCGCACCAGCCATTATGTCGATGCACTAACGGATTACCTCTACCTTCAGGCATGGGACGTGTTTATGTTCATGTTTGCCGGAATGGCGTTCTATAAGATGGGTGTCATCACGGGAGATTCGCCCATCCGGTTGTACGCCTGGTTTGCCGTGGTCGGATTGAGCGTGGGATTGACACTCGCCTGGCTCAGGTTGTCGTTGCACATCCGGTCAGACTTTGATTACGTTACGATTGCCAAAGCCATCCCCGTTGATCTATTTCAGCTAGAGCGGGCGTTGCGATCTATGGGTATTTTCGGATTGATCATGCTGATGTACAAGACAGGGATTTTTGGCTGGTTCTTTTCGGTGTTCCGGCCCGTAGGGCAAATGGCGCTCACGAACTATCTCTCTCAGTCGCTCATTTGTGGATTTTACTTCAATGGATACGGGCTGGGCATGTTTGGACAACTGCAGCGGTACCAGTTGTATTATGTGGTAGTCGTGATTTGGGTATTCCAGATCATTATAAGTCATCTTTGGATGCGTTATTTCTACTATGGACCCTTTGAGTGGATGTGGAGGAGTCTTACGTATTGGCAGGCACAGCCATTTCGACGAGGCAGCATGCTGATGACCTGAAATTTCGGGAGATTCTGGTAGCGCCTTTGCTATTTGGCTGTCAAGTGCCGATTATGCATAAGATCTCACGAACTGTGAAAGCAGGGACCATACGCCCATATGCTTTTGGGTTTACTCTACCTGCACTGTACCGTCTGGAAAAATTTTTGTTAAAGCACTTGGAGACATAATGACGGTAGCATTTCCGTGCGGCAGCGGGAATACTGTCGGACCGGATGGTAACCTTCGCCTCGATTCCAGTGGGAAGAAGTTTGGCGATCCGGGATTCTACTTCCTGCTAAACGATTCAAAAGGAGACAGGTGGTCTCAATATGTGGGATCGTTTCGTGATCACCTGAATGTCCATTGCCATGCGGGAAACATTTATGCAGAACAAACGCTGACGCTCTGGCGCCAGCGCGTGCTTAGATTTAAATATGAAATACATCGCTGTAAGCCTGAGTAAATTAGCAGCAAAGAACAGCCACCATGAAAAACTGGTTTAAAGATAGATTTGGAAAAGCAGAGAGACTACCGGAGGTCAAGTGGCGAACGGATAGCTCAATACATAATTTGTTGGTGAATAGTTTAGATGCAGAGGGCTACCTTAAAATTGAGGGACGCACGTTGCCAGATGAAAAAGGCGGTGACGCTAACGAAATTCAATTCGCACCTGGTTTGATGGATGCTATGTTCGGTGCAGACGACTCGGAGGATTCTGTGAGCAGAATTCATCGGTTGATCGAATTGCTGGTAGAGGTATCGAGGACAGGAAAGTAAAGTGCCAAAGCTGATTTTTACGAATTGGTGGTCGCAAACAAAGGCGTAATTGGTATTGTTGATCAGTTCTTAGAATTACTGACGGCGCGCGCACTTCCTTTTCACCCGCACCTTTGTGAGTTTGCCAGGGACCTTGCCCTGAAGACAAGCCATCGTAACAGCGTAAAGGTTGGAATAGCTATGCTGGGTCTCTGCAATGACAAAACCATTATCAGGGAGCTCAAGGTTCTGGGGTTGCACGATGAGTTCACTGTTTTTGCAACGGTTGCCCTCATCAATATTTCCGACTCTTTGGTAAACGACTTATGGGACCTTGCGAGGAAAGTTGATGGATGGGGAAAGATACAGCTTGTTGATCGCATGGCAAAGATGGAACTCTCTGCAGAGCAGAAGGATTGGTTAATCCGGAAAGGGTATCAGAATTCGATCATGTATGAATACCTGGCTTTGCCGTGCGCCATTCATGGTGAGTTGAATCAGAGATTGGGCGACGAGGAAATCGACGATGAGCTCTTTAAGTCTTCGGCGGAGATCATTGAAGCGCTTATTTCAGGCGGACCAGCCGACGACATTACTTCTTACATCTATGCCGACGAGGTAGTTGAACATTTCATTCGTCACGCAAAACTGCGTTCGCTTGAGTTGGGCGCCTTTTTGACGTTTCATCGGATCAAGAACTTTCTAATTGAGCTTCAGAAGGACATTGGTGAGCAAAGTAAGAATGGTTGGACGGACAACGGCATCTCCAATTATATCATTGATGTCATGGCAGTGCTGAGCAGTCGGAATTGGACCGAACTTGCTTTGCAAGCACTTGGAAGTACAGATGACGCAACCTACTGGACTGGTAAGTTGGCTGCTGACCACCTTGGAATTGATATTTGGGATACCGTGTGGAGTAGGTTGTTGTTGAATCCACTGAATAGCACATGCTGGTATGATGTTACGCGGTGTGCCCGAACAGAACACGCGGAGCAGGTAATCGAATTTGCACTGAAATCCCTACCCTTGGCAGAACTCGGTACCGGTCCAAAGGACTCATTGGGATTTGGACCGGATTTTATTAAACATCATGCGCTTGAAAATGTCATCACATTTCTTGAAGAATATCCCGGAAGTGGTGAGAAGATAATTTTGACCGGCTTGAATAGTCCCGTGACCCGAAACCGGAATATGGCAATTCGCGTGCTGGACAAATGGAAGAAGGAAAACTGGTCCGATGCAGTCAGGCAACAGTTGACGACACTCGGCAAAATGGAGCCAAATAGCCAAACTAAAGAAACCATTGACAAACTAATAAAAGGCGAGGAGTTGAGTTAATGAGGATGCTCAGGTAATTCGGACTAACATAAATATATTAGAAAACGGCGATACTACTTATGAATTTGAAGAAGTCGATTTTTGGACTATTGTTTTTTGGTTTTGTTAATTCTTATGCTCAGGAAATTAGTAAGGACTCATTGGTTCACTCCTCGGACACCACAAAATTATTTGCTGAGGTGGAAAACCCTGCGCAATTCCCAGGAGGTATGGCGGATTTGATGAGATTTCTTTCAAAAAATGTTAAATATCCAAAGGCAGCCAAAAAGGCTGGGGTAAAAGGAAAGGTGTTTGTCATATTTATCTTGGACGAAACCGGCGCTGTCGAAAAAGAGTCCGTCAGGGTTATGTCTTCTGATGAGATAGAATCCACATCCCTCCGAGGGGCCGATCTGATCGAAAACGAGGAATGTCAGCAAGAAGCAATTCGTGTTGTAAGGTCTTTTCCTGATTGGATACCTGCGAGTCATCATGGACATCCCGTAAAAACACGGTTTGTTCTACCGATCAATTTCAGGTAATGGTATAAGGACTTGCATGTTGTCAAGGATTGTATCGCTGGAGAACAATGAGGTGGTACTCGTGATTTGGATATTCCAGCTCGTTGCCAGTCATCTCGGGATGCGTTATTTTCTACTATGGACCCTTTGAGTGGATGTGGAGAAGTCTTACCTACAGGCAGGCACAACCCTTCAGAAGGAGAAATGCGCAGTGAACTATGGTATAAGATTACCTTGCATTTGCTAATCAAGTAATACGTTTAATGATGTGACCAGCGCAATGGTAAAACTTGATTTACAACAATGTGCCCTATCGAGAACTAAATCAAATTCATAAATTACATTGCGGGCGGTCATATCATAAGCGAAATTCTAATGTTGACAAGTGGTGCTTTTCGAGTGCTCTGCCTTCGTGAATTTCAGAAAGCTCAATGATAATAGTCACTCGATGATTGCTATAGCACTCCATTAATTCGCGGAAAGGATTAAAGATTTTCGAAATAACCATTAACCAGCATTTCAATACAATGATGCCAAGAATTGAGAGAGTGGGTGAAAAGCAACTGATCGGCAAACGGCTGGTAATGAGTTTGGTTAAAAACAGGACAGATGAACTCTGGCGAGAATTTATGTCACGACGTAGTGAAGTCAGAGGTGCCGTGAACCAGGATTTAATATCAATGCAGATTTATAAACCAACGCATTTTATTGATTTCAGTCCGAGCAATGAATTTGAGAAATGGGCAGCGGTAGAGGTCAACGGCTTTGTTCCTGTCCCGGAGGACATGGAAACTTTCGTATTGCCCGCGGGATTATATGCTGTATTCCAATACAAAGGTTCAAGTAGCGACAATACTATTTTTCAATACATTTTTGGCACTTGGCTGCCGGATTCAGCATTTGATCTGGATAACCGACCGCACTTTGAGGTTTTGGGCAACAAGTACAAGAACAATGACCTCATGTCCGAGGAGGAGATATGGATTCCTATACGACACAAAGACGGAGCAACAAGGCGACAAGTTGATACATTGTCGGCTGTGATATTTAGGAAGGGTTCGGGACGTGACCTCGAAAAACTGAAAGAACTGGCTGTTACCGGATGGCTGCAGTTTCAGACGGAGTTAACTGGCGACAACTGGCGAAAGTTGTATGATAGCTTAAATAGCAGTTCAACATTCTCTGAATTACATGAGAAAGCGATTTGTATAGTTGGTACTGTGGATGGCAACGATATTGTTGGAATGTCTTTCCTTGTCCCTAGTGGAAATCCTACTGATATTTATGACAAGGATTGGAGCTATATTCGATTTGTAACTGTTGATCCGGATTTTCGTGGGCAAGGTATCGGTCGGCGATTAACAGCGCTATGCATTGATGCGGCAAGGGATAATGGTGAAAAGGTGATTGCGCTACACACCTCCGAACTCATGCACGATGCTATGCGCATTTATGAGAGCTTGGGATTTAGGAGAGAGCGCGAAATCGGTCCACGACTTGGAAAGAGGTATTGGCTGTACAGGCTTGATCTTTAATAGTCGATTGCATTTATATTAAATCCACTAAAAAAAAGGATTTCTTCCTCTGTTGAGAATACTGTTGCTGCAAAAACGTTTTGGATAACGAGTGAACTAGTGCAATGGTCAGAAACCGAGATCCTGAATACCGAAGTCTGGCATAGACTTTCTTACCAAGTAAGCGTTCGACTTATCACCTGGACTAAAACTGGAGCCTGAATGAAAGCGGCATTGATGAATTGCTGGTCAAGAGTTAATTTATATTCATGGAATTCGACCCCGAAAGCAATGTAGTTAAATTATGTGCTGAAGGCATGAGCATGGAAGGTCAGGGTAAACCTGACGAAGCAAACAGGCTCTTTCTTCAAGCATGGAGCGAGTCTACAGACGACTTCGAGAAGTTTATCGCGGCCCATTATGTTGCCAGGCATCAGCGTACCGTCAGCGAAAAATTAAGATGGGACGAAGTTGCCTTGCGGTTGGCGCTGAAAGTTGACAGTGGTTCTGGTGCTTCTGTTGAAGAATTCCTTCCTTCGTTGTATTTGAACGTGGCTGCGTGTTACGAAAAGCTGAACGATTTCGATAGCGCAATAATAAATTATGAACTGGCAAGTTCTTATGCCCACAGTTTGCAGGGCGACGGTTATGGACAAATGATCAGGGCGGGGATCGCGCAAGGAATTGCAAGGGTGACGCAGTAGAATTGCAATACTTAGTCGCTGCTGAACACGATCGGGAAGGAAGGTGAGCTACGTCGCCATAGAATTGTGCAATGTTATGCTATTTCTTCTGTACCAGTATTTGAGAGCGATCCGTTTTTACAATATACACGGCCTCAGCAAGTAAGGATAAATCAATCTGATAGTGTCCGTTGGACAAGCGTTCGATGCTTACCCGGTGATCCAGATTTTTCCCCTGCGAGTCAAACACATGGATACTGCTTAACGCAGGAGGTTCGTCTTTAAAAGTAATATTGATCGCTCCGGATGTCGGGTTAGGAAACGCCGCATCGCCGTAGCTGATATTCGCAGATATTACGTAGGAGTACTCAGAACTTTCATCCAGGTCGACCTGTTTCAACCGGTAATAATTCAGACCGTTTAACGGAGTCGTATGATGATATGTGTACGTCTTCAGTTGAGCAGAATTCCCGGCGGCATCAATGCTGTCCAACGGTATCCACACTTGTCCGTCGATAGAATGCTCTATTGCGAAATAGTCGCTGTTGATCTCGGACGCGGTTTTCCAGGTTAACAGCATTTGATTGTTTTGCTGCGTGGCATCGAAAGAAACCAGTGTTACAGGAAGCGGCGTTCGGGATGAGTTAATTGTTGCCAGTGTAAACCGGCTATCGTCGCGCAACGGGACCGATGCAAAACTGTAAACGTTGCCCGATGCCGAAGCGCTTCCTATTATTCCACCGGTCATAGTTGTTTCGTCGGTGAACAAACCATCGTTGTCAACGTCGATGAGTAAACGTAAGTCCGAAGTGGTGACTGGACCCATTCCTGTAAGATCAAAGGAAATTGTAGCACTGGTAATATCGCCTGTTTCCGAACCTCGCCAAATTCTTGTAAGTCTGGCCTGAATGCCCGTGGCGGCCGGAGGTATTCCAGATGTTGTTGGTAGCAGCGTGGCATTGTCATGGCCCCATAGGAAATATTCATTGTTGCCTAATCCCGACGGTGAGTAGATTCGCATGATGCTACTTTGAGCATCAACGTTAGATCCTGAGGCGATCTGTCCAATGCCAGCCACATCATAGTCGAAATTTCCGTTGCCTGAAATGTCGTTATCGTAAAGTTCGTTTGCAGCGAGGGTCAATCCGTATTTGGCAGCGAGATAATTGTTAATGATGTTTATGTCAGCGCCATCCAGCAAAGCGTTGTGAAAGATCACCTCATTAATAGTGGCCTGAGAAAAGAGTGAGAATGTGTTCCATCCCCCGATTTGTAGTCCCTGAGTACCGCCTAGTACTGTAGCCGGAGTCGTCGGTGTTCGTGTAGTGGGCGCGGCTCCATGGAGGTAAACACTTTGCGTGTTATTTGTGTACGTTGCGGTAACAATTCTGACAGTTCCGGACGGCAAAAAACCATTGGCGACATCCAGATCGTTGTTGTAAAAGTAATTGCGGACACCATTTGGCGCCGTGCCATTTGAACTCATGAGTTTAAGGATACCATAAGCCTGATTGGCATTAGAGCTGCCGTAGAAGAACAATACGTCATCGGCATCGGTGGAAGCCGAGGACGCGCATATAAAAACAGTTCGTGCTGCGTTACCCGTTGGAAACCCTGCATCACTTCCTGCGAGATATCCGGTGCCATTGAAGGTGACGCCGTTCGCAGCGGCAGTAGCAACACCGTTTGCGCTGCGTGTGACATTAACACCATTGCCAGACTTATCGTACCAGGTAACGACTTCAGTTCCTGCCGTTGGATTTGTACCGTTTGAGTTGATGCGACGCCCATCAAGCCAAAGGCGTAAAGTACCCGTTCCGCTACTCACCCCTCCAGGGCCAGTTTGAGCTAACGAGGTATGCGCGCACATCAGACACGTCAAGAATGCAAAGGCGGTAAATTTCATCGGGGCCAAGGGAGTATTATGTCGAAAGAAAGCGAGAGACCTGATCTTTTGCTCGCAGAAAGATAGATACTTTTATTTCTTGATTCAAGATTGGAAGGACCTTGCCACCGGCAATAGTGTTAGTTGACCGTTAGAAAAGAATCATCAGTACGAGGACACTCGGCGCAACGTATTTCATCAAGTATTGTGCAAACTCGACTGGTCGATGGAACAATGTGCGCCGGATGGAGTCAGTGCCTTTTATTGAACATCATCCGTTATCAATGACAATTAATGTGGTGTGTGCAGATATTCTGAATCTTTCGAATGGATAAGTACTTATCATGGATGGCGTAGTCATAAAGCCGAGGTCACTCATGGGCAATCTCTGCTTTATCACATCAGGGTGTTGACTCCACTTATACTACACCAGCTTACAATGGCTTGAATTACGCGACTTCAAAACATTTACCCATGGTGACGTCGTCGGTCATTGTAGATAGATGGGAATCAATAAGAACGAAGATGATGATCGTCGCGTCGTGATTAACAAATTGGGAATTATGATGCTACGCACTCTCATTTAGCCTCACATCCAACCTGTCCGTAACGTAGGCCGACTCGGTCTTCGGAAGATTCGCTGCGCGATCCTTCGTTTCGGCATTGATACGCGCCAGTGCTTCGATCCGCGTTGCTTCGAAAGTATGCTCTTCCACTTTCAGGAGCTGATCGTAAGGACCTTGTCCGGAGATGAGTTTTACGAATACAGGTGCCGTTTCCACCGCAATGAAAAGTAACATCACGAACACGTTTGCCCACCAGATGGCATTGCTGCGCTGAGTCAGTCGGTCCAGGGCTTCCATGCGGGCGGCGGGGCCGTCGAGCTTTTGTTTGCCGAGCGCAACGATCTCGGCGCGCTGGGTCGAGTCGAGCGCGACAATCCGTCGTGTTTTCTCGTGAATGAGCTGATCATTTTTGACCACCAGCGCTTGCAACTCGAGTTCGGCCTGGTCGGCATTGTTCTTCTTGATCTTATAGATCGGTCCGGCGTTCCGCTTTTTGGTTCCGCCGGTTCCGTCGGCTTCTTCCTGGGCAAGCTTCACCAGGGCGTCTCGCTTTTCGGCCTTCGCTGCCATTTCCGCTTTGAGCGTGGCGATCTCCTGCGTCAGGGTTTCGCGGTCATTTATATAACGGCCCCGGATTTCGTTTTCCTGGGCTGTATACGTCTGTTGTTCCATGATGACCAGCTCACCCTTGATCTCCTTTTCGAAAATCTTAAGTTCCAATGGTTTCGCGATGATGATCGAGATAAGGATGGCGAGAATGATCCGGGGAAGGGCCGTGCGGAATTCCCGGCCGGCGTTTCCGTCCTTTCGCATGCTCGAAACGATGTAACGATCGAGATTAAAAATCATCAGGCCCCAAACGGTGCCGAACAGCATCGCGATCCATACGCTGTCAAAAACGGTGTACAATGCGTAAGACCCAGCGATGGCAGCGAACAAGCCGGTAAAGAAAATCGTTGCGCCGATGCCGACGTAACGACTTGAGTCTACCTCACACTTGGAAAGCAAGGGGATGTGAACGCCCGAGCACAGCCAAAAAAAGCGCTTTAATTTTTCCATGAGCGAATAACGTGAGCAGAACGTTCATTATTGCAGTTACTTTTTTCCAATGAGCGTGCCAAAATGAAATTGGTCGACAACCATCCGAAAGTGGATACCTTTACTAGCTGATTGTACACTTATGAACAGCGCCCCTGTTCACTCCTGAACTTCTAACCCTGCGATTTCTACTAACCCTGCGCTTTTCAGCCTCCCTGCGTAACTCTTGCGTCCAAATGGATTTTACCCCGAACTTACCCGCGAAACCATATACTAAAACACTGAACTGATGGAGTTCATCATCACCACACCTTCCGAATTTAGCTTCGACCTTTGCGCGGAATTTCTCCGCCGGTCGCCTCGTGAACTTCTCCATCAATGGGAGGATGGAAGCGTGCGGAAATTGCTCCAGCTGGGAGATAAACACGTGCTCTTTGAGCTTCGCGAAGCTATCGGTGAAAACTTTGTCCCCGTTGAAAAGGGCATTTTGGTTCGCGTTCTGAACGGAACCCTGGACAAGGAAGAGCAGCATCAGCTTATTCAATACATCAGGGCCTGGTTCGACCTCGATACAGATCTTAAACCTTTCTACAGCAAAATGGCAGGCGACAAGCTGTTGGGAAACCTTGTACAAAAGTTCCATGGTTACCGGATCGTCGGCCAGCCGGATTTGTTTGAATCACTGATTTGGGCCGTACTTGGTCAGCAGATAAACCTGGCTTTTGCTTATACGCTAAAGCAGCGTTTTGTTGAGCAATTTGGCAGTCACTTTGAATTCAATGGAAAACGATATTACACATTTCCGACACCGCAGGTCGTTGCCCGGCTGACGGATGCTGATCTGTTACCGCTGCAGTTCTCAAGGCAAAAAAGCAAATACACGGTGACTATTGGGCAGGCCTTCGCAAATCAGTCGATCGTTCAGGGTCAGCTGGCAACCCTTGCGCTGGCCGATGCACGCGATGCCCTCATGAAGATCAAGGGTGTTGGCAACTGGACTGCCAACTATGCGCTGATGAAGACCTTCCGCTATAAAGATGCGTTCCCTGCTGAGGACGTGGGAGTTCACAATGCCATCAGAATTCTCCGGAATGCAAAGGCCAAACCTACTGTCGATCAAGTACGCCGGTTGTTCCGAAAGTATAAAGGGTGGGAAGCCTATGCGACTTTGTACCTCTGGAAGAGCCTGCCGTAGGTGCCGACGATGCTGTGAATTTGTTCAAGGTACGTTGCCAGGCTGCTGCAATTTGCGACGTCGATTCCCTGCCTACCTGAGTTTCTCAATTGCGTTGTCTTTGCAACTCATTCTAACCAAGTGTTGCGATGTTGTTGAGCCACCAATACCTGTACTTATAGTCGAATTGAAGGCAGCGTTGCAAGCCACTGCACGCATGCTAAGGAGGTTAGTCAAGGAACTGTCCAAGGCGTTTCGTTTTGATGCAATTGTTGCTATTTTTAGAAATTATGCGTCAGACTGTACTGCTGTTTACGGGGCACGTGATCGATTCTGTCGACAGGATCTCGGCTCGTTTTCCGTACAGGCTTATCACCCAGATACGGCACCTGATCGCCACCGAGATAAGCGGCTTTTTTGATGACGGCGCGACTCAGGTGGCCATCTCCAGCCTGGCTGCTGGAAGTGATATCCTTTTTGCGGAGGAAGTACTCGCAGCAGAGGGGGCGCTGCATGTATTCCTTCCCCACACGCCTCAGGAATTTGCACAGCGATCTGTTTTATACACGAAGAATCACCCCGATGAGGGTCCTGATGAGTGGATCGATCGGTTTGCTACTTGCATCTCACGGGCGTCGCTGGTGGAGATTGTGCCTGAACGAGCGCATATGAATCCATACGCGGCGTGTAATCAGCGCATGCTGGAATACGCGCTGTCGCTGATAGGGCTGCATAAGAATCGGGTTCTTGCCCTGGCCATGATGGAAAGCGGCAGCGAACTCAAGGAAGGGGGCACTGCTGAATTTGCAGACGAAATTGAAATGGCGGGAATTCAGGTGAAGCGGTTATGGCCCTATCGGCCACATCGACTCTATCGATAGAATTATGTGTATTTTGAGATGCGGCCAATAGTGGTTGCGTTATATTGAAGTATAAAAGTAACGGACTGCCTATAGGTCCTTGATAGTGTACGATGAGTGAGACAAAAGAATTAGAGCGACTGATTAGTCAGGGCCACTATGCCCAGGCGCGAAAAAGGGCAGAAGACCTTCTCCACACAGACTCGCTGCGGATAAAGCAATTATACGCCTTCTCTCTTTCCAAATCCGGTCAGCCGGAGGCAGCACGCGACTTTCTGGAACGGGTGGTGAAATCCTACCCGGATGATGCCGAGACCAACGGTATCCTGGGTGGCATTTATAAGGAACTGTTCCGCGGCCATCAGAATACTTCTTTCGCCGTGTTGGCAAGGGATACCTATGACAGGAATTTTGCCTTGACGCGGAACTACTATGCCGGGATCAACGCGGCCACCATGTCGACGTTGGCTGGAAATGCGCGCCGGGGAAAGGAACTGGCCCAAGCGGCACTGGAACAACTTCAAAATCCCGACAACGACTTCTGGGAAGCAGCCACGCGCGCGGAGGCGCTGCTTCTGCTAAAAGAAAGAGCGAAGTCGGAAGAAGCATATAAGCGGGCGCGCGAGTTGGCGGGATCAGACTGGGGAAAAATAAATTCCGTGTATAACCAGCTCTGGTTGCTGAAGCATTATATGCCCGTTCCCCGGGAAATATTAATGGCATTTAGCCCACCTGTTGTAGCGGCTTTCGTCGGACACATGATAGATCACCCGGATCGACAGGTTTCGCGATTTCCGGAATCTATATCCCCACAGATCAAGCAAGCGATATCGAGCGCGTTAAATAGCGTCAATGCAAGGATTGGCTACACGTCCCTTGCATGTGGTGGCGACATCCTCTTTGCGGAAGCCATGGAAGAAGTCGGCGGAGAAGTAAACCTATTCCTCCCTTTTAGCCAGAAAGATTTTCTGGAGGCGAGCGTGTCGTTTGCCGGCGATCACTGGACAGAACGGTTCATGCGCCTGGTAAACAAATATCCGGTGACCTATCTAACGGAGGAGCCACACGCCGGACATGCCGATCTGTTCGGCCTGCAGACCTCCATACTGTTCGGCCTGGCTGTGTTGCGGGCACTCGCCACGCACGCAGAACCCTATCTCATTACAGTGATGTCAGAACGGGATCAGGCGCGAAAACTAGGCGGCACCCGGGACACAATCGGACTCTGGCCGAATGCCCAACGACATATCACGATCAATCCTGACGTGTACGTGCCTCTTGTCTCAGCTTCAGAAGCGACGGCATCATCGACGGCCGCATATAACCGAACTGATCGACCGGTCTTATATTTTGTTTGCTTTGATTTATCCCCTGACGATCCATCCGGATCTCATGTGATGGCTCACCTGGCGGAG
>Ga0164241_10002566_pt1 | contig 19363 bp, 19 predicted proteins | sample OricomyardsoilBY_FD_108780 | JGI IMG/M metagenome (GOLD analysis project Ga0164241, IMG submission 108780) | Backyard soil microbial communities from Emeryville, California, USA - Original compost - Back yard soil (BY) | ecosystem: Environmental > Terrestrial > Soil > Unclassified | place: USA... | reverse complement strand
TGTCCGACAAGCCGCGGGACGAGCTGCAGACCCTGGTCCGATCGCCGTCGTTGTGGGAGCGACGGATTGCGCTGGTCGCGACCCAATGGTTCATCAGACACGGCGACAGTGCGGACATCTACGCGCTCGCACCGCAGGTGCTCGACGATCCGCACGACCTGATCCACAAGGCCTCCGGCTGGATGCTGCGCGAGGCCGGCAAGCGGGTCTCGGAGCAGGAACTGCTGGCGTTCCTGGACGAATACGCGGCGGCGATGCCGCGGACCATGCTCAGCTATGCGATCGAGCGGCTGGACCCTGAGGTCCGCAAGCACTATCGAGCGATGCGCTGACCTTTCAACGCAGATCGAAGGACTGTCCGCGACAGCGGGTGCGGTCTTACCCTGAGCCCAATCGATCGCGAAAGGCCGCCCCCATGAACCTGAAGCGCATCCTCAAATCGTTGCTCCTGGCAACACTCATCGCCACCGGCCTGGTCGCCGTACCGACGATCGCGATCGCCGCGCCCGGCTTCCAGTTGCCGATCCCGTGCGGTCTGCGCTGGACCACCGCGAGTCACAGCGGTCATGCCAGCCAGTGGATGATCGACATGGTCGACCCGGGCGGCAACACCCGCGGTACGCCGGTCCTCGCGTCGGCCGGTGGCACGGTCAGTGCGTCGCTGCTGTCGTCCACCGGCGGCAACATGGTCGTGATCGATCACAGTGGCGGTTGGCAGACCCGCTACCTGCACATGGACCGGCGTGATGTTGCTGTCGGCAACACTGTGGGCCAGGGAACGCAGCTCGGCATCGTCGGCAGCACCGGTGACAGCACGGGACCGCACCTGCACTTCGAGGAGAAGCTGAACGGCGTGGTGCAGCAGGCGACGTTCAACGGTCACGTGGTGCCGCTGACCTGGTCGTACAACCAGCACTACGAGACGAGCGCCAACTGCGGTGCGGGCGACGGCAAGTACTGGGTCGACACCTTCGCGAACGCCCCCGGCTACAGCACCCCGGGCGGCACCCAGACCGGCACGCTCAACAAGGGCACGAACTACGTGTTCTGCCGGACCTGGGGTCCCGAGGTGCGCGTGGGTACGGCGTTCAACCACTGGTGGCTGAAGACGGATCTCGACGTCGGTCCGGCGAACCAATGGGTGTCGGCGTACTACCTGTCGCGCTGGGGCAACGACGAGGCCAAGGACAACACCGGCCGGGACATCCCCGACTGCGCCTGACGTCCGACTGGATTGTCGACATATCCCCTGGTGATCAGGCATCCCGGCTTTGGGCGTACGGCGGAGCTTCCAGCGCGCAGTGCGGATGGTGGTGCAGGTGGATGTCCAGCCTGCCGGGCCTGCGCGTCCGCTCGCCGAGCGTGACCCACGACAGCACGCCGCCGGCCGCGGCCAGTGCCGCGGAGATCCACATGGCCCGGTCGAATCCGATACCGAAGGCGGTCGGGTCGAGGTAGGAGTCACCGGTGATGCCGGCCGCCATCGGGATCGCCGCGACCGCGACCAGCTGCGCCGAGCGGGCGACCGCGTTGTTCACCCCGGACGCGATCCCGGCGTGGTGATCCTCGACCGAGGACAGCACGGTCGCGGTCAGCGGGGCGACCGTCGAGACCAGGCCGAGCCCGAGGACGACGACGCCGGGCAGAACGCCGCTGACGTAGCTCACCCCCGGCTCGATCCTCAGCATCAGCAGGAAACCGAGCGCCATCAGTGCGGGCCCGATCGTCATCGGCAGCCGGGCGCCGATCCGCTCGGACAGCGCGCCGGAGTACCCCGACAGTCCGAGCATCAGCGCCGTCATCGGCAGCAGGGCCGCGCCGGCCCAGGTGGCGGCGTACCCGAGGGCGGTCTGGAGGTACACGACGACGAGGAAGGTCGCCGTACCGAAGGCGCCGTACACGAGGGCCGTGACAATGTTCGTGCCGGTGAAGCGGACGTTCGCGAAGATGCCGGGTGGGAGCATCGGATGCGAGCCGCGGCGTTCGACCTCGACGAAACCGGCGAAAGCGGCCAGCGAGATCAGCAGTGCGGCCAGCACCAGAGCGTCGCCGAAGCCGTGCTCGCCGGCGCGGATCAGGCCGGACGTGAGTCCGGCCAGACCGATCGACGCGAGCACGGCGCCTCTCAGGTCGAGCTTGCCGCCGGCGGTCTCGTCGCGCGTCTCCGGTACATGCCGGAGCGTGACCAGGACGGTGACCAGGGCGAGCGGGATGTTGATGACGAAGATCAGCCGCCAGGAGCCGCTGTCGACCAGGCCGCCGCCGACGAACGGACCGATCGCCGCGGCGACGGAGGTCAGGCCGGACCAGGCGCCGACCGCCCTGCTCCGGTCGGAGTGCTGGAACGTGGTCTGCAGGATCGCCAGGCTGCCTGGGGTCAGCAAGGCGCCGCCGATGCCCTGCAGGACGCGGCCCGCGATCATCACCTCGAGGTTCGGCGCGATCGCGCAGATCAGCGAGGCGATCGCGAACCAGACGACCCCGGTGACGAACATCCGCCGGCGGCCGAGCCGGTCGCCGAGCGAGCCGCTGAGCAGGATCAGCGACGCGAGCAGCAACATGTAGCCGTTGATGATCCACTGCAGCCCGGCCATGTCGGCGCCGAGATCCTCGCCCATCGCGGGCAACGCGACGTTGACGACCGTTCCGTCCAGGAACGCCATGCCGGACCCGAGGGCCGTGGCCGCAAGCACCCACCGCGCCCGGGCGGTCCCGAACGCGATCCGCTCATCACTCATGGCCGCCAGCCTAAGGTCACCCAGGCAGATCGAGCTGTAGTACGACGAGTGCTTTGTTGGCGGGGATGTCGGGCTGGATCGTGAGCTTGGGCGGGTTGCCGACGGCGCACAGGGTCTCGCTCATCAGCGGGCAGACGGCGTTCAGCAGTCCGTCGCCGGTCACCCTGAGGGTGGCCGGCAGGGACCCTTCGGTGGACGCGGTGAGCGGACGGATCGCCGCGCCGGCCCGTCGTGGCTTCGACGGCGTGCGCTGCACGGCCGAGCCGGACAGTCGATAGGTCAGGCTGATCTTGGTCGCGGCCACGGTGAGCGGCAGGTCGGTGGCACCCGTGAGGGTGGTCTGCTCGAGCGGCACGGCCTGGCCGTCGGCGACAACCTGCAGACTGGTGGCCCGCGGGTCCGTCCTGGTCATCATCCCGGGCAAGTGCTCACCGGAGTCGGGCACCTGGAGCTGGATGATGTTCGTTGCCTCAGGCAACATCAGGTCCTCGGTCACGTCGAACGACCCGTCCGGCTGCGGTACGGCGGTCAGCCGGATGCCGGGCATCGTCACCCCGGGACCCGGAGACGCCGGTCCGTTCTCGCTCGGTCTTACGCTGACGGCCGGCACACTGTTCGGGCCGGGGCTGGGGGCTACCGGACCGGAGCCGCCCGAACAGGCTGTGGTCGCACCGAGCCCGACAGTGATCGCGACCGCGACCAGAAGCCGTACCCGCCGACGGAGGTCCTCCACCCCCGATGCCGCGCTCGGGAGGAACTCGTGGCTCGTCGCCGGTGTCCTGTGCGGAGAACCGCGTTCCGCCACGAGATCGCCCCCCAATCGATCCGGTCGCGTCCTCTGGCGCCGAATCAAACTAACGCTTACGATACGCCGGAATTGTGGGGAGCGGCATTTAGTGCCGCAAATTCGTGGGGACTTCGAGGGGGTTCGGAATGCAGAGACGCAGCGTGTCCGGAAAATTCCGGGCAGTATCCCGGGGTGCATTTTCGAGAATTCCGGGTTCGGTAATTCGGAGGGTGATTCCGCTGCTGCTGGCGGTGACGGTCGCGGCCGCGCCGGCAGTACTGGTGGCACCGGCCGAGGCAGCAACTGGGGCGAACCTTTACATCGTCCAGGGGTTGCCGGGGAAGTCGCTCGACATCAGCATCGACGGCAAGACGGTCGCCACCAAGGTGGCCACCGCGAAGATGGTCGGGCCGTTCGGCGTTGCCGCGGGCAAGCGGATGATCACCGCCAAACAAGGCGCGACCGTGGTCATCCAGCGGGAGGTGACGGTCGGCTCGGGCGCCAGCCTGGACGTCGTCATCCACCAGCCGGTCTCGCCGACAGGCGCGCCGGTGATCACGACGTACACCAACAAGCTGGACGCGGTGCCGGCCGACAAGGGTGGGCTGCGGGTCGCGCACGACGCCGCGGTCGGCCCGGCCGACATCTTGGTGAACGGCAAAGTGACGTTCGCGAACGTGGCGAACGGTGAATCACTCGAGGCCGTGGTTCCGGCCGCGACGTACAAGGTCGCGATCGTGCCGGCCGGTGCGACGTCACCTGTTGTTCTCGGTCCGTTGGATCTGCCGATCCAGGCCGGTTATCTGACCCGGGTATTCGCGGTCGGCGACCCGAACCAGAAGACGATGACGGTGGCGCTCGGCACGATCAAACTGCCGAAGACCGGGTCCGGTACACCGGGACTGGTGAACACCGGCACCGGCGGACAGGCAGCAGGGCTCGACCAGGCGGGTAGCTCTGCCGCCGACGACGCCGGACTGTGGGTCGTCGTCGTGCTCGCCGGCCTGCTGGCCGCCGCGGTGACGGTCCGGAAGGTGGTCCGCCGCTGAAGAGGCTGATGCTCGGAGTGCTGCTGTTGTGCTGCGTGGGCCTGGAGGGGTGCTCCGCGCAGGCAGACGGTGCAGTGCCGGGCTCCGGGACGGACGGCGGCGCTCCAACGCCGGCGCCGTCGTCCTCCCCGGCCGTTCCCGGGTTCTCGGCGCAGATCACGCCGACGATCCCACCCGGGCCGGCCGGCGCGGCGTCCGCGCCACCCGGCCGGATCGGGAGACCCGCACCGAGCCAGCGCATCCGGTTCATCCCGACCCAGGTGGTGCTGCCGGGCGGGGCGCACGCCCCGGTGCTGCCTGCCAGTACGGTCGCCGGGCAGTTGCAGGTGCCCGAAGGTGCCCATCGCGTCGGCTGGTGGGACGGTGGCGCCGAGGCCGGTGACCCGTTCGGCTCGGTGGTCCTGGCCGGCCACGTCGACACGAAGACCGAGGGAATCGGCTTCTTCTCCCGGCTGAAGCGCATCCGGGCGGGTGAGACCGTCGTACTCCACGGTGCCGGGCACACGGCGTCGTACCGGGTCGGCTCGATCGTGTCGGTGCCGAAGAACGCACTCGCCACCAAGAGCGGCGCGTTCGCCCAGATGGTCGGCCATCGGCTGGTCCTGATCACCTGCACCGGCGCGTACGACGCCTCCCGCGGCGGCTACGAGGACAACCTGGTCGTCACAGCCACCGCGGTCGGCCAGGCGAAATGACTAGCGCCTGAGGTTCACGAAGGTGCTGGTGGTGGCCGTGATCGCCTGCTCGGTCGGGAGACGCTCCATCGACGAGGCACCGTAGAAGCCATCGATCGACGGGCACAGCTCGAGGATCCGCTGGACGTCGGCGGGCTCGGCGATCGGTCCGCCGTGGCAGAGCACGAACACGTCCGGCCGGACCGCCCGGGCCGCCGCCGTCCACTCGTCGATGAGTACGGCGCACTCCTCCAGCGTCCGCGCGGTCCCGGCACCGATCGAGCCGCCGGTCGTCAGTCCGAGATGGCAGACGATGATGTCGGCGCCGGCCTCGGTCATCGCCACAGCGTCGTCGGCGGAGAACACGTACGGCGTCGTCAGCAGACCGAGTTCGTGCGCGGTGGCGATCATCGCGACCTCCTCGGCGTACCCCATCCCGGTCTCCTCCAGGTTGGCCCGGAAGGTGCCGTCGATCAGCCCGACGGTCGGGAAGTTCTGTACGCCGGAGAAGCCGAGGTCGATGACCCGGCGCAGGTACTCGGTCGGCTGGTAGAACGGGTCGGTGCCGTTCACCCCGGCCAGCACGGGCGTGTGCTCGACGACCGGGAGCACCTCGCGGGCCATGTCCAGCACGATGTCGTTCGCGTTGCCGTAGGCAAGTAATCCGGCCAGCGACCCGCGACCTGCCATCCGGTACCGGCCGGAGTTGTAGATGACGATCAGGTCGATGCCGCCGGCTTCCTCGCACTTGGCGGACAGGCCGGTGCCGGCACCGCCGCCGACGATCGGTTCGCCGGCCGCGCGCTTGGCCCGCAGCCGGTCCAGGATGGCGTCGCGTTCGATCCGCGGCATGCTCAGTTCTCCTTCTGCAGATACGTGTTCAGCCGGTCGGCGGCCGCGTGGGCGAAGACCTCGTCGTTGATCGCCGCGTCCAGCTCCACCAGGTCGACCACCGATCGGTCCACGGTGTCCCGGATCGCGCCGAACAAGGCAGCGTCCGCATCCGGGTCGTGGAAGACGCCACCCTCGACCGCGATCGCCGACACCCCGCGCAGTGGCAGGAACAGCGTGACAGGGCCGGCCGCCCTGTTCAGCCGGGTCGCCAGTCGCCGGCCGAGCTCGGCACACTCGGCGGGCGTCGTCCGCATCAGGGTGACGGTCGGGTTGTGTACGAACAGGTTCCGGTCCGCGAACTCGGTGGGCACGGTGTCGAGCGGGCCGAAGTTCACCATGTCCAATGCGCCGGCCGACACGACCTGCGGAACACCTGCCCGCCCGGCCGCGGTGAGCCGGTCCGGTCCGGCCGAGAACACGCCGCCGACCAGTTCGTCGGCCAGTTCGGTGGTGGTGAGATCGAGGACGCCGGCCAGCTGGCCTGATGCCGCCAGCGACTCCAGCGTCCGCCCACCGACTCCGGTCATGTGGAACACCAGGACCTCGTAGCCGAGGTCCGTCAATCGCGCGCGGGCCGCGTCCACCGCCGGCGTCGTCACCCCGAACATGCTTGCTCCGAGCAACGGCTTGTCGTCGGAAGTGCTGACGGGGTCCGCGGTCACCATCCCGGCCACGGCCGCCGCCGCATTCGCCAGGATCCGCGCGGACAACCGGTTCACGCCTGCCACGTCGACCACGCTCGGCATCAGCACCAGGTCGGTCTCCCGCAGGTACGCCGACGTGTCGCCGGCGGCTGCGGTCGACACGATCACCTTCGGCACGCCCAGTGGGAGTCCGCGGAACGCCGCGGCCGCGATCGACGTACCACCGGTTCCGCCGAGCGCCAGCGCACCGTCACACCGGCCTTCGTCGTACAACCGCCGTACGACGGCCGTCGCGCCGGCGGCCATCGCGGTCACGGCGGCACCACGATCACCCGTGTCGCGCAACGCATCCAAGTCGGCCTCGGCCGCGGCAGCGACGTCCTCGCGGGGAACGTCGGCGGTCAGCGTCGGCGAACCCAGGACGCCGGCGTCGACCACGACGACCGTCAGGCCGGCGGCGACGAGGCGGTCGCGGACGAACCGGTACTCGTCGCCTTTGGTGTCCAGCGTGCCGAGCAGCACCACGGACGCCATGTCACTCACCCACCGTCTGCCGGTCCGGTGCCGAGAACGAGATGACGAAGATCGCCTCGTCCGCGCCGATGTTGCGGGCGTTGTGCAGCGCCCCCGACGGGATGCTGATCGTGTCGCCCGCGCCCATTGTGATCCGGTCGCCGTCGACGCTGTGCTCGATGGTGCCCTGCAGGACGTGCAGCACCTCGTCGCAGTTCGGGTGGTAGTGCCGCGGGTTCTGCTCGCCGGGCCGGATGTAGCACCGGCCGACGGTCATCGTGGCCGAGTTGCCCAGCGCACCGGAGACCATCCACTCCAGGCGTCCCCACGGCTGGTCCTCGACCAGCACCTTGTCAGCCGGTGTCATCTGTCCCATCCGTCAGCTCCTTGGTTCGATCGTGGCCGGCTGCCCGGCCGGCAGTCTGCGGTACAGCTCGTACAGCTTGAGGATCTCCCGGACGTCGGCCAGTGTGCCTTTCTCCGGTGGCTTCCCGGCCAGCACGCTCTCGCAGAAGTGCACCACCTCGGGCACGTACCCGAGGTAGAACAGGTTCTTGTTGTAGAGCTGGCCGAGCGAGAACTCGGGCTCCCAGTGCAGCGGCGCCACCGCGTCGTCGGTGACGAAGGAGGCCGACCGCCCGTACGGCAGTTCGGCCCCGGCGCGGTAGTACGTCATCCGTACGCCGTTGTCGACGACGACGTTCGCCCCGCTGCCGATCACTTCGACGCGTTCGAGTGGTGCACCGGTCGCCGATCCGGCCGCCAAGTGCAGCGTCCCGACCGCGCCCGACTCGAACAGCAGACTGGACACGCTCGACCCGGTCCGCGGCTCCCACTCGTAGCTGAGGCGGCGTACCGGTCCCATCAGGTAGGTGAGGACGGCGCCCGGATGGAAGATGTGGTCCAGGAAGCCGACCATCGCGACGTCGTCGGACCGGGCGTCCGGGGCCGGCAGGGACTGCGGGTACCGCACCGAGATCGAGCTCGCCGTACCGAACTCCGGCGTACTCAGGATCGCCTTCACCTTCTCCATCGCCGGCGTGAAGATCTTCTTCAGCCCGGTCATCACGGTCAGGCCGGTCTCGTCGGCGACCGCCTGCAGCCGGTCCAGCTGGGCGAGCCCGGCCGCCGTCGGCTTCTCCATCCAGACATGAGCCCCCGCCCGCAGGCAGTCCTCAGCCAGAGCAGTCGCCTGTACGTCGCCCTCAGCCGTGTAGGAGGTGACGATGAACACCGCGTCCGGCCGCTCCTTCGCGAGCATCTCGCGATGATCGTCGTACGCCGCCGGTGCGCCGAAGCCCCGGGCATAGGTCCGGGCGCGCTCGAGCTGGACGTCGCAGACGGCGACCAGTTCGACCGCCGCGTACTGGAAGGTGGGATAGACGTTGCGGTAGGAGTGGCCGCCTGCGCCGATGAAGGCGCAGCGCAGCCGCTCGGGGTACTCGAACTGATAGGTCACGGTCATCGCAAGGCTCCAGCCACGAGGCCACGGGTGAAGGATCGCTGCAACACGACATACACCAGGATGGATGGGATCATCGCCAGCACGATGCCGGCGAACAACGCGCCCGAGTCGGCGCTGTACTGCCCCTGGAACTGCACCAGCCCGAGCGGGATCGTCCGCTTCTCCTGGCTGAACAGCAGCAACAAGGCCAGCTGGTACTCGTTCCAGGCGCCGAGGAAGCTGAACACCCCGACCGCCAGGACGGCGGGCTTGGCCAGCGGCAGCATCACGCTGCGGAAGATCCGCCAGTCGCCGGCGCCGTCGACCCGGGCGGACTCGATCAGCTCGTTCGGCAGGTCCCGGAAGAAGTTCCGGGCGATGAAGACGCCGAGCGGGACGGCACCGGCGACCAGGATCAGCCCGAGCCCGACCCGGCTGTCGACCAGCGACATCTCGCGCAACTGGTAGAAGGTCGGCACCATGATCGCCTCGCCGGGCAGCGTCATGACCAGCAGATACGCGTAGAAGATGCCGTTGCTCCGGCCCGTGGTCAGCTTGCCGAAGGCGTAGCCGGCCGGGCAGGTCACGGCGACGGTGAGTGCGGTGACCGCGATCGCGATCACCGCGCTGTTGACGAAGTACGTGCTGAAGTTGCCGCTGGTCCAGACGGTGCGGAAGTTCTCCCAGCGCCAGTGGCCCGGCAGGCCGAGCGGTTCGCCGAAGATCTCGGTGTCGTTCTTGAAGGCACTGAACGCGGCCCACACCACCGGGACCATGGTGGCGCCGGCGATGACGGCCACCAGCACGACCAATGTGTGGTGCCATCGGGTGACGGTTCGCATCGTGCTCACCTTCCCACTGCGGCGCGGTCGCGCCAGCGGTTGAAGCCGACGGTGATGACGACGGCGATCACGGCGATGCTCAGGCCCGCGGCGCTCGCCGTACCGATGTCGCCGAGGCTGAACGCCTGCCGGTACGCGTAGACCGCGACCAGCTCCGTTGACCGGTCCGGCCCGCCCTCGGTCATCGACCAGACCGTGCCGAAACCCTTGAGGGCGTTGATGAACGCGAGCACGACGACGAGGCTGATCGCATTGTGCAGCGACGGCACGGTGATGTTGCGGAACCGCTGCCACGGGCCGGCACCGTCGATCGCGGCGGCTTCGTGCAGCGCCGGATCGACGGCCTGGATCGCGGCCAGGAAGATCACCAGGTAGAAGCCGTAGGCCTGCCAGGCACTCGCCACTCCGACCGCCGGCAGGGCGAGCGCCGTGCTGCCCAGCCAGGGCTCGGCCAGGTTGTCCAGGCCGATGGCGCCGAGGAAGCCGTTGAGCAGTCCGATGGTCGGGTGGTAGAGCTGGCTCCAGATCACACCGACGACGGCCAGCGACATGATGTGCGGCACGAACACCATGCTGCGGAACAGCGTCTGTGCCCGGCGCCAGCGGATCTCGCTGATCAGCGCGGCCAGCAGCAGACCGCCGCCGACGGCGAGACCGAGGTGCATGGCCCACCAGATCACCGTCCGGCTCAACGCCTGCAGGAAGGCGGGGTCGGACCAGACCCGGGCGTAGTTGTCCAGCCAGGCGCGGTGCATGACCGGAGCGACGCCGTCCCAGGTGTAGAAGCTCAGCTGGATGCCGCGCAGCAACGGCAGGAACAGGAAGACGGCGAGCAGCAGCAGCGACGGCAGCAGCATGAGCGCGATCAGCGCCGTACGACTCGAACCCGTGCGTGTCCTCATCGGCCCGCCGCCAGCTTCTCCTGCACGCCCTGCATCGCGCGCTCCGGTGACAGTCGCCGGGTCAGGATCCCTTGCACGGCCTGGTACCACGCTTCCTTCGCGGCGTCGGGCAGGTACACGCTCGGGTTGAATCCGGTGCCCTTGGCAACCTTCTCCACGCCGTCCTGGACCGCCGGGTCGAGAGTGAGGCCGGCCGGTACGACCTGAGCCGGCACCAGCGTCCGTCCCTTGGCCGCTGTCATCGCCAGGTACTCCGGACTGGCCAGCCAGCGAAGCCACTCGACCACGGCCGACCGGGACTTGGTGCTCTTGTTCACCACCCAGCTCAGCGCCAGACCGGCAGTCGGCACTGCCTCGGTGCTCGCATCGCGTCGTGGCATCGGGAACGCGCCGAACCCGGACACATCGACGCCGTCCTGCCGGGCGTTGGCCATCGAACCCTGCGGTACGACGATCATCGCGCCGCTGCCGCGCCAGAACGCGGCCTCGGCCTGGCCGCCGTCGAGGGCGGCCGCCTGGCCTCCGTCGAGACAGCCGCGTTCGATCAGGTCGGCCAGCATCTGGCCGCCGGTGACGACCGCCGGGTCGTCGAAGGCACCGGAGCCGGCGAGGATGTCGCGCATCTTGTCCTGGCCGGCCGACGACTGCACCAGCGAACCGAGCAGCCAGCCACCGGCGAAGTTGTCCCGTGCACCGGCCAGCAACGGTTTCACCCCGGCCTCGTGCAACGCCGTACAGGTGTCGAGGAAACCCTGCCAGTCCTTCGGTACGTCGAGACCGTGGGCGGCGAAGATCTTCTTGTTGTAGTAGACCTGGAACACGTCCAGGCCCTCGACGATCTCGTAGACCTTGCCGTCGTTGCCGGCCCGGGTCTGCCGGACCACCTCGGGATCGAAGCGGTCGGCCAGGCCGTTGGTCGCGAACACCTCGTCCAGCGGCCAGATCAGCCCGGCGTCGGCGAGCACGCCGACCCGGCCCGGACCTGAGTTCACCAGTAACAGGTCCGGTCCGCTGCCGGACCGCAGCAACGTCTGCACACTGCCTTCCTCGAACGACACGGCTCCTTTCACGTACTCGACGCTGATATCGGGATGCTGCTGCTCGAACGCCGCGACCGTGGCATCGGTGTAGGGGAAGTCGGTCCCCATGATGCGCAGCGACCGGGACGTGTCCTGTGGGCCACCGGCGTTCAGCGACCCGGTACCCGGCGCGGCCACCGTGGCACATCCCGGCAGCGCGACCGCGGTCGTGGCGGCGAGCAGCAGCGCGGCGAGTCTTCCTCTCATTGCGCTCCACCTCACAGACCAATAAGCTCGAAGGCACTTAGATTGGCCTTCTCTCGATCGGCAGATCTAGAGCCACAGCGGCGAAATTGGACTCTGTTTGTGATTCAGAACGGCAATGGCCTCAGATTCACGGCCGACGACCTCGCGCGGATGCTCGTCGGCACCGGCGCCCGGTCTGGTCCGCTCTACCGCCAGTTGGGTGAGAGCCTCACCGAACTGATCGAGCGTGGGGAACTGCCGCAGGGCGCCGCGCTGCCGCCCGAGCGGGCGCTGGCCGAGGCGCTGACCGTGAGTCGCACGACGGTGGTCGCGGCGTACCAGGCTCTCCGGGAGCAGGGGCTGCTGGAGCGCCGGCAGGGGAGCGGGACCAAGGTCAGTGCCGATCGGGCCCGGGAGACCGTTTCGGGGCTGGCCGGCGACCATGCGGCCAGCCAGTTCCTGAACGGGCCGTTGGCAACGATCGACTTCGCGACCGCGGCGTTGCCCAGTCTCGACCTGGTCGCGGACGTCGCGGCGGGCCTGACCCGGGACGACTACCTCCGCCTGACCAGCACGCATCACGGCTACCACCTCCGCGGCCTGCCGGCGTTGCGTGAGCGGATCGCCCGCTGGTACAGCGATGCGGGCATGCCGACCGCGCCCGAGGACATCCTGATCACCTCCGGCGCGCAACAGGCGTTGGAACTGGTCTCCCGTGGATGCCTGCAGCCCGGTGACGGTGTGGTCGTCGAGCAACCGACGTACCGCGGTGCGCTCGAAGCGTTCGGGCGGACGGGCAGCAGATTGCGCACTGTGCGGATCGACGACGAAGGGCTCGACGTCGGCGCGCTGGAGAAGTTGCTGACCACGGAGTCGCCGCGGCTCGTCTATGTCCAGACCGCCGCACACAATCCCACCGGCGTCGTCCTGTCCGAGGACCGCAGGCAGCGGCTCGCCCGGCTGCTCGAGCAGCACGAGGTCGTGCTCGTCGACGACACCTCATTGGCAGGTACGTCGTTCGACGGGCGACCGGCCGCACCTGCGCTGACAACGCACGACCGGCTTGTCACGATCGGCTCGATGAGCAAACTGTTCTGGGGTGGGCTGCGACTCGGCTGGATCCGCGCCGTGCCGCAGGCCGTGTCGCGGTTCGCGCAGGTCCGTGGCATCACCGACCTGGGCAGTTCCCTGGTCGCCCAGGAGGTCGCGCTGCGGTTGATGGACCACCGCGAGACCGCCGAGGCAGAACGTCGTACGGCGTTGCCGGCCGGGCTGCGCACGTTGACTGAGCTGCTCGGCCGGCAGTTGCCGGACTGGACCTGGCGCGAGCCGCGGGCCGGTGCGTCCCTGTGGGTGCGGCTGCCGCAGGGGGACGCGACCCATTTCGCGCAGATCGCCCTGCGCTACGGGGTCGCGCTGCTGCCGGGCGCGGTCTTCTCGGCCGACGGCAGCACCGACGACCACACCCGGTTGCCGTACTCGTTGCCCACGGCCACCATGAGCCAGGGCATCACCCGGCTGGCCCAGGCCTGGACCGACTACCTGAACCGCGCGACCGTCGACGTCACCCTCACCTCGGCGGTCACCTGATCGCGTGGAAGCTCCGCATGTGGTCGACCATCGCGACCTCGGTCGGCAGGCGTTCCATGCTGGAGGCTCCCAGGAAGCCGACGACGCCGTCGACCTTCGACAAGATGTGCCGGGCATCCTCCGGGGTCGCGATCGGGCCGCCGTGGCAGATCACCAGCGCCTCGGGGTTGACGGCGAAGATCGCGTCCCGCAGCCGCGCGACGAGGTCGACCGAGTCGTCCAGGCTCAGGCTGGTCTGTGCGCCGATCATCCCTGACGTGGTCAGTCCCATGTGCGGGACCAGCACGTCCGCGCCGGCCTCGGTCATCGCGGCGGCCTCCTCCTCGCTGTGCACGTAGGCCAGCGTGACCAGGTCGCGCTCCCGGGCCGCCCGGACCAGGTCGACCTCGCGGTAGAAGCCGAGGCCGGTCTCTTCCAGATTGGCCCGGATGATCCCGTCGAACAGGCACACGGTCGGGTAGTTCTGGACCCCCGCGAACCCGGCCGCCTTGACCTGGTCGAGGAACCGCGGGATGTCCCGGAACGGGTCGGTCCCACACACCCCGGCCATCACCGGCAGGGTGTCGGTCACCGGTAGCACCTCGGTGCCCATCTCCATCACGATCGCGTTCGCGTCGCCGTACGGCATCAGGCCGGCCATCGAGGACCGGCCGGCCATCCGGTACCGGCCGGAGTTGTAGATCACCACGAAGTCGAGGCCGGCCGCCTCGGCGCATTTGGCGGACAGCCCGGTGCCGGCGCCGCCGCCGATGATCGGGCGGCCCTCGGCGACCTTGCGGCGGAAGCCGGCCAGCAGTTCGGCGCGGGTCAGTGTGTTCACGGTGTCTCCTTCTCCAGCCAGGTGGCCAGCAGATCCACGGCGGTGCCGGACACCACCGGGTCGTTGATATCGGTGTCGAAGTCGTGCAGTTCGATGCCGGGCCGCAGCCCGTCCCGCAAGGCCTGGTACAGCGCGTCGTCCGCCGTCGGGTCGTGGAAGGCGCCGCCGGGCGTGGACAGCTGCGACAGTCCGCGGTGCGGAAAGAGCACGGCCACGGGTGCGGTCGAGGGATTGAGCCGGGCCGCGATCCGGCGACCCAGCTCGGCGCACTCCGCGGCCGTCGTCCGCATCAGCGTCACGGACGGGTTGTGCGGGTGGAACAGCCGCTCGGAGAACTCCGGCGGCACGGTGTCGTAGAAGTTGACCATGTCGAGCGCCCCGACACTGACGACCTGAGGTACGCCGGCAGCGGCCGCGGCAGTGAGGCGGTCGGGACCGGCCGAGCAGACTCCACCGACCAGGTCGTCGGCGAGCTCGGTGGTGGTCAGGTCCGCCACACCATGGACCGTCCCGCCACGGACGAGTGCCTCCAGTGTTCGGCCGCCGACTCCGGTGCAGTGGAACGTGAGCGCCTCGAAGCCACGGTCCTCGATTCCGCGGACCACGCTCGATCCACACGCCGTGGTCACCCCGAACATGCTCACCGCGACCAGCGGTGCGCCGTCGGCCGGTTCGTCGTACCGGCTCGTCACCATGCCGACGCACGCCTGCGCGGCGTTGGCGAGGACGGGCCGGCTCAGGCGGTTCAGGCCGTTGATGTCGACGACCGGGTACATCAGCGTCAGGTCGGTCTCGCGGACGTACGACCGGGTGTCGCCGGCCGCGATGGTCGAGACCAGCACCTTCGGGAAGCCGAACGGCAACCGCGTGCAGATCTCGGCCATCACGTACGCCGCGTTGGACCCGCCGACCGCCAAGACGCCGTCGACATCGCCGGTCGCGGCGAGGTCCGCGAGCGCCGACGCGGCACCGCGGGCCATCACGGTCATCGCCGCGTTCCGGTCACCGCGCTCGCACAGCTCGGTCAGCGACCCGCCGCCGAGCTCCGCGATCAGGTCACGGCCGATCCGGGCCGGCAACGCCGGTACGCCGAGCACCCCGACGTCGATCAGTAGCGGAGTCGCTCCGAGTGCAGTGACCCGGTCGGCCAGAAAGGCGTACTCCGCTCCCTTCGTGTCGAGGGCGCCGACGAGGGCGATGACGGCCATCAGCGAGCTCCGTAGTCCGGTACCTGGATCTCGGCGCCGCCCTGCAGAGCCGATTGGTGGGCACAGATCCCGGGAGCCGTCCAGGTCGCTGCAGTCCGGGCATCGACCCTTGGCTTGCGGTTCTCGACGATGCTGGAGACGAACTCGTGGACGAGGTGCGGATGAGAACCGCCGTGCCCGCCGTCGGTGAACGGCCGCAGTACCTCGGGCAGCAACTCCGGTGCACCGGCGGGACGGACGTCCACGTCGGTCACCGCGCGACCACGCCGGCCCTCGGTGAGCGGCTGCAGGTCGAACTCCTTCATCGGACCACCCTCGAGCTGCGGCCACTCCAGTGCACCTTCGTCGCCGTACACGGAGAAGCCTTCGAGGTAGCTGCGGCCGAGCTGGAAGAACGACATCGTCACGTTGGCGACCAGATCGTCGTCACCGCTGAGCTTGAACAGCGCGGCCTCGGTGCCGAATCCCTCGCCAGCGACCCCGATGTGGTCCGGCGTGAGCCGGCTCGAGCCGAGGCAGCGGACCGACTCGACCCGGGTGTCCGCCAGCGCCAGCGCGGGCGAGAGCGCATGCGTGACGTAGTGCATCGGCGGATAGCCGCGCCAGTACTCCGGATAGCCGTCGAGGTTCTGCAGATGGTCGCCCTTGAAGTACGTGAGCCGGCCGAGCTTCCCGGACTCCAGCAGGTGCTTGGCGTGGAAGAACTCGCGCGAGTAGACCGCGGTCTCCATCATCATGTAGTTGCGCTGGGCATCGTCCTGGGCGGCGATCAGCGCGTCCAGGTCCTCGAGGGTCGTTGCCATCGGCACCGCCGAGGCGCAGTGCCGGCCGGACTTCAGCACCTGCCGGACCTGCTCGGCGTGGAACCGCACCGGGGTGAGCAGGTGGACAGCGTCCCAGCCGGGCGCGGCCAAGGCGTCGTCCAGGCTCGGGAACCTGTCCGCGATCCCGAGCCGGTCGGCGACGGCCGTCGTACGGGCCGGGTCGGCGTCGACCACGGCGATGCGGCCGACGTCGGGGTGGGCCTGGTAGATCGGGGCGAAGTCGGCGCCGAAGCCGAGGCCGACCACGATCACGTCGATGCTCATCGGACCGGTACCTCCCGCTCCTCGCCGAACAGGAACACGGCACCGCCGGTGGCGAAGTTCGCCACGTCCTCGTTCGCGGCCTTGCCCGCCTGCGACTCCAGCACGAGCTCGAGGTCGCTGCGGCTGTCGGTGTAGAGCTCGGCCTGGTAGTGGTACTGCGGTGGTGTCCCGTCGGGCGCGGGCTCGAAGCGGCACACGGTCCACCGCTTCAGGCCCGTCATCTCCTGGGCGATCGGGATGTGCATCTCGTCGTAGTACCGGTCGAACTCCTCGGTGGAGTCCGGCGGTCCGTAGAGCACGGTCACCTTGTACATGTCAGCCTTTCAGTCCGGTCAGCGCGATGCCCTCGACGAAGTACTTCTGCGCGAAGGCGAACAACAGCACGATCGGCAGCAGCACCACGGCGGCCGCGGCCATCAGGTACCCCCACTGTGCGGTGTAGGTGCCCTGGAACGACGCCAGCCCCATCGCCAGCGTGTACTTGTCCGAGTCGTTCAAGTAGATCAGGGGTCCGAGATAGTCGTTCCAGACGCCCAGGAAGGTGAACACGCCGACCACGGCCAGTGCCGGCTTCGACAGCGGCAGGATGATCCGCCAGTACACCTGGAACGGGGTCGCCCCGTCGATGTACGCCGACTCGTCCAGCTCGTACGGGATGGACAGGAAGAACTGGCGGAGCAGGAAGATGTTGAACACCCCGGTGCCGAACCAGTGCGGCAGGATCAGCGGCACATAGGTGTTCACCAGCCCGAGCTTCTGCCAGAACAGGAACGTCGGGATCAGCGTCACGGCGTACGGCAGCATCACCCCGGACATCAGGATGCCGAACACCAGGTTCTTGTGCTTCCACCGCAACCGGGCGAACGAGAACGCCGCCAGCGAGCAGGACAGCACGGTGCCGACAAGCACTCCGGCCTCGAGGATCAGCGTGTTCAGGAAGTAGCGGGCGAACGGCACCTGCGTGAGCGCGCCGGAGAAGTTGTCCCAGGCAAACGGTTTCGGGATCCACTGCGGCGGCGAGACGAAGATCTGCCCGGACTCCATCAGCGCGCTGCGGACCAGCCAGATCAGCGGCAGCAGCGTCGGGATCGCACCCGCGATCAGCAACAGGTAGACGAGGATCTTCTTCCCCGCGCCCCGCGGCGCCAGCGGCCGTGACGCCGGCGGCGCGGTCGCCGCCACCTCGGGCTTCTCCAGTACGGCGGTCATCGGGTACTCCCGGCCTCGTAGTAGACCCAGCGGCTGGAATTGCGGAACAGCACCACGGTGATCGCCATGATCACTCCGAACAGCACCCAGGCCAGCGCGCTGGCGTATCCCATCTCGTTGTTCGTGAACGCGGTCCGGTACAGGTAGTAGATGTAGAACAGGGTCGAGTCGTTCGGCCCGCCCTCGGTCATCACCGCGGCCTGGACGAACACCTGCAACGCCCCGATCACGCTCGTCACCAGGCTGTAGAAGATCGTCGGCGTCATCATCGGCAGAGTGATGTGGCGGAACTTGCGCCACGCCCCGCCGCCGTCCACCGCGATCGCCTCGTAGAGCTGACGCGGCACGCCCTGCAGTCCCGCCAGGAAGATGACAGCGACGTTGCCGAAGCCCCACACGGACATCAGGATCAGCGACGGGATCGCCGTACTCTCGTCGAAGATCCACTGCGACCGAGGCAGCCCGGCCTTCTCGGTCAGCGTGTTCAGCAGCCCGAAGTCGGGGTTGAACAGCCAGATCCACAGCATCGAATTGGCCACGATCGGCACGATCGCGGGCAGGTAGTAGATCACCCGGAACACGGACTGCCCGCGGACCGGCTGGTTCAGCAGCAACGCGACCGCGAACGCGACGACCAGCAGCAGCGGTACGGCGCCCAGCGTGTAGTACAGCGTGGCCCACAACGACTTGAAGAAGCTGTCGTCGGCGGTGAACATCCTTGTGTAGTTGGCGAAACCGACGAACTTCGGTGCCGCGCCGATGGTCCAGTCGGTCAGGCTGATCACCGCCGAGGCGATCATCGGCAGGAAGGTGAACGCGACGAAGCCGATGATCGCGGGCAGCGCCATCAGCACGCCCCAGCGTGCCTCCTGCTTCATCGGACTCGCCATCACAGCTCCTGGTTGGGCCACTTGCCCTGCAGCAGCGCCTGCATCTTGGGCTTCAGCGCCTTGACGACGTCGATCGGCGCACCCTTGTTCAGGCTGATCTGCTCGATCGCCGGGTCGAGCACCTGGTGGATCCGCTCGGAGTTCTTCATCTGCTGGCCCCAGTCGGTGACGCCGTGCTTGAGCGTCGTCTCGACGACGGCCGACTGGAAGTTGGCCGGGTACTTGTCCTTCAGCACCCACTTGTCGATCTCGGCCTGGTCCGTGTAGTACTTCTTCTGCAGCGGCGCCCACAGCCCGTCCTTGAACAGATCGACGTGCGCGGGGTCGTTGTAGTAGAGGTACAGCTCGATGGCCTCCTCCGGATGCTTGGTCTTGGCGAAGATCGCACCCGCCGCGCCGCCGGTCATGGTGAGCGACTCCTGGAACTTCGGCAGCACGGCGACGCCGAACGGCACCTTGCTCTCCATCAGATCGAGCATCTGCCAGTTGCCGTCGATGACCATTCCGACGCGCTTGGTCTGCAGCTGTACCGCGGTCGTCGGCGCGTTCTTGCCGAGCTGAGCGGGCGTCGGTGCGACCCGGTGCACGTAGATCAGGTCCTGGACCTTCTTCAGTACGTCGACGGCCGCGGCAGAGTCGAGTGCGAACTTCGTGCCGTCGGCGCTCACCATGTCCGCGCCGTTGGACCGCAGCAGGCTGTACAACCCGCCGCCGCCGAAGGGAGCGATGGTGCCGAACTGCTTCACCTTGCCGCCGTCGAACCCGTCCTCGGACGGGTGCTTGCCGTTCTGGTCCACGGTGAGCTT
>Ga0164241_10002565_pt1 | contig 19364 bp, 19 predicted proteins | sample OricomyardsoilBY_FD_108780 | JGI IMG/M metagenome (GOLD analysis project Ga0164241, IMG submission 108780) | Backyard soil microbial communities from Emeryville, California, USA - Original compost - Back yard soil (BY) | ecosystem: Environmental > Terrestrial > Soil > Unclassified | place: USA... | reverse complement strand
GCATGTCCATCCGCTGCTCGGGCGCGCGCGGGCGCTCCTAAGCCTGCTCGTCCTGCTGGCGCCTGAGCGCCTCGGCGTTGAAGGCCGCGACGCAGGACTCGATGACCTCGCCGATGGCGGCGCCGCTGACGACCTGATCGAGGTTGTACATCGTGAGGCCGATGCGGTGGTCGGTGAGCCGGTTCTGCGGGTAGTTGTAGGTGCGGATGCGCTCGCTGCGATCGCCGGTGCCGACCTGCGCGGAGCGCGTGCCGGCCTCGAGCGCGTGCGCCCGCTCGCGCTCTTGCTCGAGCAAGCGGCTCGCGAGCACCTTCATCGCCTTGCTCTTGTTCTTCGTCTGCGAGCGCTCGTCCTGGCAGGTCACGACCAAGCCCGACGGGATGTGGGTGATGCGCACCGCCGAGTCGGTGGTGTTGACCGACTGCCCGCCCTTACCCGACGAGCGATAGACGTCGATGCGCAGGTCGTTGGCGTTGATGTTGACCTCGACCTCGTCGGCCTCGGGCATCACCGCGACGGTGCACGTCGACGTGTGGATGCGGCCCTGCGTCTCGGTCGTCGGCACGCGCTGCACGCGGTGCACGCCGGCCTCGTACTTGAGGCGCGAGTACACGCGCTCGCCGGCGACCTGGGCGATGACCTCCTTGAAGCCACCGACCTCGGACTCGCTCGACGACAAGATCTCGACCTTCCAGCGCTGCTGCTCGGCGTAGCGGCCGTACATGCGGAACAGGTCGGCCGCGAACAGCGACGCCTCGTCGCCGCCCGTGCCGGCGCGCACCTCGAGGATCACGTCGCGCTCGTCGTTGGGATCCTTCGGCAGCAAGAGCACGCGCAGCTTCGTGTCGAGCGCGGCGATGAGCGGCTCGAGCTCGGCCATCTCGGCCTTGGCCATCTCGCGCATGTCCACGTCCTTGTCTTCCAACAAGGCCTTGGCGTTCGCGAGATCAGCGCGCGCGCGCTTGAGCTCGCGCCACACGCCGACGGTCTCCCCGAGCTCGCCGTGCTGGCGCGCGACCTCACGATACCGCGCGGCGTCGCCGGCGATCTCGGGGTCGCCCATGAGTGACCCGAGCTCGTCCCAGCGGCCCTCGAGCTCGTCGAGCTGTCGTTCCAGCACGGTTCAGGCCCTCATCGTCTCGCTCAGGTTCGCCCGCTCCGAGCCGCCTTCGACCTCCGGCTCCGCGTCGCTCCGCCTCCGTGTAGATGGCGGTCCGACGAACGTGATCGAGGAAGTCTGGGCGTCAGGTGACTGCCGCAGAGCAGCCTGCGTCCGCGACAGCGTGCGGACTGGGTCCGCAGTGGCCGTCGCGCTCCGCAGGCTTGCCGCGGAACCTCACCCGTACTTCTTGCGGAAGCGATCGATACGACCCTCGGTATCCATGAGCTTCTGCTTGCCCGTGAAAAACGGGTGCGAGTACGAGGTCATGTCCATCGAGATCACGAAGTGCTCGACGCCGTCGATCGTGCGCTTCTCGTTGCTCTTCATCGTCGACTTGCTGACGATCTCGTCGCCGCTCGAGGCGTCGACGAAGACAACGTTGTGGTACTCGGGGTGAATGCCTTCTTTCATGGCCTGGATCCTGTGTTCGCGGGTCGTGCGGCTACCGGCCCAGCTGGCCAGGGCGCACAAGGACGCGGGTTCTAGACGAAGCGCCGCGCCCGCGCAAGCGCCACGTACGTTTGGAGGCCCCGCTCAGCGCAGCGTGACCTGCCCACACGCCGGCCCGTAGTCGGCCGTCGCGGTCACATCGCCCGAGGTCACCGTCATCGTGCCGCCGATGGCGCAGCCGGCCGCGTCGCGATCGAGCGCGAAGGTCGCGGTGATCGGCGTCGACTCGGAGGTCGGCTGGTCGCCGAAGCCAGGGATGGTGACGACCAGCGCCAGGTCGATGGTCGCGTTCACGGTGCCGTCGAGGCGTGTGGCCGTGACCGTCAGCGCGCCGGTCTCGCGCACGCTGACCTCTTGGAGCGTCACCTTGGCGCCGCCCGCCGCGCCCGCGCCGGTGATCGCCCCGTTGTAGGCGCTGGGGTCGACGTCGACGGTCACGTCGAAGCTGACGGCGTCACCGTTGACAGTGGCCGAGCCGTTGAAGGTGCTCGGGCCTTCGCTGCAGTCGGTGTAGGTCGCCGTGTTGCCGGCGGTCGTGACGCACGCGTCGCTGAGCGCGCCCGTGTGGACCTCGAGCCCGCCCGCCTGCTGCTGGAGCTGCTTGGCCTGCTGGGTCTGATAGATGATCTGCAGGTCCGCGTAGAGCTGGCCCATGGCCGCGAGCCCGGTCGCCGGCGTCGCGACCGCGTCCTTCGTGCGCGCGGCGTTGTCCGCCGAGCGCGCCGCCGCCTTGGTCGAGCCCCCGCTCGACCCGCCGTCGTCGCCGCAGGCCCCGACCACCACCACGAAAAGCATGCCTACCATCCAACGCATCGCTCGACCTCCATATGTTGCGAGGCCAGTGACGACGGCGCGGGCGCACCTCAAAACTCTGTTGGTGTGCTGACGCGGGCACGGCCGGCATCGCGCGAGGTTCGGAGCTGACGCGGACGACCGATGTCTTGCGTGGCTGCCCAGTCGCTGGCCGACCTGGCCATGAAGTGAGCAGCGCCCGCGCGCTCGCGCCCGCCGCGTCGGCGTTGCATGCTGGGGCGCGCGCGGCACGGATGGTGCTCATGCGTCGTGAGCGGCGGCGACGCCCGCGGCGCGGAGGCCTGATGTCGAGACCCACGAACGCTACGATGCTGAAGCTGATGCTGGTGCTGTCCTGGCTGCCGTTTGGCGGCTGCGCTGGAGCGGGCTCGCTCGGCGCCGCGCTCGGGCTCGTGGGCTTGCTCGCGACGCTCGTCATCGGCGCCTGCAGCGACTCGAGCGGCGCGGGGCCCACGGGCGACGCAGCCGAGGACTGCGACGGCGAGCTGCTCATGCGCTGCGAGGCAGGCCAGCTGCTGCCTGTCTGCTGCCCGGCCGGCCTCGCCTGCAACTACTACTTCTTCAAGCCGTGCGGCGACACCTGCATCCCCTACACCGATGAGTGCACCGAGACCGCCGACGCAAGTCCGGGGGAGAGCGACGCGCCCAGCGACGTCGACTGCCCGAGCACCGTCGAGCAATGCGAGGACGGCCTGATCGTCACGGTCTGCTGCCCGAGCGACGCGAGCTGCGACGGCTTCGCGACCTTCGTCGACTGTGGCGACCGCACCTGCGTCGTGGACCCCGCGACGTGCCCATGAGCCGTCGCCTGGCGCTCCTCTTCGGCGCCACGCTGCTCTTCACGGGCTGCGCCGGAGCCGGCTTGCTCAGCGCCGCGGTCGGGCTCGTGGGGCTGCTCGCGACGCTCGGCATCAGCGCCTGCGCCGAGCCCGACGAGGACTGTTCGTGCGTCACCGCGGGCGAGACCTGCCCGGGCGCTAGCGACGCGAGCGGGCCGAGCGCGGAGACCACACCATGACCCCACGCTGGCTCCCGTTCATCATCGGCGCGGCGCTGGTCTTCATGGGCTGCGCCAGGGCGGCCTGCCCGTGAGGGTGCTGCAGCGCATCGGCGGCATCTTTGGCGACATCCATCGAGCCAAGGTCGGGCCGCCGCTGGCGGCGTCGATCGATCTGTCGCGCTTTGCTCCCGCGCTCGTCGCTCGGGCGCGCGACACCTGGCACCAGCGCTTCACGACCGAGCTGCGCTCGGTGCAGATCATGAACCGCTTCGTGGCCGAGGTGGTCGCGGCTGGCGACCCGCTGGAGATCTACGCGGGCGCGGTAGATCTGGTGGCCGACGAGGTGCACCACATGACGCTGTGCGCCGACCTGGCGACGGCGTTCGGCGCGCGGCTCGTCCTGCCCGAGCCGCCCGAGATCATCGAGCCGCCGGCGTTTCGCGACGCGCCCGCGAGCCAGCGCGCGCTGGCCACCGCCATCTCGATGCTGGCCGTGAACGAGACGCTGTCGGTGGCCTACATCACCGACCTGCGCGACCGCTGCCAGGAGCCCGCGGTGCACGCCGTGCTCGCCGCCACGGTCGCCGACGAGGCGGCGCACGAGGGCTTTGGCTGGGCCTACATCGAGCGCGCGCTGAGGCGCTTCCCGGCCTCGTCGCTGCCCGTCTGGAAGACCATCGCGCGCGACGCGCTGGCCCCGCAGCAGAGCTTCGCCGAGCCGATCCTGGCGCGCCTCGGCGGTGAGCAACGCACGCTCGCCGCCTGGCCCGACACGGAGCTCGTCCCGCTCGGGCTCTTCAGCGCCGAGCGCCAGGCGCTGGTCTACGAGCGCTGCGTGCAGGCGACGCTCGCGCCGCGGCTCAGCGCGCTCGGGCTTTGGTCGTAGGGTGCGAGATCGGAAGGTCCGGCGGTCGTGACGCCCCGACCACCACCAAGAAGAGCACGCGGACGTTTTCGATGTGAGAGCAAGGTGGACGCGCCGAACGCCGGGTCGCCGACGGGGTCACGAGTCGGTAAGCCGTCCGACCGCGGGCGCGCGGGTGCGGTGACGTGTCGGTGGGCGCTCCAAACGGGTATTGCACGACGCGATCGCACGTCGGTAGGCGCGCCGATCGGGGGCTACACGGGGCCGGTCAGACGTCGGTGAGCGCGCCGATCGCTGGCTGACCGCCCCGGTCACACCGCGATCGGCGCTGCTACCGGTCGCTACTGCGCCATCGAGTCGTAGAAGGCCTGGTTGGTCGGCGCGCCGCCGACCTTGCGCACCAGGAACTCCATCGCGTCGACCGTGTTCAGCGGGTGCAGCAGCTCGCGCAGTATGTAGGTCCGGTGCAGGTTCGCCGGGTCGAGCAAGAGCTCTTCCTTACGCGTGCCCGACTTCTTGATGTCGAGGCAGGGGAAGATGCGCCGCTCCATGAGCTTCCTGTCGAGGTGCATCTCGGAGTTGCCGGTGCCCTTGAACTCCTCGAAGATCACCTCATCCATACGCGAGCCGGTGTCGACGAGCGCGGTCGCGATGATGGTCAAGGACCCACCGTCCTCGATGTTGCGCGCGGCGCCGAAGAAGCGCTTCGGCTTGTGCAGCGCGTTGGCGTCGACGCCGCCCGAGAGCACCTTGCCCGACGGCGGCACGACCGTGTTGTAGGCGCGCGCCAGGCGGGTGATCGAGTCGAGCAGGATGACCACGTCGCGCTTGTGCTCGACCAGGCGCTTGGCCTTGTCGATGACCATCTCGGCGACCTGCACGTGGCGCTGCGCGGGCTCGTCGAAGGTCGAGCTGACGACCTCGCCCTGGACGCTGCGCTGCATGTCGGTGACCTCTTCCGGGCGCTCGTCGATGAGCAGCACGATGAGGTAGACCTCCTTGTGGTTCTTGGCGATCGCGTTGGCGATGTCCTGCAAGAGCACCGTCTTGCCCGAGCGCGGCGGCGCCACGATGAGCGCGCGCTGGCCCTTGCCGAGCGGGCACATCATGTCGAGGATGCGCGTCGAGAGCGTCTCGGGGTTGTGCTCGAGGGTGAGCCGCGTGTGCGGGTACAGCGGCGTGAGGTTGTCGAACAGCGTCTTGGCGCGCGCGACCTCGGGGTCCTCGAAGTTGATCTGCTCGACCTTCAGCAGCGCGAAGTACTTCTCGTTGTCGCGCGGCGGGCGGATCTGGCCGGAGATGGTGTCGCCGTTCTTGAGGTTGAAGCGGCGGATCTGCGACGGCGACACGTAGATGTCGTCGCTGCCCGGCAGGTAGTTGAACTCGGGGCTACGCAGGAAGCCGAACCCGTCGGCCAGGACCTGCAAGACACCCTCGCCGTAGATGATGCCGTCTTGCTCGGCGCGCTGCGCGAGGATGGCGAAGACCAGCTCGTGCTTGCGCATGCCGCGCGCATCTTCGACCCCGGCCTCCTCGGCCTGCGTCACGAGGTCGGTGATCGGCTTCTGCTTCAGTTCGTTCAAGTGCATCGGGGATCTCGCGGAGGTTTGTGCGGCCGACGGAGCGTCGCCCGCGAAGGGATGGGGACCATAGCGGCGTCGGCGCCGCCTGCAAAGGGTTGTGTGCGGCGCCGGGCTCAGCCGGTGACGCGCGCGACCGCACGCCCCCAACGCGCACGCGCGGCCGCGCGTTCGCTCGCGTCGTGGGTCGGCCTGAAGCGCGCCTCTTCGCGCCAGCGCGCGCTGATCGCGTCGACGCTCGGGAACACGCCCGCGCCGAGACCGGCGAGGAACGCCGCGCCGAACGCGGTCGTCTCGAGGAAGGCCGGGCGCGACACGTCCGCGCCGAGCGCGTCGGCCTGCAGCTGCATCAGCAGGTCGTTGGCCGCGGCGCCGCCGTCGACGCGCAGCGCCCCGACGTGACCGACCTCGGCGGCCATCGCCTCGACGACGTCGGCGACCTGGTGCGCGATGCCGTCGAGCGTCGCGCGCGCGATGTGGCCGCGGCTCGAGCCGCGCGTGAGCCCGAGGATGGCGCCGCGCGCGTCCGGATCCCAGTGCGGCGCGCCCAGGCCGGCGAACGCGGGCACGACGATGACGCCGCCGCTGTCGGGGACCGAGCGCGCGAGCGCCTCGACCTCGGCGGCGGAGCCGATGATACGCAGCTCGTCGCGCAGCCACTGGACCGCGGCGCCGGCGATGAAGACGGCCCCCTCGAGGGCGTAGGTCAGCGGCGCGTCGCGGCCGAGGCGCCACGCGACGGTCGTGAGCAGCCCATGCTCGGAGACTCTGGGGAAGTCGCGTGCCACCGGTGAGCCGGTCTTCCGCTGGCTCTGCGCGTCGCCTCCGTCCCCGGCTCGTGGCGCGCTCGGGGGCGACTCGCCGAGGTTCATCAGCACGAAGGCGCCTGTGCCGTAGGTCGCCTTGACGTCGCCGGGCGCGAAGCACGCCTGGCCGAAGAGCGCCGCCTGCTGATCGCCGGCGATGCCCGCGATGGGGATGCCGTCGGGCAGGAAGTCGAGGCCGCGCGTGTGGCCGTAGACCTCGGCCGACGAGCGCACCTCGGGCAGCACGGCGCGCGGCACGCGGAACAGCTCGAGCAGCGTGTCGTCCCAGTGGCCCTGGAGATCGTAGAGCAGCGTGCGCGACGCGTTCGACGGGTCGGTCGCGTGCACCTCACCGCCGCTGAGGCGCCAGAGCAGGTACGAGTCGACGGTGCCGAACGCGAGCTCGCCGCGCTCCGCGCGGGTGCGCGCGTCGGCGACGTGGTCGAGGATCCAGGCGACCTTGGTCGCCGAGAAGTAGGGGTCCAGCACGAGGCCGGTCTTCGCGCGCACGAGCGGCTCGTGGCCAGCGTCCTTCATGGCGCGACAGGCGTCGGTCGTGCGGCGGCACTGCCACACGATGGCGTTGTGGATCGGGCGCGACGTCTTGCGGTCCCAGACGATGGTCGTCTCGCGCTGGTTGGTGATGCCGATGGCGCGCACGTCGTGCGGGTCGGCCTGGGCTTGGCGCAGCGCGATGGCGACGGAGGACTGGACCGAGCCCCAGATCTCCTCGGGATTGTGCTCGACCCACGCGGGCTTCGGGTAGTGCTGCGGGAACTCGGTGTTGGCGCGGCCGCGCACGACCAGGTCGGTGTCGAGCACGACGGCGGTCGAGCCAGTCGTGCCTTGATCGATCGCGAGGACGAGTCCGGTCGGGTCGGGCATGCGTGTAGCTATAACAAGCGATGGCCGGATGGGGAACCCTTCCTTATATAGGGCCGATGACCGACACGACCGACCCCAAGCCCCCCGACACCACGCTGCGCGTCCACCTCGACGAAGCGCAGCTCGGCGGCGCCTACGTCAACATGGCCCGCATCTTCCACAACCAGACCGAGCTGGTCATCGACGCGCTGTTCCTGCCGCCCGCGAGCACCGTCGCGAAGGTGGGCGCGCGCCTGGTGATGCACCCGGTGCACGCCAAGCAGCTCCTGCGCGCGCTCGCGCAGAACCTGCAGTCGTACGAGCAGAAGTTCGGCGAGATCGTGCTGCCCTCGGGACAGGGGCCGGGCCCGTTCAACTGACGGTGCCCACGCTCGTGAGACAAGTGGCACAGGTCATCGGGCAAGTGGCACAACCGCGAGCCCGAATGGCACAACGGGTTGTGCCACACGGCGCCGGCGGTGGGCTGAGGACGGCCTCTCAAGCGGGTCTGGACGAGGTGACGGCGTCGGCACGCGGCGTGCTCTGCGGGAGGCGCGCGCCACGATGGCGCTTCACCCAAGGAGTATCGTCATGTCCAAGATCCAGCTGTTCCCGAAGTCCGTGACCCGTGCCCTCACCGTCGTCGCGCTCGCGCTGTTCGTGCAGGCGTTCGCCGGGGTGTCGGCGTTCGCCGCCGAGCCCGACCCGCAGGGCGTGGTCAACATCAACACCGCCACCCCCGACCAGCTCATGCTGTTGCCGCGTATCGGCGAGTCCAAGGCGCAGCGTATCGTCGAGATGCGCCAGCGCGCGCCTTTCCGCACCGTCAACGACCTCACGCGGGTGAAGGGCATCGGGCTGAAGTCGCTGCGCGTGCTCAAGCCGTTCGTGCGCGTCGATGGTCCGACCACGCTCACGAGCGAGGCGAAGCCGCAGACCGACGAGGCGAGCGAGGCACCCGTGCGGCACACGCGCGCGGCCGGCCCGAATGGCGGCGCGTCCAAGTGACGTGTTAGAACCGGCCACGTGGGCAGGCTTCTATCCTTGTGCATCCTCTCGGCAGTGACGTTGGTCGCCGTCGGGAGCGATGCACGAGCCGAGTGGCCGCGCACCAGCGACATCGATCAGAACACCGCCTACACGCTCGAGGAGGGCTCGATCTCGGTCGGCATCTTCAGCCCGCTGATCGTCGGCGTGACCGAGAGCTTCCAGGCCTCCATCCATCCGCTGCTGCTGCTGCCCGGTCACCCGTCGGTGGCGCTGAGGCTCCGGCTGACGCCCGTCGACGACGTCACCGTGGCGCTCAACCTGGCAGGCGCGTGGTCGTTCATCCGCAGCGAGACGGCCGATGGCCGACCCAAGTCCCAAGCGGCTGACGGCGAAGATGTCGGCTACCCGGGCACGCTGCAGCTCGGCGCGACGGTGACGTTCGCGCTCGCGCGTGACTGGCTCGTGTCCGTCGGCGCGGGACCGGGGGAGGACTTCCTCGGGAGCACACCCATCCGCACGCTGGTGGAGGTCCACGCCTCGGTGCACTGGCTGCCGTCGCCGCGCCACCTGCTGATGCTGCAAGCCAACGGCTACCTCGACGTCACGCACGGCGGCGCGCTCGTGCGGCCGGGGGCGCAGATGCTCTACAGCTACGCCGCCAGCGCGCGCGTCGAGCTGGCGGTCGGGCTCGGCCTCGGCGACTGGATCTGGGAAGAGACCTCGGGCGCCCGACGCACGGTGAACTGGTTCCCGCTGCTCGACGTCATCTTCCGCTTCTGAGGGGAGGCCTCAGTCCTCGGAGTCGGTCGACTGGTTGCCGCCGAGCCAGCCGCGCTTGCGGAAGAAGATCAGCATGCCGATTCCCAGGGCCACCATGATGCCGATGACGATCGGGTAGCCGTACTCGGAGCGCAGCTCCGGCATGCTGAAGGGCGACGCGTTCGGGTCGAAGTTCATCCCGTAGAGGCCGGCGATGAAGGTCAGCGGGATGAAGATGGTCGAGATGACGGCGAGCAGGCGCATGGTCTCGTTCATGCGGTTGCTCATGGTCGCGAGGTTGAGCTCCATCATGGAAGCGACCGTCTCGCGGTAGCCCTCGACGAGGTCGATGATGCGCAAGACGTGGTCGAGCGTGTCGCGTAGGTAGAGGCGCGTCTCTGGACCGAACTCCATGGTCTCGCGCATCAGCATGAAGAGCGCATCGCGCAGCGGCCAGAGCGCGCGGCGGATCATGATGATGTCGCGGCGGGCGTACTGGATACGCTCCAGGATGTCGGGCTTCTTGCCGAGCAGCACGTCGTCCTCGAGCTCCTCGAGCTGTTCGCCGAAGGCGTCGAGCGTCGGGAAGTAGTTGTCGACGATGGCGTCGAGCAGGGCGTGGGCGAGGTGCTCGGGCTTCTGCAGGATGGGGCGCTGGGTGCCCTGACAGAGGCGCGTCCGGAGGTGGTCGAACGGGTCGCCGTCGTCGCGGCCCTCCTGCACCGTGATGACGAAGTCGGGGCCGATGAACATGGAGAGCTGCTCGAGCGCGACGTGCTGATGGAAGTGCACCATACGCGCGATGAGGAAGGCGTGGTTCGGGTAGGCCTCGACCTTGGCGCGCTGGTTCACGTGCAACGCGTCTTCGACCGCGAGGGGGTGGAGGTTGTAGACGCGGCCGAGCTGCTGGAAGAACGCGTGGTTCGTGATGCCCTGCACGTCGATCCACAGCAGCGAGTCAGGCTGGCGCAGGTCGACGAGCTGGCCACCGTGCTCGACATCGAGCTCCTCTGCGCCGCCGGGCCTGATGCGGTAGCCGTGTGCATACGTCTCGACGTGACCGTCTTGTCGCGACGCTTCGCGTAGGGTCGGCGTGGGCGGCGAGTTGATGGGGATGGGTGACTGAGCGAGACGACGACGGCGACGCGTCATGCGCCAAGCATACGACGGCTTCGCACGCGAGACGAGACGGCGCGGTAGCGGCGCCAGATCGTTGGTGTTAGAAACGTCGTCGGTCGCCGGACGCCACGACACGCGTCACCCGCGCGACGCCAGGAGGAGATGATGTCGAGCTCGGAGCCGGTGGGTTGCTCGGTCTGCGCGACGGCCTTCGTCCCGAAGTTCAGCTTCCAGGTGCAGCGCACCGCGGGCGCGCCGAACTACTTCTGCAGCCAGGCCTGCCACGAGCAGGCGCTGTTCGGGCAGCGGCAGCAGACGTGCGTCGGCTGCGCCACGAAGTTCGAGCCGAAGTACGCCTACCAGCTCGCGTTCGTCGGCGGGCAGAAGCAGTACTTCTGCAGCAAGGAGTGCCGCGAGGCGCCCGTTCGCCAGGAGACGCGAGCGCGTAAGGGCGCGCGGCGCATCGCGGTCATGAACCAGAAGGGCGGCACGGGTAAGACGACCACGACGGTGTCGCTCGCGCACGGGCTCGCGATGGCGGGTCACAAGACGCTCATCGTGGACATGGACTCGCAGGGCAACGTCGGCGTGTGCCTCGGCCGCGACGGCACGCTGAACCTGTACCACCTGCTCGTCGACAACGCCGAGCCGAAGTCCGCCATCATCTCCGCGCGCCCGAACCTCGACCTCCTGCCGAGCAACAACCTGCTCGCCAAGGTCGAGGTCCACCTGGCGCACGTGCAGCAGCCGCACAAGGTCCTGCGCAACCGCTTCAAGGAGATCGTCGACTACGACTACATCGTGCTCGACTGCGGCCCGAGCTTGTCGCTGCTGAACCAGAACGCGCTCTACTTCGCCGACCAGGTGCTCATCCCGGTGGCGTGCGACTACCTGTCGCTGGTCGGCGTGAAGCAGATCCTCGAGACGCTGCGGCTCGTGCAGGAGCAGCTGCGCCACCCCATCACCATCCTCGGTGTGCTGCCGACGTTCTACGACGTGCGCAACAACATCAGCCACGAGGTCGTGCGCAACCTCGAGCGCTACTTCAAGGACAAGGTCCTGCCTCCCATCCGCATCAACACGCGCCTCAAGGAAGCCCCGGCGGAGCACAAGTCGATCTTCGAGTTCGCCCCGAAGAGCCCGGCCGCCGAGGACTATCAGAAGCTCGTCGAGCGCATCGTCGAGCTCGGCAAGTCGGCTCCGACGCAGGCCTCGATCCCCGAGGGCTTCCAGCCTCCGACGTGACGGCAAGCTGATGCACGTCGTCTTGGTGAACCCACTCATCCCGCAGAACACGGGCAGCATCTCGCGCTTGTGCGCAGGCACGAACACCGACCTACACCTCGTGGGTAGGCTCGGCTTCTCGCTCGACGACAAGCTGCTAAAGCGCGCCGGATTGGATTATTGGCCAAATGTCCGGCTGCATTTACACCCCGATTTCGAGCACCTGCTCGGGCAGTTCACGCCGCGCGCGTTAGCCTTGTTCACGAGCCACGCGACCAAGCCGTACTCAGCCTTCGAAGCCGACGCCGACGCCTGGCTGGTGTTCGGTGCCGAGACCACCGGCCTGCCCCCGGAGCTGCGCACGCGCTTCGCGAACGACCTCTACAAGATCCCCATCACCAGCCACATTCGCAGCCTGAATCTGTCGAACTCGGTCAGCATCGTCCTCTACGACGTGCTGCGCCGCTACGACTTCCCCGGCCTGAGCTGACCCGCCTGCGTGTGCGCAACGCGCTCCGAGAGAGGTGAGCGGGACCGCAGTCACGGGACAGCTCTTCCGCGGGGTGCATGAATGTGGAAGTGGAAGAGCGAGGGTCGCGGGACTCAGGGCGCGGGCCACGCCTCTCGCTATCCGCGCGCGTTCACGTCCACGTGTACGGAAGAGTTCCGCAGGGCAGCCTGCTCCGGAACCGGCGAGCAGCCGATGCGGCTGCTGTGGCCGGTTCTCTCCGCCGGCCTTCTGCGGAACAATTCTGCGGAAGAAAGCAAAACGGCGGATGACCGAAGTCACCCGCCGTCCAGTGCTCTGGGACCAACGACCGCGAGCGGTCGCTGGCCTCCAAGACCATCTCGTCAGGTCGACCTTCCGAGCCGGCTGCTGCCGGCCGAGGAAGGCCTGCTGACGAATCTCACTTCTTCGCCGCCGCGGGGGCCGCGGGCATCGGGGGCTTCGCCGCTGGGGCCGGAGCCGCCGGCTTCGCCGCCGGGGCCGGAGCCGCCGGCTTCGCCGCCGGGGCCGCCGGCTTCGCAGCCATGGGCTTCGCCGCCGGCTTGGGGGCCGGCTTCGCCGCGGGCTTGGCCGCGGGCTTCGCCGCCGTCTTCGCCGCCGGCTTGGCCGCCGGCTTCGCCGGGGCCGCCGCCTTCTTCGCCGCCGGCTTCTTCGCCGCCGGAGCCTTCTTCGCAGCCGCCTTCTTCGCGGGCGCGGCCTTCTTGGTCGCGGCCTTCTTCGCCGGCGCCTTCACGGCCTTCTTCGCCGCGGCCTTCTTGGCCGGAGCCTTGGTGGCCTTCTTGGTCGCGGCCTTCTTGGCCGGAGCCTTGGTGGCCTTCTTCGCCGCGCCGCCAGCCTTCTTGGCCGGAGCCTTCTTCGCCGCCGCCTTCTTGGCCGGAGCCTTCTTCTTCGCATCAGCCATGGTTCTCTCTCCCTATGTCACGTCGCTCGGTTTTCCCTCGCATGGCCCCCTCACCGCCGGTTCTTGCTGTCGTGGCAACGTGTAAAACGCCCAGCACCGGTGATGGAGGCCCCATCGTGTCACGCGAGGTCAATGATGATGATGACCCTCTGAATGGGGATGGTCATGATGTTCACGGTCCGAGCCACCTCGATGACCGCCTTCCTCTACTGGATCGGCGATGTCGTCCGGGGCGTGCTCGAGCCAGATGACCCGTCCATCGTCGTGCACACGGAACGTCCACTGACCACCACCGGTGACGGTGGCAACCTCGAACGCATACCGCGCACGCGCAACTTCAGGAGTCTGATCCGGGTCGAGAACGACCGGTCCCGCAATTTCGAAGACAGTGCCCTGGGGCGAGCGGTCGAACCACTCGGCCACCGCGGGCGCACCCTGCAACATTTCCACGAGGACCCCAGATTTCGTACCAAATCCAAAACGTTCCACGACGCAGTCGGGGTGTACGGCGGATTCGATCGAAGCCTGAGTGCCCCTCGCGTTGAGGGCGATGACCCATCTCCGAATTGCGTGATCGTGGCGGCTGTCCCGCATATTGGTGGCAATATCACCTCTCTGATCCGGGCTCAACGGGTGATGATCATCCGCTGTCAATTTTTTTCTGAGGGTGTCGATCGTGCTCCGAAGCGATCCGCGCATCATGGCCTGTAGAGCCATCGCGATGCGATCGCACCCAAACGCGTGAGCACGCACGAGGGGCACCACGAAGACCTCGTCGACGACCCGACGACACCCGTGATCGGACCCCAGATCGATCACCGAGGCGTCATTCGATTGCCACTCCGGATCCACTTTCAGCCGCCTCCGGCGCGGTCCTCAATGGGATCGAAATAGACCGTTCGATCGGAATCTCGGGCACTTGGCCCGAGCGCATCCATCACTTCGGATGCAGCGGCTTGCCGTGACCCGGGACGACGAGCTGCTCGCGGTACGTCGCGAACGCGAACTTCGGCGAGTGGTGGCTGTTGTGACAGCCGATGCACGTGTCCTCGATCGGCTTGCCGACGATGGTGGCCACGTCGCCGTCTTCGGCGTGCTTGCTGCCAGGCCCGTGGCAGGCCTCGCACTGCACGTCCTCGCGGTCCTTGGTGTGGCCGACGAGCGACCCGCCGGCCTTGCCGTAGCCGGTCACGTGGCAGCTCACGCACTCGGTGTCGAAGGTCTTGCCGGCGTCGACCAGCGTCTCCCACGCGTGCGAGTGCGGGGTCTTCGCGTAGAAGTCCTTGGCGTCGGCGTGGCACTCGAAGCAGGCGTCGGTCCCGACGTAGGTGGCCTGGCCCGGCGCGAGCTCCGGCAGCGTGCCCGCGTTGGCGACGTTGATGCGCGCGAGCTCCTCGTCGAAGCCCTTCATCAGACCGACGATGCCTGGGTCCTGGGGCAGGTCCCAGTTGAGCGGGGTCTGGGTGAACGAGAAGCTCGAGCGGTCGGTCGGCACGTTGACCTTCTTGGCCGCGAGCCGATCGCGCTCGGTCTTCACCGACGCCAGGTGGTGCTCGGCCGAGCGCACGGGGAGGTCCTCTTCCTGCTTGGTCTTCTTGAGCTCGACCAGCGAGTCCTCCAGCTTCTTGATGCGCTCGTCGAGCGCGGCCAGCTCGTCGTCGCTCACGGCCGACGCGTCGACCATGTCGCGCTGGCCACCGACGATGCGCATCGTGAGGCGTCCGAGGTAGCGGCCCTCACGATGGAACTGCAGCACGCGGGTCGCGCCGACGGTCTCGGCGTCGTCGGCGACGGAGGGGTGCTCGCCCATGCCGCCCGCGATGGCGAAGTCGAAGCCCTCGACCTTGCGGACCAGGCGCTTCGTCTCGCGCAGGCCGAGGTCGGACAGCAGCACGACGACGTCGGCGTCGCCCTTCAGCGCGGCCACGGCGTCGACCGCGGCCTTCTCCGGATCGCTCACCGCGGTACCGGCCGGCAGCTCCTTCAGCTCGTCCTCGGTCGGCGTCGCGGCGAGCGCGACGATGCCGATCCGCAGCCCGTCGATCTCCTTGACCACACGCGGCGCGATCGTCTTGCCGGCGATCGTCAGGTTCGCGGCGGTGACCTGGACCTTGGCCCGGCTGGCCAGGTCGAGCAGGTGACCATGCGAGGCGATCTGGTCGGTCGCCGTGGCACCCGTCACGTCGATGCCGGTCTGGGCGACGAGGTCGGCGGTGACCTCGGCCTGGCGCTCGCGCTGAGCCTTCTTCTTGGCATCGACCTCGGCGTCTTCGTAGAAGAGCGGGCCCGCGTGGAGCAACGATGCGCCCGGGTGGTGCTTGCGCTCCTCCGCGAGGAACGGGATGAGTCGATCGAAGCCGCCTTTCTGGAGCTCCACCGTGCAGCCACAAGGTCGCAACACGCCGCGGATGTCGGCCATGAGGAACAGCGTTGCCTCGCCGTTGGCGACGCGTGCCGCGGGGACCGGCGTGGCGTCGACGACCGCGGGCGTGGCCACGGGCGGCGGCGTCGGGGAGGAGCAGGCGGTGAGCAACGCGAGGACAGCGAAGGCGAGTGGCTTCATCGGCGCGGACGTTAGCCAGCGCGCGCGGGCACGGTCAATCTTCGACGTCCTCCCTGGGGTCGTGGTCGTGTCGCTCATGGTCACCGTGCTCGGCTGCGGGTCGAAGTCGGCGCCGCCCGCCACCGCCGAGACCGTCGACAACGCGAGCGCCACGCCGATCGTTCGCGAGCCGCTGCGCATCTCCGAGCTGCAGGTGGCCGACATGGTGCCCGATGACCTGCGCGTGCCCGGCTTCCAGCCGATTGCCGAGCGCGCAGTGAAGGACGCCTTCATCGATCCCGCGCGCACCTTCGCGCGCGCCGACCCGGACGACGCCGGTGGCTGCAAAGCGTCCGTCCAGATCGGCTACGCGCTCATGCTCAACGGTCGCCCGGTCGCGGACGCCGAGGCGGGTGAGGCGCGCGCCGTCGTCGAGGGCGAGCTGTTCTGTCCCGACCCAAAGAACCCAAAGGAGATCGAGCAGTTCCGTCTCACGGTCGACGACGAGCGCGCCTTCGGGAGCACGGCTGGCGGCACCAGCAAGGGGCGCCTCGAGGAGGCCGTCAAGCAGGTCGCGCACGACGCCGCCGACGGTCTCTTCGGACAGGCGCGCACGCGCCACCAACCCGACGACACGATCCTCGCGAACCTGTCGGCGAGCGCCAGTGGTCCGGAGGTACACACCGGCATCTTGGCGGAGTCCGCGTCCGAGTCGGGCGAGCGTCACCTGGTCGCGGCGGTGCCCGATCTGATCCGGCTCACCGCGCACCCCAACACGCGCGTCGCCGTCCGCGCCGGTGCCGCGCTCGGGCTCCTCAAGGTGTCGACCCCCGAGGTGCTCCGAGCGCTCGTCCGCATGACCGAAGGACCCATCGCGCAGCGCCACATCGTGGCCATCCATGCGCTCGCGGACCTCGGCACGCCCGAAGCGCGGCGCTACCTCGACAACCTCGCGACCGGTCACCCGGAGCTCAGCATCCGTGAGCTCGCGCGCGCCCGCTTGCGCGATCTCGACGCTGGCACGACGACGAAGATCGACCCCGACGACGACAAGCCAGAGCCGGTCCCCGATCCGGTCCCCTGACCTCACCTCCAAAAGTTGCCGACGACGATCGCGGCGGCGATGGTGTGCCCCTCATGCTCGACCAGCCTCGTAAGATTCACCTCATCGGCATCGGCGGCATCGGCGTCTCCGGCGTCGCCCGCTCCCTCCTCGCGCTCGGCCACCAGGTCTCGGGCAGCGACGTGCGCGAGTCTCAACTAACGCTTTCATTACGAGCGCTTGGGGCACGTGTGGAGATCGGCCAGCGCGCCGAGAACCTCGGCGACGCGGACCTCGTGGTCTACTCGACGGCCATCCCGGCGACCAACCCCGAGCTCGTCGCCGCGCGCGAGCGTGGCCTCGACGTGCGGCACCGCAGCGAGGTCCTTGGCGCCATCGTCGCGCAGCGGCCGATCGCCATCGGCGTCATCGGGACCCACGGCAAGGGCACGACCGCGTCGGCCATCACCTGGATCCTCGAGGTCGCCGAGCGCGACCCGTCGTTCATCATCGGTGGCCTGCTCGAGAACTTCGCCGCCCCGCTGGAGCAGGGCACGCACAAGCTCAATGCCCGCATCACGGCCTCCGATGCGCTCGTGGCGGAGGTCGACGAGTCCGACGGCTCGCTGGTCAACGTGCACCCGACGCTCGCCGTGGTGAACAACCTCGAGGCCGACCACCTCAACTACTACGAGGATCTGGCTCACGTGCAGCGCACCATCGTCGAGGCGCTCAACGCGAACCCGCGCCTCGAGCGCGTGTTCGTCAACGTCGACGACGCCGGCGCGCGCGCCATCATCGATCAGCTGCGCGCCCCCGTGACGACCTTCGGGCGTGTGCTCTCCGAGCGCGGCGCCGACGTGGAAGCCCGCGCAGCAACAGCGGATTTCAGGACCGGCCAGTTCGTGCTCGCGCACAAAGGTCAGGTGCTCGGCGAGGTCGCGCTGGTGCTTCCCGGCCTCCACAACCTCGACAACACCACCGCCGCGTCGGCCGTCGCGCTGCACCTCGGCGTGCCGCACGAGACCATCGCGCTGGCGCTGCGATCGTTCCGCGGGCTCGAGAATCGCTTCACGGTCGTCGAGGCGGCCGGCCGCACCATCGTCAAAGACTACATCTCGCACCCCACCGGCATCCGCCGCGTGCTCGAAGCGGCAGCCTCGAGTGGCCAGAAAACCACCGCAGTTTTCAAGCCTTACCGCTTCACGATGGTGAACTACCTGCAGGACGACTACGCCGAAGCGTTTCACGACGCGGCGCACACGATCATCACCGAGCTCTATCCCGCGGGTGAGGTGCCCATCCCCGGCATCGACACCGAGTTCCTCTGCGAGAAGATCCGCGCGCGCGGACCGAAGGTCACATTCGTGCCGCTGATGGACGACATCGTGCCGCTGCTGCTCGCCACCATCGGCCCGAACGAGCAGGTGGTGTTCTTCGGCGGCGACGATCTGTTCCAGCTCGCGGACCGCTTCGCGGCCGAGCTCGGAGCGCGCGGATGAAGGTCGAGGGCCGCTCGTTCACCGTCGTCGGGGCCGGCAAGAGTGGCCTCGCGGCCGCCAATCTATTGGTCGAGCGGGGTGCCGCGCGCGTGCGCTTGGTCGAGTCGCGAGCCAGCGAACGACCAACCGCGCTCGACGCGCGCGTGCACTTCGAGGCGGACACGAACACCGTCGAGCCCGGTGACGTGGCCGTGCTCTCGCCGGGGATCTTCGAGGTCTCACCGCTGCGCGCCGCGATCGCCGCCGTCGCCTCCGAGGTGATCGGCGAGGTCGAGCTCTTCTATCGACTGTGCCCGGCGCGCATCCTCGCGGTGACCGGCACCGACGGCAAGAGCACCGTGACGACCATGCTCGGCGACATCGTGCGTGCCTCGGGGCGCCCGACCTTCGTCGGCGGAAACCTCGGAAACCCGCTCTGCGAGGGCCTCTCAGGCCTGTCGCCCGATCACGCCGTGGTCGCCGAGGTGAGCTGCTTCCAGCTCACGACCTGCCACGACTTCCGACCCCGCGTCGCCTGCGTGACCAACATCGCCGAGGATCACCTCGACTACCACGGCAGCTTCGAAGGCTACCAAGCCGCGAAGCGGCGCATCTGGCAGGCGATGACACCGGCCGACACGCTCGTGCTCAACGCCGACGATCCGTACATCACGCGCTGGCCCGTGCCCGACCATGTGCGCGTCCGCTGGTTCTCGCTCGCGCGCGCGGACGTCGACGCGCACGTCGATGAGGGTCGCCTGATGGTGCACGACCCGGTCCACGAGGGGAGCCTCTATATAATGATGCGCGCCGAGCTCCCGCTGCTCGGCCAGCACAACGTCGCCAACGCGCTGGTGGCCGCTCAGATGGCGGTGGACTTCGGCATCGAGCCGGCCGTCGTGCGCGCCGCGCTGATGGCGTATCGCCCCCTCGCTCATCGCCTCGCGCCGGTCGCGACCATCGACGGCGTGAGCTGGGTCGACGACTCGAAGGCGACGAACCCGAACGCCGCGAGCGCTGGCCTGCGCGCGATCGAGGGACCGGTCCTCTTGCTGCTGGGAGGCTCGAGCAAGGACTCCGACTTCAGCGCCTTCGCCGCGATCGTACGTGCGCGCGCGCGCCTCGTGGTCTGCTTCGGCGACACTGGACCACAGCTCTCGGCCGCTCTGGGGGCCGACTTCAGGCACGTCGTCGTGCCGCGACTGGCGGACGCCGTGCGCGCCGCGGGCGAGCTCGCCGAGGCCGGCGACACCGTGCT
>Ga0164241_10002564_pt1 | contig 19370 bp, 15 predicted proteins | sample OricomyardsoilBY_FD_108780 | JGI IMG/M metagenome (GOLD analysis project Ga0164241, IMG submission 108780) | Backyard soil microbial communities from Emeryville, California, USA - Original compost - Back yard soil (BY) | ecosystem: Environmental > Terrestrial > Soil > Unclassified | place: USA... | reverse complement strand
CTCGGCGCGTACATGCAGAGCTGGAACAAGAACCCGACCCCATTCGCGTGGACGAAGCCCGCGAACGCCATCATCAAGAGCCACCGTCGAATGCTTGATCGTATTTCGACGGCGGTGCACTAGCAGGGTGACGCCGGTCCTGCGCGCCCCCGCAATCGATTCACCAGCGCCGCCGGGCGTCTCGGTAAGTGGTACCGTTTTGTGACGCGGCGCCGTCCACGAGGCTCCCCACCGAAGACCCCGAGCGATGCTCTTCTATCTCCTCTTGCGCCAGGGCTCTTCGGCGACATACGAGCAGCGCATCGGTTACTTTTCGATCGCTTGTCCGATGTGCGGGCAAGAGGGGTGGCAGATCCTCTTTCGCCTATACCGTGTGCTTGGCTCCGCGGTCGATCCGCCGTCGCCGACCAAGATCCCCTCGATGGAGTGCTTTCAGGTGCGCTGCTCGATCTGCGGCGGCGCTTCGATTGCATGGCACCCGGCGTACTGGGCGAGCACGCTCGGCGTCCCGCTGTTTCCAGAGGCGTATCCACCTGTGGTGGCGCAACCTAACTACGCGTACATGGCCTTCGGCAACCCGACGTAGGGGGTGTCCCTAGTTCGACTCGGTGCTCGCCCCGGCCCTCGGTGACGCTCGCAAGTGAGGCCGGGCCAAGCCCCGAGCCGAGCCGAGGCGTCTGATCATCCCTCTGTTTTCATGGCCGCGATGAAAACAGAGGGTCGCGGTACTAGCTGTCCCTGGTTTGGCGGCGTGCATGGTGACAACCGCTCGGGCGTTCTGCGTCGATGTGGGGCGTGGCTCCACAGTCTGGCAGGATAGCGGCGGCCGATCGCCACGACTCGCCCACGCAAGTCGCCAATCGATGTGCTCAGAGGCGGCCTGACGTTGGAACGCCAATTGCGGGAAGCGCTCCGGGGAGGTACCCAATGGAGAAGGTTCCGATCGAGCCACGCGCAGCGCCTCAGAGCGAGACGGCGGACGGGCGGACCGTGGCGAACCAAGCGTTCCGAGGGGCGATCCTCGTCGTAGATGATGACGAGTCGAGCCGTTCGCTACTCGCGGCGGCGCTTCGCGGGGACGGTCATCGTGTCGTCACGGCAGAGTCGGGGCCCGAAGCCATCGCGCGCTTCGAGGCGGTGCAGCCGGACTGCGTGCTGCTCGACGTGCGCATGCCCGACATGGACGGCTTCGCGGTCTGCAAGCGGCTGCGCGCATTGCCGGGGGGCGAGGCGGTTCGCATCTTGTTCCTCACGGCGATGCGAGATGTCGACTCATTCGACAACGCGCTGGCCGCGGGCGGCGACGACTTCATCGGCAAGCCCGTGCGCCTCGCCGAGCTGTCGATGCGCGTCGAGACCGCGCTCGAGCTTCGTCGATTGGGCGCCGAGATCGGCAAGCAGTACGCCCTCTTGAAGCGTCAGCGCGACGACGTGATGCGACTGAATCTGCAGAAGGAGCGCCTGATGGCGTTCGTCGTGCACGATCTCAAGAACCCGGTGCACGCGATAGATCTGGCGGCGCAGCTGCTCGCAGGGGAAGAGTCGCTGACGCATCCCGCGCGCGACTGGGTGCGAAGCATTCGCTCCCACGCGCGGCAGCTCGATCGGATGATCATGAATCTCCTCGACCTGGCAAAGGCGGACGAGGGGCGACTGACGGCGCGCAAGGCTCCGCTCGATCTCGGCGCGGTGCTCGCCGCGGTCGCGTTCGAGCTCGAGCCCATTTCACGCAATCGCAACGCGGTCGTAGACGCGGTCTCCGCGATCGATCACCTGTCGGCCGACGAGGACCTTCTCCATCGCATGCTGGCGAACCTGATCGAGAACGCTCTCCGTCACGCTCCGCAAGACTCGACCGTGAGCGTCAGAGCGACCATCGAGGGCTCCGCCATCGAGATTCGGGTATCCGACGATGGTCCGGGCATCCCGCGCGAGTTGCGGGCGCGCATCTTCGACCCGTTCATCCAAGTCGAGACAGGGGATCTCTCGCTGACCCGCGTCGGCAGGGGGCTCGGCCTTGCGTTCTGCAAAGAGGCCGTGCTCGCCCACGGAGGATCGATCTGGGTCGACGACGCCACGAGTGACGTCGGCTCGGTGTTCTGCGTGCGTCTGCCTCACGAGTGAGGACGTGCAGTAAGAGGGCTGGCGGTCGACCCGCAGAGAGCGGAGTCGTCGAGCCTGTAAGCTCGAGCAAAGCCTGCAATGACGACGACTTGAGGCGGGCGGCGGCGGAGTAGTCGACTGGGCGGAGAGTCCCCATTCTCTTCTCGATGCGACCTTTCCTCTTCCTGCTCCTGCTCGCCCTCTCCGGCTGCTTCTTTCCCACGACGCAGGTTCCGTATGAGCCGCATCCCGAGCAAATCCGAGATCCGCTCGGCGTGCTGAAGGAGACCATCGAAGCTCAGCACAGTTGCGCAAAAGGCTACGACGTGGCGCTCGTGGGCCACGTCGTTCGCTACACCTCGCGTTGCGAAGACGGGAACGGTGGCGCTCGCGAGCGGACGGACGTCGACCTCGACTTCATCGTCGACATCCGAATCGAGCTCGGCGATTGGGCGCAGATCGTCTTGGTCCGCCGCCAGGGGAAAGAGGATGATCCGGCCGTGCTTCGTGCGGACTCGCCAGAAGCAGCCCGGCGCGTGGCGGATGCCTTGCTTGCCCTACGCGATTCCTCCGGCGCCGCAATACCGCAGCGCTGGTAGGGCTCAGGGCCGCGTCGGGACGCTGCTCGGCGTGGCGATCGTTCGATAGACCGACTCGGTCAGCGTCGAGACCAGCACGTCGAGCGGCGGCGCGAGATTGGGAAACGTCATGGTCAAGAGCATCGTTCCGCGAATCATGCCGAACGCCGCGAAGAGCCTGGCGTCGAGATCGTCGGGTGGATGTTCGACGTGGCTGCGAATCCACTTCGAGCCGAGCTCGAGCACCTCGGCGTAGACCGGCTCTGCGGTGCCCATCGACCAGACGAGCGGGATCTCGAGGTTCAGCCTGCGCCGGTGCTCCATCGACAAGCCGGGCCCCGCCACCGCCGCACGACAGACCTCGGCGAGCATCTCGTGGAGGTCGAGATCCGTGCGCGTGATGAGCTCGCGCATCTGGTCGAGGAGGGTCCGATAGGTCTGGCGAGAGACCTCCGCGAAGATCGCCGCGGTGTTCGGGAAGTAGCGATGCAGTGACGCGGGACCCACGCCGGCCTTTGCCGCGATCGCGGCGAGCGTCGCGTGCGGGCCGAGCTCGATCGCTGCGCCTATGACTGCCTGAACGATCTGCTCCGAGTCGGCGCGCTGCGCGATGGGCTTTGGGGGTTGGTCGAGGATGGGGCGTCGCCGAGACACGTCGACGGCGTACCACGGGTCAGCGGAGTCGTCTTCGCAGCCCGAGGAGTTAACTCAATGGTTTCCAGCGCTTTACACGACGGTCCGGGGAGTTGAGGGGCACTGTGTAATCCGATTGACTACACCACCGGAGGCCCACTCATGACCCTTACTCCTCAGTCATCCGCGTTCCGATCAGGAAGTCGGATCGCGTTCGTTCTATCGCTCACGATCGCCCTCGGATCGGGGGCAGCCTGTGGAGATGATGCCTCCGATGGTGCCGGCGGGAGCACAGGGAACGGGGGCGCGTCCGGCGGCTCGGGTGGGGGCGGCGGGGGCGGGGGCGCGTCCGTCGGCGTAGAGATCCCCGGGCTCTCCGGGAAGGTCGACGCCATCTACGACGAGCACGGCCTCTTGCACCTCACATGCGCGACGGACGACGACTGCTACGCAGCGCTCGGCTACTTCCACGCCTCGAATCGCTTCTTCTTCATGGACTTCGTCCGGAGCTCGGTGCGCGGTCGCCTGGGCGCGCTCGTGAAGGCAGGGGCGACGGTGCTCGACCGCGACTTCCAGAATCGACACTTCTTTTCCACGCGTGACGGGGAGCCGCTCGAGCAGAAGCTCTACGACGACGCGAGCCCAGCGGTCCGCGGCTACCTCGACGCCTACACGCGCGGCGTCAACGCGTGGATCGGGGACATGCGCGCGGGGCGCAACGGAGCGACGCTCACCACCGAATACGACTTTGCGCTGATCGCCAAATCGGCAATTCGCGATTGGGAAGCCGCCGACTCCACCGCCGTCGGTCTCTATATCCTTCACGATCTCTCCGACAAGAGCACAGCCGAGCTCGCGCTCGCCAACGTGTCGCCCTACTTCGATCCGGCGCTCGCAGCGGATCTCTTCTCGGCGCGCCCGGTCTTCGACGCCTTCGCTCTGCCGAACGCGATGCAGACCAACGCGACCGCCGGGAGCCCCCCACCCGCTTTCGCGCCATGGACCCAGACCCCGAGCCAAGCATCGCTGGTGTCGAACGCGCGGACGGCGCTCGCGCGCGTAGGGAGCGGAAACGAGACGCGCCACCCCGGCGAGACGGGATCGAACAACTGGGTCCTCGCGCCGAGTCGCACCGCAAATGGACACGCCCTCTTGGCAGACGATCCGCACCTCGCCCTCACGAACCCGGCGCTCTGGTTCCCGGTCGAGCTCGACGCGAAGAGCCAGGGCAGCGGCGAGTTCCACGTCGCGGGCAGCACGTTCCCCGGACTACCGACGGTCATCATCGGGCAAAACGAGTCGATCGCGTGGGGTCTCACCACGGCGAATTGGGACCTCGCCGACGAGTACCTCGAAGAGGTTTCCGACGACGGGACCACCGTGCGGTTCGAGGGGCAGGACGTGCCGATCCTCGAGAAGGAGCTCGCCTTCGACGATGCCTCGACGGGAGCTCAGGTGATGCACACGCTGCGATGGGTCCCGCACCACGGCCCGATCGTCGCCGAAGACCCGGTCAATCACACGGCGATCTCGGTCCGTTGGACGGGCCTCGACGGCGGGACGGATCTCGACGGACTGTTCGCGGTCGGGCGTGCAGCCTCGACGGCGGAAGCGAAGGACGGTGTCGCGCTGATCACGAACGCCAGCCAAAACTTCGTAATCGCGGATCTCGACGGCAACATCGGTTGGTATCCGTTTTCGCACGTGCCGTCGCGGCCGTGGGCGTCACCGACCCTGCGTCCCTGGCTGCCCCTGCCGGGCGACGGTTCGGCCGAGTGGGCCGGGTACCTCACCCCCGAAATGCTTCCTCAGGTCACGAACCCCCCGGCCGGCGCCGTCGTAACTGCCAATCAAGATTTGACCGGCGCGAGCGCCGATGGAGACCTGTTGAACGACGGACAGCCCTCGATCCAGGCGATCACCCGGGCCGAGGGGACGCGAGCGCGACGCATTCTGGACGTCCTCGCCGCAGGCGGAAACACGCACACGGTCGCGTCGATGAACGCGCTCCAGGGCGATACGCTTTCGCTCTACGGAGAGGTCGTCGTCCCGGCCGTGCTCGCAGCAGCAGAGGGCGAATCGCTGACGGCCGAAGAGCAGGACCTCGTCGACGCGCTCACAGCCTGGAAGTTCACCTGCCCGACCGGCGTCGCCGGCCACGATCCGGTCAGCTCGCCCGACGCGACCGATCCCGACGAATCCGCAGAAGCCATCGGGTGCGCGGCGTTCCACGCGACGCTCTTCGCGGTCACGCTCGCGGCGCTCGGCGACGAGATCGCCGTCGCGAACGCGGCGTCTCCGAATGGCGTCACCCTCGACGATCGATCCGACATTCACCTCGTCGTGCGCGCGCTGAAGGATCCGTCTTCGATCGGCTCCGGCGAGCTGCTCTGGGACGACGTCACGACGGCGGGGACGGTCGAGACGCGAGACGACATCCTCCGTCGCGGTCTCTCGATCGCCGCCTCGAAGCTCGCGAGCACGGGCGCACCGAACGCCTGGCGTTGGGGCCGACTCCATACGCTCTCCCTCCGCAGCATCTACGACAGCTTCGGGATCAAGACGTACAACGACGGACCCTACGCCGCGCCGGGCGGCCTCTACACAGTGAACGTCGCGAACCCCCAACGGACGCTTCCGGACGACGGGGATCCGTGGGACTTCAACTTTGCAGCGGGCGCCTCGGTGCGGTTCGTCATGGAGCTCGGTCCAGATCGACCGCACATGACAGTGCAGCTGCCTGGGGGGACGGATCTCCACCGCGACAGCCCGTTCTACGAAAACCTCCTCGCCAACTGGCTCGACAACCAGGCCGTCGAGTTCCCCTTCGGACCGGGAGCGGTGTCGAACCCCGCGCTCGAGATCGAGGTGCAGCCCGCCGATCGGTAGCGGCGCAGGTCACGGCTGATACGTGCGCTCGATGTGACCCTCGCGATCCTCCGCACGAAAGAACGAGTCCTTGAGCTCGCGTTTCGCGAAGAGCGGCGCTTGGTCGGCGTAGTGTGCGGCTCCCTCACGCGAGCTCTCGCCGTATTGATGAATCGACCTCGAGTGGACGCCGTCGGCGCGGAACTCGACCTCGAGGATGTACGAGTCGCCCTGAAAGCCCACCAAGTGCTTGCCGTCCTTCTTCGTGTAGACGGCATTCATGAGATCGGGGCCCCCACCGAGTGGCAAATCGACCGTACCGCGATGCAAGCGCTCGAGCTCACCGAGCGGGACCTCGACCTTCCCGTAGTGGTCCATGAGGAACGTGACACCGCGCTGAAACGCGAGCGCCGGGTCCTTCGTCGGAGAGCCGTCCTCGTCGATGTCGACGTCGTAAAGCAGCGGCCGCATCGTCAGGATCGCGATCGAAGAGGGTACGCTCGCTGCGTCCGTCGACCCGTCCCACCCACGAAGCAGCTCGAGCGCACGCCTCTCTGCGTCGTTTTGGGGGAAATAGCCGCTGAGCAGTGGGTCCAAGAGCTTCTCGTAGACGGCGTCCTCGGGGGCATATTGGCGGTCCCACTTCATCGCGAGAAACGCATCCCTCGAAATCGGCTGGGTCCCACCAAGGAGGGCCAGCGAGCGCCGCGCGCGATTCGTGAGCGCGGTCTCGATCGAAGCTTCGCGGGGAAAGTCCTCGGGCCGGGGATTCGCATCCCCCGAGGTCGCCGCGAACGGCGTCGAGTTGCAGCCCTGGACGAACCCCGCGGGCGGATCGACCACCGACGGCAGCTTGTCGAATGGGCGATACGTCGTCCAGAGCGCGCGCGGATCGTCCCCCGAGAGGACGCTTCGGTAGTCGAGACCGGGTGTGCGTTCCGGGAGTCTCGCGTTGTAGAAGTACGCGATGTGATCTCGATCGGCGTAGACGGTGTTGAACATGGGGACCGCGTTGATCTCCATGGCCTGCTTCCATTCGGCGAAGGTCGTCGCCTTGTTCATGCGGAGCCACTGCTCGGGCGCACGAATGAGACCTTCGACTCCTGAATAGCGAATGGCGAAATATCCGTCGTCGGTCTTCAGGACTGGGCCGTGGACGCTCGCGTAGACGTCACGGTCGAAAGACACGTCGGCGATCCACGCGTCCACGGACAGATGCGCTTGCGTGACCTCGAGCGGCACCCATTTCCCGTCGAAGCGGTACTCAAGCGCTCCGTTCGGGTTCATGTCGAGTCGATAGACGTCGACGAGGTCCGGCGCGTTGACCGTGTGCGCCCAACCGAGGTGCTCGTTGTGACCGTGCAGGATCATCGGCGCGCCGGGGAAGAGACCGCCGATCGCGTCCCAGCCTTCTTTCGATTGGACGTGCGCCTCATACCAAGCGACCGGGCCCTCCCACGGCTGATGAGAGTTGATGTTGAGTCGGGTGACGTCGTCGGTCGAGCGACGGCGATCGACGGCGTGCGCATTCGAGCCGGGGAAGGACGGCTCGCGCTCGGCGACGGGCGCATCATTCAAGAGCGCGGTCTTGTCGCCGATCGTCTTCACCCCGCCAGACGAGACCTGCTTCAGCGCGTCGACGAAGCCCACCATGTACGGCAGCTTGTGTAGAAACCCCGCTGCGATGTCGCGTCCACTGAAAGGCAGGAGTCGTCCATCCGCCTCTTTGGGGTGGCGGAAGGCGTAGAGGTTCAGCCCCTCGGCGTAGCCCTCGAGCACCGCTCGGGTATCGGCATCGAGCGAGTCGTACTGCTCCGCGACCTTCCGATCCACGTGGACCAGCGCGGCGTAGTAGTCGTTCAAGAGCGCATCTTTCGAGGGATGCACGAGACCGAGGTGCCCGCGGGACGCCGCGAGGACGGCCTGTATCGTCGGGTAGTCGTCCTCTGCGTGCGCGTACGCGAGACCAAAAGCCGCGTCTGCGTCGGTGTCTCCGAGGATGTGCGGGACGCCGTAGGTGTCGCGCGTGATCGTCACATGGGCCGCGTGCGCGAGCGCAGCCTCCGACGGCGGTGGGGGCCCCGGGCGGCGCGCGACGTGAACGAAGTGGAGACCGACGACGAGCGTCGCGAGTCCGACGATCGCGAACCCGGCGCGTCGAAGACGCCTCCGAACGGTGGGGCTCACCGAACCCACTCTACGGGGATGCGAGACGCGAACGCCATATCGGCGAGCTACGTGCGACACGCCCGCTCGGATGCGGCCCGCGGGGAGCTTCAATCGCGCTTCAAGATCGCCTCGAGCGCCGCCTCGAGCTCGTCGATCTTCACGGGCTTGCCGAGATACCGATAGAAGCCGGCGAGCTCGCCGCGTCGTCGTTCGTGTGTCGCGGACGGTCCAGCCAACGCGATGACCGGGATCGACCGTGTCTCGGGCGCCTCACGGAGACGCTTTAGCGTCTCGAAGCCACCGAGCTCGACGTCGATCACGATCAGGCTCGGAAGGAGCTCCTTCGCGAGGGCGGGCGCACGCGTCGCGTTGGATGACACCACGAGCTCGAGCCCCTCGTAGCTCCCGAGCAGGTCCTTCATGAGCACGACGTCGCCAGGATCGTCTTCGATGTAGAGCATCGCGCCGTGACGGCGACGGTTGGGCGGCCCGGGTGATGACTCCGGTGCTCCCGGGACGATCGACGGCGATGCGGTGGGCATCTCGATCCAAAACGCGGAGCCTTCGCCGGGCTGACTGCGAAAGCCCACCGTGCCGTGCATGAGCTCTGCGAGCCGACGCGAGATCGCGAGACCGATCCCCATACCCTCGATCGGCCCGGTCTCTTGGCCTGCACGCTGGAAGCGCTGAAATATCTGATCCTGTCGATCGAGCGGGATGCCAAGCCCGGTGTCGACCACCGTGACGCGTGTGAAGCTCGGCTCCCCGGGCCCGATCACGAAGTGAACCGAACCGCCAGGACGGTTGTACTTGATCGCGTTCGAGCCGAAATTCATCAAAATCTGCGCGAAGCGCGTCGGATCGGCGTGGATCATCGGCGCGTGCTCGGTCGGTGCGATCTCGACGGCAATTCCAACACGACCCGCCTCGGGTCCGAGCGTCGCGCAGGCCTCCGAGACGAGCTCGGAGACGGACAGGCGTTCGAGTGCGATCGACAGGCCCCCGGCTTCGATGCGAGAGAGATCGAGGACGTCGTCGATGAGGTGGAGCAGGTGCTCGCCGCCCTTCAGGATCTGGGAGACTCGCTCGAGCTGCCGCTGCGACAAGACCTCGCGCTTGTCGCGCTGGAGGAGCTGCGCAAAGCCGAGGATCGCGTTCAGCGGCGTCCGAAGCTCGTGGCTCATCGAGGAGAGGAAATCGCTCTTCGCGGCGCTCGCGACCTCTGCGGCTCTTCTCGCGGCGCGTAGCTCGTCTTCTCGCTCTGCGTCACCCGTCAGATCCCACGTCGTAGTGACGAACCCACCATCGGGCGTTCTCCGACCGCGAAACCGGAAGCTTCTGCCGTCGGCGGTCTCCGCATCGAACGCGTCCGACTCCACGAGCTGCGCTGCGGCGATGCGCGCGCTGCGAAATCGCTCTCGCGCCGCGTCATCGGGAAACGCGAGCATGGAAATCCAGAGGTCGAGGATCTCTTCGAACGTGCGACCCGCGACCGGATCCTCGAGCCGCGCGCCGAGCACGGCGCGATAGCTGTTGTTGCAGAGGACCAGTCGTCGGTCCTTGTCGAACAAGGCCACGGGATCCTCGACTGCGTCGACCGCCGCTGCCAGTCGGTCCGCGAGGAGCTTCGCGGCGGCCTCGAGCTGCTTGCGCTGCGTGACGTCACGGATCGCGCTCGAGACGAACAGGCCCCGCGAGGTCGGGAACGGGCTGAGGCTGATCTCGACCGGAAATGTCGTACCGTCGCGGCGTCTCCCGAACAGCTCGAGGCCCGTCCCCATGTTGCGAACGCGCGGGCTCGCGAGGAAGCGCGAGACGTGTCCTCTGTGTGCCGTCCGCGCGCCCATCGGGAGGAGCATGTCGAGCTGCTGCCCGATGAATTCAGCTTGGGAGTAGTCGAAGAGCTCGACGGCGCGGGTGTTCGCCAGGACGATGTCGCCGCTCTCGGCGATGACGATGACGGCGTCCGGCGCCGCGTCGAGGAGGGCGGACTGAAAGAGAGCGGACTCGACGAAAGATCCCTCATCACTCTGGTCGTCATTCACCATCGACGACGGCAGGATACGCTCTCGGAGCGATCGTCGACCCAAGCAACGCGCGCCGCTCCTCTGCCATGCGACTCGAATTCGAAAAATGGAAGCGAGACGGCACGCGCTTTCGGCATCACGGGCACTCGATCTTTCTTCGAGACGAGGGTACCGGCCCTGCGCTCCTGGTGCTCCATGGCTTCCCGAGCGCGTCCTGGGATTTTCACCCGATCTGGCCCGAGCTGACCTCTCGCTTCCGCGTCATCGCGCCCGACTTCATCGGCTTCGGCTGGTCCGACAAACCTCGTCATCACGCGTATTCGATCGACGACCAAGCCACCTTGGTCGAGACGCTGGCCGGCTCGCTGGGCGTGACCCGCGCGCACGTGCTGGCGCACGACTACGGCGACTCGGTCGCACAGGAGCTCTTGGCGCGGCACGAGGCGCGCGGCGGCGCCGAGGGCCTGAAGCTCGAATCGTTGTGCCTCTTGAACGGCGGCCTGTTTCCAGAGGCGCACCGGCCACGCACGATCCAGAAGATCCTCGCGAGCCCCATCGGCGACCTCGTTTCGCGCTTCGTGACGAAGCGCACGTTCGCGTCTGGCATGCGCGCGATCTTCGGTCGGGGCACACCGCCATCCGAAGAGCTCCTGGACGAGCTCTGGACGCTGCTCGCCCATCAAGACGGCGCGCGCGTCACGCCCCGCTTGATTGGCTACATGGCCGAACGACGGCGCGCTCGCAGGCGATGGGTCGGGGCGATGAGGGCGACGCGCGTGCCCATGCGTTTCATCGTCGGCGGTGCGGATCCTGTCTCGGGGGAGCACATGGCCGAGCGTTACGCCGAGATCGTCCCAAGCCCCGACGTGGTCCTCTTACCGCGGATTGGGCACTATCCGCAGGTCGAGGATCCCGCCCGCGTCGCATCCGAGATCCTCGCTTTCCACGACCGCCTGGCGACCGCAGCCTCTTGACGCTGCGGTGTGCGGACCTGCCCGCCCACTGACCACTTTCGCCCCTTCGGGGGTCCAGATACCGTGACCGCATGTCTCGGACCTCGACAAAGCGTTTGGGCAAAGCTTTCCTGGCCGCTCCGTTCGTCGCGACGGCCGCGTTCGCCGCGCAAGCGTGCAGTCAACCGACGTATACGAACCCGGAGGCACCGCAAAACCCGCCCGAGCCGACCGCGACGTTCGAGCCGCCGATGAACCCGCCGATGCCGACCGAGACGGCGCCGACCGCGACGGTCGCGGTGCCGCCGACGGCGGAGCCGACGGGAGAGTTGCCGGATCCGCCGCCCGGGCCCGGCAACGTGGTGAAGGAAGCCGACGGAACCTGCAGCTTCCATTTCCCACCTCCGGAGTCCCATTGTCCGCCCCATGCGAGCTGCAATCCCGGGCCGCCGCGCATGCCGATGAAGGTCAAGTGCCCGCCCGACAAGCTCTAGCGCGTGTCCCTAGTCCCAGGCGACGCCCCGAGGCGAGCGAGCTCGTCCGTCATCAATGGGGCGGGCGCATCGTGGCCGAGTACCGCTCGGCCGCCATCACGCAAGAGACCACGCTGTGGCTCATGCAAATCGGTGCGTCCCCCGATCTGGTTCGAGCCGGACTTCGCATCGCGAACGACGAGCTCGTGCACGCGGAGCTGTCTCATCGCGTGTTCCTCTCGGCCGGCGGCGTGGGCATGCCTCTCATCGATCGTGAGACGCTGAAGCTCACTCGGACACGCCCCACGCTCGAGCACGATCTGGTGATTTGGATCGTCCGCGTCTTCTGCCTGGGAGAGACCGTGGCGGTGAAGCTCTTCGCGAACCTTCGCAAGAACACCACGGTGCCGATCGCGCGGCGTGCGCTCGACCGGATTTTGAAGGACGAAGTTCGCCATAGAGACTTCGGCTGGGCGGCCCTCGAATGGCTATTTGCGACGGCAGAGGGCGACGCGCTGCGCACGATCGTGAAGGCCGAGCTACCGGGTTGGCTCGCGAGCCTCGAGAAGAGCTATGGCGACGAAGTCGACGACGGCATCCCAGAGGTGACTGCCGCCGAGCGCGCGTGGGGGGTCGCACCATGGCGTGAATACGCCGCGATCCTGCATCGGATGTACTCGAGCGAGTACCGGCGGAGATTCGGGCGTGTCGGCGTCGAGATCGATGCCCCTCGTCGTGTCGTCCGTCAGTGAGATCCCTGGCCCTCCACATCGGCGCGCTCGCTCTGGGTCATCTTGCGCACCAGGTGTCGATGCACGACGTGCGCGTGGTGTGCTTCCAGGACGCGATCGACGTGCTCGGCGCCTTGGGGTGAGCTCGACTCGATCGCCAACATGACCTGGCCCGGCCCGATGTGCGCCGCGAGCTCGTCCATCGCGGGCTCGGCGTTGGAAGCCCCGCGAAGCACGCCCACGAACAGTCCGATGACCGCGCCCGTGATGGTCCCGAACAGGATCATCGTGAAGGCGCCCACACCGGCGAGCCCCGCTTGTCCCATCGCGATGACACCGAGGACTGCGCCGCCCACTGCCCCCATGAGCCCCACCTTCACGCTGGTCGAGGCGGCACCCGTCTCGAACATCGGCAGCTCGGACAAAGGCTGGTTGTCGAGACGCGAACGGTGAAAGACCACTGCGAAGTTTTCTTGGCTCCACTCGGGGGAGCGGATCTCGGTCGCTGCAAGGGCAGCATCTGTCGGATCGTCGAAGAGAGCGTACGTCGAGCTCGCCATGGGGCACCTCCGAGAACACGCTTTGCATCGAGCGGGCCAGAACGAGACCGCCGAGGATCTCGGGGGTTTTCGCGTCGATCGTTCGTGTGCGCGCTCAGGTTGCGGCACGCGTGCGTTTGACTCATGAATTGCTTCGTGGCGAAACGCCACGTCGACCTCGGGAGTTTCTCATGCGCATCCACACAGTCTTCTCTTCTTCCTTCGTCGTCACGCTGATCACCGGATCGCTCGCGCTCATGGCGTGCGGCGACGACACCTGTAGCACCGCTTGCGGATCGGGCGGCGCCACGACGACGTCGCAGGGCGGTGGCACCACCCACACGGGCGGCGGCACGCAGACGGGCGGTGGGGGCTCGGGCGTGGGCGGCTCCGGCGGGGGTACCTCGACAGAGTGGGTCGTGCCCACGTGCGCGACCATCACAGGCACCGCGGCCGTGACGTTCACCAGCGACGAGGGTGCGACGCTCACTCCATCGACCGGCACGCTCACCGGCGTCGGCTACACCGGCCTCGCGGCGCTCGACACCCCGAACACGCTCTTGGCGGAGCACAAGGGAGACCTGCTCGAGTCGACCGACGCTGGCTGTACGTGGACGAAGGTCGGCTCGCTCGAGGGCGGCATCTTCAAGCTGACCGCCGCAAAGGGCGGACGCGCGTACGCGTGGGCGGACAACGGCGAGGCGTTCTATCGAATCGACGACGGTGTCCCCACCGCGCTCACGACGCCCGCCGCGAATGTCGTCGGGATCGGCGTCGATCCTGCGGACGGTCTGCATCTTCGAATCGGCGACGCATCCGGTGCGCTGAGCGATTCGATCGACGGCGGAGTCACCTGGACGAAGCAGGGCACGCCCGCCGCGGACGGCGGCACGATCGGCTATCGCTTCGCGTTCGATCCGCTCGATCTGGACCACGTGCTCTTCGGCCAGTCGACCGACGGCGCGAGCGTCACGTTCGACGGCGGCGACACGTGGGAGCCGAGCAGCGGCGTCGGTGCAGCCAACGCGAACGCGTTCAGCATCGCGGTCTCGCCCGCGGACAGCAACCTCGTCTGGCTCGAGGCGATCGAGCTCGGACCGGACCAGCGACACATCTATCGCTCGACGGACGGCGGACTCACGTTCACGAGCGTCGTCGATCAGTCGGCCGACGTCACGCTCATCAACGGCAACCTGCTCGCGCCGCACCCGACGAACCCGGACGTCCTCTACTTCGTGTTCGGGACCAGCTTCCAAGGCTACGGCACGGACATCTATCGATACGACCAGACCACGAAGATGGTGACGAAGACGCACAACAATCACCACGACGTCTCTGCGATCGTCACGTCCCCGGCGGACCCGAGCGTTCAGTACTTCGGGCTCGTGGTCGAAAACATCAACTGACGGCGGCGACGTTGAGCTCGCGCTTCCGAGCGCGCGGCGTGTGTCGACACAGCCACGGCCCGCGTCCGAACGGGGTCGCTCGACCCGCGAACGCGACGTAGATATCGCGAGAATCTCGATCTATTTCGGCCGATCTCGAGGGCATGGCCGGTGCACTACCCCGCGCCATGCCTCTCGCTCTGCCAAGTCGTCGTCGTGGTCTGACTGGCCTCGCCGCGCTCACGATCGTGGTCGTCGGCTTCGGCTGCTCGAACCCATCGCCGTCCAACGAAGGTCCTGCCGCGACCGTCGCGGAAGCCACGACGACTGCACCCGCCGAGCCGGCGCCGCCACCGCCGCCGAAGCCCTTCGAGCCCGCACATGCGGGATGCGACGCGATCCCGGTCTTCGCGAACGGAGGGCCCTTCGGATCCGTGTGCGCTGAAGACGCCGCGACGAGCGGCCTCACCGTCGTCGACCTTTCGGACAGCTGGACGCCTCGCATCTTCGCCCCCGACGCGACGACGCACGACGCCCCAGAGTATCGAGAGAAGTATCTGGCGCTCGCGAACAACTCGGGCGCCGACCTCGGGCTGTATGGGATCGCACCGAGCATGACGGTGGTCGCGAAGCGTCTCGTGGACGAAAAGCGGATCGCGTGCGAGGCGGGCTACGACCTCGCGGTGATCGGCGAGCTTCGAAAGGCTCACGAGGGCGCGGCCGACGCGAAAGCCGCGACGGCGCTCACGAAGGCACCCGCCGCGAAGCCGGCCATGACTGCGATCCAGTCAGAGCTCGTCTGCGCTGGCTTCATGAAGAAGACCGCTGTCGGCGGTGCGCTGACGAGCACGACGTTGAACGCGCTCGACGCGTTTCGACGGCGCCACATGATCATCGGCACCGGGCTCGACGGCGACACGTTGGACGCCCTCGCGCTGGGCGGTGACGAGCTCGAGCTGCGCTCGCTGCTCCGGGTCCTTCGCGAACGCGTCGCAGACGCGTCGGGCCTCATCGAGGACGGCTCCGCGTCCGAGACGCACGCGCTCGTCGCCGATCGAGACCTCGATCTTTCGCGCTTCGCACCCGCCGCGCGAGAAGCGCTGGAGGGGGGCGCGCCGGACCTCGTCGATCAGGCGACCGACGTCGCCGCGCGCGCGCTCGGCTGGACGAGCCCCGACGCGGCGCGCGCCTTCTTGGCCAGCCGCGGCGACGCGGGCGTGCGCGACCTTCGCGTCGCCGTCGCGCTGCCGGCGCCGCCTTCGTACCACTCGACGGCGATGGATCTTCGCGTCGAGATCGACCGCGGCGACGTCTTCTACGAGATGCCGGGCGCGGCCGCGGCCGCACGGAAGAAGCTCGGCTCGGTGCGCGGCCCGTCTTTCGTCGTGTACGCGAAAGACGGCGACCACGACGTCCCGTTGATGCGCTGGGCGACGACGATCGGCGGCTGGAAGAAGGAGCGCACGGAAGAAGGCGAGCTCGCGCTGAAATACAAAGAGAGCGACGTCGGCGACCGCGTGTGGAAGCAGCTCATCGCGGCGCCCGCATGGATGCCGCCCGACTCGACCCCAGAGACGGATCTGCTCCGCGAAACCAAGGACGGCTCCTTCGCGCTCAAGCAGAGCCTCATTCAGCCGGGTTTTCAGAACGCGTACGGCCTGGTCATGTTGATTCATCACGAGCCCGTCGAGCGAAACGGAGAGACCGTCTGGCTCGATCGCGGCATCCGCACGCACGGCTCAGTCGATTACCGATCGATTCAGCGCGGCGAGAGCCACGGCTGTCACCGGCTCTACAACCAGCTCGCGCTTCGGCTCAGCGGCTTTCTGCTCGAGCACCGCAGCACGGTGCGCAAGGGAAAGATGCGCGCCGGGTATCACCGGACCCTCGAATGGAATGAGCAAACGGTCGAGGTCGACGTGCCGGACCGCGGCTACCTCTACGAGCTCGACCCGCCGGTCCCGGTGAAGGTCCTCGAAGGTCGGATCGCCGGAGAGCGGCAGAAGCCCGTCTCGAGCCTGGTCCCGATCGCGCCGCCCCCAGAGAACAAGGGCTGAGCGATGTCGCCGACGGGAGCCGTGGCGATGAGCAGGTCCGCGATCAGCTCGAGAGCGGCAGCGTGATCGAGATCGTGGTTCCCTCGCCGGGCGTCGACTGGATCGCGACGCGCCCCTCGAGTCCGCGCACGACGCTGTCGACCGTCGCGAGGCCGAGCCCCGAGCCGTGGCCTTGGGGTTTGGTGCTGAAAAACGGCTCGAGGGCGCGCTCGGCGACCTCTGCGCTCATCCCGACTCCGGTGTCGACGACCTCGATGCGCGCCTCGCTCGGAGACGATCCGAGTGAAGTCCGGACGGTCAGTGTGCCGCCCTCTTTCATCGCGTCGACCGCGTTCACGACGAGGTTCAGCATCACCTGCTCGAGATGCACGCGCGTCGCCCGAATGGTCAGCGCCGTCGCGCTTCGCTCACGCACGAACGCGACCGACCCGGCGGAGAGGCCCCGCAAAATGAACTCCATCCCGTCGATGACGGCGTCGAGATCGAGCAGATCCATGCCGATGGCTTGTCGCGACGCAAAGGCCAAGAGGTGGCGACTGAGGTCGGCCGCGCTGCGGAGCGCTGCGCTGGCCTCGACGAGCGCCGCGTGCGCCGGGTGATCCGGCTCGAGTCGGCGGTCGGCGATCGCGCACGAAGTCGACACGACCGTCATCAGGTTGTTGAAGTCGTGCGCGATGCTCCCGGCGACGCGTCCGAGCGCCTCGAGCTTCTCCGACTGGCGAAGCCGTTCCTCTTGGAGGCGCAGCGCCTCTGCGGCGTGGCGACGCTCTGTGACGTTGCGGACGAGCGCCACCGTGAGGCCCGACGGAAGGGGAGCGAGCCTGACCTCGAACCAACCGAGCTCCCCGCCCAACTCGAGGGTGTAGTCGAACGTGACGATCTCATCGTTCGCGTGAGCACGATCGATCGCGTCGACCATGCCCGCAGACACCGTCGGCGGAAGCACGGCCTCGAGGCTCTTGCCGAGGAAGTCCTCTGGTGACCGGTACAGCTCGGATTCGTGGCCGGCGCTGTAGTCGATGAAGCGCCGCTCCCCATCCAACAGGAAATAGAGGTCGGGCAGCGCGCGCAGCACGGCGTCGAGCTGGCTCGCCGAAGGAACCCTGCCCGCGGGGGATTCCGTGCCCCCTCCTTGGCTCTTTGCGTCGCCCTCCATGAACGCTTCACGATGAGCCTCGTTGGCCTAATTTTCAATCCCGCAATGACTCGTGCCCCGACTCAAAGCGAATCAGTCGGAGCCGCAGAATGGGCCGGCCGCTCATACTGGCGTGGCCCGAGGTGCGGCGAGCAAGAGGTGCTTCACGCCGCGAATCGTCAGGTTCGACTGCCACTCGAGCCCCGTGTGCGCGAGACGAAGCTCGGGAAACCGATCGAGCAACGCCCCGACGGCGAGCTGCGCTTCGAGCCTTCCGAGCGCCGCGCCGACACAGAAGTGGATGCCAAGACCGAACGAGAGGTGCCGATTGTCGACGCGTGCGACATCCAGCTCGTCCGGACGCTCGAACATCGCCTCGTCGCGGTTGGCCGCGCCGAGGACCATGAAGACGCGATCCCCCGCCTTCAAAGACTGCCCACGGAGCTCGAAGGGCTCGACCACGACGCGGCCCATTCGCTTCACCGGGCTGTCGTAGCGGAGGACCTCCTCGATCGCCGTTGGGAGCAGCCCGCGGTCCGCGGCGAGCTTCCCACGCGCGTCGTCGTGCCGCGCCAGGGCAAGGATGGCGTTGCCGATCAGGTTCGTCGTCGTCTCGTGCCCTCCGAAGAGGAGGCTCGTACACGTCGCGAGCAACTCGGCCTCGTCGAGCATTCGGCCTGACTCTTCCGCTCGAAGAAGCTGTGTCATGAGATCGTCGCGTGGGTTTTCCCGGTGATCGGCGATCACGCCGCGGATGTTCTCCTCCATCTCGAGGACGGCCGATCGCGCCGCTGCGACCACCTCTTGCGTCATCTGGCTCGCCCCCATGAACGCCGCCAGCGCATCCGACCAGCCCTTCAGCTTCGGCCAGTCGCTCATGCGCATGCCGAGCATGTCTCCGATGACGATCGTCGGGAGCGGCTGGGCGACCTTCGCCATCACGTCGAACGAGGGCTCCTCGCCGACGTCCTCCACGAGCTCTGCGACGAGCTCGGCGATGCGCGGTCGCATGGCCTCGATCGCGCGCGGCACGAACGCCTTGGAGATGAGGCCGCGCAGGCGCGTGTGCTCCGGCGGATCGAGCAAGAGCGTCCAGCGAGATAGGTTCCCTAGGAGCGGCGCCAGGTGCTGGCGGACGGGCTCGGGCAGCTTCGCCGCGTAGCCGCCGCTCCGATTCGCGCTCAGACGCTTGTCCTTGAAGGCGGCGGCGGCGTCTTCGTAGCGGGTCAAGAGCCACGCGTTCCAGCCTTCGCTGAAATGGACGGGCGCTTCGTCGCGCAGACGCTTCCAAGACGGGTACGGATCTTCGAGAGCCGCGGCCGACATCAGGTCGAAGGGATCGTTCATCGCGCGCGGAGCATATCCGGTGGGCCGCGCTCCGGCGGCACGCCGATCGAGCACAGCGCCCGCGTGACCCATGTAGCCTCGCAGCATGATCCGCGACGAAGTCTCGAACGGTGGCGTCCTCCCTGACGGGACGCCGCTGGATCTCTTGTTCGAGCGACCCGACCTGCCACGCCTCGCGCTGCCGGCCGCGCTGTCCGAAGCCTATGGCGGCGGTTTCGGGCTCGAGTCGCCGCGGGTCGTCGCAAACTTCGTCGCCTCTGCGGATGGCGTCGTCGCGCTCCCCGACGCAGAGGAGTCGGGGGGCATCGTGAGCGGAGGCGCAGCGGCCGATCGCTTCGTCATGGGGCTGCTGCGCGGATGCGCGACCGCGAT
>Ga0164241_10002563_pt1 | contig 19374 bp, 15 predicted proteins | sample OricomyardsoilBY_FD_108780 | JGI IMG/M metagenome (GOLD analysis project Ga0164241, IMG submission 108780) | Backyard soil microbial communities from Emeryville, California, USA - Original compost - Back yard soil (BY) | ecosystem: Environmental > Terrestrial > Soil > Unclassified | place: USA... | reverse complement strand
GCCGCGGGAACAGCGGCGGGTCGCCGAGCAGGACGTCGAGGATGAGGCGCTCGTAGGCCTCGGGGGAGGACTCGGTGAAGGCGTGCCCGTACCCGAAGTCCATGGTGACGTCGCGGATCTCCATCGCGGTGCCGGGGACCTTCTCGCCGAAGCGGATGGTCACGCCTTCGTCGGGCTGCACGCGGATGACGAGCGCGTTGTGCCCGAGCTCGGCCGTCTGGGACGACTCGAACGGCAGGTGCGGCGCGCGCTTGAAGACGACCGCCACCTCGGTGACACGGCGGCCGAGCCGCTTGCCCGTGCGCAGGTAGAACGGCACCCCGGCCCAGCGGCGGTTGTCGATGTCGACGCGGATCGCCGCGAACGTCTCGGTCGTGGAGTCGGGGTTGAAGCCCTCCTCCTCGAGGAAGCCGACGACCTCCTCGCCGCCCTGCCACCCGTGCGTGTACTGCCCGCGCGCGGTGTGCTTGCCGAGGTCGCGGGGGAGCCGGACCGCCGACAGCACCTTGATCTTCTCGGCTCGCAGGTCCGCGGCGTCGAAGCTCAGGGGCTCCTCCATCGCGGTGATCGCGAGGAGCTGCAGCAGGTGGTTCTGGATGACGTCGCGCGCGGCGCCGATCCCGTCGTAGTAGCCCGCGCGACCGCCGATGCCGATGTCCTCGGCCATCGTGATCTGCACGTGGTCGACGTAGTTCGAGTTCCAGATCGGCTCGTAGAGCTGGTTCGCGAACCGCAGCGCCAGCATGTTCTGGACGGTCTCCTTGCCCAGGTAGTGGTCGATGCGGAACACCGAGTCCGGGGCGAAGACCTTGGAGACGACGGCCGACAGCTCCTGGGCGGACTCGAGGTCGTGCCCGAAGGGCTTCTCGACGACGACGCGACGCCACGCGTCCGGTCCCGAGTGGGACAGGCCGGACCGCGAGAGCTGCTCGCAGACCTCCGGGAACGCGGCCGGGGGGATCGACAGGTAGAAGGCATGGTTGCCGTTGGTGCCGCGGTCACGGTCGAGCTCCTCGACCGTGGTGCGCAGGCGCTCGAACGCCTCCTCGTCGCCGAACTCGCCCTGGACGAAGCGGATGCCCTCGGCGAGCTGCTTCCAGGTCTCCTCGCGGAACGGCGTGCGCGCGTGCTGCCGGACGGCGTCGTGCACGACCTTCGCGAAGTCCTGGTTGTCCCACTCGCGCCGGGCGAAGCCGGTGAGCGCGAAGCCCGGGGGCAGCAGGCCGCGGTTGGCGAGGTCGTACACGGCCGGCAGGAGCTTCTTGCGGGCCAGGTCTCCGGTCACGCCGAAGATGACGAGGCCGCAGGGTCCCGCGATGCGCGGCAGGCGCAGGTCGCGGGGGTCGCGCAGCGGGTTGTTCCCTGCGCTGATCTTGACGGGGCTCACGGGGTCTGGGGGTCCTCTCGTGCGGTGGTCGCGGGGTGCGGGGACGCGGGCGTCGTGCTCAGGCCCCGTGCCCCGACGCGCGCTCGAGCCCGGCGGTGATGGTGTCGAGGAGCTGCTCCCAGCTCGTGACGAACGAGTCGACGCCGTCGGCCTCGAGCTTCGCCGTGACCTCCGCCATCGAGACCCCGAACGACTCGATCGCGGCGAGGTGCTCGCGCGAGGAGTCGAACGTCCCGGCGATGGTGTCGCCCGTGACCACGCCGTGGTCGGCGACCGCGTCGAGCGTCTTCTCGGGCATCGTGTTCACCTCGTCCGCCGCGACGAGCTCGGTCACGTACATCGTGTCGCTGTAGTCGGGGTTCTTGGTGCCCGTCGAGGCCCACAGCGGCCGCTGGACGTGCGCGCCCGCCTCGGCCAGGGCCTGCCACCGGTCGGACGAGAAGCGCTGCTGGAACAGCTCGTACGCGAGGCGGGCGTTGGCGAGCGCCGCCGTCCCGCGGGCCTCGAGCGCCTCGGGGGAGCCGACCGCGGTCAGGGCCTTGTCGACGGCGGTGTCCACGCGCGAGAGGAAGAACGACGCGACGGAGCCGAGCTTCGACAGGTCGAGTCCGGCGGCCTTCGCGCCCTCGACGCCGGCGAGGAACGCGTCGATGACCTGGGCGTACCGCTCGAGCGAGAAGATCAGGGTCACGTTGATCGAGATGCCCTCGGCGAGGCTCCGCGTGATCGCGGGCAAGCCCTCGACGGTCGCGGGGATCTTGATCATGACGTTCGGGCGGTCGACCGCCTTCCAGAGCTGCTGCGCGAGCGCGACCGTCCCGTCGGTGTCGCGCGCGAGGCGCGGGTCGACCTCGATCGAGACCCGCCCGTCCACGCCGCCGGTCGCGTCGTACACGGGGCGCAGGACGTCGGCTGCCGTGCGGACGTCGTCGGTGACGATCGTCCAGACGGCCTCCTCCGCGGGAGCACCCGCGGCCGCGAGCGCCGCGAGCTGCTCGTCGTACGCGTCGCCCTTGGAGACGGCCGACGCGAAGATCGTGGGGTTCGTGGTGACGCCGACGACGTCGCGCGTCGCCACGAGCTCGGCGAGGTTCCCGGTGCGCAGACGTTCGCGGGACAGGTCGTCGAGCCAGATGGACACGCCGTGCTCGCTCAGGGCGTGCGTGGGGCTGGGGGTGGTGCTGTCGGACACGCTGATCGCTTCCTCTCCGGTGGTTACGGCCCGCCGGCTTCCGTTCCTCCCGGGGGACCGGGCCCGGGCGCCGCGGTCGCGGCGCCCGGGCAGGTCACGCTCTTCGGGTTCAGCCCCGCACGGCCGCCAGAGATTCCCGGGCGGCAGCGGCCACGGCGTCGGCCGTGATGCCGAACTCGCGGTACAGCGTCTTGAAGTCGGCCGACGCCCCGAAGTGCTCGAGGCTCACGATCCGGCCGGCGTCGCCGACCAGGTCCCGCCAGCCCTGGGCGATGCCCGCCTCCACGGACACGCGCGCCCGGACCGCGGCCGGCAGGACGGACTCGCGGTACTCGGCGTCCTGTGCCTCGAACCACTCGCGCGAGGGCACGGAGACGACGCGGGCCTTGATCCCGTCCGCCGCGAGCTGCTCGCGCGCCTGCACGGCGAGCTGCACCTCGGAGCCGGTGCCCAGGAGGACGACGTCCGGCGCGCTGCCGTCGTCGGCGCCGTCCACCAGGACGTACGCGCCCTTCGCGACGCCGGATGCGTCCGCGAAGCCGTCCGTGCCGCGCGGGAACGTCGGGACGTTCTGGCGGGTCAGGACGACGCCGGCGGGCCGGTCGGTGTGCTCGAGCACGGTGCGCCAGGCCCACGCGACCTCGTTCGCGTCCGCGGGGCGGACGACGTCGAGGCCGGGGATCGCGCGCAGCGCCGCCAGGTGCTCGACGGGCTGGTGCGTGGGTCCGTCCTCGCCGAGGCCGATCGAGTCGTGCGTCCACACGAACGTCGTCGGGATCTGCATGAGCGCCGCGAGGCGGACGGCCGGGCGCATGTAGTCGGAGAACACGAGGAACGTGCCGCCGTACGCGCGGGTGCCGCCGTGCAGGACGATCCCGTTCAGGATGGCGCCCATGGCGTGCTCGCGGATGCCGAAGTGCAGGGTGCGGCCGTACTCGTTCCCGGTCCACGCCTTGGTGGAGTGCTCGCCGGGGATGAAGGAGGGCTCGCCCTCCATCGTGGTGTTGTTCGACTCGGCGAGGTCGGCGGAGCCGCCCCACAGCTCCGGCAGGACCGGCGCCAGGGCGCCGAGGACCTTCCCGGACGCGGCACGCGTCGAGGAGTCCTTGCCCGGCTCGAACGTCGGGAGCGCGTCCGTCCAGCCCTCGGGCAGCGTGCGCGTCGACAGGCGCTCGAGCAGCGCGGCGCCGCTCGGGTTCGCGTCCTTCCACGCCTCGAACGCGGTGTCCCAGCGGCCACGGAGCTCGGCGCCCCGGTCCCCGACCTCGCGGGCGTGCGCGAGGACCTCGTCGGAGATCGCGAAGGTGGCGTCGGGGTCGAGACCGAGCTCCACCTTGAGGCCCTTGATCTCGTCGCCGCCCATGGCGGAGCCGTGGATCTTGCCGGTGTTCTGCTTGGTGGGCGACGGCCAGCCGATCACGGTGCGCAGCGCGATGATCGAGGGCTTGCCGGTCTCCGCCTTCGCGGCGGCGAGCGCCTCGGCCAGCGAGCCGACGTCCTCGCCGTAACCGGTGCCGCCGTTCGTCCAGTCGACGCGCTGGGTGTGCCAGCCGTACGCCTCGTAGCGGGCCAGCACGTCCTCACTGAAGGAGACGTTCGTGTCGTCCTCGATCGAGATGTGGTTCTGGTCGTAGATCACCACGAGGTTGCCGAGCTTCTGGTGGCCTGCGAGGGACGACGCCTCGGACGTCACGCCCTCCTGCAGGTCGCCGTCTCCCGCGATCACCCAGATCGTGTGGTCGAACGGGCTCTCGCCGGCGGCGGCGTTCGGGTCGTACAGGCCCCGCTCGCGGCGCGACGCGAAGGCCATCCCCACCGCGGAGGACAGGCCCTGGCCGAGCGGGCCGGTCGTCATCTCGACGCCCGTGGTGTGGCCGTACTCCGGGTGCCCCGGGGTCAACGAGCCCCACGTGCGCAACGACTCGATGTCCGACAGCTCGAGGCCGTAGCCCGACAGGAAGAGCTGCAGGTACAGCGTCAGCGAGGAGTGGCCGGCGGACAGGACGAACCGGTCGCGGCCCACCCAGTGAGCGTCCGCCGGATCGTGTCGCAGGAACTTCTGGAACAGCAGGTACGCGGCGGGCGCGAGGGAGATCGCGGTCCCGGGGTGCCCGTTGCCCGTCTTCTCGACCGCGTCGGCGGCGAGCGCCTTGATGGTCTTGACCGCCTGGTCGTCGAGCTCGGACCACTCGAGCGGCAGCCCTGCTGGTGTGAACGCGTTCACCGAACCTCTTTCCTGCGCGAGGAGCGCAGCCCTCGCAGCACTGTGCGTGTCGTCGTGCGCGTGACGCGGCGCGGGTGTGCGCTTCGTCACCCGGCGGCCGAAGGTCCCGCGGCGGCCGAGGGGCCTCCGAAGGACACGGCGCTGCCGGTGCGGGCGCGCGAGCGGGTCTGAGGGCTGTCCGCGCGCCGTTCACCACCCTACCGACTCGCCCGGCCCGTCGCCCGGGTCGGTCCGTCCCCTGGACGGCGGGACCTGCGGACGCGCCGGTCACGGCCCTCGTGGCGGTGCCGGACGACGTACCATGGAGCGGCGCCGCGCGAAGGCGCGGAACCCCCACTCGACGAACGGAAACACGGCCCGCGTGACCACCATGAGCCAGGCAGCGACGAACGACGCGCCCCATCTCGGCACCGTCGGGGGGGCCGGCGTCGCTCCGACGGGCCCGAGCACGCGGTGGGGTCGCGTCCGCCGCAGGACGGGCTCCTACGTCGCGCTGACCAAGCCCCGCATCATCGAGCTGCTGCTCGTCACCACCGTCCCGACGATGATCCTGGCCGAGCGCGGGTTCCCCTCGGTGTGGCTGCTGTTCGCGACCCTCGTCGGCGGGGCGCTCGCCGCCGGCAGCGCGAACGTCCTGAACTGCTACGTGGACCGGGACATCGACCGGCTCATGAACCGGACGCGCAAGCGCGCCACGGCGACGGGCGAGATCAGCGGACCGGCAGCGCTGACGTTCGGGCTGGCCCTCGGCGCCGTCGCCACCGCCTGGCTGCTCGCGTTCGTCAACGCGATGTCGGCGGCGCTCGCGGTCGGGGCGATCGTCCTGTACGTCGTCTTCTACACGATCATCCTCAAGCGCCGGACGTCGCAGAACATCGTCTGGGGCGGGGTCGCCGGCTGCATGCCCGTCCTGATCGGGTGGTCGGCGGTCACGGGGTCGCTCTCGTGGGCGCCGGTCGCGCTGTTCGGCGTCGTGTTCTTCTGGACGCCGCCGCACTACTGGCCGCTGTCCATGAAGTTCCGCCGCGACTACGCGAACGCGGGCGTCCCGATGCTCCCGGTGGTCGCGAAGGACACCCGGGTCGCGCGCGAGATGATCTGGTACACGGTCGCCATGATCGCGTGCTCGCTCGCGCTCGTGCCCCTCGCGGACATGACGTGGTTCTACGCGGTGGCCGCGCTCGCGCTGGGGGCATGGTTCCTGCTCCTGTGCGTCCGCCTGCTGCGCCGGGCGGAGCACCCGGAGCGGGGCAAGCTCGGGGCGATGAAGGTCTTCCACGCGTCGATCACGTACCTCACGCTGCTGTCCGTGGCCGTGTGCGTCGACGTCTTCCTCCCGTTCTGAGCCCCGCCGTCGTCCGATGGCTGAGACATTGCGCGACGCGCTCGACCAGTACCTCGCCCATCTGACGGTCGAGCGCGGGCTCTCGGTCAACACCACCTCCGCGTACCGCCGCGACCTGGTCCGCTACGTCGACTACCTCGAGGCGTGCGGCGCCCAGGTCCCCCGCGACGTCACCGCGACGCACGTGCAGGAGTTCGTGGTGGCGCTGCGGTCGGGCGGTGACGGGCGCGCCGTCCTGTCGGCGTCGTCGACGGCGCGCTGCCTGGCCGCGGTGCGCGGCTGGCACGGCTTCTGCGAGGGCGAGGGCCTCACCACGGCGAACCCCGCGCACGACGTGCGGGCCCCGGCGCGCGAACGGCGCCTCCCGAAGGCGATCAGCGTCGACGACGTGGGCCGGCTGCTCGAGGCGGCAGGGGTGGGCGAGGGCGCGGTCCCCGTGCGCGACGCGGCCCTGCTCGAGCTCGTGTACTCGACGGGCGCACGCATCTCCGAGGCCGTGAGCCTCGACGTCGACGACCTCGACCTCGACGCCGGGGCGCCGGCGGTACGGCTGTTCGGCAAGGGACGCAAGGAGCGCGTGGTCCCCGTCGGCTCGTTCGCGGCCCGTGCCGTCGGGGCGTACCTGGTGCGCTCACGTCCCGAGCTCGCGCAGCGGGGCCGGGGGACGCCCGCCGTCTTCCTGAACGCCCGCGGGGCGAGGATGAGCCGGCAGAGCGCGTGGGCGGTCCTCCGCAGCGCGGCGGAGCGTGCGGGTCTGGGCGCCCACGTGTCGCCCCACACCCTGCGGCACTCGTTCGCCACCCACCTGCTCGCCGGCGGCGCCGACGTGCGGGTGGTCCAGGAGCTCCTGGGCCACGCGTCGGTCACCACGACCCAGCTGTACACGCTCGTGACGCCCGACGCCCTCCGCGAGGTGTACGCGGCCACCCACCCACGAGCCCTCGGTTGAGGCCGCGCGACCGAGGTCCGGCACGCCCGGCGACCCTCCGAACCTGGGCGGGGACGCTGTTGTAGGTTGGCTGCGTGAGCAGCCAGGCATCGAGCGAGAGCACCGAGCAGACGCTGCCGACCCTGTCGGCCCCGCTGCCCCACCCGGAGCCGCACGGGCCCCTGCTCGACCAGGTGGGCCGTGAGCTGCCCGAGTTCCCCGTGCCGGAGCAGCTGGCGTCGCACGGGCCGGGGCGGATCATCGCGCTGTGCAACCAGAAGGGCGGCGTCGGCAAGACGACCACCACGATCAGCCTGGGCGCTGCCCTCGCCGAGTACGGTCGACGCGTCCTGGTCGTCGACTTCGACCCGCAGGGCGCCGCGTCGGTCGGCCTGGGCGTCAACCCCAACGAGCTCGACCGCACCATCTACAACGCGATGATGGAACGCGGCACGTCCCTGCGCGACGTGCTGCGGCCGACCGACATCGAGGGGCTGGACCTCGTGCCGGCGAACATCGACCTGTCGGCCGCGGAGGTCCAGCTCGTCGGGGAGGTCGCGCGCGAGAGCGTGCTGTCCCGGGCGCTGCGCGACGTCGTCGACGACTACGACGTCGTGCTCGTGGACTGCCAGCCGTCGTTGGGCCTCCTCACCGTGAACGCCCTCACCGCGGCGCACGGCGTGATGATCCCGCTCGAGTGCGAGTTCTTCGCGCTGCGTGGCGTCGCGCTGCTCGTCGAGACGATCGAGAAGGTGCGCGACCGCCTCAACCCGCGCCTCGAGGTCGACGGGATCCTCGCGACGATGTTCGACTCGCGCACGCTGCACGCCCGCGAGGTCGTCCAGCGGGTCTACGAGGCGTTCGGCGACACGCTGTTCCACACCGTGATCGGCAGGACGGTGAAGTTCCCCGACGCGTCCGTGGCAGCCGAGCCGATCACGGTCTACGCCCCGACGCACGCGGGCGCCACGGCGTACCGGCAGCTCGCCCGGGAGCTGGTCGCGCGTGGCGACGCCGCCTGACGCCTCCACCGCGGAACCGGTCGAGGGCACCGGGGGCTTCGAAGTCCACCTGGAGAACTTCTCCGGCCCGTTCGACCTGCTCCTCTCGCTCATCTCGAAGCACAAGCTCGACATCACGGAGGTCGCGCTCGCGCAGGTGACCGACGAGTTCATCGGCTACATCCGGGCAGCGGACACGGCGGTGTCGGACGGCACGGGGACAGGGTGGGACCTCTCGACGGCCAGCGAGTTCCTCGTCGTCGCGGCCACGCTCCTCGACCTCAAGGCGGCACGGCTGCTCCCGACGGGCGAGGTCGACGACGCCGAGGACCTCGAGCTCCTCGAGGCGCGCGACCTCCTGTTCGCGCGCCTCCTGCAGTACCGCGCCTACAAGCAGGTCGCGGACGTCGTCCGGGAGCGCCTCGAGACCGAGGGCCGCCGGTTCCCGCGCGTCGTCGCGCTCGAGCCGCAGCTCGCGGCCCTGCTTCCGGAGCTCGTCTGGCAGGTCGGCGCGGACGAGCTCGCCCGGCTCGCCGCGCGCGCCCTCGCCCCGAAGGCCGCGCCGCCGGGCGTGGACCTCGCGCACCTGCACGCCCCGGCGGTCAGCGTGCGGGACCAGGCCGTCGTCCTGGCCGACCGGCTCCGGCACGACGGCGCGGCCTCCTTCCGAGCGCTCACCGCCGACGCCGGCGAGGTGGCCGTGGTCGTCGCCCGTTTCCTCGCGCTCCTCGAGCTGTTCCGCGAGGGGCTGGTCGGCTTCGACCAGGTCACACCCCTCGGCGAGCTCACGGTCCGCTGGGCGGGCGGCGAGGAGGACGGTGCCGGCGCGCTCCGGACCGACTACGACGACATCGGCGAGCCCGCGCCCGCCGGCCAGGAGGTGCCCGCATGACCGAGGAGCTGCTCGCCGAGGAGCCCCAGGCCCAGGACGTCCACGCGCTGCCCGGCGGCGTGCACGCGGCGCTCGAGGCGATCCTCATGGTCGTCGACGAGCCCGTACCCGTGGACCGGCTGGCGAGCGTCGTCGCGCTTCCCGTCCCGGAGGTCGAGGCCGTGCTCCACGAGCTCGCCGCCGCGTACCGCGGCGAGGTGGACGGCGCGGTCGTGGCGCCGCCGCGCGGGTTCGAGCTGCGCGAGGCCGGTGGCGGGTGGCGGATCTACTCGGCGCCCGCGTTCGCGGACGTCGTCGGGCGCTTCGTGCTGGAAGGCCAGACGGCGCGCCTCACGCAGGCGGCGCTCGAGACCCTCGCCGTGGTCGCGTACCGGCAACCCGTCACGCGCGGGCAGGTCTCCGCGGTGCGCGGGGTGAACGTCGACGGGGTCGTGCGGACGCTCACGTCCCGCGGACTCGTCGCCGAGGTCGGTGCCGACCCGTCCACGGGCGCCGTCCTCTACGGGACTACGGGATACTTCTTGGAGCGGATGGGCTTCTCGTCGCTCGACGAGCTGCCACCGCTGGCCCCGCACCTGCCGGACCTCGACACGCTCGACGACGCGATCGAGACCGCACTCCGGCCGGCGCGCGAGAGCGCGCCGCAGCAGGGTTGACCACCGAGAACGAGGAGACCCGTGAGCCCAGCCCGTAGGAGCGGCAGACCCGCCGACCGTGACCAGAGCGACGGCAGGGACGTCCACGACCCGGACGGCGTGCGCCTCCAGAAGGTCCTGGCCACCGCGGGGTACGGCTCGCGCCGGGCCTGCGAGGAGATCATCGCCGCAGGCCGGGTCGAGGTCGACGGCGTCCGCGTGCGCGAGCTCGGCATCCGCGTGGACCCGCAGCGCGCCGTCGTGCACGTGGACGGACTGCGGGTGCAGCTCGACACGTCGCTCGTGACGCTGGCCCTCAACAAGCCCCTGGGCGTCGTCTCGACGATGCACGACGACGAGGGACGCCCCGACCTCGCGCAGTTCGTCGCCGACCGCTCCGAACGGCTCTACCACGTGGGGCGGCTCGACGCCGACAGCGAGGGGCTGCTGCTCCTCACGAACGACGGCGAGCTCGCGAACCGCCTCATGCACCCGCGCTACGAGGTCGCCAAGACCTACCTCGTGACGCTGGACGGCCGCGTGCCGGACGGGCTGCGCCGGACGGTGCTGCGCGGCGTGGACCTCGAGGACGGCCCCGTGAAGGCCGGCCACTACCGGGTCGTCGACCGCACGCCCCAGCAGTCGCTCGTCGAGATCCAGCTCCACGAAGGCCGCAACCGGATCGTCCGGCGCCTGTTCGACGAGCTCGGCTTCCCCGTGACGCGCCTGCTGCGCACGCAGATCGGGCCGGTGCACCTCGCGGCGCTCAAACCGGGCCGCACGCGCGTCCTGGGCCGCGACGAGCTGGGCGGGCTGATGGCAGAGCTCGGGCTGTGAGGGGGAGGCGCTGATGGCGGTCCGGGCGATCCGGGGCGCGACGCAGCTCGACCTGGACGAGCGCGACCACCTGTTCGCACGCACGCGCGAGCTCGTGGCCGAGGTGCTGGCCCAGAACGAGGTCGACACCGACGCGCTGATCTCGGTGGTGTTCACCTGCACCCCCGACCTCACGAGCGACTTCCCGGCCGCCGCCGCACGAGAGATGGGGCTCGGGGACGTGCCCCTGCTGTGCGCCGTCGAGATCGCCGTGCCGCACGCGCTCCCGCGGGTGGTACGCCTGATGGCGCACGCCGACCTCGACGTGCCGCGCGGCGCGGTGCGGCACGTCTACCTGCACGGCGCGACGGCGCTCCGCCGCGACCTCGCCCAGTGAGGCGCTCGCGGTGAGACCGTGGCGCGCAGCGCAGTAGTCTCCTGACCGGACCGAGGTCGTCGGCCCCGTCTCCCTTCCACCCCCCTTCCAGCAGGACGGATCGCACGCACGTGACCATCGTCATCGCCATCGACGGGCCCTCGGGCTCCGGCAAGTCCAGCGTCTCGAGGGCGGTCGCCCGCCGTCTCGGCCTCGCCTACCTCGACACCGGCGCCATGTACCGGGCGGCGACCTGGTGGTGCCGGCACCAGGACGTCGACCTCGCCGACGCCGACGCCGTCGCGCAGGCCGTCGCGACCATGCCGCTCGAGATGGGCGTCGACCCCGACGCGCCCGCCGTGCACGTCGGCGGCGAGGACGTGGGTGCCGCGATCCGCACGACCGAGATCTCCACGGCCGTCAGCGCCGTCGCCACCAACCTTGCCGTCCGCGAGGAGCTGCGCCGCCTGCAGCGGGCCGCGATCGACGGCGAGAAGCTCGAGGGCTTCTCCGGTGGGCGCGGCATCGTCGCCGAGGGCCGGGACGTGACGACCGTCGTGGCCCCCGACGCGGACGTGCGCGTCCTGCTGACCGCGAGCGAGGAGGCCCGCCTGGCTCGCCGGGCCCGCGAGCTCCACGGGTCCGACGGCGCCCGGGCCGTCGAGGCCACGCGCGACCAGATCGTGCGTCGCGACGCGGACGACTCGACGGTCTCGCAGTTCCACGTCGCCGCCGACGGCGTCGCGACCGTCGACTCGTCCGAGCTGGACCTCGACCAGACCGTCGACGCCGTCCTCGCCGTCGTCACCCGGCTCGCGTCGGTCGAGGCGGACGTCGACCGCACCGACGCATGAGCGGGGCGCCGCGCGTGAACCAGACCCTGCCGAGCGCCGCGGGACCCGCCTGGTCGCGCTGGGTCGGTCGCTTCCTGGGCCGCGTCGTGTGGAACGCGCGGGTCGTCGGTGCCGAGCACGTTCCGGCGGCCGGCCCCGTGATCCTGGCGGCCAACCACACGGGCCTGCTCGACGGGCCGCTGCTCCTCGGGATCGCGCCGCGCGGGCTGCACATCCTCGTCAAGGAGTCGATGTGGGTGGGCCCGGTGGGCTGGGTCCTCAAGGCGTCGGGCCAGATCCCCGTGGACCGCGAGGGCGGGCGACGCGCCCTGTCCACCGGCCTCGGCGTGCTGCGCCGCGGGGACGCCGTCGGCGTGTTCCCCGAGGGGACGCGCGGGCGGGGCGACTTCGCCGGTGCGCGCGCGGGGATCGCGTGGCTCGCGCTCAACGGCCACGCGCCCGTCGTCCCGACGGCCATGCTCGGTACGCGGCGCACGGGCCGGAGCGTCAACAGCCTGCCGAGGATCCGGTCCCGGCTGCACGTCGAGTTCGGCACGCCGATCACCGTGGTCCGGGAGGCCGGCGTCAGCGGCAAGGACGCGATCGCCCGGGCCGCGGAGACCATCCGCGACGGGCTCGCCGCACACGTCCACGCCGTCAGCGCACGCACCGGGATCGCGCTCCCCGGGGACGACCCGCTGCGCGACTGACCGTCCCGCACCGGGTCGTCCAGGGGTGCGGTTCGTCGTCGCGCCCCGCACCTGGGAGAATCGACCCATGACCACCCCCGATCTTCCGGTTTCCGGCGCGCCCGAGGGCCCCGACGGTGCCGACGACGCGACGCGTGAGCGTGCGCTGCGCGCGGGCCTGCGCGAGTACGAGCTCGACGACGCCGACCTGGCCCTCCTGGGTGCCGGTGAGCTCGACGAGGAGCTGGGCGAGCAGCCCGAGGTCCTGCCCGTGCTCGCGATCATCGGACGCCCGAACGTCGGCAAGTCCACGCTGGTCAACCGCATCATCGGGCGGCGAGAGGCCGTGGTCGAGGACAAGCCGGGCGTGACGCGCGACCGCGTCAGCTACCCGGCCGAGTGGGCCGGTCGCCGGTTCACGCTCGTGGACACGGGCGGCTGGGAGGTCGACGTCGCCGGGATCGACGCGCGCGTCGCCGAGCAGGCCGAGGTCGCGATCGCGCTCGCCGACGCCGTGGTGTTCGTCGTGGACGCGACGGTGGGTGCGACGGCGACCGACGAGGACGTCGTGCGACTGCTCCGCAAGTCGAAGAAGCCCGTCGTCCTGTGCGCCAACAAGGTCGACGGGCCGCGCGGTGAGGCCGACGCGACCGCGCTGTGGAGCCTCGGGCTCGGTGAGCCGTACCCGGTGTCGTCCCTGCACGGCCGTGGCACGGGCGACCTGCTCGACGCCGCGATGGACGCGCTGCCCACGGAGTCGGCGTACGGGGTCGCGCTGCCCGAGGGGCCGCGGCGCGTCGCCCTCGTGGGGCGTCCGAACGTCGGCAAGTCGTCGCTGCTGAACAAGCTCGCCGGGGCCGAGCGCGTCGTCGTGCACGAGACCGCCGGCACGACCCGCGACCCGGTGGACGAGCTGGTCATGCTGCGAGGGATCCCGTGGTGGTTCGTCGACACGGCCGGGATCCGGCGGCGTGTGCACCAGACGAAGGGCGCGGACTTCTATGCGAGCCTGCGCACGCAGGCCGCGATCGAGAAGGCGGAGGTCGCCGTCGTCCTGCTCGACGCGTCGGAGACGCTCACCGAGCAGGACACCCGCGTCATCTCCCAGGTCGTTGAGGCGGGTCGCGCGCTCGTCATCGCGTACAACAAGTGGGACCTCATGGACGAGGACCGCCGGCACTTCCTCGAGCGGGAGATCGAGCGCGAGCTCGTCCAGGTGCAGTGGGCGCCGCGCGTCAACGTCTCCGCGAAGACCGGCTGGCACGCCGACCGCCTCGTGCCCGCTCTCGAGCGGTCCCTGGAGTCCTGGGACCGGCGCATCCCGACGGGGCGTCTCAACGCGTTCCTCGGCGAGCTCGTGGCGGCCCACCCGCACCCGCTCCGCGGCGGCAAGCAGCCGCGCATCCTGTTCGCGACGCAGGCGTCCACGCGGCCACCGCGGTTCGTCCTGTTCGCGTCCGGGTTCCTCGAGGCCGGGTACCGCCGGTTCATCGAGCGCCGGCTGCGCGAGACGTTCGGGTTCGAGGGCTCGCCCATCGAGATCTCGGTCCGGGTGCGGGAGAAGCGCAAGCGCTGACCTGTGCGCCCCGCGGCCGTGTCGCCCCGACCGCCACGTCGTCCCCCGCAGTGCCGAGCACGGGGTCCGCGCCCGTCCGTTCCACCGGACCGGCGCGGACCACGTGGTCGGCGGGCGCGGATCACGTGGTCGGGATGCGGCCCCGCAGCGTGTCGGGACCCGTCACCGAGCCGGGCTCACGGAACTCGTCGAGCAGCTCGCGGGCCCTGTCGGTGGAGTCCCACACGTTCCAGAGCAGGACGCCCTTGAGCTTGCCCGCGTCCCCGGACTCCTCCGTGCCGACGTAGTAGACGACGCCCGTGTCGCCCTCGGCGCCCGGCGCCCAGTCCTCGACGAGGTCGAGGCTCGCATCGAGCACGCCCACCGCCTCGTACCCGAGGTCGAAGATGTCCGAGTAGTAGAAGGGCGTGTGCTCGTACGGGCCCAGCTCGTTGCCCAGCGCCGACGCCGCCATGTTGCGGCCGGCCGTCCGGCCCGACTGCTGCGCGTGGTCGACGTGCTCGACGCGGCGCGTCCCGAGCAGCCGGTCCGGGTAGAGCGCGATGTCGCCCGACGCGAAGACGTCCGGGTCGCTCGTCCGCAGGGCCTCGTCGACGACGACGCCCTGCTGGTCCTCGTCCACCTCGATCCCCGCGGCGACCGCGAGCTCGATGTTGGGCTCGATGCCGAACCCGACCACGACGCCGATCCCGGACAGGGTGACGGGGGAGCCGTCGACCTCCGCGTGCACGAGGACGCGGTCCGGCTCGGTCTGCTCGAGGCGCTTGGCCCGTGCCTTCGTGATCACGTCGACGCCGTGCTCCGCGTACCGGGCCTCGATGCGTCGGGCGAGGACCTCGGGATAGGTCGTGGCGCCGGGGACCGGGTCCGACGTCAGGTACGTGACCGGTGCGCCGGCCATGGCGAGCCCCGCCGCGACCTCCGTGCCGATGTATCCGCCGCCGACGACGATCACGCGCCCGGCGTCCGGGTCTCCCGCCTGGGCGCGGGCCTCGTCCGCGAGCTCGCGCGTGCGGTGATAGTCCCCGAACGACCGGTAGTAGACGACGCGCGGGCTCGGCGGCAGGTTCAGCTCGCGAGGTCGCCCTCCGGTCGCCAGGAGGAGGGTCCGGTAGCCGTACTCGTCGTCGTCGTTGGCCGTCACGACGTGACGGCTGCGGTCCAGGGAAGTGACGCGCGTCGAGAGACGGACGTCCGCGCGCGCGGCCTCTGCGGTGCCCAGGTACGCGGAGTCGGGGGAGCGGTCCTCGTCGCGCCACAGGTCCTTGGAGAGTGGCGGGCGCTCGTACGGCTCGTCGACGTCCTCCGAGAGGATCACGACGCTGCCGTCGGGGTCCAGCTCGCGGATCCCGCGGGCTGCGGTGTCCGCGGACATCCCACCGCCGACGATCACATAGTCGTAGTCGAACCGCATCACAGGCCTCCCGGCGTCGGTCGGGTCCGGCGGCACCGGCCGGACCGTCCCACCGTAGGACCTCTGCGGCGTCCTGCGCACGACCTGGCCGGACGCCCGTCCGACGAGGTCGGGGACCGAAAGTGGTCGGAGCGGGTGCCGGAGTTGGGGTAACATTGCCGTCGGTCCTGAGGGATCACCTCGGTGCTTGGTCTCGTCCTCGGACGGGCCCCCTGCACCGACGGGCTGTGGCGCAGCTTGGTAGCGCACTTGACTGGGGGTCAAGGGGTCGCAGGTTCAAATCCTGTCAGCCCGACCGTGTGATGTCCCACGACATCGAAATGGCTCGAACCGGCGAACGTCGGTTCGAGCCATCGTCGTCTCCGGCGTCCCTGGATCGGGCCGTGCGTGCGAGCAGGGACCTCCGGCCCTGGGCAACCGGCACCCCGTGCGCGAGCGTGGAGGGACACGACGCCCCTCACACGCTGGAGGTCCCTCATGGACGTGCTGGTCGTCTTCGAGACGATGTTCGGGAACACCGAGCGGATCGCCCGCGCGATCGCGGACGGGCTCGGGGAGAGGGCGCACGTCACGGTGGTGAACGTCGCCGACGCACCGCCCGAGGTTCCGGCGACGGTCGACCTGCTGGTGGTCGGCGGTCCGACCCACGCATTCTCCATGTCGCGCGAGTCGACGCGCCGTGGCGCCGTCCAGCGCGGCGCGAGCGCCGGCGCCGCCGACCCCGGGATCCGCGAGTGGCTCGAGGCGCTGCCCTCCGACATCCACCCGCAGACGTTCGCGGGGTTCGACACCCGCGTCCACGTCCCCCTGCTGCCGGGAGCCGCCTCGCACAGCGCGACCAGGCTGGCGCGGCGCAGGGGCTTCGGAGTGACGAAGCCGCAGAGCTTCCTCGTCGAGGGCTACGAGGGCCCGGTGTCGCCCGGCGAGCTGGAGCGGGCGCGCGCGTGGGGGGAGCAGCTCGTCACCGAGCGGGTGTCGGTATGACCGACACCCGCCGAGCGACCGACGGGCTCGCGTCACGCTCGGCGCCGTGGGCGGGCCCGGGACGGAGGAAGCCCGTGATGGAGGACGGGCGCGCGGTCGTCGTCGGCCGGCCCTGGCGGCCCCTGGTCCGGCTCGCCGCCGGTGCGGCCGGGCTCGTCGTGGTCCTGATTCCCGTCCAGGCGGCGCTCTTCCTGCTGCACCCTCCGCCCGACACCGCGGCCGAGTACTTCGCCCTCTTCGAGAGGAACCCCCTGCTCGGGCTCGTGAGCCTGGACCTGCTCCTGACGGTCGACTACCTCGCGATGATCCCGTTCTACCTGGCGCTCTACGTGCTTCTCCGTCGCGAGTCGCCTGCCTGGGCCCTGGTCGGGCTGGTGACCGGACTGCTGAGTCTCACCCTCTACCTGGTCTCGCGCGAGGCGACCTTCGCGATGTGGCAGCTGAGCGGCCAGTTCCGGTCGGCGACCGACGAGGCGGACAGGGCGGTGTACCGGGCGGCCGGCCAGGCGTTCCTCACGCTCTACGACGGGGGCACCTTCGGCGTGAGCTACGTGCTCGGAGCAGCGAGCACGCTCGTGTTCTCCGTCGTCATGCTGAGGCGACGCGTGTTCGGCACGCTCCCCGGGATCGTCGGGCTGGTGACCGGCGCCACGATGCTCGTGCCACCGAACGTCGGGCCGGCCGGTGTGGCGCTCGCGATGGCCTCCCTCGTCCCCACCCTCGTCTGGCTGGTCGTGCTCTGCCACGCCTTCCTCGTCCGCGTCCGCTACGAGCCGGACCGCACCGCGGTCGCGCCGCCGCCGGTCCGCGGAGGCACCTTGCCCCGGTGACCACCCGCTCGACCATCCACGGTGCGTGAGCCGGCAGCGTCGCGACCTGGAACGCGGGCTCCGGGATCCGCTGTGACGGGCGGAGGAAGCCGCGCGACGACGCCGCGACGAAGCCCCGGCAGGAACAGAAGGCCGGGTCTCCCTCGAGGACGACGGCGGGGGAGTGCGCCGCGCCGCGGCCTCGAGGGCGCTCGCGAGGCCGCGCTCGGACGCCCTCGCTCCGCCGGGACGGCTCGACGGCCAGGGGAGCGGGCATGAGGACCTCGACGTGCCGTTCCCGGGCGCCGACCCACCCGCGGCCGAGCCTGACGTGCCCGACGCCGGCGCACGTCTCTTCGGCCCCGCAACCCGGACCGGCGGTACTCGCACAGAGAGAACATCGTTGGAAAAACTGTGCCAAGCGCTCAAACGTACGCTGACGCGTCCGACCGCGCAGCCACCCACCCAAGACCGCCCCGACAACAGGGCTGTCGGACTCGTTCGGATGTGCGACATCGTTCGGGCCGTCCATCGGGCACAGCTCGATCGTGCCGGCGGGGATCCGAACGTGCGCTCGAGGTTCTCCGCGGCCTCGATCGCGGATCGGCCCATCTGGCACCGGTCGCCGGACATCACGCACACGGCGTGGCTTCCGCACGCTGAGTGAGGTCGCGCGGGCCGCCGGCCGACATCGCATGGAAACGATTGCCAGCACGGCGGTGCTCCCATGTCGACGCACCGACTGAACAAATGCACGGCTGACCTGGCTTGACGCTGTGTTCGTGTCTCTCGTTGTCAGATTCTCGAGCCAGATGTCTTGACGCACGGCGGAATCGTTTGCAGACTCGGACTCGACACTCCGCGCCAACGACGGCCGGAGGCTGACCCGGGAGTCGCCATGGCACGCGCTCCGCACAGCATCGCCGCTCGCGCGAGCGTGACGCCCCCGTCCCCGCTCCCGGCACGCGGACCACCCCCCGACGACGCGGGCGACGTCGTCGTCCGCAGCGAGGCAGGGCAGCGCAGGGACGGGCACGCAGGAGCGAGAGGAGCGAGAGATGGCGCAGACCGGACAGAGCGGTCCAGGAGTGCAGCACGGGCGCGGATTCGCAGGGCGGACGAGGCGATGGGGAGCGGTCGTGGCGGCAGGCTCGCTGGTCGCCGCGTCGTTCACGGCGGTGACCGTCGGCCCCGCGCAGGCGGTGACGCACAGCGCGGCGACGTCGTCGTCGGGCTTCACGGTCTACGACGGCACGCGGACCACGCCGATCCTGATCGACGCGCAGTATGACGGCGACCATGGCGACCGCGACTACACGCAGGTCCGCCGCGCGGTCCAGGACCTGCGGCAGGACGTCGCGATGGTCTCGGGCGGGATCGACGCGCACGCGGTGCAGAGCCTGCTCGCCGACGACGAGGACGCCGAGGCCGCCCGGCTCGACGCGGCGGACCCGGCGAAGGTCCCTGCGCTGCTGACGTCGGCCACGCACCAGCGGACCGCAATCATCGTCGGCGAGCTCGGACAGAGCCCGCTGATCGACCGGATCGTGAAGGCGGGCAAGTTCGACGAGGCGGCCGGGATCCGGGGGAAGTGGGAGGCCTACGCCACCAAGACGATCAAGCACCCGCTCCCCGGCGTCGACCGCGCCCTCGTGGTCGCGGGCAGCGACGCCCGCGGCACGATCTACGGCACGTACTCGATCTCCGAGGAGATCGGGGTCTCGCCCTGGTACTGGTTCAGCGACGTCCCGGTCCAGCGGCAGGCGACGGTCGCGGTCAAGGGGAAGACGCACGTCGAGGACGGGCCGAGCGTCAAGTACCGCGGCTTCTTCATCAACGACGAGGAGCGCACGCTGGCGTGGGCGCGGAAGAAGTTCCCGACCGCGGACGGGACGGTCGACGTCACCTACTACCGGCACGTCTTCGAGCTCATCCTGCGCCTGCGCCTCGACACGCTGTGGCCGGCGATGCACGGGGCAGGGACGGCGTTCAACGCGGCCACGGAGACCGGGAAGTACGACGACGGCACACCGATCAACGCGAAGGAGGCGGCGGAGTACGGGGTGATCGCCTCGACGTCGCACGCCGAGCCCATGCTGCGCAACAACGAGGGCGAGTGGCGCCAGTGGTACACCGCGAACAAGGCGACATACGACATCAAGGGGTCGGACTCGAACGCCGCCTACGACTACTCGATCAACAAGCCGGCGATCCTCCAGTACTGGCGTGAGCGCATCGAGGCGAACTCCGACTTCGAGAGCATCATCGTGCTG
>Ga0164241_10002562_pt1 | contig 19376 bp, 18 predicted proteins | sample OricomyardsoilBY_FD_108780 | JGI IMG/M metagenome (GOLD analysis project Ga0164241, IMG submission 108780) | Backyard soil microbial communities from Emeryville, California, USA - Original compost - Back yard soil (BY) | ecosystem: Environmental > Terrestrial > Soil > Unclassified | place: USA... | reverse complement strand
CGCGAACCTCGCGAACCTCGGCCCTTACTGTGTTGAATGGCCACTATTGGCCACTCAATCCGGCACCTTTGGTCCCCTGAATGGCCACTATTGGCCACTCAATCCGGCACTTGGTCCCCTGAATGGCCACTATTGGCCACTCAATCCGGCACTTTGGTCCCCTGAATGGCCACTGTTGGCCACTCACGCCGCCGCACTTGGCTTTGCTCGTCTCAAGCCCTGCTCGCTGCATGGCAGGGGCCGCGATCGTGAAACCCGCCTTCGCCGCCTCGATTCGAAGGTTGCTTCCCCCTGAATGGCCATTATTGGCCACTCACGCCGGCGCACTTGGCTTTGCCCGTCTCAAGCCCTGCTCGGGGGGCATGACAGGGGCCGCCATCGTGAAACGCGCGCTCGCCGTCCTTGATTCGAAGCTTGCTCCCACCTGAATGGCCATTGTTGGCCACTCAATCCGGCACTTTGGTCCCCTGAATGGCCATTATTGGCCACTCACCGTTCGTGCAGCCCGTGTCAGCCCTGGCGCCGCCGAACAGACGAGGCGGCGGCGGCGCGGGCGCGCTAATTTCGGCCGTCGACGGCGCTACGCCGCGCCGCTCAGTCGCGGGCTCCACACCGTGACTCGGTTGCGGCCACCACGCTTCGACGCGTACAGGGCCTCATCGGTGGCCTTGAAGAGCTGATCCCAGCCTTGGCCGGCGGCGCCGAACGGCGCGACACCGACCGAGCACGTAACTTGCAAACTACCGAGCTCGCTGTGGAATTTGACGGCGGCCAGCTCGGTGCGGATGCGCTCGGCGAGCTGCTCGGCGCCGCGCTCGTCTGTCTCTTCGCACACGATCACGAACTCTTCGCCGCCGAAGCGGCCCACAGCGTCGGTGTCGCGCTTCACGCGCTTGAGCACCTCGGCGAAGCCCTTGATGACCACGTCGCCGATGTCGTGGCCGTAGGTGTCGTTGACCTTCTTGAAGTGATCGATGTCGCACACCAGCAAGCTGAGCGGCTTTTGGAAGCGCTTGGCGCTCTTGAGCTTCTGCCCGCCGACCTCGATCAGGGCGCGCTTGTTGTAGAGCCCCGTCATGCCATCGAGCGTCGCCATCTCTTCGAGACGCGCGAGCATGCGCGCGTTGGCGAGCGAGACGGCGACGTGGCTGGCCAAGACCTCGAGCGTCGGGCGCACGGAGTCGCCGAACGCGCCCTTGCGGCGCGAGCCGAGCACGAGTGTACCGAGCGCGCGCTCGTGGACCAGCAGCGGCAGCGCGAGCAATGACGGCATGTCGGGCGGCAATAGGCGCCGAGTGAACACGACCTGACGCGAAGGGTCGTAGTCGCCGCGGTACGGCAGCGCGTGACGATTGGCGACGACCATCGAAACGAGGCCGGAGTTGTGCTTGAAGCGCTGACCGACGAGCTCGCTCTTGCCATCACCGCTGACGGCGCAGATCTCGTGCTCATTGGTGCTGCGATCGAACAGCGTGACGACCGCGAAGTCGAACGCGGCGAACTCGCGCGCGCCGTTGACGCCGGCTTCGATGACCTGGGCTTCGGTGGTGGCAGCGGCGAGCGCGTTGGCGGCGCGGTACAGCTTGCCCTGCTCGACTTTGGCGCGCTCGAGCTGCACGAAGACGCGCTCGTTCTCGATCGCGCGCAAGATGTAGCGCGCGGCGCCGGCGAGGGTGGCCTGCTCTTCGTCGGTGAAAGGCTCGCGTGATTCGCGATCGACGACGAGCAAGCCGCGCGGCTGGCCGTGATCGAGCAGCGGCGTGCAGCAGACGCTGCCGATCGCGGGCTTGCGCGAGTAATACGGCACGTGTTGGCCCGATTTGGGGCCGGCCAGCGAGAGCTGCTCGAGCTTGGACAGCACGGCCCCGAAGATGCCGTCACGCACGCCGAACGGGCCGGGCAAGATCGCGTCTTCGCTGGTCGACAGCTCCTGAATGTGCAGGTTTTGCACGGCCGCGTCGGTGCCGAGCAGAACCGCCGTGCGCAAGCCGAGCGTGCGCCGCAAGAGCGCGAGCGCGAACTCCACCGCCTGATGGATTTCGTCGACGCCGGAGCGGAGCAGCCGCTCTTCGTCGCCCTTGGCGGGCGCGAGCGCGCGCTCTTGAGCGGTGGTGGGGGCCCCGATCAGGCGGTAAGAGCGGGCCGCTTCCTTCATCTTCTTGAGCTCGGTCTCGATGCGCTGCCGCGAGACGCGACGGATGCGGGTGATCTCCGCGCGGAACACCAGCATGTTCAGGAACGCGAACACGCCGAGCAGGATCGCGTGCTCGATCAAATTGCCGCGACCACGGAAGGCGATGAACGTGAGCGCGGACTCGAGCAGCACCGCGAAGCCGACGGTCGCGACCGCGGCCGCGGGGCGCGCGAAGCTGGCGGCGAGCATGACGAGCGCGTACAGCACCGGGTAGGCGGCACCGTCGAGCGCGCCGCGCGTGCGCAGCACGATCGCGAACGCCAACACGACCAGGTGAGTGAAGAGCTCGAGGTCGAGGCGGGCCGTCTCTTCGACGACGGCGCGGCGACGGCGCTGCCAGACGCGGTAACCGAGCGAGACGGCGAACAGGACCCCAACGACGTAAAGGGCGGCGTCGTCGAGGCGCTCGGTCTCGGCGTACACGACGAACGCACCAAAGCCCGCGGCGAACAAGGTTCCGGCCGTCCGAGCCAGGAGCCGTTGAGTGGCGAGCGCGACGCGGACGAGCGGGTCCATCGAGAGTCCCTGGCCGTATCAGGTCAGGCCGGTGGCGGCCCAGTTTCTGACGGTTCGGCTCCGAGGCCGCGACGCTGATTTTCGGTTAGGCTGCCGGCAGTGCGCGGCGGGCTCCGGCTCCAAATCCTGCTCCTGCTCGGCAGCCTGCTGCTACTGGCCTTCGTGCCGCTGTTCTACGCGGTCGCCAGCTACACGAGCGCGACCCTGCAGCAGCTGCGGCTGGGGCACGCGCGCGCGCTCGGACGCGCGATCGCCGCCCACGTGGCGGAGGCGCGCGAGCGGCGCAGCGAGCCCGAGCTGATGAGCCTGCTCCGGGCCGAGATCGGCACCGAGGGCGTGGAGGCGATCGGCGTTTACTCCGCGAGCGGCGAGCGCGTCGCGGCGGCCGGCGAGCCCGCGGCAGTGGACGAGCTGCCGCGGGCGGCCGTCGCGAACCGCGAACGGCTGCGCGAGCCGAGCGGCGAGAGCCCAACCTTGACGATCACGGTGCCGAGCCGGGTCGGACCGGTGATCGCGGTGCTGCGCATCGACGACCAGGCCGCGCGCGCGGCGCCGCTGGTCAAGCTGGTGGGTCTCTACACGACGCTGGTCGGGCTAGCGCTGCTCGTGATCGCTTACTTCGCCTTGACGCGCCTGATCGTGCGGCCGCTCGATGCGCTGGCGCGCGCCGCCGAGCGCGTCGCGGGCGGGGCGCGGCGTCTCGCGACCCCGAAGACGTCGGTGCGCGAGCTCCAAGATCTGGGAGCGAGCTTCGAGATCATGACGGAGCGCTTGTTGCGAGAAGAGGACGAGCTGCGGACGAAGATCGACGAGGTCGAGCGCGCCACCGAGCGCCTGACCCAGGCCCAAGATCGGCTGGTGCGCAGCGAGCGCCTGGCGTCGGTGGGCCGGCTCGCGGCCGGGCTCGCCCACGAGATCGGCAACCCGATCTCAGCCCTGATTGGGCTCGAGGATCTGGTGCTGGCGGGCGGGCTCTCGCCGGAAGAAGAGCGCGATTTCTTGACCCGCATGCGCAAGGAGACCGAGCGCATCCACCGGATTTTACGTGACTTGTTGCAGTTCGCGCGGCCGGCGGCGGAGCGCCTGCCTGGTGAATCTGCGCCGGAGCCAGGCGACGTCGAGACGGCCGCCCGCGATACAGCGGCGCTGGTGGCGCCGCAGCGCAGCCTCAAGGACGTCTCGCTCGCGCTGGACGTGGCGCGCGGGCTGCCCGCGGTGTCGCTCGGTCACGAGGCGCTGATGCAAGTCATCTTGAACTTGGTGATGAACGCGGCCGACGCCGTCGGAGGGGGCGGAAAGGTTCGGATCAGCGCCGCCCGCAGCGGCCGCGGCGTGCGGCTCAGCGTGGAAGACGACGGTCCCGGCGTCGATCCGCGCGTGCAGGCGCAGCTGTTCGAGCCGTTCGTCACCACCAAGGACGTCGGCAAGGGCACGGGGCTCGGCTTGGCGGTGTGCCGCGGCCTCGTCGAGGCGGCTGGCGGTAGCATCACCCTGGATCGTGAATACACGCGAGGCGCGCGCTTCGTCGTCGAGCTGCCGCCGCGAGATTGAGAATCACGCCGTGTGCGAGCGAAGCGCCCGCTGTGTGCACGCGGATCACGTCCGCACATAGCTTCCGACAATTCACGCCAAAATTGCCTCTTCCGTATCGATTCAAGACGAATCTCGAAGGCGCGGGCGGCAACTCGCGTCATGCTGTGTATTGGTTGACTAGGAGCAGTAGTGCGATGAAGGCTCTTCGCTGGTCCGTGACGCTCGCGCCGTTGATGCTGTTCGCTTGTGCGACGGCCATCTCCGAAGAACCACCCACCGTGGGTGACGATCCGAGCGGCCTCGGCTCGGACGGGGGAAGCTCCGGCGCCGAGAGCGGTGGCAAGTCAGGTAGCGCAGGCGCTCCGATCATCGCCGGCACGTTCACGAGCGGCTCCGCCGGCTCGACCGGCGGCAAACCCGCCGCCTTCGGCGGAACCACCGGCACCGGCAGCAGCAGCGGAACGGCGGGGCACGGCGGTGCCGACGGCGGCAAAGGCGGAACCACCGGCAGCGCCGGCAAAGGCGGCGCCACCGGCACCGGCGGAAAGGGTGGCAGCGGCGGCACAACCGGCACCGGCGGAAAGGGCGGCAGCGGCGGCGCAACCGGCACCGGCGGAAAGGGCGGCAGCGGCGGCGCAACCGGCACCGCCGGGACCGGCAGCGGCGGCATCGGCAGCGGCTCGTGCGACGGGACAGCGGCGTTCTCGGCCGGATCAGGCGATAAGTACGCGGTCGGCGCGAAGGTCACCGCCGCTTGCGCGGGCGGTACGCCGTGCACGCAAGCGAAGCCGGCCGGTACCGCCGGCAAGAAGTACGAGTTTAGCTGCGTCGACCACTACAACTGCGGCACCCAAAATCCGGGCTCCACCAATTGGTCCACGCCGCCGTGGGAGCTGACTCAGGCCTGCGAGTAAGCGCCGCTTTCGCGAGACGCGATCTCGCTCGGCGCGCGTCTCGCTCAGCGCAGCACGTATTGTAGGCCCAAGAAGCCGCTCGCGCGCCGCTGCGGAGACAGCGCCGCGATCGAGGTCGCGTCGCTCGCGTATTGAGTCGGGCCCACCACGTACGGTCCGTGGGCGGCGCTGTCGAACGTCGCGCTGGCGCGATAGCTCAAGCCTTTCGGATACGGCAGCTTGCCGCTGAGCGTGAAGCGCAGCTGAAGGTCGGCAGGAGCGTACGGCGGGCGGGCGAAGGCGCGTACGGCGGGCGGGCGCGGGCCGAAATTTTTGGGTGCGCCCGTGACCGCGTCGTCGCCGTAGACCTGGGGCGCGAGCTGCCAGCTCGGGCCGCTCTGCCGGTAACGCTCGAGCTGCAACGTGAGCTCCGCCGCCTCCCCGAGCAGCCGGAAGGAGCGGCCCAATCCGGCCGCGAGCCGGTAGCCGCCGGCGTACCCCGACAGCGGCGAGCCGCTGCTTGACGTCGTCCGAGACGGGCGCGCTCGTGTCGCCCTCTACGATCAAATGAAGCCCGTCGTAGTCCCGTGCGCGCTTGGTCACGACGTTGATCACGCCCAGCATCGCCTGGCCGCCGTGCATGACCGAGCCGGGGCCGAGCGTGACCTCGATGTGATCGACCAGCTCGAACGGCACCCCCGCCCCGCGCTCGAAGTAAGCGGTGCCGTTCCACGGCTCGTTGGCGGGCACGCCGTCGATCAGGAGCAGCACGTGGTTACCGTAGTCGCCGGATATCAACACGCCGCGCGCACCGATCTCGACGGCGTGCTCGAGCGTCGTGGTCACCATGCCGAGCGACGCGTAGTTGATGGCTTCGCTCAGCGTTCGCAGGCCGTGGACCCGTAGATCTTCGGCGGTGATCACGCTGGAGGTCGCGGGTGCGGTCGTGGACGTCTCCGCGTCCTTCGACGGCGTGGACACGATCGACTGCGCCATCGGCGCCTCGAGCTCGCTATTTCGAGCCCGCGCCGGCGAAGTGTGGAGCAGCGAAAGCGCGCCTCGAGCAATAGCCAGCGGCTCAATCGAGCACCTCCGCCATGCGCAAGAAATCTGCGCGAAAATCGACCTCTTGCCGGTGTGCTTGGGGCAGGTTGACGAGCACGCGCGGCTTACCCGAGCGGACCGCGAAGCTCAGCACCATGCCGCTCTTGGTGTGCTCCGGTAGCGTCCCCACCGTGAGCACGCGCAGCCCCTGCAGCGCCGTCGCGACGCGCTCCACCTCGCTGCCTATCGTCGTCATCCACACGACACCGACTCGCAACCGCTTGCACTCGTCGATCACGGGCTTGATGCCTCCGAAGCTGATGCGTGACGCGCGACGGCCCCTGTCGCGCTGGCGTTCGCGTGCTTGGCGCTGGTGGAGGTCTCTTACTTCCCCGGTCGTGATTCCAGCCTGCACGTCGCCGGGCTACGCGCCAAAGCAGTGGCGCTGGCCGAGCTGACGGCTCGCAGCGTGGCGCCCGCGCTCGAATTCGAAGACGAGGCGGTCCTGGCCGAGTTTCTCGAAGGCGTCGCGCGTGACAGCGACGTCGCGTGGGTGGCGGCTTGCTCGAAAGAGGGCAAGCTGCTCTCGGCGCGAGGTCAGAGCAGAACGCGCTCCCGCTGCTCCAGCGCGAGCAGCACGCAGGTCGCGCTGGCGGACGGCTCGCTCGACGTCAGCTCGCCCATCATCGCCAAGACTCATCCCGGCACGCTCGTCGTTTCGTTTCGCACCGCCAGCATTCGAGCCGCGCACGACTACCTCCCGAAGCCGGTGCGCCTCGAGGCGCTGCGCAGCATGGTCGAAAAGTGGCTCGACGCGAGCCGCCCCGACGCTTCCGCCCCACGCTCTCACGAGCGCGCGCAACTCGACGGCTCGATGCCCTAAAACTGCTGAAAGAAGGCCCATATCGCCGCGCTCGCGAAGCTCGGCGGCATGTGCTTACCTTCGAACTCGCAATAGGTCACGGGGTGGCCGGCACTGCAGCCGTCGTAGGCGACGCACGGGCTCGGCATGACGGCGCTGGTCTGGCTGCCGCAGCCGTTCTTGCCGAGGAACACGTCGAGCGCCGCCTTGCCGTCGGCCAGCGGCACGACGTCGTCGCTCTTGCCGTGCGACATCCATACGGCGATCGGCTGCTTGTTCGACTTGGTACAGCCGCTGTACAGCGCCCCCGACATCGGCGCGATCGCGCGGAATACGTCGGCCATGTCACAGCCGATCGCGTCCGACATCATGCCGCCGTAGCTGAAGCCGGTAGAAAAGATCCGCGACTCATCGATGCACAGCTTCGACGTCAACAGGTCCAACATGGCGCGCAAGAACGCCAGGTCGCGGCCGCCGGTGTTGGCCCAGCCGTTGTCGATTCCGTTCGGCGCCACGAAGATCGCGCTGCCGTTGGCCAGCTTTTCGAGGCCGTAGTAGGGCCCGCCCCCGAGGGTGCCCTTCGCGACGTCGCTGGCTTGACCGCCACGCCAGTGCCAGCCGAAAATCAGCTTGTAGGCCATGTCGGGCGTGTAACCCTCGGGCAGCTTCAGCGTGTACTGGCGGGCGGTACCCGAGACGTCGAGCGTGAGGTCGCCGCTGCTCGGATGATCCATCACGCCGCAGCCCGCGCTCCGCGTGGCTCCGCCCGCTCCGCTGCCTCCGCCGACGGACGCACCGGCGCCGCCGGAGGTACTCGACGTGCCGCCACCGCCCGACGTAGCCGACGTACCGGCGACGCCGGATACGCCACTGCCGCCCGCCGTCGTCGCCGTAGCGCCCGCTCCGCCCGAGGTCGCACCGGCGCTGCTCGCGCCGGCCGTTGGCAGACCGGCGGTAGCACCGGTCGAGCTCGCACCGACGCCAGCGGTCGAAGCCGTGCCGGCGGCGGCGGCGCGTGCGCTCGCCATGTCATCCGCGGCCGGCTCCGTATTGCAGCCACCCTGACACGCAGCAATCAGTGCGAGTCCCATCGACACGCGCGCGAATTTTCGGGTCATGTGCGCCTCCTGCGACGACCAGGATTGTAGCGGCGAAAGCGCGCGCGACAGCTCGCCATTTCTGCCCTCCCCCCCGCGTCACAAATATCCACTCAGCCCACCGCGCCGCTGGCGCAGATCGATTCGAATACGTCTAGTTGCGCTCCGACAACGGATCGATCGAGGTCGCTTTCGGTTGGAGATCGGCAGCCGTCTTGCCTTTGAGCGGCGCGCCGTGCCCAGCCTTTTTCGTCGACGTCGCCCGCACGCTCGGTGCCGGCGGCGGGCTGGCTGCCGCGGGCTCTGCGCTGACCACCGTGATCGCGGCGCTGGTCGGAGGCGCCGGCACGGCCGTCGCAAGCTCGGCCGGCATCTTGGCGCGCGTCGTCGCGGCGGAGACGTCGGGCGGCGGCGCGGGGGCCGCCGTCGTGAGCTTCCACAGCGTCACGGCCGCGACGGAGGCGGCGACGACGACGGCGACGGCGAGCCAGACGGCGCGGCTCCCGCGCGCCGCTTGGGTGTTGCCCCAGGCCGCGCCCGTGCTCGAAGCCGCAGCCGGCGCGGCCGGATTCGACGAGGCGGGCGGGCGCTGCGAAGCGCCGCTCGAGCTCAGCACGCGTGAGATGCGCTCGGCGCTGCGCGGGCCCGCATCGGGCACGAAATGCGCCAGCTCCGCCGCCAGCTCCCCCACGTTCGCGTAGCGCTGATTTCGGTCTTTGCGCAAGCAGCGCATGACCACGCGATCGAGCGCCTCCGGGAGGCCGGCGCGAAGGCGGCTCGGGAGGGGCGGATCGAAGCTCACGATCTGCGCGCACAGCTGCGGCATCGTCTCGGCTTCGAACGGCACTCGACCGGTGACGAGCTCGTAGAGCACCGTGCCGACGGCCCACACGTCGCTCCGCTGATCGACGTCGCGCGCGCTCGCCATCTGTTCGGGCGACATGTAGAGCGGCGAGCCCATGATCGTCTGCGTGCGCGTCATGCCCAGGTCCGAGCCCGAGGCGCTCGCGAGCGTGACCTTGGAGATACCGAAATCGAGCACTTTGACGCAGGCGCTTCCGTCGGCGCGCGCGGTCAGGAACAGATTGGCCGGCTTGAGATCGCGGTGCACGATGCCCAGCGCGTGAGCCTCCGCGAGCGCCTCGCAGGCCTGCAGAATGTATTCGACCGCCGCCGCTACCGGCATCGCGCCGTGAGCGGCCAGAAGCTGGGAGAGATCCTGGCCGCGCAGCAGCTCCATCACCATGTACGGCGCGCCCGTGTCGAGCGTGCCGACGTCGATCACGCGCGCGACGTGCTCGCTCTTGATCTTGACCGCTGCGCGCGCCTCGCGACCGAAGCGGGTGACTGCCTCCGCGTTGGCGAGCGCCTCGGGCAGCAGGAATTTGATCGCGACCCGCTCTTCGAGCTGCAGGTGCAGCGCCGACACGACCATGCCCATGCCGCCGACACCGAGCACGCGCTCGATCCGGAACTTGCCGGCCAGTACGTCGCCTTCTATCGGTGGGCTCATCATCGACGTAACGCGCGCGTCGCACGTTAGCCGCGCGCCCCGTGGTTGCCTACGTGCAATTACGTTCAAGGCGAACGCCATCTCGCGCGTTTTCTCGCGCCGAGCGCTTGTGGCCGGCCGCGAGCTGCGTTACCGAAGAACAGTGCGGCGGGCATCTTTCTTTTCGAGCGTCACGGTGCTGTCGGTCGCGCTCCATGCCGGCGCGCAAGGCAAAACGGGCGAGAGCCGCGCCGCCGCCGAGGCCCTGTTCAATCAAGGCCGCGAGCTGATGACGGCGGGCAAATACACGGAAGCGTGCCCGAAATTCGAGGCCAGCCAGCAGCTCGATCCCGGTCTCGGCACGATGCTCAATCTGGCCGAGTGCTACGAGAAAACCGGCCGCACCGCGAGCGCGTGGGCGGAGTACCGCGAGGCGATCCCGCTCGCGCGCGCCGCCGGCTCCAAGCCTCGGCTCGATTTGGCGACCGAGCGCGCGCAGGCCCTGCAAGAGCGGCTTTCGACGTTGACGATTCGAGCCATGAGCGGCGACGACGGCGACGCGCATCTCGAGATTCGCCGCGACGGCGTGGCGGTGCAACGCGCCGAGCTCGGCGCGCCCATCCCGGTCGATCCCGGCGAGCACGTGATCGAAGCGGCGGCGCCGGGGCGGAAGCCGTGGGCGTCGAAGGTGCAGGTGGCGGGCGACGCCGCGAAGGTGTCGGTCGAGGTCCCACCGCTACGAGCGACGGACGGAGCGCCTGCCCCGACCGACCCGAGCCCCGTCACGACCACGCCCGCCAACACCGCCTCTCCTTCCGACCGCCGGCCAGGCTCCGCGCAGCGTGTGACGGGTTTGGTGCTCGGCAGCGCGGGCGTCGTCGGGGTGGGGCTCGGCGCCTTCTTCGGTCTGCAAGCCTCCAGCAAGTGGTCGGACGCCAAGGGCGAGTGCTCCGATTACCCGTACGGCTGTAGCGCCCATGCCGCTGATCTCCGCAGCAGCGCGCACTCGTCCGGTACGCTCTCCACCGTGGCGTTCGTGGCCGGCGGCGCGCTGCTCGCGACGGGCATCGTGCTCTACGCCATCGCCCCCACCAAGAACGACAGCGTGGCGCTCCGAGTCGGCCCCGGCTCCGCGTCCGTGCAAGGGAGCTTCTAGTGAGCCGCAGCGTCAAGCGACACTCGGCGGTGCCCGGCGCTCTGCGCTCGTGGTTGCGCCCCCCACTGGTCGTTGCCGCCACCGCGCTCGCCGCGTGCACCAGCGTGCTCGGCATCGAAGACTTGCACGAAGGTCCGCGGCCCGGCGACGGGGGCAGCGACGCCGACGCCGGCACCGCCGGCACCAGCTCGAGCGGAGCGGGGGCGCATGGCGGCACGAGCAGCAGCGCCGGCACCGCCACCAGCGGCGGAAGCGAGCCCCGAGCGGGCTCGGGGAACGCGGCGGGCGGCGGAGGCAGCAGCGCCACCGGGGGCAGCAGCGCCGAGGGCGGCGCCGCTCCGCCGGCTCCGACGGACGGTCCCGTACACGGAACCGTGATCGACTTTTGGGGTCGCGCGCTCGGTAACATCACGGTTCAGATCGGCACTCAGCAGGTCGTCACCGACAAAGACGGCAAGTTCAGCACCGACAGCGCGCCCGCCGAATACGACGCGAGCTTGAAGCTCGCACGCGAGTCGGGCGGCAAGGTTTATGGCTGGGTCTACCAGGGGCTGACTCGCCGCGACCCCACGCTGCAGGTCTTCCAAGGTCGCGAGGATCGCTCGACCAGCGGCACCGTGACGGTCACGGCCGAAGACGCCATCGGCACGAACGATACAGTGTCGGCGGCTTGGGGAACGCCCGACGGCAGCAGTGAAAAGCACGACATGACCGTCGGCGCTCCTGGCAACAATTTCATGCCCGACTGGCAGGGCCCGAGCACCAACACCGGCAGCGCCCACGCGCTGCTTTGGGCGGTCAACGCTGCCACCAGTCTGCCCTCCGCTTACCGCAGCTACGACACGAAGCTGATCGCGCTCGCCGAGGGCACCGCCGCCGACATGACCTTCACCTTGAAGACGATGTCGATCACCACCGACAACGTCACGGGCTCGGTGACGCGGGCGGGCGCCGGCGATCGCACCAACGCCGTGTTCGTGCGCTTCAAGAGCGGCGCCAGTCTCACCCTCGTGAGCCACACCCCGACCGCCGACGCCTTCACCTACCTCGTGCCGAAGCTGATGGACGCGAGCATCAGCGTAGCCGCTTCGGAAGAAGACGGGAGCGACGGCTTCAGCGTCGTTCACCAGGACGGCTTGAGCCCCGGAGACTCGGTCGGCACGCTCGACATCCCGTCTCCGCCGATCACGCTCGGTCCGACCGGCACCGCCGCCGACGCCGTCGACGACGCGACTCCGTTCACGTTCAAGGGCAGCGCCGACAGCGCTGGCGCCTACGTGATTCACATCGAAGCCGACCAATTTTATCAGTCGTTGTTCATCGTCACCGAAAAGACGACCTTCACCCTGCCGAAGGTGCTCGATGGCGCGTACCAGCTCACCTCGGGCCGCCTGTACCGCTGGTGGGTCGAGACGCACGGCTCATACGAAACGGTGGACCAGATGACGAAGGCGGGTGGCTTCGCCGACGCCTACGCCGGCCCGACGCAGTTCAGCGCTCCCGGCGAGCCGATGGGGCTCAACCAAGAGAGCGGGGCGTTCACCAGCTCCGGCGCCGCCTTGTTCACGTTGAAGTGACGCGCGCGGGCCGGGTCTGTGCGATCGGCTCGCCGCGCTCCAACTTGGCGACGAGCTCGGCGACCTTCTTGGCGCGTCCTGCCGGCGTCTTCATATTATTCACGCGAAAACCGAGCGCGAACAGGTCGCGGCGAGGCAGCGTCGCCAGTGCCTTCTTGGCGCGCGCGCTCGCGGCGATCGCGGTCCGCAAGTCTTGGGGCAGGTTGGCCGGGGTCACCTCGCGCTGTGGCGCGTAAGCCACCTGCCAGCGACCATCCGCTTTGGCGGCGTCGATGTGCTTCTGACCGTGAGCGGTCATGCGACCCGCCGCCGTCAGCCGCGCCACGTGCTTGCGGTTGACCTGACTCCAAGTGCTGCGCGCCTTGCGCGGTGTGAAGCGCTGCAAGAACGATTGTTCGTCGTAGCCCTTGCGCAGGCCGTCGATCCAGCCCCAACACAGGACGGCGTCGATGGCTTCGGCGTGCGTGATCGTCTTCACACCGCTGTCTTTCTTGTAGATACGCAGCCACAACTCGCTCTCGCGAGCGTGGTTTGCCCGCAGCCAGCGTTCGAAGGCGGCCAGCGAAGTGAAGCTCTTGATCTTCTTCGGATCGGGGGTGACGGCGGCCATGAGCGGGAGCCGAATCTAGCACCAGCGGATTCTTGACAGACCAGTCAATAATCGGTAAAGGCGTTGGTGTGTCCGGGCGCCCGCGTAGCTTCGAGATCGACGACGTGCTCGGTCGGGCCATGCTCGTGTTCTGGAAAAAGGGCTACGAAGCCACCGGCCTCGTCGAGCTCGAGCAGGCGACCGGCCTTGGCCGCCAGAGCCTCTACGGTGCGTTCGGGGACAAGCGCGGGCTATTTTTGCGAGTCATCGAGCACTACTTCGACCATGTGTTGAAGCCCGGCATCGACGTGCTGGATGCGCCGGGCTCGGCCCGCGACAACCTCGAGCGCATCTTCGGCGCTTGGGAGGCGACGGCGGCGGCGCCGGGATTTCACGGCTGCCTGCTCGGTAATTCCGTGCCCGAGCTCGTCTCCAAAGACGAGGAGCTATCGGCGGTGCTGCTGCGCAAGCTCGAGCTGCTGGAAGCCGCGTTCGCCCGTGCCTTGCGGCGCGCCAAGCGAGACGGTGAAATCGCCGCCGACCTCGACGTGAAGAACGTCGCCCGGTCCCTGCTCACCATCGCCCAAGGCCTCGCCGTCGTGGCCCGCGCCAACCGCGATCCTGCGTTCGTGCGCAGCGTCGTCCAAGTCGCCCACTCATTGCTCCGCTAGTCGCACCGGCGGCGCCGCTCCTCGTCACGACCTATTTTTGACTGTTCTGTCAACAATCGAAAGAGCCATGAACCAGCCTCTATCCAGGGAATTCGTAGGAAAAACCGCGCTCGTCACCGGTGGCACGACCGGTATAGGCCGCGCCGCGGCCGAGCAGCTGCACCAGGCCGGCGCGCGAGTCGCAATCACCGGCCTGAACCCAGACACGCTCGCCAGCGCCCAGCGTGAGCTTCCCGCCGACGTCCTCGTACGACGCTCGGACGCGCGCTGCGCCGCTGAAGCGGCCGAGCTCGCCCGAGAAATAGAGCAGCGCTTCGGGAAGCTCGACGTGTTGTTTCTAAACGCCGGCATCGCTCGGCTCGCCCCGTTCGAAGCAGTCGACGAGGCATTTTACGAAGAGCACATGAACGTCAACGTCAAGGGCGTCGTCTTCACCCTGCAGAAGCTGTTGCCGCTGCTCGCTCCCGGCGCGTCGGTGATCGTGAACACGTCCGTCGCCGACCAACGCGGCGCGCCTGGCATGTCCATTTACTCGGCGAGCAAGGGCGCGGTGGCGGCGCTGGTACGAACGCTGGCGGTGGAGCTCGCGGGGCGCGGCATCCGCGTCAACTCGGTCGCGCCGGCCATGATCTCGACGCCAATCCAGGCCAAATTCGGTTTGTCGCCCGAGGTCGCCCGCGCGTCGGCGGAGAAGTACAACGCCCGCATCCCGCTCGGGCGCTTCGGAGCCGCGAGCGAGGTCGCGGGCGCGGTCTTGTTCCTGGCATCTTCGGCGGCTTCGTTCGTGACGGGGGTCGAGCTCATCGTCGACGGGGGCCTCGCCATCACCTGACCGAAGTCTGCCCCGTGGCCGCCTTGGTGCGAGCTACCGAGCGAGCTCGGCGATGAAGGCGCCGTAATAGTGCCAGCCGGGGTCGTCGGCCTCGTGAATCTCGAGAGGGAACGGCGGCAATCCGGCGAGGGCGGCGTTGACTCGATGCAAGAGCTCGTCGCTCGATTCGGCGTAGAACGTCCACTCGCGCAGCCCGTCACCGGTAGAGACGATGACGAGCGTCGCAAATCCGTCTTCTTCCAGGTGCGCCGCGAGCAGCTCTTCCAGCTGATCCATGCGCTCGCGCGCGACCGGGTCGGGCATGCCGTCGGCGGACTCGAAGCGCCAGAGCACGAAGACTCGCACCGATTGTCGAGGGGGCCGCGGGCCGCCGAGCTCGGCAATGAATCGAAACCCGATCGTGCGCTCGCCGATCGTGCGACTCGCGGTGGCCCAGGTTCGGTCGGAGTAAGGAGATGAGGTCGAGAGCGACATCGCGACGTGAGCACCAATCTTGGACTTTATCGAAGCGCCGTCACACGGCCGGCGATCTCCGGCGCGAGGCGCCGCCCCCGGTGCGTGCGTGACTCGAAGACTCGCAATCCGTCTCGAATTCGACCGGGCGGAAGCGGCTCGAGCGCTTTCGTTTTCGTAACTACTGCAAGTTGGTGCTCCACGTTCATGTGTCGCTTCGGCTCATCGGCGACTCGATAGAATGGAGTCGATGTCGTGGGTCGGAGTCGCATCTATGCGTTGCTCGTGGTAACTAGATATCCTCTTCCAAGCCGCGCGACCTAACCCGAGGACGCGCTGGGGAGCACGCACGCCATGGCGATCCGAACCTCCATCATTCGTTCATCCAGCTTTTTTGTCTGCTCCTTCACGGCGCTCGGCCTCGCCGCAGTCGGCTGCTCCGCCGAGCCCGATCCCGCGACGCCGCCCGCCGCCGCCGGCGCCGCTGCCACGACCGCCGGCGCCGCCACGACCGCCGGCGCCGCCAGCACGACCGGCGGTAGCCCGGGCGCGGCCGGCACTCCGCCCGCTACCGCCGGCACGACCGGCAGTCCCACCGCCGGAGCTCCGACCGGCGCAGGCGGCACTCCCGGTGCGGGCGGCCTCGCGGGCGGCGTCGCGGGCGGGTCAGTCGGCGGCGCTCCTGCGACGGCTGGCAGCGGCGGATCACCTGCCGGCGGCGGCGCGGCCGGTGGCAGCGCTCCGAGCGGCACCTACAACCCCGATTTCGTGGAGTTCGTCGGCAAAGACTGCACCGTCGCCGAACCGATGGATGTCAGCAACAGCAAGCTGCCCGATCCGTTCGCGGCCGAGGGCGGCGGGCGCATGACCAAAAAGTCGGACTGGGCTTGCCAGCGCGCGAAGCTGAAGAAGGCGGTCGAGAAGTACATTCACGGGCCGAAGCCCGGCACCCCCGAGAAGGTCACCGGCTCCGTCTCCAACACCTCGATCAAGGTGCACGTCGAGCACATGGGCAAGAGCATCGACTTCAGCGTCGCCGTCAGCAATCTGCCGACCACGGGCCCCGCCGCCGCGATCATCGGTCTGGCCGGCGGCAACCTCGACCAGTCGGTTTTGAAGGCGGAAGGCGTCGCCACCATCAACTACAGCAACAACGACCTCGCCAGCGAAACCAGCCGCAACGGCAAGTTCACCGACATCTACGGCACCGGCACCGGCGCCAGCGCTCAGGTGGGTTGGGCCTGGGGCGTGAGCCGTATCATCGACGTGCTCGTGTCCGAGAAGGCGGCGGGCCGAAACAACCTCATCGATCCGACCGCGATCGGCGTGACGGGTTGCTCACGTCTCGGCAAGGGCGCATTCACGATCGGCGCCTTCGACGAGCGCATCGCGCTGGGCATTCCTCAAGAGTCCGGCACGGGCGGCGTCTCCGCGTTCCGCGTCGTCAACACCAACCCGATGGGTCCCAACGGCAAGGGCGCGCAGTCCCTCGATTCGGCGTGGAGCGAAGCGCAGGGCTGGTTCGGAACCGCCTTTGGAAGCTATCGCAGCAAGGTCGACACGATTCCGACCGACACCCACTTCCTGGTTGCCATGTACGCACCGCGCGGCTTGCTGGTTTTGGACAACTCGCGTATCGGCGAGCTGTGCGCCACCTGCCAGCACGCCGCGTCGGCGGCCGGCGCCTTGGTCTACAAAGCCCTCGGCGTCGAAAAGAACATCGAATACCACGGCGGCAACCCCTCCGATCCGCACAACCACTGCACCTTCTACGAGTCGCAGAAGGAGCCACTCCGCCGTGCGATCCGCGCATTTTTGACCAAGAAGGCTGCGCCAGACGGCAGGATCGCTCCCGCCGCCATCGCCACCGCCGATTTGACGAAGTGGATCGATTGGGACGCGCCTACCTTGCAGTGATCGCACCCGAGCGCCCATCCGAGCGCGCCGCCCCGGTTCACGTCGTGGCGACCAGTAGCTCTTCCGAGTTGTTCGGAGGCCGCAACCCGTCGGTTCGGCCTCCGAAGTAACGCTCGGCGAGCGCGGCGGCCGAGACGTGCTGCACCTGCCGGAAGCCGGCGGCGCGGCCCAGGCTCAGCATCTCTTCGGGCGTGAAGAAGCTGATGAACGGCGTACCGGCCGCGCGCGCTCCCGCGGCCGCGCGCTCGACCCCCGGGCGCACATCGGGATCGAGCATCTGCAGCGGCAGCATGAACGACATCGCGAAGGTCGAGCCCGGCGCCATCGCCGCGACCTGACGTAGAGTCGTCACGATCGCGTCTCGGGTGAGGTACATGCTGACACCCGTCGAAGCGACCACGGCTGGCCGCGCGAAGTCGAAGCCCGCCGCCGCCAATCGCTCCCACCATGCTTCGCCGGCCTCGAAGTCGACGGGCACGAGCCGCAGAAACGGCGCGACGCCGAAGCCCAGGTCGAGCAGGCGCTGGCGCTTCCACGCCTGGGTGCCGGGTTGATCGATCTCGAACACGCTCAAACGCGAGCCGAGCTCCGGGCGGCGCTGCGCGAACGTGTCCAAACCTGCTCCCAAAATCACGTATTGCCCGACGCCCTGCTCGGCTCGTTCGCTCACCAAATCTTCGATGAACCGCGCGCGAGCCAGGATCGATGCGCGGAAGGGCCGGGTGAACGGGCTCATGTCGGGGCGGCTCTGCCAGCCTGCTTCGGGGGCCGCCAGCTGCAGACCGATCACGTCATCGAAGACGTGGGGTGGCGGATCCGCTTCGACGTGGAGGGCGCGCCACAACGCGACCCGCACCGCCGTATTGTCTGGTGCCGGAACCTTTTCGTCGCCCATGGCGATTCTCTAACCTATCGACGCTCGGCAGCAACCGCTCGGCGGCCCGCACCGCTCGGCGGCCCGCACCGCTCGGCAGCAACCGCTCGGCGGCCCGCACCGCTCGGCGGCCCGCACCGCTCGCGACGATAGCGCCACCACCACCGCCAGCCGCCGCAAAGCGGGTCATGAGCCACACGGGCAGCACGAGACCGAGCCGCCACCCGGATTCGGCGGCAACCTGCGACACCCAGCCGGCGGCTCCGGCCACGCACCTGGGCCGACGCGGCCGCAAGCCAGCGCGTACTCGCCGGCGCGGCATTGGTTGGCGCAGCTCGAATACGTTACGCCTACGGCGGCCGGCGCTCCTTCCGGACAGTGCGAGACGTCATCGCTCAAGCAGAGCTGGCCACCGCCGTCGGAGCCTTCACACCGGAGGAAGGCAGCCGCGGCGTGGCACCGTCCGGTCGCGTCATCGGCCGCGTCGAAGCCCAGTGGCCAGCTGCATTGTGCGGCCGATGGCGGCGCCGTCGAGGACTGTCCGCCGCAGCTACTGCTGCCGGCGATCAGCAGCACGAGCACGACCGCCCCGCGTGTCGACCGCCACCACCGAACGAGCATCATGCTTGGAGTCTACACCGCGCGCTCCCCGGCAGGCGCACCACGAAGCGACGACGGCTAGCGACGACGACGACGACGGCTAGCGACGACGACGACGACGACGACGGCTAGCGACGACGACGACGGCTAGCGACGCGAGCATCGCCGCCGCAAAGTCGCTCAGAGCAGCTCGACCTCGCAGATCGTCAGCTCTTCGAGCACCGGCTCCATAGGCTCCCACACCGCCATCACTTCCGGCGTTTGGTGTGCGACATCACTGGAGCGGCCATCCTTCCACACGAATTGCTCCATGAATTGCTCGCGGTTCTTGCGAATGTCATAGGCCTTCCACAGCCGAAACGGCTCGTCAGTGACGAGCCCGACCTTGCGTAGCGCCGGTTCGTGCCTTCTCACGAGGGCGAGCAGCTCCGCCTCTTTGCCCTGCTTCGGCACGTACGTGACGATGTTCGTAACGGGTGCATCCGGATTGGCGCGTTGTCTGTGCTGTTGATGCTGATCGCTCATGTTCCTGCCTCTGGCACCGAGCTCATTGACTAGCAATGTTAGCCAAATACTAGCCAATCTCAACGGTCCCAGTAGTCACGAGCATGCAACGCCGCCCGCCGCTCTCGAACGGCGCCTGCTCGCGGCCTCGAATGACCAATATTGGCCACTCGCCTATCAACACCCTTTCAGCGCCGCGATTAGAAGCGCGCCGGCTCAGGCGCCGGACCGCCGCGAGCCCTCCCCCCGCGAGCCCTCCCCCGCGAGCCCCGCCCTGCGAACCCTGCGAATCCTGCGAATCCTGCGAACCCTGCGAACGCCGCGAATCCCGCGAATCCCCCCACGGTGAGTGAGTGGAAGGGCGGCGAGAAAACTGCGAACCCTGACCGCCACTCGCGCGTCACGCCACGCGCCAAGCCGCAAAGCCTCAGTTTGGAAGCCTCAACGGGATCGACCCGTGCGCTAGCGTGAATGGCCCTTATTGGCCAATCGCTGGCACGTCAGGGCGGCCGTGAATGGCCATTATTGGCCACTCGCGCGTCACGCTGCGCCGGCCGTGAATGGCCATTATT
>Ga0164241_10002561_pt1 | contig 19378 bp, 7 predicted proteins | sample OricomyardsoilBY_FD_108780 | JGI IMG/M metagenome (GOLD analysis project Ga0164241, IMG submission 108780) | Backyard soil microbial communities from Emeryville, California, USA - Original compost - Back yard soil (BY) | ecosystem: Environmental > Terrestrial > Soil > Unclassified | place: USA... | reverse complement strand
CGTCGCGGGCAGCGGCGGTGGTGGTGCGGGAGGCTCGGCAGGAGCGTTGCCGTCTGGCGCCGTTTCTACCTGCTCAGGCGCTGGCTGTCCCTACGGGACGTGCAACGATAGCTCCACCACCACTTGTGCGAGCGTGTACCCAGCGGAGATTGGACCGGACGCTCCGCTGTGCAAGGCCGACGGGCAATATTGCCTGGGCATAGGCAAGCCTTCCGATTACCACTCCTGGGCCGTGGTTTGCACGGGCACCACGCCGACGGCGACGAGCTGTACGGGCAGCTGCGCTTACGCGTACACGGACAAAACCGCCAACTGCCCGGCCCGCTGAATCAAGCTCAGCGCTCTCTCCGTCGAGCGAGCGCGGGCTTCGCATCGGACGCTTTTTTGCGTACGATGGGGCGGTGAGCTTGGGAGTGGACGCGGTGCCGGGGAGATTCCCGTTGCAGCACGATGGGGCTAGCGGCGGCGCTCGTCGCGCGCTCCCGCCTTGGCCGATCGTCGTTTGCGTCGTGGTGCTGATCGTCGTGCGAGCGGTGAGCTCGCAGCTCAGCTACAGCTTCGTAACCCCGTGGCAATACTCGGCCTTGGAGATCGGGATGGGGCTAACACTGTTTAGCTTTTGGTTCTGGCCGCCCCACCCTCGCCAACCGCGCGGCTTCAGTTGGCTCAGTCTCCGACTCGCGTCGCAACTGGGCTTGGCCTACCTGCTTCTGTTACCGCTGTGTGAACGAGCCTGCGGCAGTAACGACCTAGAGAAGTGGATGTTGCTACACCGGCCGGCGCACTTCTTTCTGTTGAGTCATCCCTTCGCGCGCCTGCTGGCGCAGCTCCGACTCGATGCGAGGCGGCCGGTCCACGAGATTCTGGGGCCGACGGCGCTCTTCTTGTTTTGGGGTCTGATGCTGCCAGCAGGACTGCAAGTGCTCCGGGATGACGCGCCAAGAGCGTTGACGGCGATGCTGGTGGTCGTTCCCATCGCCACCTTGGTCTTGCTGATCATCTACTTCAAGCGCGGTGCGGGTGACGAGCCATGGTGGCGCGCGCTCGGCCGCTTGTGCTTGCGATATTGGAGCTTGCCTGTCCTCTTTGCCCTGGGTGAGCTCTGCCTGGTGATGTGCGGCGTCCTCGCCACCCTCGACTGATGCAAGCTGAGTTAGCAGAACGATTTCGTTCGGCGCGGCGGCGCGATTGGCTATGGGTCTTGGGCTGCCATGGCCTCGCCGTCGGATTGAGCGGCTTGGTGCTGGTCGGCTTGTGCGCGTCGCCGTCCAGAGACATCCCGTTCGTGCTCTACCCGCACCTCTTCTATTGGACCATCGGTTACGCGGTCGCCCTCAACCGAGCCCTGGCGCTCGCCTGGCTGCTGGGTTGGCTGCTAGGCCCCGTCTGCTTCTATCGAGGCGTCAGCTACTACCAGCGCGGAGCCACCCGCTCGTTGCTGGCCGCCGGACTGCTCAGCCGCGGCGCCAACGAATCCTCGTCCACGCGGTTCGCCTTTGCTTTGCGCTACGCCCTTTCGCCCACCTGGCTGCTCATTCGCCGCCGGCGCCTCAGCCAAGATTTCGAAATCATCGAACCTGTACGAAAGCCGAGTCGCCTCGGCCTAATGCCGCACGCCCTGACCGTGTTTGCGCTCAGCCTCAATCATTGGCCCGTGGTCACCAGCGTTGAGCTCACGCTCTGCGTCGTTCCCAGGTGGAGCATCACCTTGCCCTCATGGGCCGGCCCCTGCACCTTCGGCCCGCCCCGCGGTCAGCAGTCGGCCTCGAGCCCGTGCCGTGAGCTCACCACGGTCCCGTAGCGCGACTGGACTCGGGCGGTCTAGCATCCGCCACGGCTCGTCTGGCGACCGATGTGGGTACGCGCTACGCTCGCGCCATGTCGGAGCTCGAGGGCGATCTGTTTCCGTACGAGGTTGGCGGTCAGAAGTATCGCGGAGCGTTCGTCGCGAGGAGCGGTACGGAGCCGTCGGCCGCCGTCGTGCTGCTGCCGGATTGGCGCGGGCAGAGCCAGCTCGCGCATGACCACGCCCGCTTCTTGGTGGAGCAAGGATGCGCGGTGGCCATTGGTGATCTCTACGGCGATGGCTTTAGCCCTACTGACCCAAGTCAAGTTGGCGAGATGGTCAAGCGCCTGATCGAAAACCGCGCTCTCGGCGTCGACGCGCTGGGCGCGTGCGTGCGCGCACTGAAGGCGCGGGTGCGGTCCGGTCTCCCTATCTTCTGTCTCGGCTATAGCGCAGGCGGTATGGTTGCCCTCGATTACGGGCGCAGCGGAGCCGAGCTGGCTGGCATCATCGTCGCGTCGGCGCTGCTCAAGACGGCCGCGCCCGGCGCCTCGACGCGCATCGAAGCCCCGCTGTTGATCTTGCAGGGAACCCAGGATCAGGTCTCGCCGATGGAGGTCATCGCGAGCGTCGTCGCGGAAATGGACGCCGCGGGTAACGACTTCCGACTCGAGCTGTATGGGCAGACCCACCACGCTTTCGACAACCCGGACGCCGGAACAGATCCGAAAGCGCGCCTGGTCTATTCGCGAGCCGCCGCGGACCGCTCGCGCCGGGCCATCGCCGAATTCATTCGAGAAAGAGCGCACGGCTCGGCACCGCCGTCCGTCTAGGCCAAGACCTAGCGCTCGCGAGCCATCATGGATCTCAGCGGAAGCGCCAGTCTGACGCCCGCGGCGCGTGTCCGTTTGGAGAGCCACGCGCCTGACGAAGGTCTCAAATCTCGGCCACATGGCTGCGCGTGAAGAGCTCGAGCTAGCCGATGACGATTTGAGCGTCATCGCCCACTATTCGCCGCGCAGACGACGGCGCTCAAGCTGGGCGTCGCCGTGACCATCGCATTCGCGCTCAGGTTGCATCCGCAGGAAAGGCGGGATAGTCAATTGCTGCCGGGACATCCACCACCCGACGAGCGTGACGTAAATGGCGCTGCAAACGGATCGGCTCGTAATGGCCGCACTGGGTGTTGTCGGCGACACGCCGCCCAACGCGATTCAACCGCGGCTCGTCGACGGTATTCATCTCCGGTGGAGCTTCCGTACCGACGTCGGGTTTCCGTGGTACGGCTTCTTTCTCTTCCGGCGCCCGCATCGACCGAGCCGTCCAGTTTGCTTTGGGCAGATACTACCGAAGATTCCGGCTGGTCCGTGGCCATCCGCGGTGCTCAACACGCCGTTCGGTCAAGTCACGAGCGACCGGCTCCTCGTCTTCACCGATGATTTTCCCGCGGCTGGCGTGGCGGAGCTCGATCTTCGCGACCGCGCGTACGTCCGCTTTGCGCTCGACACCTCGCACGTGGCGTACAAGGTCGAGGCCCGCATCGTTTTTCGCAAGCCGCAAGGGAAGCGAACGTGCGTCGACTTGCGGCTGCATGGAGCAAGCGCCGGACCGAATCCGCTGATGGCGTCGCACACGCGGTTCGAGGTTCATGGGCGCGACGGGGCTCCCACCGCACAGACGCAGATTCTCCAGCGCGGGACGCTCATCGGGCTCGATTGCGGAAATCGTCTGGACGTGGCGCTGCCGTGCAAGGCCAGCGCGGCCGATCTGACGCTCGCTTGCTTCTCGAGCCCGGGCAGAGTCACCGCATTCGATGCCTCCGGCAATGTGGTCGCCACCGCCAGCGTGCCATCTCCGCCGGGTGTGCCGCACCTCGTTCACATGTCGGGGCCGGACATCGTTCGCCTCGTCGTCGAAACGAAAGAAGACGAAGCGCTGCTCCTCCAGATCTGCTTCACCTGCGCAGGTGACGGAGGCGCGGCCGAAACCGTCACGGTCACGGCGCTGCACGGCGCGCTCGCTATCTTCGAGACGTCCGCGCACGGCACGCCGGGACAGGTGGTGACGGTATCGCTCGAGGCCGATGCGATCACGGCGATCGAGCTGAGTGGGGGAGACGCAGCGCTGCTCGATCTATGCTTCTACCTCGTGTCGCAGAATGCGACCGAGGGCTGGGAGCTGGTGCCGGACTTCAAGACGCCGATGTGCCTGCCGGTGATGCACCCGCAGTATCCCTGCAGCCCGCAGCTCACGAACGAGACCGTGTCGCAATCGCTGGCACTCGGCCGCGTCCACTACGGGCCGTCTTCGGTGTGGGCAGGGCCGGCGTTCTTCGAGCTGCACACGCAGTTGCTCGACCTCGTGGAGGACGGACCGGCGGGCGTGCCGATGGCGTTGCAGCAATCGCTCGTCGCGGGAACCGCGACGCCACCCGATCCGGACGTCGGTCCGCCGACGATGCTGGAACAGTTTCCGCTGCAACTCGTGCTCTTTGCCGCCCTGCACCCTGCGGTCGCGCAGATGCTCGGTCTCTACTGGGTCGACAAGGCGGTCGTCGCCAATCAGTCCTACGATTATCTGATAGTGGCCGACCATACCGGGGTGGGCAACAGGAAGGCGGCGACGGTGCTCAGCGTCATCGCCTCGGCCGGCTTCGTCAATCTCGACGGCTATATCGTCTTCAACGAACGCTACGAACCGGCGCCGCCGTTCGCCCCGCCCGGCGACGTGCGCGCGTACGCTTTGCCTGGCTCGACGATCGCCGCGTCGGACGGCAGCGCCGTGAACGGCACGAACAACGCCGGTCTAACCTGGAAGATCGAGCAGCTCGCGTCCGGCGTCCTCGCCCCGGGCGCCGCGCTCATGTATCACGTCTGGCGCGACGATCGCGAGAACGCCGCCGCGCCCGGCCCGTCCGGATCCTATGCGCTCGTGACGCCGGACCCGGTGCTCGTCGCCGAGCCGGCGCTGCCGCCGGGCGTCGAGCCGTCACGGCCGCTCGACTGGCCGCCGTTGCGGTTGCATCACATCGACCGTGCGCTCGCGGACGGCTGGTACAGCTATCGCGTCAGCGGCATCGACATCTTCGGCCGGCACAGTAAGGCGAGCGCGGATGCACGCTGGTTCCAGTGGGCGCCGGTGCCGAAGCCGCGCCTGTGGTACTACGTGGACCCACCCGCCGACAGCGTGCTTCACCCGTCCGCGGTTCGCCTGCTCGACAAAATCGGCCCGCCGCCGCCGTACGCGATGGAAGCATCCGCGCTCGACCCGGCGGATCCCACGCTGCTCAGGGACGCAGCCTACGATACGTGGTTCGGTTCACTCACCGCTGCGGAGCAGCTGGACGTGATCGGACTGCGCGTCCGCTGGCAGTGGACGGACGGACACATGCGGCACGCGCCCGACACGCGTGAGTTCAGAATCTACCTGCAAGCCGATTTTCTGAACGCGCTCGCCGGCCGCATCACCAGCGTCACGGCTGCCGGCGCGACGGTGAGCGACGTTCTGACCGACATCACCAACCTTCACGCTGCCGATGCTTACGTGGGCGCGTGGCTGCGAGTGGGCGCGAGCGCCTTTCGTGTGATCGGAAGCGGAGCCGGAACACCGATCGCGCTGCGGGTGCAGAACATCGGGGCCGCCGACGACATCGCGCCGGTGGTAGGAGGGGCCTGCACCGTGACGGTGCCGCAGGTATACAACAGTGGCACCGTCTCAATCACCACGGGGCTGACGCTGGTCACGGGGACGAACACGAACTGGACGGCGCAGCTCGCGGGCATGACCTTCAAGGTCGTCGGCGAGCTCGAGACCTACGTCGTCGCGGCGGTCAACTCGCCGACCGAGCTCCTGCTCGACAGGCAGTATGCCGGCGGCAGCCAGCTCGCGGTGCCGTACGGGATCCGATTCCCGCTTTATGTTGATTTTCAGAGCGCCGTGTCCTGGCAGGATCGCGTCTACGTCGTTCCCTTCGACGAACATGTCACGGTAACGACCGACGCGGGTGGACGCCCGCTGCGAAAGTACGACGTCATCATCCCCGCTGCCGGCGACGTGGTGCGGTCCGGGCTGCAGATGCCGACGTCGGTCGAGCAACCGCTCAAATATGCGCACGTCGGCGTCAGCGCCGCCGACGACAAGCCGCACACCGCCGACGATCCGAAATGGGCGACGGGCAACTGGGGCGGCCGCTTCGGCAACGAAGGCCCGGTAAGCGCGCCGGCCAAGATTTTCGTCGTCCGCCGCACGCCCCCGCCGGCGCCGGTCGCGCCGCCGGATTCCGACCGCGTGTTCGCCTCGCCGGCAGATTACCACAGCCGCTCGTTCTATACGTTCCGCTGGGTGCCGGGCGCGAATCTCAAGACGCACATCTTCCGCGCGCTCGACGACACGCTGTTCCAGACCGACTGGCAGCGGCGCGTCACGGATACATCCGGCCTCGATCCGAATCAGAGCGACCGCTTCCCGACGGAATGGACCGCAGCCAAGCGTCAGCTGATCGCCGCGGAGCTGAATGCTCTCGATGCCTTCGCCCACGACACCGGCAAGACGGACGCGATGGCGTACTATCGCGCGCTGTCAAATGACGCCCTGCGCGCCCTGGCCGGATTGCCCGGCAACGAACGCGCGTTCGCACAGCTGACGATCCAGCCGCTCGATCCCGCCGACTCCGCCACGTTCAATCGTCTCGGTCCCGACAATCCGGCCGGCTTCGCGATCGATCCGGCGCTGCGCGCCTACGTCGACACGCTCGACGGCCGCTCGCGCAATTGCTACTTCTATCGCGCCGGCTATGTGGACCGCGCGCACAATCGCGGTCCGCTCAGCCTGGCGAGCCCGCCGGTCCAGTGTCCCAACGTCGTTCCACCGCGCACGCCGGCGATCACGAAGATCCTTGGCGGCGACCGACAGATCACGCTCAAGTGGAGCTCCAACCGCGAGCCCGATCTCGCGGAGTACCGCGTGTTCCGTGGCGAAGGCCGCGAAAATGCGCGCGACCTGCGCCTGATGACGCTAGTGCACACCGAAACCGTCGCACCGGGCGAGCCGTCGGCGCGGCCGGCTGAAGTCGTCTGGATCGATCCCGACGCGCCCGCCGGAACCAGTCTCTTCTACCGGGTGACGGCACGCGACGATGTGGGCAATGAGTCAGCTGCGTCTGCGCCGATGATGGGGCGGGCCTACCGTGCCGGCGCACCGGAGCCGCCGTACGCAGTGGCGGCCGCGCGCGCCACGCACGGCACCGATTCGTTCGTCCGCCTGACGTGGGAGACCGCCGAGGCGATTGAGGTGCTCGTGCAGCGGCGTCGGCCGGGCGCAACGATGTGGAGCATTCTCGGCGGCTGGCTGCCGGCCGGGACCGCTGTGTTCGAGGACGTCACGGCAGCCGCGGACGAGGCGTACGAGTACCGCCTCAAGGGACGCGATCGGTCAGGCCGGCAGACCGCGGCCGGCCTGACCGTGTCCGTGCCGGCTCTCTAACCCGAGTGATCTCATGGGCAACAACTTCGCCACGCCAATCGCGCATCAGACGACAGCGAATTACGCCGCGTTCGCCAACGCGCTGACGCTGGGACGGCCGTTCCGTCAACCGCTGCAGACAGCCGCGAATCCCGCCGATTTCTCGCGCGGGCTCGAGCTGTTCCTTTCGTCGACGGGCGATGTCGCGGTCGTGTTCGCGTGGCTCGACGGCAAGCTGACGTGGCAGCGCCTGACCGTTGCTGGCACGATCGCGCTGACGAGCGGCTCGGCGACGGTCACCGGCAGCGGCACCGCGTGGGACGCCGCGCTCGAAGGACGGACGCTGCAGGTCGCGGCCAGCACAGACGCCTACATGATCCTGCGCGTCGACAGCGCGACCACGTTGACGCTCGCGCGCGCCTACTCCGGTGCCACCGCAAGCGGTCAGACCTACACGGTGACGCCGTCACAGCGGTTAGCGCTGCAGACGGATCAGACCGGCGGCGTCACGCGCGTGAAGATGATCGAGGCGCTGCCGAATTTCGCCTTCTACGAGAACGTCGATCAAGCCTCCGTCCAGACGGCGCTCGAGACGCTGCTGAACGACGCTTACACGTTTGCTACCAGCCATCCCAAACGGAGCTGGCACCGCTCGATGCGGATGGTGGTGGGGCCGGGGACGCGGACCCTGAAAGTGCATCTCGACAGAAATGCGCCGGCCACCACCGAAGTGACGCGGATCGTGACGGACCTGCTGGCCGGCGCGCCGGCGGCACTGCTCCGGAACGGGCTCGACGTCCAAGCCGGCGACGCGATCGGACGAGCCGCACCCTTCCTCGCCTCCGACCCGCTGCCCGCCTCCCCTGCGTTTCCCCTGAAGACGGCCGCGGACGCCGATCGCGCCCGGCGATTAACCTTCCACGTGCAGGACCGCGGCGAGCAGACGAATGATCCGGTCTATTACCTGCACCTGTTCATGCGGCAGATGCTGGTGACGCCGCGCGCCCTGACGTCGCTCACCAACGTGGTGACCGGCGGCGCGCTGACCCATCCGCTGGTTACTCTATTTCCCGCGCTCGGGGCGACCGCCCTTCCGCGCGCACGCGTGCAGATCGCCGGACAATCGCGCATCCCGCTCGGACGGCTCGCCACGTTTCATGGCCATCCGCCGACTGCTCCCGTCTCGCAGCGCGAGTGGCACTACACCGACGACAGCGTTTTCGAGGCGAGGCCGCGCGGAGGCGGGGCGCCGGTGAATCTCAGCCCCAGCGCCGCGCAGCAGACGTCCGTGAACACGTTCTGGGCGGCCGAGGGGGCTGGCGTCGCGACGGTGTGCGATGTCCTCCAGATCCCGTGTGAGCTGGTGTTGTTCTTCGCCGGCGCCGAGAGCGTGAACTTCGATCCGCGCTTCACGCGGCTGGAGCCGTTACGAGAGCGGAACCGGACCGACCTTCGCGCGGCCGGTGTCTCGGCGGCGCTGGAGCTCGCCTACGATCACGCCACCGGCATCGGCGGCACCGTGACTGCCGTCACGCCCCGCCCCAACGACACGTCCACCATCAGTGTCACGTTGAACAATGCCAGAACGTTCCGGCCGCGCTTCCTGCCCCGGATCAGTTCCTCGGTGCTCGTCGAAGACGTCGACCGGCTGGGGATCACGGCGCACACCTCGTCGACGACCGCCATCGTCAATTACGACATCACGGTCAAGGACACGAAGCTACAGGGCGGTCTGCCGCCGGCCGGCCTGCAGCTACCCGCGGTAACGCAGTTCTATTCGCCGTCGCGGCGCGCAGCGGGCGCGGCGACGCATGCCGCCGTCGCCGACACCGCCAGCCGCGCCGGAATCGTCCGGCGCCTCAACGTCGCCGCCGCGGCCAACACGCTCGACGGAGACACCACCGTGACGGTATTCCTCAACGGCGTCGCCACCGCGCTGAGCGTGACGCTGGCTCGAGGCAGCAGGACGGGGAGCGATCTCATCAACACGTTCCCGGTGCTGTCGGGGAACACCCTCAGCATCCGCGTCGTCACGGCGGGCACGACCGGCGACATCAGGGGCCTTGTCTGCACGCTGCAGAACGCCCCGGCCAACAACGCCGCGGTCTTCGTCCTCGACGGCAGTTCGCACTCGGTGCCCAACCCCTGGAACGGCGGCGCCGCCGTCCGCGCCGCGACGAGCACGCTGACCTGGGATCAGCTCGTGGACGTCGTGAACGGCACCGGTGGGGCCCGCATCAGTCCCGGCCTGACCCAGAACCTGATCAGCTCGGCGATGGACTCGATCAGGAACCTCGGATTGCGCGATCACGTCGCCGCCGCAGGACTGCCCGCGATGCCGACGACCGCCGGCGGTTTTCTCAACGACTGGCTGCTCCATGCCGCGCATTCCATATTTCTTTCGGGCGGAGAGATTCGCGGCACCTACAAATCGTCGGCGCCGACGTTCTTCGACGTGCCGCTCGTGGCCTGCGCCTACAACACCGGCTCGGTGAAGAAAAAGGCGGCGACGCCTTGGGGGCTGAAGCTCGACGACGCCTACGTGCCGCGCGGGGCGCCGTTCTTCAACGCCGCAGCAACGTTGTTCAACGGCGCGACTCCCCCGGCGAGCGCGCCGACCGTCCGTTTCATGCGGTAAGGATTCACCGGTACGAACATGCCCGATCCCGTCCTCTACACGCCGCTGAGCGAGTACCTGTCGCAGGAGCTCTGGCCCTCCGATTTGTTCACGCCAAGCGACGGATCGTTTCTCGAGCGCATCGCGTTCGAAGACGGGATGATCGTGGCGGAGGACGGCACGTTCTCCGCGCAGCTTGCGTTGCGCGTGGTCGACGAGCTGTCCTTCCAGCTGCCCCTGGGCTTTGCCTTCGTGCTCGGCGAAGGACCGATCGTCGCCTCGGCGGCCAATGGTGAGGAGGGCCTGCAGGCCCAGATCTACACGGAAATCCTGAAGCTGCGGCTGCCGCGCGCGTTCTGCAAGCCGGTCATCGATCAGGACGGCAAGGCCGTGGCCGATCCCGACCCCGAGCACTTCGTCGACATCCCGCTGCCGCTCGGCCTGTCGATCGACGGCGACTTCAACATCGATATCGAATGGCCCGGCGAGGATCCCGGGCAGTTGAGTCTGCCGCGCTGCATGATCGGCGACAGCGGCGTGATCATCTCCGCCGAAAACATCGAGCTGCGGCTCTCCAACAATCAGCCGCTGCCCGACGCGGCGATCGCGGTCGGGCTCGAGAGCGACTGGCACGGCCTGTTCATCGGTGAAGCGACGGTCGAGCTCCCCGACGGGCTCGGATCCGCCGTGCCGCACGACATCAAGTTCACCAACGCCTTCATCGGCGACGGCGGCTTCTCCGGCGAGATCGACGCCGACTGGGTGCCGCCGTTTTCCGGCGACATCTTCGGCGTCACGTTCGGCCTCAAACGTCTCGGCCTGAAATTCGTGCAGAACAGCCTCGAAGGCTCCGAGATCGTCGGCACCCTCACCCTGCCCTACTTCGACGAGCCGGTCGAGGTCGAGCTCGGGCTCAACGCCGACGGCACGTTCTCCGCCGCGTTGCGCAGCGAGAACGGCCTCTACACACTGACCAAGCCGAACGTTCTTCGCCTCGATCTGGACAGTCTCGGCTTCGAGTTCGCCGGCGGCACCTTCACCGCGAAGTTGAGCGGCCGCGTAACGCCGCTCGTCGGCGGCCTCGACTGGCCCGGCTTCCAGGTGAAGGAGCTCTCGATCGACTCCGGGGGCAACGTCCACCTGGACGGCGGCTGGCTGGATCTTCGCGAGCAATACAGCCTCGACTTCCACGGCTTCAAGCTCGAGATCACCAAGCTTGGCTTCGGCAAGACCGACGACGGCGCGGGGAAGTGGATTGGCTTTTCCGGCGGCCTCAACCTGGTCGACGGCCTGAGCGCCGGCGCTTCTGTCGAAGGGCTGCGACTCAGTTGGTATGACGACGGCCGCGTCGACGTGTCGCTGAACGGCGTCGGCGTCGAGCTCGACATCCCCGACGTGCTGCGCTTCAAGGGTGCCGTCTCCTACCGCTCGCTGCCGGGAGACATCCATCGCTTCGACGGCGACATCACGCTCGATCTCGTGTCCCTCGACATGCGGATCGACGCGCAACTCGTCATCGGCACGGCAGGCACCGGCGTCGACCGCTACACCTTCATGGCGATCTACGTCGGCCTCGAGCTGCCCGCCGGCATTCCGCTCGGTGCGACCGGGCTCGCGCTCTACGGCATGGCCGGCCTGTTCGCGCTCGAGATGGAGCCGGACAAGCTGCCCGCGGAAGCGTGGTTCGAAAACGAGGACGCGTCGCCGGGTTGGTACCGGCGGCCAACCGAAGGCGTGTCCGACCTCGCCACGAAGTGGCGTCCGGCCAAGGGCAGCCTCGCACTCGGCGCAGGCGTGACGCTCGGCACGCTCTCCGACAACGGCTACACCTTCTCGGGCAAGCTGCTGCTCGTCGTCGTCTTTCCCGGGCCGATCCTCCTGATCGAGGGGCGCGCCAATCTGCTGAAAGAGCGCGCCAAGCTGAACGAGAACGCGATCTTCCGCGCCCTTGCCGTGCTCGACGGACGCGAGGGCACGTTCCTGCTGAACCTCGCCGCGCAATACAAACACGGCAGCAACGCGGAGCTGATCGACATTCGCGCCGACGCCGAAGCGTTTTTCGACTTCAGCGACGCCGACGGCTGGCACCTCTATCTCGGCGAGAAGGAGCCGCGCGAGCGCCGCATCCGCGCGGAGATCTTCCGACTGTTCGAAGCCAACAGCTACTTCATGCTCGACCCCCGTCAGCTGGCGATGGGCGCGTGGGTCGGCTACGATAAGAACTGGAAGTTCGGCCCGCTGCGGGTCACCGTCGAAGCTTGGATCGAAGGCAACGTCGTCGTCAGCTGGAAGCCGGTTTACCTGCACGGCGACTTGTGGCTGCACGGCAACGCGGGGCTGAAGGTGTTCGGCTTTGGCGTGACGCTTGGCGTCGACGCGCAGTTTGCGGCCGACGTCTTCGATCCATTCCACCTCCTCGCCAGCTTCACCGTCAAGATCGGGCTGCCCTGGCCGTTGAGCGACATCAAGAAGACGATCGAGCTCGAATGGGGCCCCGAGGGGGACGTTCCGGCGCTGCCGCTGCCGCTCGAGGAAATCGCGATCGAGCACTTCAAGACGACGGCGAGCTGGCCGCTGCCGCGGGGCGGCGTGCTGACGCCGAATTGGGATCCAGACGCCGACGGTTTCGTCAACGAAGGCGCCGTGACGGCGTCGGATCTGGCGGCGCTCGAAACGGCGCTGCCGCCGCCCGGCACACCGGTCGTGCCGCTCGACTGCCGGCCTCACCTCACGTTCGGCCGCGCCGTTCACGACAAGCCGCTCGTCGGCACCAACGTCAACTTCGTCGAGCCGGCGCGCGAGCGCATCGGCGATCCGGCGAAGAACGAAGGGCCGCTCGAGGTGGAATACGCGCTGCGCCGCATCGAGCTGCACAAGCTGTCGTCAGGTGCGTGGTCGCTGGTCGCCAGCAAGAGCGACACGGACCCGGCCGTCGGCGACATCTATGGATCGTGGGCGCCGGTGTCAGGCGCCGGCACCAGCGGAATCGCGCAGGTCAAGCTCTGGTTGTGGTCGAAGAGCGCCTTCGACTACACGCGGCACAGCGGCGGCGCCTGGAACGAGTGGTTCACCGATCAATTCGAGGACTATCCCTGTGTCCCGCAGCCACCGGATCGAGTGATCTGCTGTGACTTCGAGCACGTCGCCGTCGATCGGGCGCTGACCTCTCCCTATTACTGCTCTGAGCACGAGAAGCTGACGATCTCATGGCTATTTCCGAAACAGACCACCGTCACGGTGCTCGAGACGCGGTTCCGGACCTTCACTCACGCGCTGTGCCTCACCGCGACGGCCACGGCCACGGCCACGGGCGCGGCTGCGGAGCAGTCCAACTCCGTCCTCATCACTCCACCGGAGCCGGCAAAGTCCGTGCGGATTCTGGTGCTGGAGTGCGAGGACAAGAGCGCCCCCGTCGAAACCTGCGTCGATTTCCGCGGCCGCACGGAGGACCGTTCGTCGAATCCGCGCGTCGAGGACGGCGTGGTCTTCGACGTGCGCGACGCGACGGGGAAACGCCTCGCCGAGACGTCCGTCGAGACTCGCAGCGGCCTGTCAGGACTCAGCTGCGGCTACACGCTCGAAGCGTCGCTGCCGTGCGCCGCGAGCGCCGTCGATCTCACGGTGTCGCTGTTCTCGAAGGTCGCGACCATCGACGCGTTCAATCAGGATGGAAGCTTCGCCGAACAGGCGCAGCTTCGGGGCACCACCACGCCGCAGACGGTGCGGCTCACCGGCCGCGCGATCGGGCAGGTGCGAATCACCGCACCACAGAACGCCGTCATGCTGCACGCGATCTGCTTCCAGTGCGGTGACGCCACCAAGGCCGCGCCGTCGCACGTCACCGGCACCGGCTTTACCGCAGACGGTCAGAGCATCGGTCCGATCGCGCCGGTCGATAGCGTCATCGATATTCAAGGGCCCGGAGTAGTGCGGGTCATCGTCAGGGGTAAGGCCTGCATCGTCGAGGTCTGCGTCAACATCGGTCCGGATCCTGCGCAGGTGGAGCTGCAGGAGGAAATGGCGGAGCACCTCCGCGACGAGATGGCTCGCTGGTCGCAGCAGGGCGATGTGCTCGAGCCGCACACCGACTACCGGCTCAGAGTCGTGACGCACATTTCGGCCAGCGGCGTCGCGTCCAAGGAAATAGACGTCACCGAGTTCGCTTATTTCCGCACCGAAGGTCCTCCCGGCCTCACCACGCTGACGACACCGGTTGGGCAAGACGCGGCCACGTTCGACAGCGGCCTGAGCGATCTCGAGCGGTATGTCGCGGGGACGATTCCCTCGACCGTCCCCGCGACGGGCGAAAAGCCGCCGCTGCCCCGTCCGGTCTACCGCGCCTACGACGTCGGCGTCGCGTTCAACGAGAACTACGTCGACCTGATGTACCGAATCGCCGGGCGCGATCTCGGGTTGTACCTATTCGACAACAACAATAGGCCGGTGCGCGACGTCAGCGGCCGTTTGATAGTGCTCAACAATCGGTGGGGCGTGACCGAAGACCTGACGCTGACCGACAGCGAAAGCGACTGGGTCACGACCGTCAACGGCAGCGATTGCGCCGTCATCGACACGACGCTCATTCGGCACGACACCACACTCGTCGCGGCCGCCGAGGGGCAAGTGCTTCTGGGTGACACGCTCTACGAAGCGCGCTTGGTGCCGTTGCTCCTGCACGACACGTTCACGACGCTACACGTTGGCGACACGGCCGCGGGCAGCGGCGCCACTCTGGGTCGGTGGACCGTCGTGGACACGGGCGTCAACGGCGGCCCGTCGCACTGGGAGATACGCGAAGATGGCGCACCGCCCAGCCGTTACGTCGTTCAGACGTCGAACATCTGGGGCGGCACGACCGCGGCAAACGATCCAGTAAAACCGGGAACGCTGCTCGTCTACGGCGACACGCCGCAACTGCCGCCTGCGCATGCGATGCAGCCGTCGCACTGGACCGACTACCGCGTCAGCGCGTATCTGCGATCCGCAGACGACGACGCCGTGGGCCTCGTGTTCCGCTACGGCGATCCCAGCCATCACTACCGGTTCGTGATGGATCGAGAACGCCGATGTCGCCGGCTGCTGAAGGTTCATGGCGGCGTAACGACGGTGCTCGCCGCCGACGAGCTCACTTACATCCTCGACCGCGACTACTTCATCACCGTCGAAGCCGTCGGCTCGTCGCTGCGGGTCTATCAGGATGGCGCGCTGGTGTTCGACGTCGCCGACCCCGCCATGCCGGAAGGAACGGTCGGCCTCTATTGCTGGGCGAACACCGGCGCGCGCTTCAGCGACATTCGCGTCGACGACTTCAGTCTTGCTGCGCCGGTCGTCTACCGTTTCAAGTTCACGACGTCCACGTTCACCAACTTCTTTCACCACCTGCACAGTTACCGCGACGAGCTCTGGCGTTCGGTGGTGTCCGACGAGAGCGCGGTCAGCGCGGCCGTGGCGGCGGCCGTCGCGCCGGCGGCGGCGCCATCGCCAGAAGAAGCGCGGGCATTCGAATCGCTGGCCGTCCTCGCCGCAGTGGACACACAACTCCCGCCGGAGGTTCAAGTCACGCGGCTCGAGCTCGCCGAACCGTTCGCACTACTCGTGCGCAGTCCGGAGCCGATCGAGTGGGACCGCACGTCCCTCGAGCTCTTGCGGACGACGAGGCCAGGCGCACCGATCGTGGTGCCTGGGCGAGCGAAGCTCACCGACGTGACGTTCAGCGCGACCGATGCGGGCCAGGAATCGGTGACAATGCTGCTGCAAGAGTCCGGCAGCGCCAACCGCCTCCGCATCGAGTGCCAGACGCTTCCGGGAGCGCTCGCGTCCGCCGGCCCCGGCAACCCCCTCTTCGTCGACGAGTTCGACACGACGGCGGGCCTGATCTATCGCGAAGACTTCGGGCCAAACGCGCTCGACCACTACACGATCATCGACGAGGGCACCTCTTCGGGTCCGTCGGCGTGGTCGGTGCTCGCAGGCGCCATCGTGCAGACGAGCAACATCTACGGCGGCAGCCTCTCCGCGGTCCCGCCCGACAAGCCGGGCACGCTGGCGATCCTCAAAGCTTCGAGCGCCTGGACGAACGTTCGCATCCGCACCACATTCAGCTCCGGCGATGACGACGCCATCGGCATCGTCTTTCGTTACGCCGACGCTGATAACTACTATCGCTTCTCGCTGGACCGTCAGCGTAGTTACCGGCGCCTCGTCAAGAAGGCCGGCGGAGTCGTCACGGTGCTGTGGCAGGACAGCGGCGACTACAACGTCGGCCAGTCCTACACGCTCACCATCGACGCCGTCGGCGATCATCTTCTCGGACATCTCGACGGCGTGCCCTTGTTCAACGTGCGCGGCGCCGGCGTTGCTGCTGGTGGCGTCGGCTTCTACTGCTGGGCAAACGTGCAGGCGCGCTTCGAGGCGCTCGAAGTCGAATCGCTTGCGGCGGGGACCGTGCTCTGGGAGCCGGGGTTCACGAGCCTGGATCGGATCGAGATCGTCGATGCCGGTGGCGCGACCGACGGGCCGTCGTCGTGGGACGCCAGCGGTGGCGTGCTGCGGCAGACGTCCGGTATCCGCGCGCCGGAGGCCGGCGTGCAGTTCCCGGGCACCTACGCATGCGCCGGCGATCCGGAGTGGCGTGACGTGCAGATTTACGTGCGCCTGCGGTCCGATGCTGGCAACGCGATCGGCGTCATGTTCCGTTACGTCGACGACGACAACTACTATCGCTTCTCGATGGACGCTCAGCGCGGCTACCGGCGGTTGATCAGGAAGGCCGCCGGCGTCGTCACGACGCTCTGGCAGGACTCGATTGTCTATGCCGCCGGCCAGAGTTACGACCTGTCGATACGTACGGCGGGCATTGAATTGCGCGCCTCTCTCGATGGGGCGCCGCTCTTCACCGTTCACGACGCGGGCCTGCGCGCAGGCCGGATCGGCTTTTACTGCTGGAGCGATTCCGGCGCACGGTTCGAGCGCGTGCTGGTCACCGATGCGACCCGGCGGATCGGCGACTGGGTCGTCACGGACGAGGGCGTCGCGTCAGGCCCGTCCGAATGGGCGATCCGCAACGGCGCGCTCGTTCAGAAGTCCGCCATCGGCGACAACGTCGCGCCCGACTATCCGGGCACGTTCGTCGTCGCCGGCCAGCCGGGGTGGACGGACCTGCGGCTGAGCGCGACCGTACGTGCGGACGCCAGCGGCGCGATCGGCCTGATGTTCCGCTATGCTGATGCCGACAATTATTACCGCCTGTCGCTCGACCGGCAGCACAATCAGCGAGCGCTCGTTCGCAAACTCGGCGGCACCACCACCGTTCTGTACTCCGCAGCCGGGAGCTACGCGATTGGCGCCGAGACCGTGCTCACCATCGACGCCGTCGGCTCGCGTCTGGTGGGCTACATCGGCGACGAGCGCCTCTTCGACATTAGCGATGCGGCGCACGCCGCTGGCCAGGTCGGTCTCTACTCATCGATGAACACCGGCGCACGCTTCGAGCACGTCGAGGTGCGCCAGCCGCCGATCGAGGCGCACGCATTGCTGACCGATCGTTTCGGGGCGGGGGACACTACCGGCTGGACTTTCGCGGATGAAGGTCCTCTGAGCGGTCCTTCGGCGTGGGCCGCCGCCGACGGCGCGCTGCGGCAGACCAGCAACATCTACGAGCCGCCGATCGACAGAGACACGCTCAGCAAGCGCGGCACGCTGGCGCTTGCCGGGGATCCGGCCTGGACCGACGTAATCGTGACCGTGCGGTTGCAGTCGTTCGACGACGATGCCATCGGCGTGCTGTTCCGCTACGCCGACGCCGCGAACTTCTATCGGTTCTCGATGGATGCGCAGCGCGGCTACCGCCGTCTCGTCAAGGCAGTCGGCGGCGTGTTCACGCTGCTGTGGGAAGACACCGTGGCCTATGAGGTCGGACGCTCGTACGAGCTCACGCTGAAGCTCACCGGCACGATGCTGCGCGGGGATCTGGACGGGGTCCCGATGTTCGTGGTCGACGACGCGGACGTCCCGGTCGGACGCATCGGCCTCTACTGCTGGGGAAATGGCGACGCGCGCTTCTCGGGCGTGCGGGTCTATCCGGCGTCGATAGCCTTCGACGAATGGCTGCTGGATGAACGGTTCAACGCCTTGTCGCCGGATGTGTGGACGATCGTCGACGACGGCACCGTGGGCGCACCATCGATCTGGCAGGCCGGCGGCGGCTCGCTCCGTCAGACCGGCGCCATCCGCGACGCAGATCTCACGGCCGCGGCGCCGGAGAAGTTCGGCACGTTTGCGCTCGCAAACGCGCCATCGTGGACGGATTACCGTCTGAGCGTCCGCCTCGCGTCGAACGAGGACGACGCCATCGGCGTGATGTTCCGCTATATCGACCGGGACAACTACTACCGGTTGTCGATGGACGCGCAGCGTGGGTATCGCCGCTTGATCAAGAAGGCGGGCGGCGCCGTTTCCGTGCTGTGGGAAGACGACGTCGCTTACGAACTGGGGCGCGAGTATCGGGTGACGATCGAGTGCGCGGGCGCGCATCTCAGCGGCTACGTCGACGGAGTCCTCCTCTTCGCGGTGGACGATGCCGATCTCAGCGCGGGCGGCATCGCGCTCTACTGCTGGAACAACGTCGGCGCGCGCTTCCTCGAAGTCCGCGTCGCAGCACCGACGTGGCGGACTTACTACGCCTTTACCGGCGAGGAGCCACTGCCAGCGGGCACTCGCGTGCAGGTGTTCTCGAGCGACGAAGCCGGCGCGCCGGCCACGCAGCAGCCGGGTCTGACACGTCGCTTCGTCGCCACACTGGTCGATCCGGGCTCGATTCACCTGCCGGCCAGCGGTGCAGCACTACGGTTGGTGTCTGGGCGAGCCGACATCGCGCACGCGCGGTCGTTCCTGCCCGAGCAGGACTACCAGTCGATCGCCGACGTTCGGGTGCTGCGCAAGGGGGACGGCACCGCCTTCGTCGTGATCGTTCCCTCGACCGCGCCGCCCGGCTCCCAGCTCGAGCCCGCCGGCTACAGGATGCGCCTGACCTACCGCCGCGACAATCGGGTCCTGGACCCGGGTAGCGTCGTCTTGATCCAGGCGGGCAGCACCGCGGACGAAGTGGTGACGCTCGACGTGCCGTGGAGCAGCCATTGACGCCCACGCCAGCGGTCGACCGAGTGGCTCTTTCGTGCGGCGAGCGAATCAAGGACGGCCGCATCGTGCTCCGTCCCCAACCGGAGGGCCACTACGTGGCCGAGGCGTCGTTCCTCCCCTTGTTCGACCTGGTCCAGCGGCGGTACGGCGCCCACCTACTTCGGGAGCCTGCCGAGGATTTGATCGAGGCGTTCGCGATAGAGGGAGTTGGGGGCTTGGTGTTCGAGGCTGGCGGCTCGCGCTTCGGCTTCCGGACGACGACCCAGGTGAACGAGCGCGTCGACGAGCAAAAGCTCCCGCTCGATGCGCAGGTGCCCGCTCGGAAAGCGGCGTTCGTGCTCGAGCAGCGTGAGGCGCGCAGCGCCGGGTGAGCCGGT
>Ga0164241_10002560_pt1 | contig 19387 bp, 15 predicted proteins | sample OricomyardsoilBY_FD_108780 | JGI IMG/M metagenome (GOLD analysis project Ga0164241, IMG submission 108780) | Backyard soil microbial communities from Emeryville, California, USA - Original compost - Back yard soil (BY) | ecosystem: Environmental > Terrestrial > Soil > Unclassified | place: USA... | reverse complement strand
CGACGTCGATCGCTGGTTCGGGTCGTTCCATGCCGGTAAGCTCGGACGCTGGCATTACGGGGTCGAGGCGTGGCCCGATCATTTCGGCACCTGGCGCGCCGAACTGCAGAAGCGCATTCAGGGCGGCCAAGACGTTCGCCCCGAGATGCTCGTCGGGTCACTGCTCATCGAGCGGTACGCGGCGCTGCTCCGCGGGGATGTCGCCAAGCGCGTGCGTGCGCTCGCCGCCACCATGATCGACGGTAAGGCCTCGCTTGACGAGCGCCTGCGCGCCGCGCTCGACGAGGAGCTCGTCGCCGATTTGTATGGCCCGCTCGAGACCGCCGAGCTCACGCGCTCGCCCCTCTACGAGCTCATCGTCGACCGCGCCGAAGCGACCTTCGCCGCCTGGTACGAGCTTTTTCCCCGCTCGATGGGCCCCGCCGGCAAGCACGGGACCTTTCTCGACACCGTGAAGCACTTGCCGGAAATCGCGGCGCTCGGCTTCGACGTGATTTACCTGCCGCCGATCCATCCGATTGGCGAGACGCACCGGAAGGGGCGCAACAACAGTCCGACGGCGGAGCGCGGCGACGTGGGCAGCCCGTGGGGCATCGGCTCGAGCGCGGGCGGCCACACGGCGGTCCACCCCGAGCTCGGGACGCTCGACGACTTCGACGTGCTCGTCCGCAGCGCGCGCGAGCTCGGCCTGGAAATCGCGCTCGATTTCGCGCTCCAGTGCTCGCCCGATCACCCGTGGGTGAAGGAACATCCGGACTGGTTCTTCATCCGCCCCGACGGCAGCATTCGCTACGCGGAGAACCCGCCGAAGAAGTACGAAGACATCTACCCGCTGAATTTTTGGTGCAAGGACCGGGAGGCGATGTGGAACGCCTGCCGCGACGCGCTGATTTTCTGGGCGCGGCGCGGCGTGCGCACCTTCCGTGTCGATAATCCGCACACCAAGCCCTTCGCGTTTTGGGAGTGGGCCTTGCGCGAGGTGCAGACGCGCTATCCCGACACGGTCTTCCTGAGCGAATCCTTCACGCGGCCGAACCGCATGCGCGCGCTCGCGAAGCTCGGCTTCAACCAGAGCTACACGTATTTCACCTGGAAAAATACGGCGTGGGAGCTCCGCGATTACTTCCGCGAGCTCACGACGCCGCCGTCGACCCTCTACTACCGACCGAACTGCTTCACGAACACGCCCGACATTTTGCACGAGTTTTTGCAGCACGGCGGGCGGCCCGCGTTCCGCATTCGGCTGCTGCTCGCGGCGACGCTCGCGCCCGTCTACGGCATCTACAGCGGCTTCGAGAACTGCGAGGGCACGGCGGTGAAGCCGGGCAGCGAAGAGTACCTGGACAGCGAGAAGTACCAGCTCGTCCACCGCGATCCGAACGCGCCCGGGAACATCCGGCAAGACATCGCCCGGCTCAATCGCATCCGGCGCGAGAACCCGGCGCTCCAAACTCTACCGAACCTCGAGTTTCTGAGCTCGGATTACGACGGCATCCTCGCGTACCGCCGCTTTGCGCAGAACAACGAGCTCCTCGTGATCGTGAACCTGGACCCGCACCGCATGCACGAGACGATGATCGACGTGCCCCTCGATCGCTTGGGCATCGCGGAGAACGAGCCTTACGAGGTGTCGGATCTTTTGAACGGCTCCCGCTACGTCTGGCGCGGCCGCAAAAACTACGTGAAGCTCGATCCCACGGAGCGCGTCGGCCACGTGTTCCGCATCACGCGGCGGGCGTGACGCGCGTGGCCGTCGCGACGCGCGCTGTCGTGACGCACGCCGCCGCGACGCGCGTGGCCGTCGGTGTCGTCGGGCTCGTCGGTTTAGCCATGACGGGGTGTGCGAAGCGTTCGGCGCCGTCCGGCAGCGTCGCTTCGACGTCGGCACTCGCGGCCGCAGCGTCGGCGGGGCGGCCGTCGGTCGCGCTCGGGTCGTCGGCGGCGCCGGGCACCGGTTCGGCGCACGCGGCGCTGCCTGCGCTCGACCGGCTCGCAACGGCGACGGCGTTCGAGCTCACGGTCAACGCCGCGGGGGCGACTCTCGTCTGGGCGCCCGCGGGGCGCCGCCCGGCAGCGCTTCGAAGCCTCGCGCTCGACGCGTCGACGGCTCCGCGCGGCGGCGTCGAAGTCGCCGTCGAAGCGCCGGTCGTCACGGGTGACGTGTCGGATCTGAGCGCCGCGTGGATCGGCCAGCGACTCGCGCTCACCTGGCTCGAGCGGAGCGGCGCGAAGGCGCGCGTGCGCGCGGCGTGGGCCGGCGTCGCGGGCGTGCCGTTCGAGCTGGGCGCGGCGTGGAGCGGCCCGCGCACGGCGCGCGGCAACGTCGTCGTCGCGTCGCGCGGCGACCGCGCCCTCGTCTTCGCGCGCGGCGACGAAGCGGCGTGCATCGACCCAGGCCGGCACGGCTGCTTTGCGTTCGCGTTCCACGAGCTCGAGGAAAAACGCGCCGCCCCCGCGGGGCTGCCGCTGTCCGTCCCGGTCCCGTGCACCGACCATTCGGCGTCGCTCGTCGTGCGTGGCACGCGTTTTCACTACGGGGTCTGCACCGACGCCGGCAAAGGCCCGGTGACGACCCTGTTCAGCATCCAGCGCGAGCCGGAGTACGCGCGGGCGGACTCGCTGCTCGAAGGTTGCACGCCCGCCGGGACGTTCGTCTGGCACGACGCCGCCTGGCTCGTCGCCGATTGCGAAGGGGGCCGGCGCGCCGCGCGCATCGGCGACGATCCGGCCGAGTTCCTCGACTTGCACGGGCAGCGCCTCGAGTGCACGAGCGGCAAGCTCCGCGTGCGCGCACCGAGCCTCGAGCTCGCGCTCGACGAGCCGCGCGCGGGGCTCGAGCCGTTGCTGCCTCCGGACGTGGCTCCCACGGGCTCGCGCGCCGTGTGGACGGGGCAGGCGCTCGTCGTGGCGTCGAGCTTCGCCGAACAGCTTCGCGTCAGCGTCCGCCGTTGTCACGGCGATCGGCTCGAGACGGCGACGCTCGTGCCTTAGGCGGTCGCCGCTCTACGGCGCGTCCGCCGTCCGCAGCCGTCCGCAAGCCGTCCGCAAGCCGTCCGCAAGCCGTCCGCACCGACATGTCCGGCGGACGTCCGGACGATCGAAAAATCGTCGTTCAACGTCAAAATAGCCGGAAAACGGCCGTGCCGCGCGTGGCCCCTGCCTTGCAAAAGCCCGCGCATGCTCGTCACGCCGAAGCCGCCCCAGGAATGGTTCGATCGTTCTGCGAGGGCCGGCCATCAAGAGGACGTGCTGCTCGAAGCGGTCCTCGAGTCGACCCAGCGCGAGCTCGCGTTCCCGCGCGGACCCGAGCGGCAAGCGCGCTTTCGCGAGCTCGTCGATCGCCAGTTCGACTTCGTGTGGCGAAGCCTGCGACGGCTCGGCGTGCCGGCCGCGGACGTCGACGACGCCGCGCAGGAGGTCTTCGTCGTGGCCGCGCGGCGCCTCGACGACTTCACGCCGGAGCGCGAGCGCTCCTTCCTGTTCGGCACGGCCGTCCGCATCTGTTCGACGCGCCGACGCTCGAGGCGTCGCCATCCGGAAGAGCTTTCGGACACGTCCGACGAGCACGCGCACTCCGAGCTCGGTCCCGAGGAGCTCGCCGAGCTCGCGCGCGCCCGCCCGCTGCTCCAGGCGATCCTGGACGGCATGGGGGCGGAATTTCGCGCCGCTTTCGTGCTCGCCGAGCTCGAGGAGCTGCCGGTTCGGGAGATCGCCGCCGTGCTCGCCGTTCCGGAGGGCACGGTGGCCTCGCGGCTGCGCACGGCACGGCAAAAATTTGCCGAAGGAGTGAAGCGCTTGCAGGCGCAGCACGCCTTCGCCTGGAGGAAGCGATGACCGCCGAACGAGAGGAAGACGAGCTCGCGCGCTTGCTGATTCGCTCGGCGCGCCTCGACGTTCCCGCGCCGGACGCGGGGGCGCGCGCGCGCAGTCGAGGGCTCGCCGCGCTTGCTGAGCCGGCGCGGCGCACGCGGCGCTGGCTCGTCGGCGCCGTGGGACTCGCCGCGGCCGCGGGCGTCGGGTTGGCCGTGCGCCTGCATGCGACGGACAAGCAGCCGCTCGTCCTTGCCGCAGAGCCGCTCCACGACGTAGCGCCCACGCGCTCGGCGCCGTCACCCGCCGCGCCGTCACCCGCCGCGCCGTCACCGGCCCGCGCGCCGTGCCCCGCGCTCGTCGTCGCCCAGGGCACGACGCCGCTCATCGACGACTTCGAGCGTCCCGACGCGTGGATCCTCACCGCCGACGGCCGGCGCGGCAGCTGGGTGACCTACGACGACGGCACCGGCACCCAGAGCCCGCCCAGCCACTCCGCGCTGCTTCCGGCGCGCCTTCCGGGCGGCCGAGGCGCGAGCCGTCATGGCCTGCACGTGACCGGCACGCGCTTCACGAAGTGGGGCGTCACTTTCGGCACCGAGCTCGCCGACGCCGCCTGCTACGACGCTTCTGCCTATTCGGGCGTGCGTTTCTGGGCGAAAGGCCCGGGAGAAGTGCGCGTCGGCCTGCAAATGATCGACGTGCAGGACGCGAAGCACGGCGGACTCTGCAGCGCGGACTGTTACGACACGCACCGGAAAATCATCGAGCTTGGCGCCGCGTTCCGCGAGTACCGCGTCCGCTGGGACGAGCTCCACCAATTGTACGAAGCCGGACCGCCGGCGGCCTTCGACCCGAAACGCGTTCGTTTTCTCGAGTTCGGCGTCGCGCCCGAGCACACGCCCTTCGACCTCTGGATCGACGACGTAGCGTTCTTTCGTTAGAATCGCCGCTTTCATGCGGACGCGACCCGGACTGCCTCACCCACTCGGAGCCACCTGGGACGGTCAGGGCGTGAACTTCGCGCTCTTCTCCGAGCACGCCACGGGCGTCGACCTCTGCCTCTTCGAGTCGGCGACCGCGACCACCGAGTCCATTCGCATCCCGCTGAAGGAGCGGACCAACCGCGTCTGGCACGTGTACCTGCCGGACGCGCTTCCGGGCCAGCTCTACGGCTACCGCGTCCACGGCCCCTTCGCGCCGGAGCAGGGTCACCGCTTCAATCCGCACAAGCTCCTCATCGACCCCTACGCGAAGGCCATCGCCGGGGAGGTCGGCAGCGAGGACGCGACCCACGGCTACCCGATCCACACGCCGCACGACGCCGTCATGAACGCGGAAGACAGCGCGTCCGTCATTCCGAAGTCCGTCGTCATCGAGTCGTCGTTCAGCTGGGGCGACGACCGCCCGCCGCGCGTCCCGTGGAACCGCACCATCATCTACGAGTGCCACGTGGGCGGCCTCACGCGCCTGCATCCCGACGTACCCGGCCATCTGCGCGGCACCTACTTGGGGCTCTCGTCCGACGCCGTCATCGACCACCTGCGCGCGCTCTCGATCACGGCCGTCGAGCTCTTGCCCGTGCACCACGTCGCCTCCGAGCGCCGCCTGCTCGACTCGGGCCTCGTCAATTACTGGGGTTACAACACCATCGGCTTTTTTGCGCCCGATCCGCGCTTCGCGACCGGCTGGCACGGCCAGCAGGTCACGGAGTTCAAGACGATGGTGAAGACGCTGCACCGCTCCGGGATCGAGGTGCTGCTCGACGTCGTCTACAACCACACGGGCGAGGGCAACCAGTTCGGGCCCACGCTGTCCTTTCGCGGCGTCGACAATCGCGCGTACTACCGGCTCACCCACCACGACCCGCGCTCGTACACGGACTACACGGGTTGCGGCAACAGCCTCAACACGCTGCACCCACGCACGCTCCAGCTCGTCCTCGACAGCCTCCGCTACTGGGTGGAGGAGATGCACGTCGACGGCTTCCGCTTCGATCTCGCGACGACGCTCGCGCGCGAGCCCTACGACTTCGACGCGTTTTCGCGCTTCTTCGCGATGATCCAGCAGGACCCCGTGCTCTCGCGCGTGAAGCTCATCGCCGAGCCTTGGGACGTCGGTCCCGAAGGCTACCGTCTCGGCGGGTTCCCGGCCGGTTGGGCCGAATGGAACGCGCGCTACCGCGACTGCGTGCGGCGCTTCTGGCGCGGCGACGAAGGCCAGGTGCCCGAGCTCGCGTCCCGCCTCTCGGGCTCGAGCGACATCTTCTACGGCAACGGCGATCGCGGCCCGTTCGCGAGCATCAACTTCGTCGCCTGCCACGACGGCTTCACGCTCGAAGACCTCGTGTCCTACAACCAGAAACACAACGAGGCGAACGGCGAAGAGAACCGCGACGGCAACAACGACAACGCCAGCTACAACTGGGGCGCCGAAGGCGAGACCACGTCGGCCCCCGTCGTGCGCATGCGCGAACGGATGCGCAAGAACTTCCTCGCGACGCTCGCGTTTTCTCAGGGCGTCCCCATGCTCTCGCACGGCGACGAGGTCGCGCGCACCCAGCGCGGCAACAACAACGCGTACTGCCAGGACAACGAAATCTCTTGGCTCGACTGGGACATCGGCCCTGCCGAGGAGGAGCTACTCGCGTTCACGCGCGAGGTATTCGCCATCACGCGCAAGAACCCCGTCTTCCGGCGGCGCCGCTTCTTCAGCGGCGGGCCCATCGGCGAAGGCGGCCCGAAAGACGTCTCCTGGATTCGCCCGACCGGCGGCGAGATGACGATGGAGGATTGGGGGGATCGAAAGACCCAAACCCTCGGCATGCTCATTCACGGTGAGGCATCCGACGACGTGGACGAGCGCGGACGCCCCAATCGTGGACAAACGTTGCTGCTCCTCTTGAATGCCAGCAGTAAAGGCGTGCCCTACACGCTGCCGAAGCTCCCCGAACGGGGCCACTGGCACGAAGCCGTCAATACCGCCCAGTCGGCCGGACGCGCGCCCCGGCGTGTGCCGCGGTCGGGCGTGAACGTCGCGGCGCATTCGCTCGTATTGTTGTGGTACGAAGCGGGTTGATGGATCCGGACGATCTCGTCCAAGCGTCGGCTCTGGCTTCATTCTCCCGCGGGGAGCGCCACTCGCCCCACTCGCTGCTCGGCGCGCACCGGGCCGAGATTGACGGGCAACGGGGCGTCATCGTTCGCGCGTACCACCCGGACGCGGCGGGCTGTGAGCTCCTGCGCGACGGAGCCACACCGGAGTCGATGCTGCCGCTCGGCGACGGCATCTTCGCCGTGTTCGTCCCGAACGCGTCTCCGCCGCTCGCCTACCGCCTGCGCTTTTACTTCGACGGCGCCGGTACGTGGGAGCGCGACGACCCGTACCGCTTCCTGCCCACGCTGGGGGAGCTCGACATGCACCTCATCGGTGAGGGCACCCATCGCCGGCTGTATCGGATTTTGGGGTCGCACTCGCGCGTCATCGAGGGCACGGCAGGCACCTCCTTCGCGGTGTGGGCGCCGAATGCGCGCGGCGTGAGCCTCGTCGGCGACTTCAATCGCTGGGACGGCCGTCTGTATCCGATGCGCTCGCTCGGCTCGAGCGGCATCTGGGAGTTGTTCGTGCCCGGCATCGGCGCGGGCGCCCTCTACAAATACGAAATCCGCACGCAAGAGGGCGACCTGCGCACCAAGGCCGATCCCTACGGCCGCGAGATGGAGCTGCCGCCCGCGACCGCGACGCGCGTCACGGAGTCGAATTACGCCTGGGGCGACGACGGCTGGATGCGCGCGCGCCGCGGCAAAGACATGACGCGCGAGCCCGTCTCCATCTACGAGCTCCACTTGGGTTCGTGGGCCCGCGTGCCCGAAGACGGCCACCGCTCGCTCTCCTACCGCGAGCTCGCGCCGCGCCTCGTGAACCACGTGAAGGAGCTCGGCTTCACGCACATCGAGCTCATGCCCGTGGCCGAGCACGCGTACTTCCCGTCGTGGGGCTACCAGGTCACCGGCTATTTCGCGCCGACCTGCCGTTACGGCACCCCGGACGACTTCCGCCACTTCGTCGATTACTGCCACCAGAACGGCATCGGCGTCATCGTCGATTGGGTGCCGGCGCATTTCCCGAAGGACGACTTTTCCCTGCGTCGTTTCGACGGCACGCCGCTCTACGAGCACGAGGATCCGCGCCGCGGCGAGCACCCCGACTGGGGCACGCTCATCTTCAACTACGGCCGCACCGAGGTCCGCAATTTTCTGATCGCGAACGCCATCTACTGGCTCGACGAGTTTCACGTCGACGCCCTGCGCGTCGATGCCGTCGCCTCGATGCTCTACCTCGACTACAGCCGCAAAGAAGGCGAGTGGATGCCGAACCCGTACGGCGGCCGCGAGAACGTCGAGGCCATCGACTTCCTACGCCAGGTCAACAGCGCCATCCGCGAAGAAGTGCCGGGCGCGTTCACCGTCGCGGAGGAATCGACGGCGTGGGGCGGCGTCACGAAGCCGCCGAGTGAGGGCGGCCTGGGTTTCACCTTCAAGTGGAACATGGGCTGGATGCACGACACCTTGAACTTCTTCACGAAGGAGCCGGTGCATCGCAAGCATCACCTCGATCAGCTCACGTTCTCGATGCTGTACGAGTACACCGAGCGTTTCATCAATTCGATCTCCCACGACGAGGTCGTGCACGGCAAAGGCAGCCTCGTCGAGAAAATGCCGGGAGATTTCTGGCAAAAGCTCGCCAACGTGCGGCTGCTCCTCGCCTACCAGTACACGCGCCCCGGCAAGCAGCTCATGTTCATGGGCACGGAGTTCGCGCAGCACACGGAGTGGAACCACGACGCCAGCATCGACTGGCACATCGCAGGCCACCCGCAGCGCGTCGAGCTCCAGCGCTACATCGGCGCGCTCGCGCACTACTACCGCAACACGGCCGCGCTCTGGCGCTCGGATCCCGACGTCTCTGGCTTCGAGTGGATCGACTGCTCCGACAAGGACAACACCGTCCTTTCGTACCTGCGCAAAGACGGCGACAAATTCGTGATCGTCGTCCTCAACTTCACGCCCGTCCCGCGCACCGGCTACCGCATCGGCGTCCCGAAGAGCGGCCGCTACGTCGAGAAAATCTCGAGCGACGACGAACGCTTCGGCGGCAGCGAATTCCGCACCCTCACCGTGCTCGAAGCCGACCCCGTCCCGCACCATCTCCGCGAGTGGTCGCTGAGCCTCAACATCCCGCCCCTCGGGGCGCTCATCCTCGAACCGGCGGGCTAAGGCGCGGCGCTCTTCACCGTGCTCCGGCTTCCTCGAGCACGGTCTCGGTTCTAGAACCGTTTGAGCTGCCCCCACGTGGGGGTCGGCGCAGCACGACCCGCGTGCTCGACCTGCGGTCTGCGCGCGCGGGCGCCCGCCAAGCGCCCGCTCCGCGGTCGCGGGGGCGCACCAGCTCAGGCCCGGCGCCTGGCGTAACTAACGGATCCAGTTGAGGAATGCGCTCCTGGCTCGACGAGTGGGCGCGAGCGGTTTATTTTCTTTCGTATGATAAAAAACTCGCCAGGGGGCCGCCAGCTGCTCTGCGCCGCGGCGCTAGGGATGGCCGCCGCGAGCTGCCGCGCGGAGCGCGCCGAGCCGGCGGAGGAGAGCTATCAGGGCACCGCGGAGCTCGTGGAACGGCGGCTGTCGTTCGAGGTGGGCGGGCGCGTCACGGCGCTCAACGCGCGTGAGGGAGACACCGTGAGCGCGGGCGCGCTGCTCGCCATGGTCGACGGCGCGCTCGACGAGCAGGCGCGCGCCGCTCGTGAGCTCGAGGCGCGCGCGGCCGCGGCGCAGGCGACCGTCGTCGACAAGGGCGTGCGGCCCGAGGAGATCGCCGCGACCAAAGCCAAGATCCGCGCCGCCGCAGCCACCGAAGCGCTGCTGAAGAAACAACTCGAGCGCGACCGCGGGCTCGTGGCCGAGAGCGCGTTGCCGCAGGCGCGCGTCGACGAGCTCGAGGCGCAGCACGCGCGCAGCGTCGCCGACCGGGAGGCGCTCGAGAGCATGCTCCACGAGCAGCAACGGGGCGCACGCCCCGAAGAGCGGGCCGCCGCGCGGGCGCGCGCCGATGCGGCCCAGGCCAACGTCGCGCTCGACGATTTGCGGATCGAACGGCGCGAGCTGCGCGCTCCCGCGGACGGTGTGGTGCTCGACCGGCACGTCGAAGCGGGGGAGGTGGTGCAGGCCGGAGCAGCCGTGTTCACGGTCGCGGACCCGGGGCGAGCCTACGCGTACGTGTTCGTGCCGCAGTCGAAGGTGTCGGGCATCGACGTGGGCGATCGCGCGAGCGTGCGGGCGGACGGTGTGCCCGGCGCGCTCGGCGGCCACGTCGAGAACGTCGCGCGACGCACGGAGTTCACGCCGCGCTACTTGTTCAGCGACACGGAGCGCTCGAACTTGGTCGTGCGCGTGAAGGTGCGCATCGACGATCCGAAGTCGCTCTTGCATGCGGGGGTGCCGGTGCGCATCGTCATCGACCGGAACACGCCCGCGAGCGCGCGGGTGACCGAGCCGCGCGCGCCGGACGTCGTGCCCGCGGCGAGCGTCGCGCCGGGCGTGTCCGTCGCGTCCCCCGCGCCCGTCGCGTCCACGCCGGCGGCTGCGCCCGCCGTGTCCGCGCGGACGGCCGCGCCCGTCGCGTCCGTGCCCGCCGCCGGGAAGAAGCCGCCGGCGCGCCCGGTGACGAAATGACCGAAGCCGTCATCGTCACGCGCGGGCTCTCGCGCCGCTTCGGTGACCTCGTCGCCGTGCGCGACGTGTCGCTCGAGGTCTATAAGGGCGAGATTTTCGGGGTGTTGGGGCCGAACGGCGCGGGCAAATCGACGACCATTCGCATGCTGTGCGGCATCCTGGACCCGACGAGCGGCGAGGGGCGCGTCGTCGGCTTCGACGTGCGCACGCAATCGGAACAGGTGAAGCAGCGCATCGGCTACATGACCCAACGCTTCAGCCTGTACGAGGATCTGACGGTCGAAGAGAACATCAAGTTTTACGCCGGCATTTACGGCGTGCCGCTCTCCCGCCGGAAAACGCGCGTCGGCGAAGTGCTCGAGCGGACGGGGCTCGTCGGTCGCCGCAAGCAAATCGCGGGCACGCTCTCCGGTGGGTGGAAACAACGGGTCGCGCTCGCGAGCGCGACCATTCACGAGCCGCCGCTCTTATTTTTGGACGAGCCGACGGCGGGCGTCGATCCGGTGAGCCGTCGTGAATTTTGGGAGCAGATCCACCGGCTCGCGCACGAAGGCACGACGGTGCTGCTCACGACGCACTACATGGACGAGGCCGAGCGCTGTCACCGTTTGGCCTTCATTTTCCGCGGAACCCTGCTCGACGTCGGCACGCCGGGCGAGATCGTCGCCCGGCGCCAGCTGCGTGGCGCCGAGCTCGAGAGCGACCGCGCGCAGGAGGCGGCTGACCGGCTGCGACAGGACCCGCAGGTGGACGAGGTGGCCCACTACGGCAACGTGCTCCGCGTCGTGACGCGGGACGGCGCCGATCCGGAGAGTGTCGTCAGGCGCGTCCTCACGGGCGAGCTGACTCCGCGGTCATTGCGGCCGGCGCGCGTCGGCGTGGAGGACGCGTTCGTTTCGATGGTGCGCGACGACAACGACGCCGCTCCGAACGCGGCACGGGCGGCGTCATGAGCCTGCGCCCCTTCGTCGTGGCCTGGAAGGAGCTGCTCCAGTTGCGGCGCGACCGCATGACGCTCGCGATGATGGTCGCGTTGCCGCTGCTCCAGCTCCTGCTCTTCGGCTATGCCATCAACACGGACGTGCGACACATGCCGACGCTCGTCTACGACCAAGACCACAGCGCCGAATCTCGCGATTTCGCCGCGGGCATGGTCGCGACCGGCTTTTACGACATCGTCGGCAACGTGGACGCCTACGCGGACATCGAGCGGGCGCTGCGGCGCGGGGAGGCACGCGTCGCGCTCGTCGTGCCGCCGCACTACGGCGAGCACGTGCGCGCGGCCAAGCCGGCGCACCTGCAGCTCATCGTCGACGGCTCCGACCCGCAGACCGTCGCGAGCGCCACCAACACGGCCTCCGCCATGGCCGCCGCGCGCGCTTCCGAGCTCTTGCTCGACAAGCTCGCCGCGGACAGTGGCGGCGCGCAGTTCCAGCCGATCGGGCTCGAGCCCGCCACTTGGTACAACCCGGAGATGCGCACGGCGGTGTACGTCGTGCCCGGCCTCGTCGGCGTGATCCTCACCATGACGATGGTGATGCTCACGGCGATGGCCGTCGCGCGCGAACGCGAACGCGGCACGCTGGAGCAGCTGATCGTTTCGCCCGTGAAGCCGTTCGAGCTCGTGATCGGCAAGATCGCCCCCTACGTGATCATCGGTTACGTGCAGATGACGATCATCCTGCTCGCCGGGAGCCTGATTTTCAGGGTGCCATTTCAGGGCTCGCTACCGCTGCTTTACGCGCTTTCCTTCGTGTTCATCGCGGCGAACCTGGCCGTCGGCCTGTTCTTCTCGACGGTGGCGCGCACGCAGCAGCAAGCCATGCAGATGTCTTTCTTCTTCCTGCTTCCGAACATTCTGCTGAGCGGCTTCATGTTCCCGTTCGAGGGCATTCCGAGGCCGGCGCAGATCCCGGCGCTCGCCCTGCCGCTCACGCATTTCATGCGCATCGTGCGCACCATTGCGCTAAAGGGTGGCGGTTTCGAGGACGTGTATGCCGAGCTCATCTGGCTCGTCGGGATTTTGGCGGTGCTCGTGGTCGTGAGCTCGTTGCGCTTTCGAAAGAAGCTTCTCTGATGGCCCGGCCCCGAACGGATATCGCTCCCCGCATTCTGGTAGCCGCGCGGCGTCACTTTCGGCGCAGCGGTGTCGACGGTGCCGCCCTACGCGCCATCGCCCGCGACGCCGGCACCAGCATCGGCATGATTTATTACTACTTTCCCACGAAGGATGACCTCTTCTTCGCCGTGGTGGAGGAAGCCTACGCGAAGATCCTCGCGGACCTCGAGCAAGCGCTCCTGCCCGAGCTTCCCGTCACCGACCGACTTCACCGCCTGTTCGAGCGCTTTGCCGCGTTGCGGGACGAAGAGATCGAGGTCCTGCGGCTCGTGGCGCAGGAGGGTCTCATGAGCTCGCCGCGCTTCGAGCGACTCGTGACGCGGTTCTTGGGCGGTCACATTCCGCTGATCCTGCGCACCCTGCTCGACGGCACCCGCGAAGGAGTGCTCGACGGGAGCCGTCACCCGATCGTCCTCCTGCTCGCGACGGCGGGGCTCGTGGGGCCGCCTCAGCTCATTCGCCGCGCGGTCGGCGAGCGTTTTCCGTTGCCGGGTGCGCCGAGCGGTAAGGCCCTCGCTCACGAGCTCGTCCAGGTGCTCCTGCACGGGATTGCGCCGAGAGTGGCGCCGAGCGGTTGAACGGCAGCGGGCCGCCCGCCGCGGGTGCCATACTGCACGGGTGAACGGAGCGGGAACGTGACGAACGGGACCTGCATTCGGGGAGCGGCGTGGCTCGTGCTCGCGGGAACGCTCACGAGCTGCGCTGGAAAGTCGGCGCACCGAAGCCGCGCTGACGACGGCGGCGCTGCCGTCGGAGGGGCCGGCGTCACGAACGGCGCTGGAGCGGGCGCGGTCTCGGCGGGGGGCGCGGCGGGCGACGGCTGCCGCGAAGGCGCGGTCCTCGAGTCGCAGTGCGAGGGAGTCTGCGGCGACGGGGTGCGCACGAACGACGAGGAGTGCGACGACGGCGTCGAGAATGCGCCGGAGGGGTCGAGCGCCTACGGAGCATGCCGCTTCGACTGCACGCGTGGACCCGTGTGCGGCGACGGGGTCGTGCAAGAGCCGGACGAAGAGTGCGATGACGGCAACTTCGTGAACGGCGACGGTTGCAGTAGCGCGTGCCAGCTGGTCTGGCAGCGCCTCAGGTGAGGCGTGCGCGTGGTACGCTTCCGCGCGTGATCCTCTCGCAGCCGGGCGCCGCCGTCTTCGTCCCCGACGGCGTTCCTCAAGCCGCCGCGCTCGCGCGCACGACGCACCTCGGCGTGGGCGCGCACGCCGACGATCTCGAAATCATGGCCATTCATGGGATTTTGGCCGGCTTCGAACGCGCGGATCGCTGGTTCGCCGGGGTCGTCGCCACGGACGGCGCCGGCAGTCCGCGGCGCGACGGCGAGCCCCACCGGGACGATTTGCGCGCCGTCCGCCGCCGCGAACAGGAGCAAGCCGCCGAGCTCGGCCAGTACGGCGCCGTCGTCTTTCTCGATCACACGAGCGCCGCCGCCAAGGACGCTACGGAACGAGGGCTCGTCGAGGATCTCGTCGCGGTGCTCCGCGCGACGCGGCCGAGCGTCGTTTACACGCACGCGCTCACCGACGTGCACGACACCCACGTCGCCGTCGCGCTCCGTCTGGTTGCGGCCTGTCGCCAGCTCGCTCCGGAAGAACGACCGGAGCGCATCCTCGGCTGCGAGGTCTGGCGCGATCTGGATTGGCTCATGCCGGGCGACAAGGTCGAGCTGCCCGTCGACGAGCGGCCGGAGCTCCAGGCGGCGCTGCTCGAGGTGTTCGCGTCGCAGGTCGGACAGAAGCGTATCGACCGCGCGACCCTCGGGCGGCGTGCCGCGAACGCCGTCTTCTCGGAGAGCCACCGCACCGATCGGCACGAGGCCGTCGTTCGGGCTCTCGACCTCACCCCGCTCGTCGCGGAAGTTGTCCCAGCGGCGGAGCTCGTGCGTACGCTGATACGCCGCTTCGAGGCGGACGCCGTGGCACGCATCGCGCGCCTTTCCGGCTGATCTTGCGGCCGAGGGCGCCTCGGCCACACTCCCGAAACATGGCCGAATCCATGCCCCGGCACTGTGAGTGGTCGTGAAGCTCGACGACTACGAGCTCGATGGCAAAAGCTACGACGAGATGTTCACGGCAGGCGGCCACGTCCGCCCTGAATACCGTGCGCTGGCCCAACGCCTGCTCGAGATGACGCCGCCGGAGGTCGAGCAGCGTCAGCGCCAGGCCGACCTGCTGCTCCGCAACCAGGGCGTCACCTTCACGGTGTACTCCGACAACGCGGGCATCGAGAAGGTGTTCCCCTTCGATCCCATCCCCCGGCTCATCACCGCGGAGGAGTGGGAGCACGTCGAGCGCGGGCTCGTTCAGCGCACGCAGGCGTTGAACCTGTTTTTGCGCGACGTGTACGGCGAGCAAAAGATTTTGAACGACGGCGTCGTCGATGCCGCCCTCGTCTACGGCGCGAGCGGCTTCCGCCGCGAGATGATCGGCATGTTGCCGCCGCAGGGCGTTTACACGCACATCTGCGGCACCGACCTGATCCGCGACGAGCAGGGCCGCTTCGTCGTGCTCGAAGACAACGTGCGCAGCCCGAGCGGCGCGTCCTACGTGCTCGAGTGCCGCGAGGTCTTGAAGCGCGTTTTTCGCGTGCTTTTCGAGCAGTACGGCGTCCGCCCGCTCGACGACTACGCCGATTGGCTGCGCGACACGCTGCTCCACGTCGCGCCCCGCGCATCCGACGACGCCACCATCGTGCTCTTGAGTCCGGGCATGTACAACTCGGCTTACTTCGAGCACAGCTTCCTCGCGCGGCGCATGGGCGCGACGCTCGTCGAAGGGCGCGACCTCGTCGTGAAAGACGGCGCCGTGTGCATGCGCACGACGAGCGGCCTGCGCCGCGTCGACGTGATCTACCGCCGCATCGACGACGACTACCTCGATCCGGTCGTGTTCCGTCCAGACTCGATCCTCGGCTGCGCCGGGCTCTTCGCGGCGTACCGGAGCGGCGCCGTCGCGCTCGCGAACGCCCCGGGCACGGGCGTCGCGGACGACAAGGCCATCTACCCGTTCGTGCCGGAGATGATCCGCTACTACCTCGGCGAGGAGCCGATCATCGACAACGTGAAGACGTACATCGCGACGCGGCCGGACGAGCGAAAGTACATTCTCGAGCACATCGGGGAGCTTTGCGTGAAGCAAACGGACGCTTCCGGGGGCTACGGCATGCTGATCGGCACGCAGAGCACGGCCGAGCAGCGCGAGGAGTTCAAAAAACGCATCGAGGCGCGCCCCCGCTCGTACATCGCCCAACCGGTCATCAGCCTCGGCCGCCACCCGACGATCGTCGACGGCAAGCTCGAGGGCCGCTGCGTCGACCTCCGGCCCTACATCCTGGTCGGCGAGACGATCCGCGTCATCCCCGGCGGCCTGACGCGCGTCGCGCTGCGCAAGGGCTCGCTCGTCGTGAACTCGAGTCAGGGCGGCGGCTACAAGGACACCTGGGTGCTCGCGGGCGGCGGCGAACGTTCGCCCGCGTCCGAGAACCCAGCACTCGAGAACGGGGTGTGAACGGCATGCTGAGCCGCGTCGCCGACGCCCTGTTCTGGATGGGCCGCTACCTCGAGCGCGCCGAGCACGTCGCGCGCGTGCTCGAGGTAACGCGCGCCATCCTGATCGACATCGGCGAGGTCGACCCGGAGACCGCGAAGAGCCAGTGGCAAGGCGCGCTGACGGCGCTTTCCTTGCCGGATGCCTCGACCGAAAAGCTCCTGTTCGATCAGTCGGAGTCCACCTCCCTGGTCTGTAGCGTGTCGCGCGCGCGAGAGAACGCCCGGCAGGTGCGGGAGGTCATCAGCAGCGACATGTGGGACTACCTGAACCAGGCCTACTGGGCGATCCACGAGGCGCACACGAAGGGCGTCCACGAGAGTCAGCTCGCGCAGACGCTCGGCGGCATCGTCAACACGAGCTTCCTCTGGGACGGCGTCGTCGATGGCACGCTCGCGCGGGACAGCGGCTGGCTGTTCCTGAAGATCGGCAAATTCATGGAGCGGCTCGACGGCACGAGTCGCCTCATCAACGTGCGCGCCGAGGGGCCGCCGAAGGGCAGTCCGCCGAGCAGCGAGAACACGCACTGGATAGCGCTGCTTCGCAGCCTGTGCGCGATGGAAGGGTACAAGAAGCTTCATCCCCAGCGGGTCGAGCGCAAACACGTGCTCGATTTTTTGATCTTCGACGGCAACTACCCGCGCTCCGTGCGCTATGCCGCCGACGCCGCGGCGGATTTCGCCAAGCGTTGCGCGGACATCCACGGCGCGCGCGGCAAGGGCGTCGAGCGCGCCTTCGGAAAGATCGCGGCCCGGCTCGAGTACGCGGACTTGAGCGCCGTGGAAGACGCCGGGACACAAGACTTCTTCCAGGAGCTCTTGGGCGACTTGAAGGAGGCGACGAGCCTCTTGCAGCGGTCTTATTTCTTGCAGTGACGGGACACCGGCGGCTCAGCGGCGGAGACAGACATGCTTCTCGGAATCCAGCATCGGACGGAGTTGACCTACGGCGCCCGCGTGAGCGAATCGGTCATGGAGCTCAGGGTCACTCCGCGCAGCGACAAGAACCAAACGCTGCGCGCGTTCACGCTCAAGGTGGGGCCCGAAGCGCAAGTTTTTTCGCATCGCGACTGGATGGACAACCAGGCACACCACTTCACGATCGTCTCGTTCCACGAGCGCGTGCTGATCGTCGCCGGCGCGACCGTCGAGACGCACCCGAAGCGCGTCGAGCTCGCGAGCGCGACCGATGCCCTGCCGCTCGCGGCGCTGAACCCTCGATTTCAGGACTTTCTCGGCTACCTGGGGCCCGTGCAGCGCGATCCGCGGCTCGTGCAATTCGGCGAGCAAATCGGGCTTTTTCAGTGCCCGCGCGCGGCCGAAGCCGTGTTGCTCGTGATGTCGCGCTTGCAGGAGCGGCTCGAGTACAAGAAGGGCGTCACCTCGAGCGCCACGACGGTGTCCGACTCACTCGATGTGGGGCAGGGCGTGTGCCAGGACTTCGCGCACTTGGGAATCGCGCTGCTGCGAATGATCGGCGTCCCGGCTCGCTACGTCTCCGGCTACCTCTACCGCGACGCGCCGCGCGAGCTCGAGACGCACGCGTGGTGCGAAGCGTTCTTGCCGTCGGTCGGCTGGATCGGCCTCGACCCCACGCACGCCGAGCTCGCGGGCGAGAGCCACGTCGCCGTCGCGGTCGGCCGCAGCTACGCCGACGTGCCCCCGAACCGCGGCGTGTACCGTGGGGAGGCGGAGGAGCGCATCGCCGTCAGCGTCACCATCGACCGCCACGACGACAGCATGGTCTCCTATCCCGCCATGACGCCCAACGCGTTCGACGTGCCGATTTTCCGGGACGGACCGGTGCATGCGGAACGGCGCATGAACTTGCGTCAGCTCGAGCAGCAGCAGATGCAGGCTCAGCAGCAGCAACAACAGCAACAACAGCAGCAGGCTCCGGCCGCGAAAACGGCATTCTGACGCGTTGGCCCGGCCTGCCGGGCCCCCCTACGCCGCGTGGGGTGAGCCGAACGAGAACGGGCGTGCGTTCGGCGCCGAGGTTCGGGCTACCATTGCCCCGGCTCACGGAGGTCCCCCGCATGATTACCGGTGCACACGCGATGATCTACAGCAAGGAGGCAGAGGCCGACAGGGCATTCTTGCGCGACGTTCTCGGGCTCGGTCACGTCGATGTAGGCGGCGGCTGGCTCATCTTCGCTTTGCCGCCGAGCGAGATCGCGGTGCATCCCGGCAAGAAGAGCGCCCAGGAAATCTACTTCATGTGCGACGACGTCACCGCCTTCAAGAGCGCCCTCGCCACGAAGAAAATTACTACGAGCCCCGTGCGAGACCAGGGCTGGGGTCTGCTCACGACGGTCACGCTCCCGGGCGGTGGCGAGCTCGGCGTCTACGAGCCGCGGCACGCCCGGCCGGAAGCCGCGAGCTCCGGCGCAGGCAAGAGCCGCGCGAAGCCGCGCGTGAAGCAGACCGCGGCGACGAAGACCGTGAAAGCGTCGGCCTCCAACGGGCGCGCGAAGCCGGCGGCGCCCGCAGCGGCGAAGCAGGTGCGCGGAGCCGTGAAGCCGGCGGCCGCGAAGGGCGGGAAGCAGCCGTCACCGGGCAGGAAGCCCGCGCAGCGGCAGTCGAAGCAGGCGTCGCGCGCGACTCGATGACGCTCGGCCCGCCACGCAGCGTCCCGCCGAATCAGCCCGTCTTCCTGACGGCGCGCTGGGAGCACCTCGTGCTTTTGAACTACGGCGTGGCGCCGAAGGTGCTCACGCCGCTCATCCCGCGTGGCACGGAGCTCGATCGCTTCGAAGGGGAAGCCCTCGTGAGCGTCGTGGCGTTCTCTTTCGCCGACACGCGCGTGTACGGCGTGGGCGTGCCCGGGCACCGGGACTTCGAAGAGGTGAACCTGCGCTTTTACGTGACGCGCAAGGGGCGCGACGGGCAGCGCCGGCGCGCGGTCGTTTTCGTGCGCGAGTTCGTGCCCCGCCGGGCCATCGCGGCCGTAGCGCGCTGGGCCTACAACGAGCCGTACCAGGCGGTGCCCATGGCGCACGAGTCGGACATCGACGCTGAGCGCGGCGGTCACGTTTGCTACGCGTGGCGCGCGAACAAGAAGTACTTCGCCGTCGAGGCCAGCGTCGAAGGCAGCGCGCCCGTGCTCGTGCCGGGCTCGGAGGCGGAGTTCATCACCGAGCACTATTTCGCGTACACGATTCAGCGCGACGGCGG
>Ga0164241_10002559_pt1 | contig 19390 bp, 11 predicted proteins | sample OricomyardsoilBY_FD_108780 | JGI IMG/M metagenome (GOLD analysis project Ga0164241, IMG submission 108780) | Backyard soil microbial communities from Emeryville, California, USA - Original compost - Back yard soil (BY) | ecosystem: Environmental > Terrestrial > Soil > Unclassified | place: USA... | reverse complement strand
GTGGCCGCCGTGGCACGCCGAAGGGATCGATCCTGATGACCGACCTGTTCCTCGTCCGGCACGGGCAGACCGTCTGGCACGTCGAGAACCGGTACTGCGGCAGCAGCGACATCGATCTGGACGGACAGGGCGTGGCGCAGGCCGGGCAACTGGCCCGTTGGGCGAAGTCGGCGGGCCTGGACGCGGTGTGGACGTCCGACCTGGGCCGGGCCCGGACCACCGCGCAGCCCAGCGCCGACGCCGCGGGCGTCGACCTGCGGGTCGACGCCCGCCTTCGGGAGCTGCACTTCGGCCAGGCGGAGGGGCTGACGATCCCGGAAATGACCGAGCGCTTCCCCGACGCGCTGGCCGCCTTCCGGAATGACCCGGCCAGCCACCCGCTGCCGCGCGGGGAGAGCCCGCACGCGGCCGCTCAGCGGTTCGTCGCCGCCCTGGTCGACATCGACGCCGAGTTCCCCGACGGCCGGGTGCTGGTGGTCGCGCACTCCACGTCGATCCGGCTGGCCCTGTGCACCCTGCTTGGTCTGCGGCTCGGCCGTTACCGGGACGCATTCCCGGCCGTCACGAACTGTGCGATCACTGAGATCCGCTTCCGCAACGGTCATTTCGGCCTCATGCGGTACAACAATCCGATCACCTGAGCCGCGGGCGGTCAGGGACCGGCCGCCTCCCGATAGTCGTCGGTGCCGCGCACTCCTGCGGTGAACCCGTCGACGGTGGTCGCCGAGAAGATGGACAGCGCGACCACCTGCCGCGCCGACCGGTTGAGCTTGGCCGCGATGCCCCGGCTCGCCCAGAGCCGCTCCCCGCCGGCGACGACCGAAACGTCGCGCCGGTAGTCCAGTTCAGCCTCCGGCGGCCCCAGCACATGCAGATCGTCCGGGGCCAGGTCCGGGAACTGACCCTCGATCTTGACGACCCGATCGCCGCGGAACCAGATCCGAACGGTGCCGTCGAAGCCGGCCAGACTGGCCGGACACCAGAATGCCTCGGCGGGTGGGTGCCCGAGGAAGTGGCGGCCGCACCGCTGCGGGTCGGCGCCCCACTCCGCGGCGACGACGTCCAGCGACGTGTCCGGATCGAGCCCGCCACTGGCGGCCAGGGCGGCCAGGTCCCGAGCGGCGAAGGCCCGGACCGCATCGAGGCTCATGCGGTGCCGCCGACCTTCTCGACGTCACCGAGGAAGAATGCGGCCATCACGTTGGTTGCGCCGACGACGCCGGCCAGTTTCTCGGCGTTCGCGCGCTCCCCGTAACCGCGGTAGGCCGGGATGGGTTGGGTGACGCCGTCCTCGTGGAACTCACCCTCCACCGCCGCCCGCAGCTCCTCGTTGTAGTCGACCGCCTCCAACACCGTGTGGGTGAAGTACTCGACGACCCCCTCGCGCAGGGTGAATCCGCCGGCCTGCTGACCGAGCGTTTCCCGGTAGCCGCGGTAGCGCGAGTGCTCCAGCGTGTGCAGGTACTCGTGCACGACGGTCTGGAACAGGTCCCACATCTCGTGGCGGTTCGCCGCGACCCCGGCCTTCTTGAAGCGCTGGATGTTGACCACCCCGGCGTCGGCGAACGCCGGCCACGCCTTGTGCGTCTCCAGCAGCTTGTCCCGTTTGGCGACGACGACCGCGGCCCGGACCCGGTCGACGATGGCCTTCTCCGGTCCCCGGCTCTGGATGGCGCCGTGCTCCCGGTCCAGGTCGCGGACCTGCTCGTTGCCGGTGAGCAGCTTGGTCACCCGCCAGACGGCCGCGTCGTCCTGCACGTCGACGTCCTTGAGCGCCTCGACCTTTGTCTCCCAGGCGTCGTGGATGCTCACCCCCGGGGTCAGCGCCGGGCCGATCGACCACTGCCCGAAGACCGCGTCGGTCACCCTCTTGGCCCGGTTCGCCACGACCGCGATGTGGTCCCAGCCGAACAGGTCGTCGTCGTTGCGCTTGGCCGCCTTGCCCCTGGCCAGGTAGTCGTACTCGAGTTCGACCAGGGCCAGCACGAGCCGCTTGAGCCGGTCCTCGTAGCGGCCGCGGCCGGGCAGATCGCTGACGAAGGTCGGCTGGACGCCGCCCGGGCCCGCGGTCTGCGCGGTCTTCACCGCCTCCTTCGCCGCGGCCCGCTCCGGGTCGGTGAGATCTCGGGCACCGGCGGTCAACTCGTCCGGCGCGGAGCCCCAGCCGTACTCGCCCGCGACGGGCTTGGTCTCGACCGTGGACGCGGTGGCCAGCCTCCGCTCGGCGCCGTGCCGACGGAATGCCTCCACCAGCTTGGCCATCGTCGGACGGGCCAGCACCCCGGTCTCGGGCAGGGCGTTGGCCCGCTGGAACGCCTGGACGCCGGTTTCGGTCGCCGCGTCGTAGGTCCCCGTGACCTGGCCCGGGGCCAGGTGGCCCAGGTCGGCCAACGCCTGCTGCAGCCGGGTGACGGCCAGGCCCTGGTCATCCCGTTTGAGGGTGGTGTGGCCCTTGGCCACCTGCTCCAGCAGGTAGTCGTCGGTCAGCCGGTGCGCGTCGATCGTCCGGGTCCGCGGATCGACCTTGGCGCCGGCGGTAGCGAGCTCGCGGTGTTCGCGATCGAGGAGGGTGCGCAGTTCCCGGATGGCCGTGACCTTGCGCTTCTCGTCGTCCTTGAGGTCGGTCTCGGCCTTCGTCCCGATCTCATGATGCCGTTCCCAGGCCAGCAGCAACGCGGGCAGGGCGGCCAGGGACCGGACCCGCTGGTCGTACTGGTCGGCCCGCAGGGCCGCGTACCCGCGGATCGCGACCAGGATCGCGTCCCACGGCGTCGACCCGATGCCGAGGAGCCCCCATCCGGACTTGAGGGTGGTCGCGGTGCTGGTCCCGAAGTCGGACGGGGCCCGCCTGATGGTGCGCCCCGGATCGCCCGGGCTCGCCACCGGGGTGACCCGTCCGGCGACCGGGACCACGTGAGCGAGTGCACCGGCGGGTTGGTCCGGCCGGTTGTCCGCAAGCGTCGGGGCCGCCGCCGGCGTCGGGCGCGTCACGTGCGCGGCCGAGGTCGTCATGCCTACCTCCTGCCGGCCGCGCGTTGTGCACAAGTATGCACCCGCGGTGACGGCGGAGCAGCCGGTCAGGAGCTCCAGGCCAGGCGCAGCACATCATCGCCGACGGCGGTGACCCGCAGTCCGATGGTCTGGCCGGCGACCCGCGCCGTGAGCCGGGCCGGATCCGCCGGATCGGCCCGCCAGGTGCCGGGTTCGGTCGTGGGTCGGTCGCCCCGACCGGGCACCAGGTAGTCCAGGTGCCCGTCCGCGTGGAAACTCAGCCCCTCGCGTCCCCGGGCCGGCGGGAACGGGAAACCGTCCGGCCGGTAGACGCGAACGTCGCCGCTCTCCTCCTCGTGCGAACGCATCCAGACCCGACCGACGAAAGGTTTCACCCTCCGATTATCGCCCAGCGCCGGCCGCGATCGATCAGGATGCCGCGGCGGCCGGGGCGGCCAGGCCGGAGCCCAGATCCGACCGGGAAAGTTCGAGCGCGGCGTGCATCCGGTCGACCTGCAGCTTGCTGAACATGTACATCGCGTCGTCGTCGACGTAGTCCATGTAGTTCATGAACATGTCGCCGTTCACCGCCGACGGACAGGAGACGCGCGGGAAGGTGGGCTTGCCGTTGTTCGGGCCCAGCTGATTCGGGGTGTCGTCCACATAGTCCGTGTCGTCGCAGGTCGGCACCCGCGCCTCGCCCCAGATGTGGGACAGGTTCAGGTAATGCCCGATCTCGTGGGTGGCCGTCCGGCCCAGGTCGAACGGGGCCTGGGCGGAACCCCCGCGCCCGAACGCGGTGGTCATGATGGCGACCCCGTCCGTGGCCGGGTCGCCGCCGGGGAACTGGGCGTAGCCCAGCACGCCGCCCCGCATCCGGCACACCCAGATGTTCAGATAGCGCGCCGTGTCCCAGGCGTCCTGCCCGCCGGACGCCGCCTTCTTCATCGAGTCGTCGACGCCGAAGTCCGTCCGGCTCGTGCGGGTGCGGGTGATGCCGGTGGTCGGTTTCCCGTCGGGATCCTGGGCGGCCAGCTGGAACGAGAGCCCGGCCGTGCCGACGAGCCCGGCGAACGGGGCCGGAACCTGGCCGATGTCGGCGTTGGTGCCCGCGTAGTCCTCGTTGAGCACCTGGATCTGTGACGCGACCTGCTCGTCGGTGACGTTGTCTGCGTCCGCCTTGTACAGGATGTGCACGACGACCGGGATCTCCCGTGGGAACTCCCGCTCGCCGCCCGTCCGAAGCGCGCGCCGGGTCTGGCTCTCCAACCGGGCCTGATTGGCCCGGAGCTCCGGGAACAGGTCGACCTGCCGGAAGTAGTTCTGTACCGCACCACAACTGCGCGCCATGGCGTGCCCCTCTCCATCGATCCCCCGGCGCCGCGACGACGGGCGTGGCTGATGCTGGACAGGATGCCGCCCTTCGGTCCCGAATACCCGATTCGGCGACAAACCGGTACGACTCACCCGTTCGCCTGCCGTCCCGTTATCCGGACCTCCGGGGTTCACCCTTACCGCCGGAGGATGCCACCCGGGTACGACAGCCAAGGCTCACCGGCCCCGTACTGACGCCGGCGTCAGCCGCCGGCGGGCGCCTCGGCGGGCGTGCTGGCGGCCGCGTCCGGAGCGCCGGTGGCTGGCGTGGTGGTCGCGGCGGCCGGGGGCGGCGAGCAGATCACGTTCTGCTGTCCGTTGTAGACGGTGGTGAAGTCCTCCCGGCGGATCTCGTTGCCGGCGAGATCGCTGATCACCCGGGTGTTCACGATGCTGAACCCGGAGCTGCCACCGGACGGCGAGCAGGCGGTGCCGTAGGGCTTTACGATCACCGGTGCGGACGTGGGGTTGAACCGGTCGGACGAGATCGACTCGACTTCGACGTGCTTGGTGCCCCACAGCCGGACGGTGATGTCGGACGGCGTCCAGACCGTCTCGATCAGCACCCCGGTGTCGTAGTCGTTGGAGAAGGCCAGCTCGATCGCCCCGTCGAACACCGTCGCCTCCCGGCCGGCCGGGTAGCGGCTGATGTAGAACGAGTGCGGGGTGTGCGCGACGTCGCCCATGCCGGCGAAGTAGGCCGCGTTGTACGTCGTCGTGGCGAACTGGCTGATACCGCCGCCCACCGCGGTGGACAGCGCTCCGTCCTGGATGATCGCGGCCGGGACGTAGCCCTGCCCGGTTCCCCGTGGGCCGGTGAACTCGTTGAGCGCGAACGTCGCGCCCGGCTTCACGATCGCCCCGTTGACCTTCTGGGCGACGACCCGGATGTTCTCGCCGGACGCCGAGGCGAAGCCGCCGGTGGTGAACTCGCCGATGACCTCCTTGATCCCGAGCGCGTTGGCCTGCTCGGTCGTGAAGGCCGGGTCGCTGAGCTGGTAGGCCAGCGCCACCTCACGGTTGGGGGTGGTGACCGCGGCGGCGACCGCGGCCTCGGTCGCCGCCCGGTCGACGGCCCGGCCCTGGGCGCTCGGCTGGACAACCGGCGCCCCGTTCGTGATCACCACGGTCGCGTCGAGCGCGGCGCTCTGGGTGGCGTCGATGGCCGGGGTGACCGGGTCGAGCACCGCGGCGGCATTCACGGTCACCACGAAGCCGTCGGCGTCGTCCGGGGTGACGGTGGTGGCCGCGGCGATGTCGGTGACGGGCACCTGCACGGACTGGCCCTCACCGGTCAGGGTCAGCGGCGCGGACAGGATCGTCGCGGCTTGCGCGGCGGCCCGGTCGGTTCCGTCCACCGACGCGCGGACCGGAGCGGACGACACCGGCAGCACCAGACCCTCGATGCCGCCCGGGCCATCGGCGATCCAGGCCTGGCTGACCGCGTCGACCGAGCCGGATACGTCCAGACTGCGGCCGATCACCGGTTGCACCGTCACCACCTGGGCGTTCTCGATCGTGACCGCGCCCTCGACCGGGGCGACGTCGGTGCCGGCGGCGATGTCCTGGACAACCGCGACGAGTGCCGTCTCGTCGACGCCGTCGGCCAGCGGCCGATCGGTCGAGGTGAAAAACGAGCTGAGCCGGACGACGGGGTTGGCCGAGCGGGTGCCCAACGCCTCGACGGTCGCCGCCACGTCGGCGGTGAGCCCGGCCCGGGCCGGGTCGATCTGGGTGGGGACACCGTGCACGTCGACCGTCATCGGAGTCGAATAACTGGGCATGGCCTGTTCGGTCAGGGCCTGCCCCGCCTGTTCCGGGGTGAGCCCGCCGACCTCGACGCCGGCGACCGTGGTGTTGCGTTCGACGGTGCCGGAGGTGGCCAGCAGGTCGACCAGGTAGACCGCGGCGAGCAGGGCGAAGACTCCGCCGACCACACCGGTGATGATCTTGTTGCGGTGCGCCGACGACCGGGGCCCGGCGGTGCCCTGGACGGACGGCGGCCCGGCGGGCGGCTCGTCACCGGACGGCGGGAGGTCCGGTGCGCTCAATTGGGAGCGGTCGACCACCTCGGTGGCCTCGGCGGAGGCGCCGACCGGGATGATCTCGGTCGGGGTCTCGCTTCCGGCCGCGGGGTGCGGGACGGTCGGCTCGTCTCTCACGATTTTCGAATGTCCTTCCTCTGTGCGTCGGCCGCCGCGGGGGACAGCCCGCGCAGCCACGGTCTCATGGACGCACGAGAGGGAGCGCCGGATCGGCCAGGATCACACCTCTACCCGAAAGGGTGCATGGGACGCGGCCGACGCGGGAAAGCCAATCAGAATCCGGTGGCCGCCGTTGGCCGGGTGGTCCGGCCGCTGGACATCAGCAGCCGACGGCATTCGTCGGGACGCACGTTCATCAGTGCGGCCAGCGCACCGATCGCGCCGTCGTCCAGCGTCATGGTCGTCGAGGAATTGGCGCGGAGCTCGAACCAGCGCTTCACCACCGCCAGCCGGGGATCGGAGCTGGCCATCACCTCGTGCACGTCGACGTTGATCGCACCGGAACCGAACGGCGACGGCCGGGTCGCGACGTGTCGCTCGGCCGCGGACAGCAGGGTCCCCAGATCCTCGCCGAGCGCGCCGGCGATGACCCATAGCACATCGACCCGCAGCGACCGGTGGCCGGTCTCGTAGTTGGCCAGCGCCGCCTTGCTGACCAGGCCGTTGGTGCGCTGCGCGACCTCCGCCTGGGTGAGCTTTTGTCGGCGCCGGGACTCCCGCATCACGCGGCACACCGCAGCGGCGAACGCCTGCTGCGACCGTGAATCGTATGCCTGCGACACCCGGACTCCTCTGTTCGATTGACGCAGCGGGCGTGCGTTCTCCCGCTGCCAGGTCACCCGTCGACGCATTACTCTCCGTGAGAGCTTGGGCCTCGCCGCGTACTGCTGTGGACCAAATGGGCTAAACGAGCGCGAGATACGTGCGTCGTCTCAACATTTCTACCACAGAGTAACCGCGATTACACCCTTTTGGCCCATCAGTGTGAACGGTGCGTGACGATGAGGGTCGGTTCGATGGCCGAGCATCAGCCAGAAAGCAGAATCGACGATATCCGAGAGGCCATCGGTGGGGTCATCCACCGGTCGGGTGAGCGTGCCGAACACGCAGAATCGCCACCGCCTGTCGCGGTGGCGCCACGATCAGGTGAACAGGGCCTTGCCGAACCAGTCGCCGGGGCCGCTGACGCCGGGCGGGCAGGCCCACAGGCCCCCACCGATGTGCGCGATGTACTCGTTGAGCAGATCGGTCTTGCCCAGGCGGGTCTGCAGCACCTTGAACTGGGTCTGCGGGTCGCGCTGGAAGGCGATGAAGAACAGGCCGGCCGCGAGCTTGCCGGTGGCCGGGTCCTGCCCGTCGGTGTAGTTGTAGCCGCGGCGCAGGATCGTCAGGCCGTTGTTCTGTTCCGGAGATGCGAGCCGGATGTGGGCGTCGACGTCGATCACCGGAGCACCCTGGCCGTCGAGAGCGGCGTAGTCGGGGTCGGTGAACTCGTCACCGCCGGTCAGCGGGGCCCCGGTGGCCTTGAACCGGGCGAAGATCCGCTCCTGGTCGTTGAGCGGGTCGGTGTCCCAGGACTCGATCTCCATCCGGATCTTGCGGGCCACCAGGTAGGACCCGTCCCGCATCCACTCGTGCTCGGCCGCCATGGCCGCCCCGTTCGCACCGACCCAGACTTGCGCGTCCAGCTTCGCCGTGTCGTCGGACCGCACGTTGCGGGTGCCGTCCTTGAAGCCCATCAGGTTGCGCGGGGTGACCTGCCCCGACCCGGTCGACGACGCGCGGCCGAAGCCCAGCTGGGACCATCGGAGCGTCGCGGTGCCGGTGCCGCGGGCCGCCCGGGCCAGGTTGCGGACCGCGTGGAACACCACCTGCGGATCGTCCGCGCAGGCCTGGATGCACAGGTCGCCGTCGGACAGCTCGGGCCGCATCACCGTGTCGCCGGGGATGGTGCCGAACGCGGTCAGTTCGGGCGGCATCCGGTCGGCCAGGCCGAACCGGTCGTCGAACAGGCTCGGCCCGAAGCCGACCGTGATGGTCAGCGAATGCGCGCCCAGATCCATCCCCTCGCCGGTGTCGAACGGTGGCTGGGCCGGTTTGGTCGGCGAGTCGCTGACCGCCTTGCCCTCGGTCATCCGGGCCGCCATCGCGGCCCATCGGCCGAGCATGCGCTTGAGCTCCTCCACGTCCCTGGTGGAGACGTCGAAGGCGGCGAACATCAGCCGCTCCTGCTGCGCGGTGGTGACGCCGGCCTGCCGCGGCCCGTAGAACGGCACGACGTTGTCGGCCTGGGCCGTCATCGCCGCGACAACGGACTCGGGGACGACGTCCGCGTCGGTCGCTCCACGCACGCCGTACCCGGCCGCGAAACCGGCCGCCGCACCCACCCCGGCCGCGGCGGCACCGGTGAGGAACCGCCGCCGCGAGGTGCCCTGGTCAGTCATGTTTCTGCCGTCCTCTTCCCGGCCCGATGGACCGCTACTGCGTGATCTTCTGGGCCACCGCGGACAGCGGCTCCTGCGCCACCAACAGCGCGTCGACCAGGGCCTTCTTGTCGGCATCGGTCAGCTGGTCGTAGGCGACCCAGCCGCTGGGCGAGTTCGGGTCCTTGAACTTGTTCAACTCGGCGGTCAGCGTGTCGAAGGCCGTCGAGATCTGCGGGACGATCGTCGGGTCGATCTGGTTCAGGGCCGGCTTCAGGGTGGCGAAAGCCTGGAGCGATCCCTCCACGTTCGCCTCGAAGTCCAGCAGGTCGATCCTGGAATAGGCCTCCTCCTCGCCGGTGATCTTCGACGCCAGCACCTCGTCCAGCAGGGTGGCGGCGCCGTTGGCGATCTCGAATGCCTGGTAGCCGCCGTCGGTGCCGGTGGTGGTCGCCGCCGACAACTGCTGGGCCTGGGTCTGCAGGCTCTTGATGTCGACGATCAGCTGATCGGCCAGCTCACCCAAACCCTCGGTGCTCTGCTTCTCGAACAGACCCTGTTCGATCGGATGGAAGCCGGTCCAGGGCGTGCCCTGCTCGACATCGCCGATGCGCAGGTCGATCGCCGGGTCCAGGAGGGGGAACGACTCGGCCACCGGCTCGATCCGCTCGTAGAACGGGCGGGCCTTGATATAGGCGGCCTGGGCGGCGGGCAGATCACCGGCGTGGATCGCGTCGGCCATCTGCTGGACCGGGACCAGCAGGAAGCTGATCTGGTCGTCGACGTAGGCGGCATAGTCCTTGGTCGCCTGGGTCAGCAGCGCGGTCAGGTCCTCGTCCTGCGCGGCCGCCTGCCCGGTCACCGTGAACGTCGTGCGCTCGGTGCTGGCACCGGGGCAGTAGATCTCGAAGGTGCCGCCGTCCAGCCGGGCCGAGAAGGTGCTGTCGAAGCCGGGCGCGAGGTTCTCCCGCTCGCCGACGATCCGCTGGTCGGCGACCAGCTCCACCTCGGTGACGCCGACCGCGTCGACGTTGGTGACCACGAACGTCACCTGACCTGCGGGCACGGTGTCGGGAGTGGCCACGCAGCCGTCCGCCTCCGTCACCTTGACGATGACCTGTCCGGGCTGCGTCGATCCTGATGCCGAGCCCGGCGCGGCCGCCGACCCTGATGCCGCAGCCGTCGACGCCGACGATGCGGACGTGCCGGAGGACCCGCACGCGGTGAGCGCCACGGTGCCGGCGGTGAGCAGGACGCCCGGCCACAGGCGGCTGGATCGGACGGACATCAGGTTCTCCCGGGGAAGGTCGAATGGTCGGTCAGGTCGGACTGATCGATCGGTGGGATCGGCCGGGTCCGCACCGGCGGAACGGGCAGACGCCGATCAGGTACCGGTGGGGGGAACGGCGCGGGCAAGCGTCGGATCGGCCGGCTCGGGCTGCGGCGGCCGATCGGTCGACCATCGGGTCTCGGACGCGGTCGGCGGCGGTGTGCGCCGCGGTACCAGCTTGGGCACCGCGAAGGCCAGCAGCACCACCGCGAACACGACCAGCAGGCCCGGGATGACCCGCCCGACGATCTGGTGGAGGTCCCGGTCGCTCTCGAACTCGGCCACCTGGGCCAGCGCCGGCGCCACCACCGCGGCCGGCGTCACCAACATGCTCTCCAGAGTGGTGCCCACCTGAACCGGCGCCCGGCCGGGAACCTGCACCTGGACCGTGCGCGCGAGACGGACGCTGAGCCCGACGACGATCCCGGCATCCTGATCAGCGCTGATCGTCGGGGTCAGGGTGTCGGTGTAGACCGCCGGGTAGGTCTGCCCGCTCGCGCCCGACCGGATCCCGACCGGCAGGCGCCCGCCGTTGAGGTCGGTGATCTCGGTCGTGGTCAGCTCGGCCGGCAGCCCGGCCGCCGTGGCGTCCACCGTGGACCCGACGGGGGTGCCGGCGAAGGTGGTGGCCGTCGCGGTGGACCCGCCGCTCGTCGCGATCGCGGCGTGGCCGGTGGCGGTCAACGTGCTGGTTCCGGTGGTGGTCGCGCCGGCGACCTCGACGGTGAGGGTGGCTTCGGTGGCGCCCGGCGCGAGCCGCACGCGCGCGGTACCGGACGATCCGTCCCCGGCGAGCGCGAACGGCCCTTGCGGGTCCGTCACCGGAGCCGGGACAGTCGGGGCCAACCCGACCAGCAGGCCGGCGACGACCATGGCACCCGCGGCCGAGCCGGCCAGGATCTTGCCGATCGTGCGGGTCGCCGGGGTGCGCTTGGGCGGCCACAACACCACCAGCAGCATCGGCACCGCGTACAACACATAGGCGACGACCTCGACCACCGGCAAGGTCGAGCGGATGCCGAGCATGCCGGTGAGCAGCGACTCCTGGACCGAGCCCGGGCGGGCGATGACCGTCAGATCCAGCGCCTGCTGCTGGCCGATGGCCAGCCAGCCGGCCTCGTAGGCCGCCCGCAGGGTGCTCATCACCAGACCGGCCGCGACCAGCACCAGCACCACACCGGTGATCCGGAAGAACCGGGAGAGGTTGAGCCTGATGCCGCCCCGGTACACCAGGTAGCCGAGCACGGTCGCGACCGCGACACCCAGCACGACCCCGATGCCGGCCTGGATCGGCGAGACCGCGGACTGGAACGCGGCGAGCAGGAAGACGGCGGTCTCGAAGCCCTCGCGGAACACGGCCAGGAAGGCCATGACGATCAGCGCACCGGCCGAGCCGCGGGCCAGTGCACTGCCGGCTGCGCCCTGCAGGCTGCTGCGCAGGTCCCGGGAATGCCTGCGCATCCACAGGATCATGTAGGTGACCATCAGCACGGCGACGCCGGCGACCACGCACTCGAGCATCTCCTGCTGCCGCTGCGGCAGCTCGGAGCGCAGCAGCTGCAGCAGGACACCGACGCCCAGACAGATCGCGACGGCGACGCCCACCCCGAACCACACCTGACGGATCGCGTCCGCCCGATTGCTCTGCTTGAGGAAGGCGGCGATGATGCCGACGATGAGGGCCGCCTCGAGCCCCTCGCGCAGGCCGATGACGAACGTCGCGAGCATGCGCACCTCCTGCCTCGCGTCCGGCGCCGCGCCGTGTCGAATCCTCCGGACAGACCATTTGGTTAGCCTTCCCTAGCCAGGCACCATACATCCGTTTCGTGAGGTGGCCGCACGGGCCCAAGGGCTCGTACTCGCCGCGAAGTCATTTCGTAGGCTGTCCCGATGACCATCCGCCCCATCGTGATCTGTGGCGAGCCGGTGCTGCACCACCCGACCCGCCCGGTCACCGAGTTCGGCACGCCCGAGCTCGACACGCTGATCCAGGACATGTTCGAGACCAACGAGGCCGCGCATGGCGCGGGCCTGGCGGCCAACCAGATCGGCGACGACCGGCGGCTGTTCATCTACGACTGCCCGGACCAGGGCACCCGGCGGCGCGGCTACATCATCAACCCCACGATCGAGACCTCCCCGATCCCGACGAACATGCCCGACCCGGACGACGACTCCGAGGGCTGCCTGTCCGTACCCGGAGAGAACTTCCCCACCGGCCGGGCCGACTGGGCCAGGGTGAAGGGCTTCGACTCCGGCGGCGAGCCGATCGAAGTCGAAGGCACCGGCTTCTTCGCCCGCTGCCTGCAGCACGAGACCGACCACCTGGACGGGTACCTGTACATCGACCGGCTCATCGGCAAGAACCAGAAGCGGGCCTTCAAGGCCGTCCGCGAGCACGGTTGGGGTGAGCCCGGGCTGTCCTGGATGCCCGGCATCGACCCGGACCCGTTCGGTCACTGACGGCGACCTGCGCCGCTACCTCAGCCACACTCCGCCGCCGAGGTCAAGCGGTGAGAGGGGTCCGACGCCCGGCGCAGTTGCTGGCTTGAAACGGATCTGACGCACCAGGCGAGCATCCTGAACCCGGCCAACCGGACAAAGGAGATCGCCATGACCCTTCCCCTCAAGCGCTTGAAAATGACGGTGTTCGCGGTGGCGATGGTCCCGCTCGTGCCCGTGACGCCGGCGGTCGCCGCGCCGGCGGCCGCCACCGGCAACACGTGGTCGGACTGTCGGCGGTCGTGCGGACCTGGCAGACCATCTCGATGCGCACCATCTTCACCGAGAACGCCCCGGGACCGGTCGGCGTGCTCTACGTCGGCTTCACCTCGCTCGCGATGTACCGGGCGGCGCAGGTGACCGGTCACCTGCGCGGCGCCGCGGAGGCGGCCGTCGCCACCGCCGCCCACGACGTGCTGGTCGAATACCACCGAACGGACGTACTCGACTCTCGGCGAGATCGAGCACGACGCCTTCTACGCCCGGATCTGGGGTGGGCTGCACTTCCGGACCGCGATGGACGACGCGTACGCCATCGGCCACACCGCGGCGGACAAGGTCCTGCGCCGGCTTCACTGACGGTTGAAGGACTGGGCTGGTGATCGCGGTCTCTGCGGGATCGACGCGCCCGATCGTCGCTACCCTTGACCCGTCACCCAAACGCGAGGTGCGCACATGAGCGAGGCTTGCCGAGCGAATCGTCAGCACCGCGCCGACGCCCATGCGGGGCGACCGAGCCCGGTAGGTGCCCCGCGAAGGGCGGCGGCATGAGAGTCGCGGACGACCTCGGTGTGGGCACAATCCTGGCCGGTTTCCGGGTGGAGTCGCTGCTCGGCCACGGCGGGATGAGCACGGTCTACGTGGCCGAGGACCTGCACCTGCGGCGTCGGGTCGCGCTGAAGGTGCTGGCCGTCGACCTGGCCGCCGACGAGGACTTCCGTGAACGGTTCCTACGTGAGTCGGAGTTGGCCGCCTCCATCGATCATCCGCACATCGTGCCCATCTACGAGGCCGGGGAGAGCGGTGGCGTGCTGTTCATCGCCATGCGGTACGTCGCGGGCGGGGACCTGAAGGCCAGGCTGCGGGAGGGCCGGCTGGAGTTGGGCGAGGCGACCTCGATCCTCGCCCAGGTGGCCGGCGCGCTGGATGCGGCGCACGTGCACGGTCTGGTGCACCGGGACGTCAAGCCGTCGAACATCCTGCTGGACCCCGGAAGTCGCCCCGATGGTTCCGATCACGCGTACCTGGCGGACTTCGGCGTCACCACGCGGATCGCCGACGGGCCGGGGGCCGATGGCCGGGCCCTGGTGGGCACGATCGACTATGTCGCGCCGGAGCAGATCGCCGGGGGTGCGGTCGACGGGCGGGCGGATCTCTATTCGCTGGGCTGTGTGCTGTATCAGTGCCTGGTCGGGGAGCCGCCGTTCCGTCGTGACACGGATGTCGAGGTGGTGTTCGCCCATCTGGACGCCGACCCGCCGGCGGCCAGTGAGAGGAATCCGGAGCTGCCTGCCCCGTTGGACGCGGTGATCGCGAAGGCACTGGCGAAGGAGCCGGGCGAGCGCTATCCGACGTGCCGGGCGCTGACCGGGGTGGCGCTTTCGATCGCCGTCGAGGAGGCGAGGCGGCACCTGTCCGACGTCGCCACCCGAACCGCCGCCGGGCGCCTTGTCTTGAGCGACGCCGAGACGGAGCTGGCTGGCAGGGTTGTCGAATTGCAGGTCACGAGCGAGCGGGCGCGATCCCTGTCGGGCAGGGCGACAGCGCCGCGCGACGAGTGTCCGTTCAAGGGCCTGGACAGCTACCGGTTGGCCGACGCCGAGAGCTTCTTCGGTCGCGAGCGGCTGATCGCCGAGCTGGTGGCCCGCCTGGCCGGCGCGACGTTCCTGGGCATCGTCGGCCCGTCGGGCAGCGGCAAGTCCTCGGTGCTGCACGCCGGGCTGATTCCCGCGCTCGCCGGCGGGGTGCTGCCCGGCAGCCAGTGCTGGCGGCCGGTGCTGATCCGTCCCGGCGAGCAGCCGATCCCGCAGCTGCAGCGGATGCTGGAGGCGGCCGCGGACGAACCGCTGCTGCTGGTGGTCGACCAGCTGGAGGAGCTGTTCACCGCCTACGACTCGAACGAGGAGATGGCCGCGTTCGCCGACGCGCTCGCGTGGGGTCCCGCCGTCGTCGTTGTGGCGCTGCGAGCAGACTTCTACGGCCACGTCGCTGCCTATCCCGCGTTGGCCGAACGGCTGGGCGCCAACAATGTGCTGGTCGGCCCGATGCGGGAGTCCGAACTGCGCCGTGCGGTCGAGCTGCCGGCCGCCCGGGTGGGCCTGCGGGTCGAGCCGGAGCTGGTCGACCGGCTGGTCGAGGACGTGACGGGTGAGCCCGGCGCGTTGCCGTTGCTGTCCACCGCCCTGGTCGAGCTGTGGCAGCGGCGCCGCAACGACACCCTCACCCTGGCTTCCTATGTCGACTCCGGCGGGGTCCGTGGGGCCATTGCGCGGCTCGCCGAGGACGCCTATGCCCGGGTTCCGGACGAGCACCAGGCCCTGGTCAGGGCGATCATGCTGCGCCTGGTGGCTGAAGGTCACGCAGACGCGGCGGTGCGCCGCCGGGCCCCGCTCGCCGAGCTGGACCCGTATCGGGAGGACGTGGCCGGCGTGCTCGCCGCCCTGGTGGACGGGCGGCTGGTCACGGTGTCGCAGGACGGCGTTGAGCTGGCCCACGAGGCCGTGCTGCGGGAGTGGCCGCGTCTGCGCGGGTGGATCGAGGAGGACGCCGCCGGCCGCCGAGTGCGCGGGCGCCTGACCGACGCAGCAATCGAATGGGACGCGGCCGACCGCGACCCGAGCGGACTGTATCGCGGAGCCCGCCTGGCCGCCGCGGTCGACTGGACCACCGACCACGCGACCGAGCTGAACGCGCTCGAGCGGGAGTTCATCGAGAGCAGCCGGGACGCCGCCCAACGGGAGACCAGGCGGGTGCGCCGCTCCAACCGGCGCCTGCGGGTGTCGCTCGCCGCGGTCGCGGTGTTGCTGGTGGCCGCCTTGGTCGGCGGGACGCTCGCCGTGGTTGCCGCCGATCGCGCGCGCAACGCGGAGACCGCCCAGCTCGGCCAGCGCCTCGGCGCCCAGGCCCTTGTCGAGGAATACCTGGACCTCGGACTGTTGCTCGCCCGGCAGGCGGTGGCGGTCAGCGACACTCCCCAGACCCGGGCCTCACTACTGACCGTTCTGGCGAAGGCTCCCGCCGCGATCGGGATGATGCACGCCGACGGCGCCGCGATGCTGGTGGATGTCGCGCTCAGCCCGGACGGCAAGACGCTCGCGTTCCTCGGCGACGACGCGATCCACTTCTTCGACACCCGGACGTATCAGCGGATCGGTGAGCCGCTGACCGTGTCGGCCTGGCCCTACAGTCTTGCCTACAGCCCGGACGGAAGCGTCTTGGTGTACGGCGGTGCAAGCGCAGGTGGTCGCGGGTACCTCCGCATGATCGACCCGCACAGTCGCGCCGAGCTGGCGACCGCCCCGATCCAGGAACCGCCGATGACGGTGGCCTTCACCGACGACGGGAACCAGCTGGTCGTCATCGGCTTGGGGCGCGTACCCGTCGTCAGAATCCACGCCGCCGCCACACTGAACGAGGTGGCTCCGCCGATCGAGTTGGCAGGCCTGAACAGGTGCGATGACGGCAGCATTTCGTGCTGGGGGGAACTTGCGCTGACGCCCGACGGCCGATCGATGCTCACGTTGGATGCGGGCGAGTTGCGATGGTGGGATCTGGAGACCGGACAGCGGACGCGGTCCCTGTCCATCGAACCGGGCCGGGGACCGCTGGCCATCAGCCCGGACGGCCTTCGGGCGGCCGTCGGCACCGACAACGGAATCCAGTTGATCGATCTGAGCAACGGGGCTTCCCGGACCGCGGCCGGAGGTGTGGCCGCGAGTCCGGTCTGGGTGAGGTTCAGCCCGGACGGTGCGACCGTCGCGTCGGGGAACGGCGACGGGACGGTGACGCTGTGGGACGCCGGGTCGGCGAGGGTCGGCGAGACGCTGCGTGGGCACGGGGCCATTGCACACAAGGGTGTCTTCAGCGCGGACGGCACGACGCTCTACACGGTCGCCGGTGATTGGAGCGCGATCGCCTGGGACCTGTCCGGCACCCGCGGCATCAGGCGAACGTTCACGCTTCCCGGTAACGCGGACTCCGCCGCGCCCGCGTCGACATACCCCTTCCATCCGGACCGGTTCAGTCCCGATGGCACCCTGATCGCGGTCGGCCTGAACGGCCAGGGCATCGCGTTGTGGGACGCAACCGACTTGACCCCCGCCGGCGCGACCCTCATGGAGACCGGCGGCGAGGTCAAGGCGCTCACCTTCTCCCCCGACGGGCACACGCTGGCCGCCGCGGCCGCCAGCGGCACCGTGACGCTCTGGGATGTCACGTCGCGATCGCTGCGGCACAAGCCGATCCACACGACGCCCACGATGCTGGGATTCCTCCCCGGGCTCGCCTTCACCCCGGACGGATCGATCCTGCTCACATCGAGCGGGTCGGGCGTTCAGACCTGGGACGTCGCCACCGGCACCGGTCTGGGCCGCTTGACCGCGACCGCGGACGTGACCAGTGACCTGAGCCTCAGCGCCGACGGGACGCTCGCCGCGTTCGCCCGCGGGTCCCGGGGCGGCGTGGAGGTCTGGGATGTCGCGCGGCGAACGCCCGTGACCGAGGTGCCGGGCGAGCCGGGGACGGGAGAGCAGTCCGCCGTCGCGCTCAGCCCCGACGGCCGAACCCTCGCGGTCGGTGGCTACAGCCTTGTCGTGCGCCTGTGGGACATCGGCACCGGACAGTTACTTCACGAACTGGACCAGGGCGGCCCGATCACGCTGTCACTCGAGTTCAGCCCGGACGGGCGCATTCTGGCAACCGGAGGCACCCTGTGGGACGTCGCGACCGGCACCCGGATCGGCCCGAACCTGGCCGCCGGAACCGTGCCGATGACGGATCCGTCGCCCGATGGGCGCCGTCTGCTGCTGACGACTCCGGAAGGCCTCGTGGCGGTATGGGACATCGACCCCGAGTCGTGGGCGCAGCGGGCCTGTGCGCTGGCGAACCGAACGTTGACCACCGACGAATGGGACAGGTTCGTTCCGGGCCGGCCCTACGAACCGGCCTGCGCGAGCTGACAACGGATTCGGGTCTGAAACGGAGTTGATGCGGGTGGGGCGAATCATCAGAGCCGATCGGGGTCAATGCATCTGATCGGCGTCAACCCTTCCTTGGTCACCCGAACGCGAGGTGCACACATGAGAGTCGTCGATGACCTCGGTGTGGGCACAATCCTGGCCGGTTTCCGGGTGGAGTCGCTGCTGGGCCGCGGCGGGATGAGCACGGTCTACCTGGCGCAGGACCTGCACCTCAAGCGTCGGGTCGCGCTGAAGGTGATGGCCGCCGACCTGGCCGCCGACGAGGAATTCCGCGAACGGTTCCTGCGCGAGTCGGAACTGGCCGCCTCCATCGACCATCCGCACATCGTGCCGATCTACCAAGCCGGTGACTGTGCCGGCGTGCTGTACATCGCCATGCGGTACGTCGCGGGCGGGGACCTGAAGGCCAGACTGCGCAGTGGACGCATGGAGTTGGGCGCGGCGACCTCAGTCCTCGCCCAGGCGGCGAGCGCGCTGGACGCGGCACACGCGCACGGTCTGGTGCACCGGGATGTCAAGCCGTCGAACATCCTGCTCGATCCCGGTACCCGGCCCGACGGTTCCGATCACGCCTACCTGGCCGACTTCGGCGTCACCACCCGGATCGCCGACGGGCCGGGGTCCGATGGGCGGGCCCTGGTGGGCACGATCGACTATGTCGCGCCGGAGCAGATCGCCGGCGGCGACGTCGACGGACGGGCGGACGTCTATTCGCTGGGCTGCGTGCTCTACGAGTGCCTGGTCGGGGAGCCGCCGTTCCCCCGGGACACCGATGTCCAGGTGGTGTTCGCCCATCTGGACGCCGATCCCCCGGCGCCGAGCGTGCGCGCAGCGGCGGTGCCGACCGCCCTCGACTCCGTGATCGCCACGGCGCTGGCCAAGCAGCCCGAACGGCGCTATCCATCCTGCCGCGAGCTGGCCCGCGCGGCCGTCGCGGTCGTGGTCGACGAGGCCGGCCAACGGATCGCCGACGTCGCTTCCCGCGCCGCCGGCGGTCGCAGCGAACTGACCGACGTCGAGGCGGAGCTGGCGGGACGGGTCGTCGAGCTGCAGGTCGCCCGCGAACGGGCGAGGGCCCTGTCGGACAGCCCGCGGCCGTCCGGCGTCGCCGCCCGGGAGGTGTGCCCGTTCAAGGGCCTGTCCAGTTTCGAGTCCGCCGACGCGGACAACTTCTTCGGCCGCGAACGGCTGATCGCCGAACTGGTGGCGCGACTGGCCGGCTCGACCTTCCTGGGCATCGTCGGCCCGTCGGGCAGCGGGAAGTCGTCGGTGCTCCGGGCCGGGCTGGTCCCGGCGCTCGCCGGCGGGGTGCTGCCCGGCAGCCAATGCTGGCGGCCGGTGCTGATCCGCCCCGGCGAACTGACGATCCCGCAGCTGCAACGGATGCTCGAGTCGGCCGCGGACGAACCGCTGCTGCTGGTGGTCGACCAACTGGAGGAGCTGTTCACCGCCTACGACTCGGACGAGGATCGGGCCGCCGTCGCCGATGCGCTCGCGTGGGGTCCCGCGGTCGTGGTGGTGGCGCTG
>Ga0164241_10002558_pt1 | contig 19392 bp, 7 predicted proteins | sample OricomyardsoilBY_FD_108780 | JGI IMG/M metagenome (GOLD analysis project Ga0164241, IMG submission 108780) | Backyard soil microbial communities from Emeryville, California, USA - Original compost - Back yard soil (BY) | ecosystem: Environmental > Terrestrial > Soil > Unclassified | place: USA... | reverse complement strand
GCATCGCTGGAGAAGGCCGAGCAGTTCGTCGGTGAGGATTCTCACCCCGACGCCGCCTTCAACTTGGGTAGCAGCTACGCCGCCATCGAGCCTCCCCAAAAGGAGAAGGCGCTGCGTCTGCTGAATCAGTTTACGAAGCGCACTTGCCGCAGCGGTAACTCCGCCAAGTGGAAAGAGCAGTGCGAGCAGACGGCCTCGTTGATCCAAAAGTTGGGTCAGTGAACCGCAGGCTCCCAAACACCGCCGTGAAATGTTGATGGAACCGAGGCTCGCGTCGCGATCAGCGCAACGCGAGCTTCGCTCTATGTAGCTTGTCCGAGGCAGCAGCATGGATCTTGAGCAGCGTCTGAAACAGCTAGAGAGCCACCACGATTGGCAGGGGCTCGCCGAAGCACTGGAGCAGGGCCTGGCCGCGGCGCAGGACCAAACGGTCAAGGCCGAGCTGCACTTGCGGCTCGGACGCCTTTTGTACCGGCAGTTTTTGCAGGGCGTGCGCGCCCTGAAGCACTTTCAGGACGCCTTCAAGCTGAACCCCGCGCTCATCGAAGCGCTGGGCGAGGCTCGCGGCATCTATTGGGAGCTGGGCAAGCTGAACATGGTTCAGAAGCTCTTGGAGCTCCAGCTGAAGAGCGCGCAGGACGCGGCCACCCGCGTCGCGCTGTTCCGGGAGTTGGGGGACGTGCTGTCGGACGCCGGCGACTACGAGCGCGCGACCGAAGCGTACGCCAAAGCCCTGCAGAGCGCGGAAGGCAAGCCCACCGACGCCGGTGAGCGTCTGCAAGACGTCCAGGCGAGCGCGGAAGATTGGCAAGATCGCGTGGGTGAGCTGTTGCGTACGGCCCATGACGCGACCTCCGCCGCCGGCAAGTCCGATGCGTTCATTCGCGCCGCGCGCATCGCTCGCCGCTACGCGCCGACGGAGTTCGAAGGCATCCTGGCCCAGGCTTACACCGCGGATCCGACCAACGTCAAAGCTGCGGCCATCTATGAAGGAGTGCTGGTCGAGACCGAGCGCACCGAGCGCATTCTCGAGACGCAACGCGAAAGCCTGAAGGCGGTTACGGATGCGCAGGCCAAGGCCGCGCTCAGCTTCGTGTTTGGCGCGCGCTGGGCAGTGCGTCACCAGAACGTCGAGGTCAGCGCGCAGCTATTCGAAGAAGCGCTGCGTCTCGACGCCACGCTCGAGCCTGCGTTTACGTTCCTCAAAGACGCCTACGGCGCCAAGGGCGGTGACTACGAGCAAGTGATCCGCCTCGCGGACGAGCTTGCCGACCGCGCCGGGCTCGACGAAAGGGGCGCCTATTTGCTGGCGAATGCGGGCCTTCTGGCCTGGCGCGAGCGTGGGGATTTGATCCGTGCCCGTCGCTTCTTCGAGCGCTTGGCGCGCGTCGACCCGCAGCACCCGGCGCTGTCGGCGTTCGAAGCGCAAATTGGTGAGAAGATCACGGGCGCAGCTGCGCCCGCTGCTCAGGCCAGCACCCGGCCCGCTGCGCGCACCAGCGAACGCGCGCCTGCGCCCGAGCCCGTCGCTGTTGCCGCAGCCGCGCCGCCCAGCGAGCCCTCCGCCGCACCCGTCGCGGTCGAAGCCACTCCCGCCCCGGCGCCCGTCGCCGCGCCGCCCGCGGCCGCCGCATCCGCTCCGGCCGCCACCGCTAGCGGCGCAAGCCCTGCGCTGATCGCCGAGCTTAAAGACAAGCTCGCGCAACAAGAAGCAGCCAAGCGTTTCAACGACTACGTCAAGACGTTGATCTCGCTCGGCGACGCTGTGTCCGATCCGAGCGAGCGCGCCCAGTACTACTTGAAGGCGGCCGATCTCTACGTCAACAAGTTCGCCAACCAGGCGGAGGCGGTGCGCGCCTTCGAAAAGGTGCTCGACGTCGACTCGAACAACGCGACCGCCATCCGCTACTTGCGCGAGATGTACGAGAAGCGTCGCGATTGGGAGAAGCTGATCTCGCTTTCTCGGCGTGAAGCGGAGGCGCTCGATTCGGGCGCTGAGCGCGCCGCGAAATTCAAAGAGATTGCGCTGCTTGCGACCGAAAAGGTCAAGAAGCCCGAGGTGTGTGTCGAGCTGTGGGCGGTCGTGCTGGATAACGATCCAGAAGACGTCGACGCGCTCAACGCGTTGTCGCAGCTGTACGAGCGCTCGCGCGAGTACGACAAGCTGGCCGACGTCCTGCAGAGGTTGGCCGAGGCCACCTACGACACGAACGCCAAGATCGAGCTTCTGAACAAGCTCGGTCAAGTCGCCGGTGATCGTCTCAAGGACGAAGAGCGCGCTGTCGACGCCTACCGCATGCTGCTCACGCTTTCGCCGGACGATCGGCGCGCGCAAGAGCAACTGAAGAAGCGCTACGTCACGCTTGGTCGCTGGGACGATCTCGAAGTGTTCTACGCCGAGAGCGGCAAATGGGACGAGTTCATCCGCGTGCTCGAGACGAACGAGACGCGCGCGACCGATACCGCGCAGCGCATCGGCATGCTGATCAAGATCGCCGAGCTGTGGATGACTCAGAAGGGCAAGGCGGATCGTGCCGCCCGCGCCTACGAGAAGATCCTCACCCTCGACGAGAACAGCTTGCAGGCCGCCGAGCGCCTGATCCCGATTTACGCCAGCTCCAATAACCCCAAGGGGTTAGCGTCGGCGATCGAGGTCAAGCTGAACCACGTGCAAGAGCCGAGCGACCGCCTCGGACTTTTGCGTGAGGTGGCGGGTCTGTACGAAGGTCGCATCAACGACAAACCGAAGGCTTTCGAGCGTTATCTGTCGGCCTTCGAGATCGCCCCCGGCGACCCGCAAAGCCAGGCCGATATCGAGCGTGCGGCGGCGTCGACCGGTAGCTGGGAGGCCGTGATCGCGGCGTACAAGGCGGCGGTTGCGGCAGCCGAGGACGCGGGCGACGGCTTCACCGAGAGCGGGCTGCGCTTGAAGCTCGGTCGCGTCCTCGTCGATCAGGTTCAGCGCATCGACGACGCGTTGGCGCAGTACCGCGCCGTGTACGAAAAGGAGCCCGACAACGAGACGGCTCTTCAAGCCCTCGAGCAGCTGTACCGCCACACCGAGCGCTGGAAAGACCTGCTCGACGTCTACACGAGGAAGCGCGAGCTCACATCCGACCCGAACGAGCGTAAGCGCATCTTGTACGAGATCGCGCGTCTGCAAGAGGGCCAGATTGGTGACTCTGCCGCCGCGATCGAGACCCATCAGGCCGTGCTCGAGGACGACCCGGCCGACGCCACGGCGCTGGCGGCCCTCGACGCGCTCTACGCGAAGACGAAGGCTTGGGACCGCTACGCCGAGGTGTTGCGTCAGCGCATCGATCTAGAAGGCGAAGAGGCCACCCTCGTCGATCTGAAGTACCGCTTGGCGGGCACGCAGCTCGAGCACCTGGATGACGAGCGCGCCGCGCTCGACAACTACCGCGAGATTCTGTTCATCAACGGTGATCACGAAGGCGCGCGCGTCGCGCTGGAAGGCTTGCTGAAGAAGAAAGGCCTCAAGGCAGACGCCGCGGCCATCCTCGAGGGCATCTACGAGGCGCGCGAAGACTGGGAGAAGCTGATCGCGGCCCTGGAGATTCTGGCCGCCAGCGACGCGCAGGTGGAGCGCAAAGTCTCGCTGCTGCGCAAGATCGCCTTCGTGGCGGCGGAGCGCCTGCGCGCTCTCGATCGCGCCCTCGACGCCCAAGCTCGGGCTTTGAAGGAAGATCCCAGCTTGGCGGATTCACGTCTGGAGCTCGAGCAGTTGGCCGAACAGGCCGGAGCTTGGGACCAGCTGATCAAGATCTACAACGAGGTCGCGAGCAGCCTCAGCAATCCGGATCTGGCGCGTCAATATTGGATGCGTCTGGCCTCGATCGAAGAGCGGCTGGGCAAGGTCGACGAGGCCGCCAGCAGCTACGAAAAGGTGCTGGCGCTCGATCCGTCCGACGGCGAAGCGCTGCAGGCCATGGACGCCTTGTATCGGCGCACCGGGCACTGGGAAGAGCTGATCGGCGTCTTCCGCAAGCGCATCGAGCTTGCGCAAGACGGTGGCGATCGCGAAGCCATCTACGCGCAGATGGCGCAGGTCTACGAAGAAAAGCTGGGCAAGCCGGACGACGCGATCGCGGCGTACCGTGAGGTCCTGGCGCTCGATCCGACCAGTCAAGTCGCGCTGCATTCGCTGGATGGTTTGTTCACGCGCAGCGGCTTGTGGAGCGAGCTGGCCGAGAACCTCGAGACCCAGCTCGGCCTTGCCGACACCGACGAATCTCAGCTCGCGCTGATGCTGCGTTTGGCGGCGTTGCGCGAAGGTGAGATGAAGCAGGTGGAGGCCGCCATCGAGGGCTACCGCCAGGTGCTGGATCGCGATCCGACCAACGGGGCGGCGCTCGGCGCCTTGGAACGACTCGGGCAGAACGCGACCCATTCCCTGGCCATCGCCGAGATTCTCGAGCCGCTGTATCGCACCCAAGGCGACTACCAGAAGCTCATCGGCGTGCACGAGGTGCAGGTCGCGCGCACCGACAACCCGGAGCGCAAGGTCGAGCTGTTGCAGCAGATCGCGCAACTGCACGAGGACGCAGCCGGCGACTTGAACGCGTCGTTCGAGACGATGGCGCGCGCCTTGGCTGCCGATCCGACCAGCGACGGCACTCAAGAAGGGCTCGATCGCTTGGCGCGGGCGACCGGTCGCTTTCAGGATTTGGCGCGCGTCTTCGAGCACCTGGCCGGCGAACAGCGGGATCCGGAAGTCGGGTCCCAGCTATACAGCTCGGCTGCTCGCGTGTTCGAGCTCGAGGTACGCGACGTGGATCGCGCCATCGAGCTGTACCGCAAGGTGTTGAGCATCGATCCGACCAACCTGGCGGCGGCGGAGTCGCTGCAGGGCCTGTTCCAGTCGGCCGAGCGCTACGGCGACATGTCGCTGATTTTGCAGCGCAAGGCCGAGATCCTCGACGACGTCGATCAACAGAAGAACGCGCTGTATCAAGCCGCCGCCATCGAAGAAGAAGTGCTCGAGCGGCAAGAGCAGTCGATCGCGGTCTACTTGAAGATCCTCGAGATTGACGGCGAAGACCTGAAGAGCATCGATGCCCTGGTCAAGCTGTACCTGGGCTTGTCCCGCTGGGAAGAGCTGCTCTCGGTTTACTCCAAGAAGGCGGATTTGGTCGCGGATCCCGAAGAGAAGAAGCTCATCTTTTATCAGGTGGGCGCCGTGTACGAGCGCGAGCTGTCCGACGTGCCGCGCGCCATCGACACCTACCAGAAGGTGCTCGAGCTCGATCCGGACGACCTGACCGCGCTCGGCCGCTTGGACGTGTTGTTCCAAGCTGCCGGCAACTGGCAAGAGCTGCTCAGCATCTTGCAGCACGAAGCGGAGTTGACGGCGGATCCGGCGGAAGCGGTGAGCTTTCAATACCGCATCGCCGAGCTGTACGAGAAGCGTCTGAACGACGTGGATCGCGCAGTCGAGCTGTACCGCGAGATCTTGAACATTCAGTCGGATCACACGCCGACCTTGACCGCGCTCGAAGGCATCAAGAACGGCGAGCGGGCGCCGTTGGCGGCCGCCTCGGTGCTCGAGCCCGTGTACGACGCGATCGGCGACTACCCGCGCTTGATCAGCGTGCTCGAGGTCACGGTGCGCTTCGCCGATGATCCGTTCCAGCAGGTCGAGCTGCTGCACCGGATTGCTCGCCTGTACGAGGAGAGCATGGGCGACCACGCGCGCGCCTTCGAGACGTACGCGCGCGCGGTGTCGGCCGACAGCCAGAACGAGGAGTCGCTGGGCTCGCTCGAACGGCTGGCGATGATGATTGAACGCTGGCCCGCCGTGGCGCAGCTGTACGACGCCGAGCTGGACAAGCTGCATGGCGAGCCCGACCGCTTCGTCGAGCTGGGGCTGCGCACCGCGCAGGTCTACGAAGTGCAGCTCGAAAGCCTGGAGCACGCGGTGCAGCGCTACCGCTTGGTCCTCGGCAAGGATCCAGAGAACCAGGTCGCGGTGCGTTCACTCGACCGGCTGTTCACCCAGATGGAGCGTTGGCAGGATCTGGCCGAGGTGCTGGCTCGCGAGAGCGAGATCGGCCAGAGCCCGGACGAGATCTTGGGCTTCAAGTTCCGCTTGGGTCAGGTCTATCAGGCGCGCCTGGGTGACTTGGACAAAGCGATCGCGGCTTATCGCGAAGTCATCAGCGCGGCGCCGGAGCACGAGGACACGCTGCGCGCGTTGGAAGCCTTGTTCGAGTCGGGCACCAAGCAGCTGGAAATCGGCGGAATTCTCGAGCCGCTGTACCAGTCCACGAGCGAGTGGGACAAGCTCATCCGCGTTCGCGAGGCCGAGCTCGCGCACACCACCGACGCGGCCGAGCGCGTGGCCATGTATCACCGCATCGCCGAGGACGCCGAAGAGCGCCTGCTCGATCCGGTGTTGGCGTTCAACGTCCACGTGCGCGCGATCAAGGAAGCGCCGCTCGACGAGCGGACGGGCGAAGAGATCGAGCGCTTGGCGGCCATGCTCGACGGCGGCTGGGAGCCGCTGGCGAACGCGTACGCCGACGTGCTGTCGATTGAAGGCGTCGACGCGGCCACGCAAGCTGCCATCGGCAAGCGCCTAGCGCGCGTGTTCGAAGAGGAGCTCGCCGACGTGGCCAAGGCCGAAGAGACGTATCGCTACGTCCTGACCGTCGAGCCTCACGAGAAGGACGCGCTCGCGAACCTCGATCGCATCTACAGCTCGCTCGAGCAGTGGCCGGAGCTGGCGGGCGTGCTCGAACAGCGCGCCGTGGCCGCCGAGGACACGCTCGACAAGGTCGACCTCTATAGCCGTTTGGGCCAGGTCTACGAAGAGCGTCTGGCTCGTCTCGACGACGCCATCCGCGCCCACCGCGTGATCTTCGACACGCTGGCGCCGACGAACGAAGATGCAATCGCCGCCCTCGGGCGTATCTACGAACAAAATCAGGCGTGGCACGAGCTGAACACCGTCTTCCAGCGTGAGCTGGAGAACGCCGCCGGCGACGTCCAGGAAGCGGAGATTCGCGCAAAAATCGCGCATTTGGCCGCGGATCGGCTCGGCAACATCGACGGGGCCATCGAAGGCTGGAAGCGCGTGCTCGATCTGCGCGGTGAGGATCCGGAGGCGCTGCGCGCGCTCGCCGGTCTTTACGAGCAGCAGGGCAAATGGGCCGAGCTGGCAGACGTGCTCGACCGCCACTTCGACATCGCCGAGGGCGACGAGGACCGAGTGTTCGCGCTGACCAAGCGCGCGCGCTTGTTCGCGGAGCGACTGAACCGGGACGACGAGGCGCTCGAAACCTGGCAGCGCGTGCTCGACATCGATTTTTCGAACGTGACGGCGCTGCGTGCCATCGCGAACGTTTGGCGCACGCGGCAGGATCCGCAAGAGCTGGTCTCGGCCCTCCACGCCACCATCGATCGCGCCGCGGCCTTGCTCGAAGCCGAAGAGCTCAAGGGCATCTACCGCGAGCTCGGCAAGACCTACGGCGGGCAGCTCTCGCAGCCGTACGACGCCGCCGAAGCTTGGCGGAAGCTGCTCGAGGTCGACCCCGGTGACTTCGAGGCCATGGCCGAGCTCGAGGCGATCTATCGCAACGAAGAGCGCGCGGTCGACGTGGTCGGCGTCAAGATGCAGCGCGCCGAGGCGCTGGAAGAGCCGGCGGAGAAGATCCGCGAGCTGATGGAAGTCACGGAGATTTGGAAGAAGGAGATCAACGACTACGACTCGGCGACTCCCGCTTTCGAGAAGATCCTCACCATCGATCCGGCGCACCAAGAGGCGTTCGACGCTTTGGAGCGGCTGCACACCGCCGCCGGCCGTTGGGAAACCTTGGTCGAGCTGTATCTGAATCGGCTCGAGACGCGCGAGACGGTGTCGGACCGAAGCGACATTCTGCGCCGCATTGCGCGCGTCTTCGAGGAGAAGATCGGCGACAAGAACCAAGCGTTCGACGCCTTGGTCAACGCCTTCGCCGATGACTTCGGCGACGACGAAACGGCCCGCTACCTCGAGCGGATGGCGCAGGCCACCAATCGCTGGGGTGAGCTGATCAACACCGCGAATGCTTGGCTGCCGGAGCAGACCGACAACAAGACCAAGATTCAGCTCTGCCTGCGCTTGGGCAAGTGGTACGGCGAGGACCTCGGTCATTTCGAGTACGCACAGCCGTACTACGCGCAGATTGTCGCTCTCGACCCGAACAACGTGCAGGTCTTGCGGCAGATGGCCGCGATTCACCGCAAGGGCGCGGCGTGGCAGAAGGTCGGCGAGACCTTGCAGCGCGCGCTGGACGTGGCGGGTGCCAACGACGACCGCAAGGCGATCCTGTACGACTTGGGCGATCTCTTGCACAAGCACATGAACCAGCCCGACCAGGGCCTGGCTTATTACCGTCGTGCGCTGGAGGTCGACCCGCACTACCTACCGCCGCTGGGTGCTCTCGAGCAGATCTACGACGAGAGCAAGAACTACCCGGAGCTGGTCAAGATCCTGACCAGCAAGGTCGCGGGCCTCCACAACGCCGAAGAAATTGCCGCAACCAAGCTGCGTATCGCCGGCTTGTACGAGCAGCAGCTCGGCGACTTCGACCGCGCCGGCAAGGTGTATCGCGAGGTGCTCGAGCTGGACGGCAGCAACATCTCCGCCCTGCGCGGCTTGGAGCGCGTGTACCAGACGATTCAAGACTGGCCCGATCTCGTCGCCATTCTCGAGCGCCAGCTCGACGTGGTCGAGACCGAGCGCGAGCGCGTCGAGGTCTTGCTCAAGATCGCGCAACACCAAGAGGAGCACTTTCTCAAGTTCGACGTTGCCGCCCAGCGCTACGAGCAGGCGCTCGAGATCTTCCACGCGGAGGAGCGCGCCTATCAAGGCCTGGAGCGTTGTTATCGTCGCCTGAAGCAGTGGCTGGATCTGATCAACGCTTACGAGCGCCACATCAGCGAGGCCGCGGGTACGGCGACCAAGGTCGAGCTGTACGGCGCCATCGCTCAGGTTTACGCCGAAGAGGTCAGCGACGTCGATCGCGCCATCGATGCGTACCGCAACATCGTCGACCTCGACGACACGAACGTGCCCGCGCTCGAAGCGCTGAGCAAGCTGTACGAGAAGCAGGGCGACGCCGCGCAGGCCATCGAGTCGATGACGCGCGTGGCCGACCTGACGACGGACGGCGGTCAGCGCGTCGAGATGTATTACCGCATCGGTAGGGCTCTCGAAGAGAAGCTGGGCGATCGCGGCCAGGCGCAGGAACGCTTCGAGATGGCGCTCGATCTGGACCCGGCCCATTTGCCGTCGTTGTCGGCGTTGCGCACGATCGCCATCGACGAGCAGGATTGGGATCGCGCGACGCGCTACCTCGACCAAGAGCAGTCCAACACGCCGTCGGCGCGCACGCGCGCCAAGCTGCTCGTCGAGCTCGGCAAGCTGCGTGACGAGCAGCTGTCGGAGCACGATCTGGCCGTGCAGGCTTACGAGCTTGCCATCCAGTGTGACGGCGACAGCGAGGAAGCGGCCCTGCCGCTGGTCGAAGAATACATCCGCACCGAGCGCTGGGCGCAGGCCGAGCCGTTGGCGGAGCTCCTGGTTCGCAAGAGCAAGAACCGTGAGCGGGGCGAGCAGCACACGTTCCACAAGCTGCTCGGCAAGGTGCACGCGGCCCTCGGCAACAACGAGAAGGCGCTCAAGGCCTATCAAACCGCCAATCAGCTCGATCTCACCGATCAAGAGACGATCCGCGGCATCGCCGACGTGGCGTTCCGTCTGCAGGATTGGCCGAGCGCGCTCACCAACTACCAGAAGGTGTTGACCGCGCTCGACGAGGCCGACAACGAGTCGCGCACGGACGTCTACTATCGCTTGGGTTGCATCAAGCGCGAGCAAGGCCAGGCCAAGCAAGCCATCAACAACTTCGAGAAGGCGCTAGGCCTGAACGGCGAGCACCGCCCGACGCTCGAAGCCCTCGTCGACGTCTACGCCAAGAGCAACGACTGGAAGCAGGTCGCGGCGTACAAGCGCCAGATCCTCGATAGCGTGTTCGACGGCGAAGAACGCTTCAAGGTCCTGGTCGAGATCGGCGACATCTGGGCCGAGAAGGAAAAGAACCCGCAGAAGGCGATCGAAGCCCTCGAGGAAGCGAAGGACCTCAAGCCGGTCGATCACATCCTCTTGCACAAGCTGCTGCAGCTGTACCAGCAGGCGGCTGATTGGCAGAAGATGGTCGATACGCTCGCTTCCATCGCCGAGATGGAAGAGAAGCCGGAAATTCGCGCTCGCTACGTATTCACGCAGGCGCAGATTTACCGCGACAAAATCGAAGACAGCGACCGCGCGGTCGAGCTGTTCAACGACGCCCTCGATCTGAACCCGAGCTACCTCGAGTCGTTCGAGCGCATCAACAAGATCCTCACGCAGCAGAAGAACTGGAAACAGCTCGAGCGCGCGTACCGGAAGATGCTGCATCGCATCGCCGGCAAGGGGAACAACGATCTCGAGTTCACGCTCTGGCACCAGCTGGGGCTCATCTACCGCGACCGTCTGCAGCAGACGGAACCGGCGGTCGAAGCCTTCAAGATGGCGTCGACGGTCAAGGTCGGCGAAGTCACCGTTCACCAGATCCTGGCCGAGCTGTACGAAGTCAGCGAGCGCTGGGACGAGGCCATCGGCGAGCAACGCACGATCCTCGACGCGGATCCGCTCAAGATCGATCCGTACCGCGCTTTGTATCGCCTGTACCTGCACAAGCAGTCGTACGACGAGGCTTGGTGCTTGGCGGCCGCGATGGCGTTCTTGCGCAAGGCGGACGACGAGGAGAAGCGCTTCTTCGAAGACTATCGCCCGCAAGGCATGCTGGCCGTGAAGGGCCGGCTGTCGAACGAGCACTGGGTCAAGTACGTGTTCCACGCGGACGAGAACCTGTACGTCTCGAAGATCTTCGAGATGATCGCGCCCGCGGCGCTGCAGGCGAAGGTCGCGCAGCTGCAGGCGCAGGGTAAGCCGCCGGTGCTGGACAAGCGCTTCAAGCAAGATCCAGCCACGTCGACGGTGACCTTCGCCAAGACGTTCGGCTGGGCGGCGCAGGTGCTCGGCGTGCAGGGCCCGGACCTGTACGTGCGCAACGACGTGCCCGGCGCGATCGTGGCCGTGCCGTCGATTCCGCCGGCGTCGGTGGCGGGCCAGACCGTGCTCACCGGCTTCCAGCCGCAAGAGCTCACGTTCATGTGCGGCAAGCACTTGGCGCTGTATCGCGGCGAGCACTACATCCGCACGCTGTTCCCCACGCAGGCGGAGCTGACCATCATGCTGTACGCAGGCGTGATGATCGCGGCCCCGCAAACGCCGCTACCGCAGGACATGCTGGCGCAGATCCGCGCGACCGCGCAGGAGCTGAGCAAGTACATGCAGCCGGTCCAGCTCGAAGGCCTGCGCATGGTGGTCAAGCGCTTCATCGAAGAAGGCGCCAAGGCCAACATCAAGCGTTGGAACCAGGCCGTCGAGCTGACCGCGTGTCGCGCGGGGTTGATCGTCTGCGGCGATCTCGAGATCGCCAAGAAGCTGATCGGGGCCGAGCAGCAGCTGCCCGGCGATCTGTCGGCGGCCGACAAGATGAAGGAGCTGTTGCTGTACTTCGTCGGCGAGCAGTACACGGCCGTGCGCAAAGCGTTGGGCATCGCGGTCGCGGCGGGCTGAGACGGCGACCAATGGGCGGCAGGGCAGAGCGCGCGAGCGCTCTGTCTAGCTCGACTGAGCCGTCTCTATAGAGGCGTTTCGTCCTGCTGACCGGGCTTGGGCTGCCAAGCCGCAGCCTGCTACTGCAGTGTGTAACTGAGGAGCAACGAAGCCAGGCGGGATGCATCGGCCGCGAGATCGATCGACTTAGCCATTCGCGGGCCCTTGGCTGCAGCCTAAATCGCAGAACTTCTGTAGCGGCCTTTGGCCGTCCGAGGCGTGCCGCGCCGCCGCTTCAGCGTCCGGGTAGGTCGAACAGGAAGCGGAGGCCCGTCGAAAGCTCGGTGTTCACGGTCGCGTCGCCGCTGCCGCGGGGGCGTTTGACATACGAGCTCAGGCCGAGCGACGCGTACGGACCCACGCCCAATCCGGAGAAGATGTAGTAGTCGGCGCCTAGCTCGAAGTGCAGCCATTCGATGCCGGAGAACTTCTGACTGACACCGGCCGTGTCATCGAAGGTCAGGCGACGATAGCCGCCACCGAGCGTCAGCCACGGGTCGAAACGCAGGCCTTGGGACAGGTGATAACGAACGTAAGGGCCGACCGAAAATGCGCGACCCGAGCAGTGGCCGTTGTCCGCGCAGCGCGTGCCGTCCGTGTAGCCGGCATAGCTACCCCAAGCGCCGAGCGCGACGGAGCGGCTGACTCCAAAGCCCACATCGGCGCGGAAGGCGAGGCCGGTACCGAGGCGAACGTCGGATGAGCGGTTGCTGGCGAGCTGGCCCAGCGACCATGCGGGGCCGACCGCCGCGCCCAGCAGCACATGCGAGCCGAGCACATCCGCTGCGCGCGGTACGATTGGCGTCTTGGGCTCGGGATCGTCGACGACGTGTACGGTCGGAGGCGGCGCGTCTGGGTCGAGGCCCGCCTGCGCGTGGGCGGTTGGGTCGATGCCCGCGGATTGGGCGAGCGCCAGCGCCGGGGAAAGCAGCGTCCCGACGGCGATCAGCAGGGCTCGTTTCATGGCGCAGCCTCTTACCACGATTTTTGGCGCGCAACTGCCGCGCGGGGGGGGCCGATGAGGAGCCGAGGGATGGACGAAAGATGGCGGAACAGCACGACTCTCAGCACACGTTGGAGCTTCGAACCGGGCAAGAGACCGGACCGTTTCTGGTGGAGGTGGGCAGCCCCGAGGAGGAGGTACAAAGCCTCGTTTTGGCCGTCGGGCAGTCCGTCAGCCTCGGCACGGGCGGTACGGCGGGGCTGCGTTTGGCGGACCGCACGGTCAGCGCCCGGCATTGCGAGCTCTGCGTCGACGAGCACGGCGTGCTGGTCGTCGATCTGAGCTCCAAGAACGGTTTGTACGTCGGCGGGGCGCGGGTGCCCCGCGCACGCCTGGAAGCAGGCGGAGCAAGCTTCGTGATCGGGCGCTCGACGGTTACGGTGACGCCGGCCCGGCCCCGCGCCGCGCCGGTCAAGATCTCGTGCAGCTTGCCGGGCATCGTCGGTAGCTCGGAGCCCATGCGTCGCATCGCGGAGGACGTACGGCGTCATGCGGGCACGCGCGCGCCGATCTTGATTCAAGGCGAATCGGGCACCGGCAAGGACCTGGTTGCGCGCGCCATTCACGCGCTGGGTCGCCCGAGTGGGCCATACGTGCCGCTCAACGTGGGCGCGATCGCGGAGTCGTTGGCTGATTCGGAGCTGTTCGGCCATCGGCGCGGCGCGTTCACCGGCGCGGTCTCGCACCGACAAGGCGCCTTCGAGCAAGCGCACTTGGGCACGCTGTTCTTGGACGAGGTCGCCGAGCTCTCGGCGGGGGTTCAGGTGCGGTTGCTGCGCGTCGTCGAGGACGGCAGCGTCAAGCCGCTAGGCGCGCAGATGGCGACGAACGTCGACGTCCGTATCGTCTCCGCCAGCTGGGCGGCGCTGGCCGAGAGGGTCGAGGTGGGGCGCTTTCGTGGCGATCTGTACCACCGGCTCTCGACCGTGACGTTGAAGCTGCCGTCGCTACGTGAGCGGCGGAGCGACATTCCGGCGCTGGCGTGCGTGCTGTTGCGGCGCCTGGAGGCAGAGCTCGGCGAGAAGGAATTGTCCAGCGACGCACTGGCGGTGCTGGTTGCGCATGACTGGCCCGGCAACGTACGAGAGCTTTCGAGCGCGCTGTATCGCGCGGCGGCGCTGGCTAGCGGCAAGCGAATCCTGGCTCAGCACTTGGCGTTGGGCGGGCGCGAGGTCGGCCCGCGCCGCGTGCGCGACGTGGGCCACCTCGACGCGAAGGCGCTGCTCGACAGCCATGAAGGCAACGTCAGTGCGGCGGCGCGCGCTGCTCGCATGCCACGGACGACCTTTCGGGCGCTGCTCGTGAAGACCGAGCTAGGGCAGCCGTTTCCTCGTCGCCGCTCTTCCGGTGCTTAGAACGTCCCGGAAATCAGGCCGCCGGCGAACCCCGACTCGTAGATGGGCAGCACCATCACGCGGCGCTTGGGCGCGCGTGAGGCCGAGCTGGGAGCCTTCTTCGAATCGACGATGTAGTAAACGATCGTCCCGACGGCGGCTGCGCCCGCTACGGCGAAGCTCACGATCGCGAGAGTCTTGAACGTATCGCCCGACTTCACGTTGCTGCTGTACTTGTCGCAGTTCTTCTCGTACTGGGCAGCGCGGGTTTGACGGGTGGTCGCGTCCGCATACAGTTCTTTTTTCGGGCTGTCGGTCTGGAACTGGAGCCAGTTCGCCGGGTCCGAGCAAGCCCCGCGTCCGCCCGTGTTCTTCAGATCGATTTCGACTGCTTGCTTCTCGATGCCCGCGGCCACGCTGTCGGCGGCGTCGTAGGAAGACTTCGAACCGAATGCGAAAGCGCCGCCGCCGATCAAGCCCGCGCCCGCCAGCCCGACGCCGATCATGGCTCCCGGCGTGTGGGTCAGCCACGGAAAGAAGCCTTGGCGCGGAGGGGACGGTCCTTCGACGACGGGCTCTTCGCCGCCTTCTGGCGGTGGAGCGTCGGTCGAGGGTGCGGCAGGTTTGGCGGTTTTGGCCAACGCCAAGCGCAGATTGGTCGATTGACCAGCGGTGGCGTTGACCGTACTGGTCGCGGTCTTGCCGTCCTTGCGCGCCTGGAGCTCGTGCGACCCGGGCGTGAGGTAAACGGAGCCGGGCAGCGGAGCTTGCCCTTCCAGATCACCGTCGACGTAGACTTCGGCGCCGTTCGGGTCAACGTCCAGCGCTACCTCGGCGACCAACGCTTTGGCCGCGGTGAGGCCGGTCTCGGCGCCCTGGCGTTCAGCTTCGGTGGCGTCTTTGTGCTCACGCAGGTACTGGGCGAAGTGCTTGGCGGCGTCGGCTTCGTGGCCCGAGCGCAGCTCGCTTTGCGCCAAGTTGAGCAGCACCGCAGGATGCTTCTTCAGCGCGTAAGCCTGCAAGAACGCGACACGGGCCTTGGCGAAGTCTTTCTTGTCGAAGTAACCGACGCCTTCCTTGAAGCGCTCGCGCGCCATCGTCAGGGTGACGTCGTCTTGGGCCAAGGCCGGAGCCGGCACCAACAGCAGGGCGCCGAGAAGAGCCGCGGCCGTACCGAGCTGCGTCAGACTGAGAGAGACGTTTCTTCGCATGCACCAAGCCTTCAAGTATCGCTCGCGAGCTTTGCCGGCGGGCACGGCAGACGAGCTCATCGACAAGGAAATGCTCACTACTAATTCAAGCCCAGACGATAGATCGAAACGACCGGCTCAAAACGGGGTCTCTCGTACAATCACGCCCTTGGCGGGCTTAGCTGCAGGCGCGGGAGCTGGCTCGGTGGCCGGTGCCGCGGCCGACTTGGACTCGACTTTGTTTGCGGTTTTGCGTGGCGCTGGCGCCTTTTTGGCCGGCACCGGCCTGCTGCGCTTGGAGACGACCGGGGCCCGTACGGGGTCGGGTGTCGGCTCGGGCGCTTTGGCGATGGGCTGCTCGGAGACGGAAGGCGCGACCTCGGCCGCGGCTACTGGCGCGGCGGGTTCGGTGGCTGTCGTCGCTGCCGGGGCGCTCGCAGCTGCGGGCTTGTCGTCGTTGCCGCGTAGCTTGACCGCAGCGACGACACCGAGGGTGAGCACGGCCGCGGCGCCCAAGAGCAGCGACAGTTTGCCGCCACGGCGACGCGTTGGTGGGTAGGTGTCGTCGAGCACCGACGAAGCCGCCGGTGATGAGGCGATCGCGAGAGGCGCTGGCGCGGCGGCAGGCGCGCTGCGGATTAGCGTCGGGATGGTCTGGGCGATGCGCGCGCGCTCCGCCGCCGCTTGGCTGGCGGTGCTGGTACCGGCGAGCGCTGCTTCACTGATGACGACGGCCGGCGTCGACGGATCATCCTTGGGAATGTAGGGCTTTGACGGCGTGGTGAGCCCTTGCGCGACCGAGCTGGCGTCGGGCGAGCTGGAGGGAGCCGCAGGCACTGCCGCTGCACGCGTCGGCGCAGCGGGGGTCGTCGGCGCGGTCGTGACAGGTGCGGTCGTGACGGGTGCGGTCGCGACGGGTGCGGCGATGACAGGTGGGGCGACGACGGGCGCCGCTACGACGGGCGCCGCTACGACGGGTGGGGCGACGACGGGTGGGGCGACGACGGGCGCGGTCGCGACGGGTGGGGCTACGACGGGTGGGGCGACGACGGGCGCGGTCGCGACGGGTGCGGCGACGATGGGAGCAGCGGGGGCCGCGACGACGGGCGCGACGGGAGGCATCGGCGCGGTAGCTACTTCCGACGCGAGCGCGGGCGCCCGCGCGGGGGCTGGCACGGGGGCGACTTCGGGCGAGGGCGCCGCCGGTGGGGGCTGCGAGGGCCCGACGACGATCGGCGCGATGCCGAGGAGGGTCTGCTTCGGCCGGTGGGCTCTGGGCGCCGACGGCAGGCTAGTCACGATAGAGGACGAGGCCGCCGGCGGGGGTGCGGCCGCCCGCGGCGCCGTGAGTGGCACGGTGGGCGGGTCGAGCGTCGCGGGCTCTGGATCGTCCCAGGACGCGGTAAAACGCTCAGAAAGGCGATCAGCTTCGCTGTCGCTGAGCGGGGCGCCTGAAGGACGATCGGGATCCGGCATGAAGCGCTCTGGTTCCAGTCAGGCTAGCATCGGCGCTCGTGCCTCGGCAACGCAGCCAACCGAAAAGATTCAAGGTTTGGGCCGGTGGGCCCCCTGGGCTGCTGTTTCTGCTGCTGACGCTCGGCTGCGAAAGGGGCGCACCCGGGGGGTCAGGAACCGCCGCCGTCGGTTCAACGTCGGTCCCGGTGGCGGACGAGCCGTTGCCGAGCCGGGCGGTGGCGGTGGCGAGTGCGGACGCCCTGGCCGTTCAAGCCAGTCACGCTGGGGGCAGCGATGCCGTGCGTGCCTTGGAACGCGCTGCCGTGCTGCGCACGCGCCTGTATCGCCGCGAGCACCGCGAGGCGGACGCCCTGGAAGCGCTCGAGCTCCGCACCCAGCTCGCGCGAACCGCGGGACCCGTTCGTTGCGCGTCCGAGGTTGCGCGGCTGCTGCTGGAGGGCGAGCTCAACGGCGACGTCGACAGCACCTACCGCGCCCTGTACGCGCTCGGTCGCAACGCGACGCCACCGTGCAGCACGCGCATCGACGCTGCGTTGGCGATGCTGGAAGCGTTTCGGCCGAGTGAAGGTCTGCAAGAACCGGCGGCCCCCGCCGCGAGTCACGACGCTCCGGGCGCGCCCAGCGCGCAAGCCCCCAACGGCGCCGTCTCCGCCGCCACGCTGACTCACATCGAGCGCTATTCGTCGAAGGACGCCGCGCGCGTCGTGGTGTTCGTGTCGAAGCCGGTCCGCTTCGAGGTTGGCAGCTTGGCGGCCGAGGCCGCGTCTGCCACGGGGCCTCGGCTGTTCGTGGACTTGCGGGGGGCTCACTACGCCGGGAAGGGCGCGCTGGGCGCCGAAGGCCTCCTCCAGCGGGTGCGGGCGGTCGAGGGCGCCGAGGGCACGCGCGTCGTTTTGGACCTGGCCGGAGCCGCCGAGCATCGAATCTTCTACGTTCCGGAGCCGTTTCGCCTGGTGATCGACGTTGCCAAGCCGGACTCGAGCGCTCGGCCGTCGCGCGACGTCCGGCGCATCGTGTTGGATCCCGGCCACGGCGGGCACGACCCGGGGGCCACCGGACCGACGGGGCTGCGCGAAAAAGACGTGGCCCTCGACATCGCCCACCGCGCGGCTCCGTTGATCGCGCGAGAGCTAGGCATCTCGACGTTGCTCACGCGTGACACGGACGTGTACGTGCCGCTCGAAGAACGCACGGCGCGCGCCAACGGGTTCGGAGCGGATCTCTTCATCTCGATCCACTGCAACGCCACCGAGCGCAGTGGCGGCAGCGGAGTCATGACCTTCGTGCTCGACGACTCCAAGGATCAACTCGCATCGCGCATCGCGGCGCTCGAGAACTCGGCGTCGACCGAGGCAACCAGCGAGCTCGCGCGCGCCTTGAGCCAGAGCGGCGACCGCGTGAGCGACGCGCGCTCGAACGAGTTTGCGAGCCTGTTGCAGCGTGCCGCCATGGCGTCGCTCTTGCCCAGCTATCCCGACGTCCCCGACGGCGGCGTCAAGCGCGCTGGCTTCTACGTACTGGCCGGGGCCCGGATGCCGGCGGTGCTGTTCGAGACGTCGTTCATTTCGAGCGTTCGCGACGAGACGCGCTTCAACACCGGGGACTTCCGACAAAAGCTGGCCGACGCCATCGTCAACGCCGTGCGTGCCTACAAAGAAGGCCGGGGCCGGGCCGGCCAGTAGGGCGTGGGCGGGCGCGGCTCGGTCTCGGTGAAGATAAGTCAAAAACGAGCGCGAGACGCGGCGAGACCCCAGGCTCAGGTTGACGGGGGCGGGCGTCGTCCTTATGGTGCTGGGCCATTTCGGTGGCAGATCGAAAGACAGAGGCTCCCATGCGGGACAAAGAACAGCAGATGAGCAAGGCCCAGCTGAAGAAATTCAAGGACATGCTGGAAGCCAAGCGGCAAGAGATCATCAAGCGAGCCCAGCAAACGCTGGACGAGGACATGACGCTCGACGCCAACGACCTGCCGGACGAAATGGACTTGGCGTCCAGCGAGTACCTGCAGTCATTCACCTTCCGTCTGCGCGGTCGCGAGAAGGCATTTTTGGACAAGATCCAGAAAGCGCTCGAAAAAATCGAGAACGGGACCTTTGGTACCTGCGACGATTGCGGCGAAAAAATCTCGATCAAGCGCCTCGAAGCTCGGCCCGAAACGACGCTCTGCATCCGCTGTAAAGAGGATCAAGAGCGCGTCGAAAAAGACTTCACGTAGCTTCGTCTCGCGACGAATCCGAAGGCGTCCTTGTTCGGCAGGGGCGCCTTCTGGCTTTTGTCGCGCCAGAGGCTCAGCGCGCGTACAGGCCGACCGAGCCCGCGCGGCCCGACCTGCTGCCAGCCAGGTCCGTTCAGGCTCGTGCAAGCTCGCGCAGGCTTGCTCGGCGACGAGCAGCTCGGCGGCGCCGGATCTGTTCGCCCGCGAAACTGCGCGAGGGGCCTTCACGCGCCAGACGCGCCCGGCGAGCTAACCAACGGGCAACGCGACCCGCCCCCGACGAACGCTCAACGCCGACGCGCCGCGGCCTTGGCTTTGGGCGGGGTCGAGCGCTTGGGGCTCGCGGTCACCGGCGTTTTGGCGCGCGGCTTGGTCAGGCCGGCATGCTGGTCGAGCGTCGCTTTCAAGAAGCGACCGGTGTGGCTCGCAGAGTCGGCCGCCACGTC
>Ga0164241_10002557_pt1 | contig 19401 bp, 7 predicted proteins | sample OricomyardsoilBY_FD_108780 | JGI IMG/M metagenome (GOLD analysis project Ga0164241, IMG submission 108780) | Backyard soil microbial communities from Emeryville, California, USA - Original compost - Back yard soil (BY) | ecosystem: Environmental > Terrestrial > Soil > Unclassified | place: USA... | reverse complement strand
GGTGCCGGCGGCGTACGTGCTCGTAGAAGAGTGGCCGTTGACTGCAAGCGGCAAGGTGGATCGGCGCGCGCTGCCCGCGCCGAGCGGGCAGGGCCAGCGCGCCGGGCACTACGAAGCCCCGGCTGGCGAAACCGAACAGCATTTGGCTGAAATTTGGTCCGCCTTGCTGCACCTAGAACGAGTAGGTCGGAATGACGACTTCTTCGACTTGGGCGGGCATTCGCTGCTCGCGGTGCAGTTGCTGTCACGTATTCAGCAAGCGTTTCAGGTCAGCATGCCTCTGACGGAGGTGTTTGCGCGGCCGATCTTGCACAATCTGGCGTTACGCATCCGCCAGTCTGAAGCGCACGAGATCAGCCAAATTTCGCCGGCCTCGCGCGAGCAACCGCTGCCGCTGTCCTTGGCCCAGCAACGCCTATGGTTCCTCTCGCGCTTGCAGCAGGCGAGTCGTGCCTACCATCTCTGCGCGCAGCTGCGCGTTCAGGGCGAGCTCGACCGCAACTCGCTGTTTCAGTCTCTCGATCGCATCGTGCACCGGCACGAAGTGTTGCGCACCCGCTTCGTGCGGATGGGCGAGCAAGTAACGCAGGTCATCTGTGATGCGGGCATCGGCTTGCCAGTGCAAGAAAACGACTTGCGTGACAGCCGCGATCGCGAAAGCGAAGCGTTGAGTCTGATTGCGGGCGAACAAGACGCCCCCTTCGATTTGCAACACGGGCCGCTGATCCGCGCGCGCCTAGTAGCTTTGGCCGAAGACGACCATCTGCTGGTGCTCACGATGCATCACATCGTGGCCGATGGCTGGTCGTTGGGTCTGCTGACCAGCGAGCTCAGCTCACTGTACCGATCATTCCAGTCCGGTGATCCAGATCCACTTCCAGCGCTGCCCATTCAGTATGCAGACTATGCCGTATGGCAACGCGCCTGGCTCACTGGTACTGAGCTCGAGCGCCAAACAGCGTTCTGGAAGCAAGCGCTTTTGGGGGTTCCAGCGCGGCTCGACCTGCCTGGTGATCGGCCGCGCCCTGCCGAGCAAGACTACGCTGGCGCCTCCTTGCCTGTGGCCTTCAGCGCGGAACTCAGCTTAGGGCTCAAGGCGCTGAGCCGCAAACACGGTGGCACCCTCTACATCACGCTCTTGGCCGCGTTCGCTACGCTGCTGAGTCGTCTTGCCGGCCAAGATGACATCGTGATCGGTAGCCCGGTCGCTGGGCGCACTCGGGTCGAGGTCGAACCGCTGATCGGCTTCTTCGTCAACACGTTGGCTATCCGCATCGACTTGACCGACGCGCCCAGCGTGGCCGAACTGCTTCGGAGGACGAAGGAGCAAGTCTTGGCGGCCCAAGCGCACCAGGCATTGCCCTTCGAGCAGGTCGTGGAGGTCGTGCAACCTCCGCGCAGCATGGCGCACTCACCGCTATTTCAAGTCATGTTCAGCTGGCAGAACGCGCCCCAAGGGGAGCTGTCGCTGCCAGGGCTCGAGCTGTCCGCGTTCGGCACCCCGGCGCGCACCGCCCAGTTCGATTTGACGCTCGAACTCAGCGATACAACCGACGGGATTCGCGGCTCGCTCAACTATGCGAGCGCGCTATTCGATTCAGCAACTATCGAGCGGTACCTGGGTTACCTGCAGGAACTGCTGCTCGCGATGGTCAGCAACGACGCGCAGCCTGTTCTCCAGCTGCCCTTGTTGGCACAGGCCGAGCGGGACAAGCTGCTGAGCTGGGCGGGTTCGACTGTGCCCTTCACCAGTGAAGCGTGCTTACACGAGCTGTTCGAAGCTCAGGTGGCGCGCGCTCCGTGGGCGGACGCCTTGGTATTCGCCGATGAAACGCTCACTTACGGTGAGCTGAACGCGCGAGCGAATCAGCTCGCCGCCTATCTGCGCAGCTGCGGGGTCAAGCCAGAAACTCGGGTCGCGTTGTGCCTGGAACGTAGCGTAGAGCTAGTGGTAGCGATCCTTGCGGCGCTAAAGGCCGGCGGCGCATATGTGCCGGTGGATCCGTCCTACCCCGCCGAGCGCTTCGAGCACGTTTTGCTGGACAGTGATCCGCAGGTCTTGTTGCTGCACGAGGCAACCCGACAGGTTCGCGCGTTCGCTCCGGCGAGTCTTCGGGTTTTGGACCTCGACACGGACCGCGCGGCGTGGTCGGGACTCGATACGAACGATCTGAGCGCCGCGGAGCTCGGGCTAACGGCTCGTCACCTGGCGTATCTCATCTACACGAGTGGTTCGACGGGTAGGCCGAAGGGGGCCATGAACGAGCACCGCTCGATCGTCAACCGGATCGCCTGGATGCGACGTCACTACGCGCTCGGGGCCGCGGACGTCTTCTTGCAGAAGACGCCGTACACGTTCGATATCTCGGTGTGGGAGATTTTCGCGCCGCTGGTGTCAGGGGCGAAGCTCGTTGTCGCCCGCCCGGAAGGGCACAAAGAGCCGCTTTATTTGGCCGAGTTGATCCGTCGAACGGGCGTGAACTTGGTGCACTTCGTGCCCTCGATGCTGCAAGTGTTTTTGGAGCACGACGTGGCAGAGGCGTGCTCCGCGGTGACACGGGTCTTGTGCAGCGGGGAAGCGTTGACGCCCGAGTTGGTGTGCCGCTTCCACGAGCGTTTCCCCGGCGTGGCCTTGCACAATCTGTACGGTCCGACCGAAGCTGCGATCGAGGTCACGTTTTGGGACTGCACGGCGGATGCTCGGCAGACGAGCGTGCCGATTGGTCGCCCAATCGATAACAACCGTCTGTACATTTTGGATCGGGCGGGAGCGCTCGCTCCGATCGGCGTGGCCGGAGAGCTTCACATCGGCGGTGTGCAGGTCGGTCGCGGGTATCTGAATCGGCCCGAGCTGACAGCCGCGCGGTTCGTGCACGATCCGTTCGGTTCGGAGCCCGATGCGCGTATGTACAAGACGGGCGATTTGGCGCGCTGGGCGAGCGACGGCGCAATCGAATATCTCGGTCGCAATGACTTCCAGGTCAAGATCCGTGGCTTTCGAATCGAGTTAGGTGAGCTGGAGGGTCAACTCCGCGGACTCGAGGGGGTATCTGAGGTCGTAGTCGTCGCTCGGGAGGACCAGCCGGGGAATCAGCGTTTGGTCGCCTATTATCGGGCCGGCGAGGGCGTGGACGCGGGCGCGCTTCGTGAGCACGCTCGGCGCGCGCTGCCCGAGTACATGTTGCCGAGCGCCTACGTGCGGATGACCGAGTTCCCGCTGCTCGCCAACGGCAAGCTCGATCGGAACTCGTTGCCGGCACCGGAACATATGCAATCCACCGTGCGGCATGAAGCCGTGCAAGGCGCCGACGAGGAGCAACTCGCGAGCATCTGGCGCGAGCTTTTGAGGGTGGAGCGGGTCGGTCGCCAAGATAATTTCTTCGAGCTGGGCGGGCATTCGCTATTGGCAATCACGTTGATCGAACGCGTCCGCCGCGTTTTCGAGGTAGAGCTCCCGCTCGCCGAAATTTTTTCGAATCCTGTCTTGTGCCAGTTGGCGGCAAAGATCGCGGGCGCCGAACGGAGCGTGCTGTCGGCCATCGAGACCGTCGCGCGCAGCGCACCGCTGCCGTTGTCATTGGCGCAGCAGCGCCTGTGGCTGCTTGCGCAAATCGAGACGAGCAGTAGCGCGTACCATCTTGCTGGCAACCTGCGGCTACGCGGAGAGTTGGACCGCGCCGCGCTGATACGCGCACTGCAACAGATCGTCGCGCGGCACGAGGCGCTGCGCACTCGCTTCGTTAGCCAGCAGGGCATTCCCGCGCAGGTCATCGACCGGCCGGAGGGCGCGCTTTCGCTGCAAGAGCACGACCTGTCTCGGGTCAGTCAAAATGAGGCACAGCTGACTGCGCTAACCGCTCATGAGGCGCATCTGCGCTTCGACCTCGAAAGGGGACCGCTTTTCCGAGCGCGTCTCGTGCGAATGGCCGAGCACGATCACGTGCTGATGCTCACCATGCATCACATCGTCTCCGACGGCTGGTCGTTGGGCGTACTGCTCAGCGAGCTGAGCGCGCTGTATCGGGCATTCCGAGCCGGGCAGAGCGATCCGCTGCCGCCGCTCGCCATCCAGTACGCCGACTACGCAGCGTGGCAACAGAAGCGATTGCAGGATCAACGCCTGCACGACCAAATTCAGTATTGGAAGACGGCGTTGGCCGGTGCTCCGGTGTTGCTGGAGCTGCCAAGCGATCGTCTGCGTCCGGCCGAGCAAGACGCCGCGGGGGCGCGCTTGGAGCTCGGGCTCGGCGTCTCGCTAAGCCAAAAACTGGCCGGTTTGGCACGGCGCCACGGCAGTACCTTGTACATGACCCTGCTCGCTGGCTGGGCAACGACGCTGGGAAGGCTTGCCGGGCAAGATGAAGTCGTCATCGGCTGCCCAGTGGCCGGTAGATCGCGCGCCGAGGTCGAGCCCTTGATCGGCTGCTTCGTCAACACGCTGGCGATGCGCGTGGACGTCGGTGGTCAGCAATCCGTGGCCGAACTTCTTCAGCGCGCAAAGGAGCAGGTGCTCGGCGCTCAAGCTCACCAAGATCTGCCCTTCGAACAAGTCGTGGAGGTCGTGCAGCCGCCTCGGTCGCTCGCCTACAGCCCGCTGTTCCAAGTCATGTTCACTTGGCAGAGCACCCCGCGTGGCACGCTCTCTTTGCCGGACCTGACGCTGTCGAGTGTGGGCACCGCCCACACGAGTGCGCAGTTCGATCTGTCGCTCGAGCTGGGCGAGATTGACGGCGACATCTGTGGCGGTGTGAGCTTCGCCACCGCGCTCTTCGATCCCGCCACGGTCGAACGGTATTGGGGCTACTTCCGCAACGTGCTTTCGGCCATGGTCGAAGACGATACGCAGCAGCTTTCGCGCGTGCCACTGCTCGGCGTGGCCGAACGTCGGCAAATGCTGCTCGATTGGTCGGCGTCGAGCCCGAAGCTTGTTCCCGCATCCGCATCCGCAGTGCACTCGCTATTCGAGGCCCAGGTCGCGCGCACACCAAATGCCATCGCGGTCAGCCACCAAGACCAACTCTTGAGCTACCGAGCGCTCGACGAGTCTGCGAATCGTCTTGCACACCATTTGCGCACCCTAGGCGTGACGACCGAAGTAAACGTCGGTGTTTGTCTCGAACGCGGCCTACCGCTGCTGGTCGCGTTGTTGGCGATCCTCAAGGCCGGCGGGGCGTACGTTCCGCTCGATCCGATGCACCCAAGTGAGCGGCTGTCGTTCATGTTGCGCGACAGCTCGGCGCGCCTACTTCTAGTCGATAGTTCGAGCCGCGCCACGTTGAGCGAGCTCACGGATGCGCCAGTGCTCGACGTGCAGGCAGACGCGGCTCTGTGGAGTGACCAATCGTCGGCGGCTCCGCCCGGCGAGGGTTGGGTTTGCAGGCCGGAAAATCTCGCGTATCTGATTTATACCTCGGGCTCCACGGGGCAACCCAAGGGCGTCAGCATCACGCACGGCTCCGTCGTCAACTTTCTCGGTTCGATGGCGCACGAGCCAGGTTTGGTAGCTAGCGACGTGCTGCTGGCGGTCACCACGCTGTCGTTCGACATCGCGGTGTTGGAGCTGTTTTTGCCGCTCAGCGTTGGGGCGCGTGTCCTGCTTGCGACGCGCGAGGAAGCGCGGGATGGCTTGCGCTTGAAGCACACCTTGCAGCAACACGGGGTTACCGTGATGCAGGCCACGCCTTCTACGTGGCGGCTGTTGTTGGCCGCGGGCTTCACCGGCAACGATCGACTAAAGATCCTGTGCGGAGGCGAAGCGCTGCCGCTCGACCTGGCGCGCGAGCTATTGGCGCGAGCGGGCAGCGTGTGGAACATGTACGGCCCGACGGAAACGACCGTTTGGTCGACATGCCATCGGTTGCATGCGAGCGACGTGAGCATGCCCATCGGCAGGCCAATCGCGAACACGTCGGTGTACGTGCTCGACGAGCACTTGCAGCCGCAGCCCGTGGGTGTGAGCGGTGAGCTTTACATCGCTGGTGCTGGGGTAGCGCGCGGCTACCACAATCTACCGGAGCTGAGCGGGGAGCGCTTTTTGGACGGAAGCCATGCGGGCGTGCCAGGCGCGCGTCTGTACCGCACTGGTGATAACGCACGATGGCTGGCCAGCGGTGAGCTCGAATGCCTCGGGCGTCGGGACTTCCAGGTGAAGATCAGAGGCTATCGCGTCGAGCTCGGCGAAATCGAGAATCGGATCTGCGCGCTGCCCGAGGTGGGCAGTGCAGTCGCCGTGGTGCGTGAGGACTCACCAGGCGAGCAGCGCTTGATTGCCTACTTCACCGCATCAGAGGCGCTCAGCGTCGAAACGATTGCCGAACACGTGCGAAATGGTGTGCCGGAATACATGGTACCGAGCGCGTATGTTCGATTGCAGAGTCTCCCGCTGACCTTGAATGGCAAGCTAGATCGCAAGGCACTACCGCTGCCCGGTGCGTCGACCGAGCGTGTACGACCGTTCGAGCCTCCGCAAGGAGAGCTCGAGCAGCGTATGGCGCAAATTTGGGCCGAGCTGCTGGCGGTCGAGCGTGTCGGACGGAACGACACATTCTTCGAGCTAGGCGGACACTCGCTGCTGGCGGTACAACTGGTCTCGCGCGTACAAGGGGCGTTGAACGTGGAAGTGGCGTTGCGCGAGTTGCTCTTGCACCCGACATTGGCGGCATTCTCAGCAGCGGTGATGGCACAGCGTTCGGCTGCACGTAGCTCCAACTTGGTGCCTCTCCGCCCCGAGGGCGGCTTGGTTCCCCTGTTCGTGGTTCATGAGGCAGGCGGCTCCGTTGATTACGCGCGAAAGCTGCTGCCGCGGCTCGATCCGCAAATGCCGGTTTATGGCCTCGAACCAAACGGCTTTTTGTCCGGCGAAATTCCGCTCACGTCTGTGCCGGAAATGGCCGCGGCCTACGTAGCAGGGCTGCGCGAAGTGCAGCCTTGCGGGCCGTATCGGCTGATTGGTTACTCCGCCGGCGGGTTGATCGCCTATGCGATGGCCGAACAGTTGCTCCAAGCCGGCGAGCAGGTCTGCTTCCTCGGTTTGATCGACGCCAGCCCAAAGGTGGCTTGGTTGAGCGAGTTGGTGCAAAAGATCGAAAGTGAACGCGGCACCGGCATCACCGAAGCGCGTTTGATTCGCTCGGCGATGGAGTCGGCAGTACCCGACGAGCACAAGGCTGACTTCGAGTCATTGGCGGAGCTCAACGATACCGAGGCCATGGCGGTGTTCTTGAAGCAAGTCGGCGTACTGCCTGCTGATTTGGACGTGCGTCCGGTTCACCGTTTCGTGCGGGTGAACTTGAGCACGTACGAGGCGTTGTATCGCTACCAACCGACGAGTTTGCCGCTCACAGTCACGCTGTTCCGTGCTTCGGACGGCCCAGATCCAGACCTCACGCTCGGTTGGGGCGAGCTGCTCTCGGAGCAGTTACGCATCGTGGCGATTGCAGGGGATCACTTGACACTGATGGACCCGCCGCACGTTTCTGGCTTGGGCGATGCGCTGCGTGCGGCACTCGGGGAATGAACGCGGGAGAAAACGATGCTCAAAATCATGCTGATTTCCATGCCCTACACCATGCTCACCATGCCTTCGATCGGCGTGGCTCAGCTGCAGGCGGTGGTGCACCAGAAGCTGCCGCAGCAGGCGGTAGTTGATAGCTGTTATCCCTATTTAGATTTTGCTGAGTTCGTAGGCGGCGTGGACGCATACGAGGCTTTGGGCACGTTCGAAACCAAGGGCCTGGTCGACTGGATGTTTCACCGTTCCGCGTTCGAAGGGCCGGACAACCTGGAAGCCTACCGACGCTTCTTCTTCGAGGACGGCACGTTCCCACGCAAGCTGCAAACGTTCACGCTCGCGAACGAGCTCCGCAACCGCATCGACGTCTTCTTGGACGGTTTGATCGAGCGCTGCCGGCTGCGCGAGTACGATGTAGTCGGCTTCACCTCGATGATGTCGCAGAACATCGCCTCGTTTGCGCTCGCTCAGCGCTTGAAGCGCGCTCACCCCAATGTGATTACGGTGCTCGGCGGGCCGAACACCGAGCACCCGATGGGCAAGACTATCGTGGATCACGTGATGCAAATCGATTACGTATTTTCGGGCGAGGCCCTGGTCAGCTTTCCGTCCTTCTTGCGCGCGGTCATTGCGGGCGATTTCGCAGCCATTGCCGCGCTGCGCGGCGTTCATGCTCGCCCGTACGTGGAGACGAAGATGGTCGTGGGCTTGGCGGGTGGGACTACCTTCACTGCAGGTAGCAGTGGCCAGATGCGCAAGCTGCCGATCTTGTCGGTCGCGCAAGACGCGGGTGGTTGTGGCACGAGCGAGCTCGAGGACAACTCGGGAGAGGCGTTCAACCTTAACGAGATGCCCATGCTGGACTACAGCGAGTACCTCCAACATCTCGAGCGTACCCCGTTCAAGGACCGCCTGAAGCCCGACCTCATCATCCCGTTTCAGACCAGCACCGGCTGCTGGTGGGCGGACAAGGTGCCGTGTTCATTCTGTGGCCTGACCCCGCACGCCTTCCGGCAGATGACCGTCGACAAAGCGCGCACGTACATCGCCGAATTGATCGAGCGCTACCGCGGAAAATTTTCTGTGTTCGAAGCCACCGACCCCTGCATGCCGATCGAATACCCAAAGCAGGTGTTTACGCTGGTCAATCAGGACAAAGCGGTAGTCCTCCAATACGAAGTGAAGGCGAAAATGCCGGTCGAGGACATGATCGACATGGCGCGGGCCAACGTGGTGCTGCCGCAGCCGGGCATCGAGTCGCTCTCCACTCGCACGCTCAAGATCATGCGCAAGGGAGTGACGGCCTTCAACAACGTGCAGTTTTTGAAATACTGCACCGAGTACGGGCTTTATCCCATTTGGAACTTCTTATACGGGTTTCCGAACAGCGACTACGATGAGCTCGAGACGGGAAAGCTGGTCGACGACATCCTTACGCTTTGCCATCTGCCGCCGCCTTCCGCCAGCGTGCCGATCGCCTTTCAGCGTTATAGTGAGTATTTCAAAGAGCGCGACAAATACGGACTCGTGCTGCGCCCCCTGCCGCACTACTCATTCAGTTACCCCTTCGATGAATCCGTAATCTCGGAGCTCGCGTACTCCTTCTTCGACGCAGCTTATTCCGATGACTTGGCGCGCAAGCACGAGGCTGCCATCAAAGAGATCAACGAAGAAGTCGTGAACTGGATGTTCAAGTTCAGGGACGACATTCCCAAACTCTACTTCTCGGAAAAATGCGTAATCTACGACACGCGCTTCGAGGAGCCTGCCAAGTATCGAATCAGCGAGCAAGAGCGGGAGATCTTGCGTTTCCTGAATGAGCCGCGTTCGGCGCACCAGGTCGCCAAACAATTCGAGATGAGTGACGAGCAAGCGGAAGAAGTCATCGAGCGCTTCACCACCGCACGCTTGCTATTCTCCGAGCGCGACAAGCACCTCAACATCGTGTGCGAGCAGTGCGAGCTGACGGCGGACATCTACAAGAATTATTACGTGAACTTCGTAAAGAATAGCTCCACAGCCTTTCAGTGAAGACGTTCGGCGCGTTCAGGGGCGACGCTGGAACAAGGACCAAAGTGATGACACAAGAAGACAATGCGCACTATGATCTGATCGTGCTTGGCGGCGGGCCCGCGGGCTCGACCGTTGCGACGCTGGTGGCCATGCAAAAGCATCGCGTGCTCGTACTCGAGCGCGAACAATTCCCCCGCCATCAATTGGGGGAATCGTTGTTGCCTGCGACCGTGCACGGCATCTGCCCGTTGCTCGGGGTCAGTCAGGAGCTAGCCGAGGCTGGGTTTCCACGCAAACGCGGCGGCACGTTTCGCTGGGGCAAAAACCCGGAGCCGTGGACTTTCGCCTTTGCAAAAACACCGAACCACCCGGCGGGTTTCGCCTATCAGGTAGAGCGATCAAAATTCGACAAGATCCTGCTCGACAACGCGCGCCGCAAGGGCGCGGAAGTGCTCGAATGCCATAGCGCGAACTCGCTGATCGAGCAGGAGGGGCGCGTGCGAGGCGTGACCTACGTTGGCCCGGACGGTCATGAGCGTCGAGCCTTTGCGCCGTTCGTCGCCGACACGGGTGGGCATCGCTCGCGCTTTCACGAGCGCGTGGGCGAGCGCGTTCACTCCAAGTTGTTCCAGAACGTCGCCATTTATGCCTACTTCGAGAACGGCAAGCGGTTGCCGGCTCCCAACAGCGGCAACATCCTCAGCTGCGCCTTCGGTCGCGGTTGGTTCTGGTACATCCCGCTGTCCGAAACGTTGACGAGCGTCGGAGCGGTGGTGTCCCGCGAAGCGGCCGTCGAATTTTTGAAGGGCGGCCATGAAGAAGGCTTTCGCGCGCTGGTCGCCGAGTGCCCCCTGATCCAAGAATACCTAGCACCCGCGCGGCGTGTGACCGAAGGAATGTATGGGGAGTTTCGGGTGCGCAAGGACTACTCTTATTGCAATACGCGCTTTTGGAAGCCAGGCCTGATGTTACTCGGTGACGCGGCGGCCTTCATCGATCCGGTATTCTCCTCCGGCGTGCACTTAGCGACTTACTCCGCCCTCTTGGCTGCCCGGTCGATCAACACGTGCCTGCGCGGCGGCGCGGACGAGGTGGCGGTTTTCGACGAGTTTGAGCATCGCTATCGGCGAGAGTTCGGCAACTTTTATCAGTTTCTAACCGCCTTCTATGACATGCACGAAGACGAAGAATCGTACTTTTGGCGCGCGCGCAAGGTGCTGAATACGGAAGAGAAATCGAACGATGCCTTCGTACGCCTGATCGCAGGCCTGGGCGCCTCGGATGAGCCGATCTTTCGTGGCGCGGGAGAATTTTTCGAAGCGCGCGCCGGCTTGGGACAGTGGTTTCAGGGCATGTTGGCTCGGAATGCAGAAGGTGTCAGCGCGCCGGCGAGCGCCGTGCGCTTCGACCCCAAGCAATTCGATCCCGATGAGTTCATGAAAGGCTTCACCTCCGAGATCACGCAGATGCAAATGCAAGCGCTGTACGGTGACGAGCGACCGAGCGAAGCACCGCTCACTGCGCGCCGGCTCGTTCCGTCGCTGGATGGCCTGCACTGGGACCGCGCATCAGATGCTCGATGAACGTACGCGAGTCAGCGCGCGCGTATCGATGCACGATGCTCGGCCAAACTGGCATAGAATCCGCGCCCGGCCTGGAGTCGAATTTCATCGAGTCCGTCGAGTGAATGGGCTACTGCTTCATCCGGGAAGAGCTCGGCATGGAAGCGCTGGCACAACAGATCGATAGCCTCGTGGCGTGCGCTCGGACTGGCGTGTCGCTTCGCGAGCTCCTCCTGCAGTGTGGCGAATATGCGGCCCAACGTCGGTTCCCGCTCCACTCGGGCGGTGTCGATGAACTCGCTCGCGAGCCGTTGCAAGCGCCAGTTGGGATGCACGAAGTCACCGGAAAGCGCGCGGTTGTACCGATTGCGCCCAAAGCGAATGTTGAACGACATCGCTGTGTCCGTGTACTCCAGATAGTGCCAAAACAACGGCGGAATGTACACGGCCTCGCCCGGGTTCAGCATGAACTCATAGCCGCCCAGGTAGGAAGCAAAGGCGCTCTTGTCGGCCTCTTGAAAATTCGAAATACGCTGTGTCGCAAAGTGAGCGATCGGCGCGAGCTTTCGAGAGGCCGCGGGCGGCGCCAAAATCACGCGTTTGCGTCCGAACACTTGGTACAAAAGAACGTGGCGCTGATCGCTGTCGAAGTGGGGGCTCGCGTAGTTTCCCTGATTTCCCAGAAAAAACAGACTGATTGTTTCGTCGGCACCCGCACCAGGAATGCAATACTTCGGTACGTTGAAAAGCGCTCGCAACGCCGCGGGTGGTTGCATTTCGATCGACATGTAGAAGGTGTTGGGTTCGCGCTGCACGAAATCCAAATAGCTACTCACCGTCGGCTGACGCAGCGTGAGCGGCGGCGCTTTCTTGCCAGTCATCGCCAAGAGCTCGGCCTCGGCGTAGTTGAATTTCAGCTCAATCGGCGCGTCGCCCAGTGCGCGGCGAACATCCGCTTCGGTGCGCAAAGTCGCTAAGGGTTGTCCACGAAAGAGGTCACTGAAGATCACCGGCTGACTGCGCAACAGATGTCTGTCGCGAAATTCCTCTACCGGCATTTCCCCTACTCTCGCGACGTTCTCGAGTAAATTGAGCATCATTCACTTGCTGAGACTGTATCAAAATCACCGGGCGCCGAGAAGAGGAGGCTCTCCTCGACGCTCAATGAAATTGCGTCGTGTCGCTCGCCTGTTCGCGGCCAGCGCGCTCGCTGCCTGTTCGCTCATGGCACCTGTCGCTCACGCGCAGCCCATGGATTCAGAGCGTGCGCCCGTGATCGAACCGCCACGCCTAAAAGTGGACAGTGGCGTAGCGTACCCGGATGCAGCGCTGCAGCTGCATCTCAGTCAGCCCGTCACCGTATCGCTAGTGCTCGAGGTGAGCGAAACGGGGCTTGTGACGCAGGCGACTGCGCGTGAGCGTCAGGGGCATGGCTTCGACGAGGCGGCAATTGCTGCCGCGCGACACTTGTTGTTCGAGCCCGCGAAACGCGACGGTCGACCGGTGGCATCGCGCATTTCATTTCGCTACGTGTTCAACCCCCCGAGCCCGCGGCTAGTTGGTCGTGTTGCTCACCTTTCGGACGACAGTCCGGTGGCTGCTGCAACCGTTACCGTGCGTGATAGCGCCGGCGCCACACACCGCTTCACCAGCGCTGCGAACGGTAGCTGGAGTGCGCCGGACCTGCCCCCCGGTGCCATCCACGTGCGCGTCGAATCCCCGGGGAATTTGCCGCTGGTCGCTGACGACTCCTTGGCTCCCGGTCAAGAAACGCGCCTCGTGTTGCGACTAGCTCCAGTGCCCGCAGTGAGCGGAAGCGAGGTCGAGATCACCGTCAAAGGCGAGCGCCCTCCGCGCGAGGTAGCCAAGCGCACGCTGAGTCACGACGAACTCGCCCACAGCGCGGGTACCCAAGGGGACGCACTGTTGTCGATGCAAAATCTCCCCGGCATCGCCCGGCCGCCGCCGTTCACCGGCCGCTTGGTGGTGCGCGGCTCGGCGCCCGATGACACGGGGGTGTTCGTCGAGGGCACTGACGTCCCGCTGATTTATCACTTCGGCGGGCTGAGCTCCGTGCTGCCCACTGAATTGGTGCAGAAGATTGATTTCTACCCCGGTAACTTCAGTGCCCGCTACGGACGGTTGATGGGCGGCGTGGTCGACGTTACGTTGCGTCCGCCGCGTGTCACGGGCTACCATCTGCTATCCGAGGTCAGCGTGCTCGGCTTTAGGTTGTTGGCAGAAGGACCAATCTCGCACGGCTTTAGCTTCGCGCTCTCGGCGCAACGCTCATGGGTAGACCTCATCGCCAAGCCGCTGCTCGAGTCGAGCGGTGCCGAGCAAACCACACTGCCTCGTTGGGCTGACTATCAAGCCGAGATACACAAGGATTTTACTGAAAAATCCGCCCTGAGCGTGCGGTTTTTCGGCTCTGATGATGCGTTTGAAACAATCAATCGCTTGCCGGGGGCGACCGATCCCACGTTGGGTGGTGCATTCGGTTACCACACCAACTTTTGGCGCAGCCAAGCCCGCTTCGATAGCGAGCTAGCCAACAAGACCGAGCTGCACCTGACCGTTGCTTACGGTAAGGATGACATCACAGCCAGCGTAGGCACCAATCTGTTCAACGCTAGCCTGCACCCGCTCACATCGCGTGCCGAGCTATCGAGCTGGCTCATGCGCGGAGTGCGCGCCAACGTCGGCCTCGATGTTGCGTACACCTACTATGACTACGCGCTGCAGCTGCCTGCGCCGACGCGTCCCGGGATGCCGTCTGGAGGCCCTGGCCAAATCCCGATTCGATCTGTTGGCTCTTTGCGGCGCTTCCAACCGGCGGCATACACGGAGTTCGAGATCACGCCTTGGCGCGGCGGGCGAGTCGTGCCTGGCTTACGCGCAGACTACGATAGTAGTTCCGAGCGCTGGGATTTGTCGCCGCGCGTGAACCTACGCCAAGACGTCACGAACGGTTTCCCGCGGCTCACGCTCAAAGCTGCATGGGGTCTGTTTTCGCAACCTGCGACTCCGTTGGATACGGACTCCCACTTGGGTCAACCTGGCTTGGTCTCCAACCGCGCCATTCACTACGACGTCGGGCTCGAACAAGAGCTCACACGCCAGATAGACCTGGGGTTCGACGTTTTCTACAAGGATTTGACGCATTTGGTGGTGGCCAATGGCGGCAACGCGGGTATGGGAGCGGCCTATGGGGCCGAGTGGTTGCTCCGCTACAAGGCTGATGCTCACTTCTTCGGATGGGCCGCCTACACCTTGTCGCGCAGCGAGCGTCGGGATGTGCCGAGCGAGCCGAATACGCGCTTCCAATATGACCAGACGCACGTGCTGACCTTGGTTGGTAACTACAAGTTGGGGCGGCACTGGCAGCTCGGCGCTCGGTTTCGATTCACCTCGGGCGATCTGTATACCCCGGTGGGTATCGGCGCTTACAACGCGACCGTCGGCGCCCAGTTGGGCGTAGCGGACTTTCCCGCCTACGGCGCGCGCTTGCCCGCCTTCCACCAATTGGACCTACGCCTCGAAAAGGCGTGGCTCGGCAAGCACACCACCTCGACGTTTTTTGTCGACGTACAGAATACGTACTTGGCTAAGAATCAGGTGGGGGTCGCGTACAACTACAACTACACGCAGTCAGCTGCGTTGAATGGGATCCCCTTTCTACCCATCTTCGGTTACCGATTGGAGATTCAATGAGCCGCTGGCTCGTCACGTTGTTCGCGCTGCTCACGCTGCTCGGCAGTCTGGGCAGCTGCGTGCCTCCGAGCTTCGACCCAGCGAGCCTGGTCAAGGGCGTGCGCATCCTCGCCGTCCGCGCCGATCAACCCTACGCTTCGCCAGGCAATCGAGTAACTCTGGATGTTTTGGCGGTTGATGGCCGCGTGCAACCCACGGCGCCGATGAAAGTCTATTGGTTGCCACAGGCCTGTATCAATCCGGCGCACGACGCCTACTACGATTGCTTTGCCGATTTTCCCCGCCAGTTCTCGCAGGGCGTCGATCTAGAAGCGTCGCTGGTGGAGTCCTCGCAGTTCTCGTTTCAAATGCCGAGTGATGCCATCACCGCTCATGCGCCGTCGGGTGGCGAACCGTACGGGCTTGCCTTCGCGTTCAGCATCGCTTGCACGGGACACGTGCGCTACGACCCTGCGCTCGCCGGCGGGGCGCCGGATGGGGTGCCCTTCGGCTGCTTCGACGACACCGGTGTACGCCTGGGTGACAGTGATTTCGTGTTCGCTTATGCGCAGGTCTACTCGTTTGACGAGCGCAAGAATCAGAACCCGGTGATCACGCGCGTCACCTACGGTCCTGACATAGTTGACCCGGAAGCAGGCCTTACGCTCGCTCACTGCACCGCATCGAAGATCGACGACTGCCCCGCAACGAAGTTCGATGTGGCGCTGTCGCCCGATAGCCAGGAGCTGAATCCCGGCGATCTCGATGGCAACGGCGAGCCGTTGAAGGAGCAGCTGTACGCCGCCTATTTCGTGAGCGACGGGAAGCTCACCGACGAGGTGACGATTCTGTTCGACTCGCGGGAGGGGCGCCTAGCCAACACCGGTGACGAGTACCGCTCGCCGCTCACGCCAGGTGAGCGGCAATTGTGGCTGGTGGTGCACGACAACCGCGGTGGCGTGACCTGGCAGAGCGTCCCCCTCCATGTAAATTGAGGTCAGTAGGCTCAGCCTGTTTCTGGGCGCACTTCGCCGCGGTTTGCAACCAGCCGCTCGGCGCGCTTCTGCTGAAACCCAGGCGGGAGCAGCTGGCGCATGAATGACTGCGCAACGACGGCCAGGCCGGGGTACGGGAAGTGCAACCGATTGGGCTGCGACGCGAAAAAATTGGCCAACAGGATGTTGAACTCGGTGCCGCCGTAGACCGCATGCCACCAGTTCACCGGGATATACAGAAATTCACCTGCGTTCAAGGTGGCTTCGAAGACGTCGACACCCCGCAGCCGGCGGGCCACCTGCGGAGGCACTCCCGCGCTCAGGTCGAGCTCGCTGAAGTTGAACATGGGCGAGTGCCAGGCGCATGGACGGAGGAAGCGGCTCGCGCTCGGATGAAACAAGATGAAGCGCTTGCTGCCTACCACCTGCGCCGAAATGGCCTCCGTCATCGTGTGGAAGTGCAGGGGCGCGTAGCTCGTGCGCCCCATCATGATCGAGAACTGCTCGGGCGCCCCGTGGTGGTATGGAGTCGGTGGTACGTCCCCGAGCAGGTCTGGAAAGACGTCTTGAAGGGGGAGCTCAGCCAAGTAGCTGGGCTTTCTGCGCGGTGTGCTGTCATTGCGCAGCTCGTCGATATACTGCGCCAATGAGCCTGTCTGGTAAAAGCTCTCGCCGCTCGGATCCAACCGACGCAGCACCACCTTGCGATCGCGTGCCGCTTCGAGCAAGTAATCCCAATTTTTCCAGCGTTCGAGCGCTTTCCAACCGGCGAGCGCACCAGTAATGATCAAAGGCTTACCCTTTGGCACGTGCTCGCTAGCAAAGGTGGCCGGATCCGGGCACTCAAGCCTCGGTATGCTCTGCAACTTGATGCTCAAGTCTGGAAATTGCGATGTCCCCATTTGATTGTCGCTCCATATCGGGTCGGTCAAAAGTTCCCCTGGCTCAAGATAGGCGCGGGCTGCGGCGCTCGCTTCGCTGAACAAGCTGTGTCGTCCGTCAGGTCCGTGCTTTGGGCGATCTCACCCAGCAAGCGACCTGCGAGGTGGGCAACGCTGAAGTGTGCTTGAACGAGATCGGCCCGCGTGCGCGCGTTACGTAGCTCTGCCGCGCGCACGGCGTTCTGTGCATCGATCACTTGTACCGCGGTCGAGCTGCCCGTTGCATATCGTTTTTGCTCTGCGTCGGCGCGTTGCAATGCGATAGCCAAGGTCTGCTGGGTGAGCTCGCCGCGCGAGCGCGCCGCAGCTTCTGCGTGCATGGCCACGTCCAAATTCTGAATGAGCAACTGGCGCCCTTCTTCCAGCCTGTAGCGGCTGGTCTGAATGGCCACGATCGCGCGTTCGCGCTCGCTGCGATGTTGCGTGTCGTCGAGCGGCAGCTGAAAAGTGAGCCCCACGTGAGCACTCACCGCGTTCAGGTGACTGACCTGATCGACGGCCGCGGTCGCGTCCTTGTACCCGAGGCCTTGCGCTTGCACGTAGCCGTCCAAATCGAGCCGGGGGCGCAGGTCGTCCCCGAGGGTTTCGGCTTGCACGGTGGCAAGCTTCACTTGGCTTTCGAGGGCCCGCAATTCCGGAGACGCAGCCAAAGCTTCGTCTCGCAAATCGCCATTCCAAGCGCGAGGTTCGTCCGGCGCGTCGCTCGGGATGTTGAGCGCAGTGCTGAGCGTTACCATGCCCAGAATCCGAGCAAGTTCGCTCAGGCGCCGTGCTTCAAGCGTCTCGGCGTTGAGCACGTCTTCCTTGCGGCTGGAGACTTGATTGTCGAACGTGAGCCCCTCGACTGGCGCAAGGCTTCCTGTCCGTATGCGCGCGTCCGCTTCGTCTCGTTGTGCGACGGCCGCGTCTCGCGAGTGGCGTTCGATGGCGGTCGCGGTGGCCGCATACCAAGACTCCCAATAGGCGATCAGCGCATCACGCAGCACCTCGCTGGCAGTGCGCACGCTTTGCAGCTCAGCGGTCGTCAAGCGCACGCGTGCGGCGCGTAAATCGGCTTCCGCTACGGCACGACCCGCGCCACGCAGCAGCGGTTGCGTGGCGCTCAGCTTCAGCCCTGCTCCATAGCCCGGTCCCAAGCGGGATTCGATAGTGCCTACCGGCGGCCCGAGCGGCAAGACCTGCGTGATGTATTGGCGGCCGACGTCGAGGCGCAGGCTGAGGTCCGCTCCCGTGAGCAAGTGTTTGCTCAGCTGCGCACCGACGCCGAAAGTATCTTGCTTGCCACGAGCCACGATACCCGAGTCGGGCGTGGCCCCCGGCGAGAGCGTGGGCGTAGACAGGTGCGTCCACGACGAATCGAGCTGCATGATGAAGCCGTAACGCGCAGCGTCGCGTCTCACCTCCAGGCCCACGCCACGATGTTCGCAGACCGAAGCTATGAGCGCCGGATTTTGGGCGAGTACCGTGCGCACGACCTGCGCCACGGAGAGCGGAGGGCTGGTGAGGGTTAGCGCAGGGTCGGCTCGAGTCGAGCGGGCAGGGAACAGCAGCAGCGCGACCACGACCGGAATAATCGCGCGTACGTAAGCGACGCGGAGAGCTTGCCGTTTACTCATGCCGCAGCGCCTCGATGGGCCGGAGCCGAGCCGCCCGCCGCGCAGGAATGAAGCCGAACAGCACGCCTACGGCAGTCGAAAAACCAAACGCGATCAGCAGCACACTGCCGGCGACTTCGAACGAAAGATGCAAAGCACGCGTGGCCAAAAACGAGCTGGCGATGCCCAGGCCCATGCCCAGCACGCCGCCCAAGCTCGAAAGCACGACCGCTTCGATCAAGAACTGCAACAGCACTTCTTTGGCGCGTGCGCCGATAGCCAAGCGAATGCCAATCTCCCGGGTGCGTTCGGTCACGGACACCAACATGATGTTCATGATGCCGATGCCCCCGACGAGTAGACTGACACCGGCAATCGCACCGAGCAGCGCCGTCAATGCGGCGGTCACGCCCCCCAGCGTTTTGGTGATCTCTTTCATGTCTTGGACTTGAAAGTCGTCCGGTGTGCCGGGTTGCGTGTGCCGACGCTCGCGCAGCAATGCTTCGATTTGGCGCTTGGCGCGGCTCGTCTCGCGATTGTTGGCGGCGCTCACGAATATGACGCCGATGTCGCTGTTGCCGGCGATGCGTCGCTGAAACGTGGCGAGCGGCATGACCACGAAGTCGTCTTGATCGGCGCCAAACGTAGTGCGCCCCTTGGGGGCAATGGTGCCGGTCACGGTGCATGCCACGTTGCCGAGGCGGAGCACGGCCCCGACCGGATCGTGCGAGCCAAAGAGCTTTTGGCGCGTGCTCTCGCCAATCACGCACAAAGGCGTATTGGCGAGCTCTTCGGCGTCACTGAAGCCGGTGCCCCGCGCGAACCGATAACCGCGCACTCTGAAATACTCCGAGCCCGCACCGGTGAGCGAGGTACTCCAATTCTTGTTGCCGTACACGGCCACCGCGGTGGAGCTGGCTGTGGGCGCGACTAGCTTCACGGCCGACAGCTCTCGACCGAGGGCGCGCGCGTCCTCCAGTTTGAACGCCGGGGCCTGCACCGAGGTCGGCCCGCGCTGTTGGGAACCCGGCACGACGATCAGCAAGTTGGTCCCGAGAGCGCTAATCTCCTCGGTGATCATGGCGCTGGCGC
>Ga0164241_10002556_pt1 | contig 19413 bp, 12 predicted proteins | sample OricomyardsoilBY_FD_108780 | JGI IMG/M metagenome (GOLD analysis project Ga0164241, IMG submission 108780) | Backyard soil microbial communities from Emeryville, California, USA - Original compost - Back yard soil (BY) | ecosystem: Environmental > Terrestrial > Soil > Unclassified | place: USA... | reverse complement strand
CGACCAGCGAGGAGGAACAGGCCGAATCCAGCGACAGGCTCGGACCGCGCAGGTCCAGCAGGTGCGAAAGCCGGTTGGCGATCACGCTGTGCAGCGTGCCGGTAAGTGTGCGCGAATCAATAGCCTGCGGATCCGCGTATTGCAACATTGCGTAGTCGTTGTGGTAACTGGCGACATAGACACCGGTGCGGGTGCCCGCCAGTTGCTCGCGCGTCACGCCTGCGTCGTCCAGCGCATCGATGGCCACTTCCATGAACAGACGCTGCTGCGGATCCATCCGCTGCGCTTCGCGCGGCAGGATGCCGAAGAAGCCGGCATCGAAACCGCCGATGTCGTGTACGAGGCCCGCATGACGGGCGGATGACTTGCCGGGTACCGCGGGGTCCGGGTCGAACGTGGCGTCAATGTCCCAGCGATCTGGCGGAATCTCGGCCACCGCGTCGACACCGTCGCGCAGCACGCCCCAGAAGGCTTCCGGATTGTCGGCTCCGCCCGGAAACCTGCAAGCCATGCCAACGATGGCGATGGGCTCCGCCCTGGCCACCTGGCCGAATTGCGCGCGGGCCTGCCGCGCCATCAGCGCCAGTTTGACTGCCGACACGGAATTGGGCGGCACTTCGCTCACCCGCCCTTTCCTCCACCCAGAAGCGCGTGCAGCGCATCGTCATCGGACAGTGCGGCGATCTGCTGCATGTCCTCCTGCAAGGGATGTTCCTGTCCGAGCGCGTCCCCGCCGTGGTTCGCAGGTAAGCTCTGCGCACTGCCGGCAGCCTCTCCATTGAGGAACCGCGCGATCTGCTCCACAGTGGGATAGTTCCAGGTCAGCGATGCGGACAGCGGCTGATCGACAGCGGCTTCCAGGCGATTGCGCAATTCCATCGCCAGCAGTGATCCCAATCCCATCGCGCCAAGCGGCCTCCGTACATCGATACGATGCGCGGCCACCCCGAGCACCTTCGCAGCAGTGTCGCGCACCAGGGTTTCCAGGATCGAGCGTCGTTGTTCGGTTGATTCCGCCGCCTTGAGGCGCCCCGCCAGATCTGACGTGCCAACGGATGCCCGGTCGCCATGACCGCGCAGCCGCGATTCGAATATCTCCCGGCCTGGTCCGCGAACAGCGCCGTCCAGCACGTTCCAGTCCACTGGCATGACCGTGACCGCATCCAGGCCCGACGCCGCCAGCCATCCAAAAATCTCCACACCCTGTTCCGGCGTGAAGCTGCCGATGCCCTGGCGCTGCAGAGCTTCGCGATTGGTCTCGGCATCAGCACTGGCGAAAAGGCCGGTGCCTTTCCATGGACCCCACTGAACGGACTGGGCCCGCGCGCCACGTGCGCGCCGCGCCTGGGCCAAGGCGTCCAGGCCGGCGTTGGCAGCCGCGTAATTGACCATGCCTGCTGAACCAAGTGCCGCGCTGATGGACGAGAAGAGGATGAACTGCTCCACGTCCGGAAAGAGCCTGTCCAGATGCTGCGCACCGGTCAGCTTCGCCGTCATCACGCGTTCGAAGGTGGGTCGAGTCATCCTGGCCAGCAGGCTGTTTTCGGTGATGCCCGCCGCGTGCACTACACCGATGATCGGCGGCCAGTTCTCCACGGCATATTGCGCCAACGCGCGTTCCAGGGCCGCCGCATCGCCTACATCCGCCTGCAGCAGGTGGATCGCAGCACCCGCGGCCTCCAGTGCGCGAACCCCCGCGATGCGCCGCCCAGTGCTGCTGTCCGGCGAATACTTTTGCCACTGATCGCGCGGTGGAAGACATGTGCGGCCCATGAGCAGCAGGCGGCGCGCGCCCTGCTGGACCATCGCAGCCGCCACTCGCAGACCAATGTCGCCCAACCCACCGGTGATCAGATACGCGCCCTCGGCGCGCCATGGCTGTTCGGTACGGATCGACGGAACATCCAGTTCCTGCAACGACAGTTTGTGGCGAATGCCCCTGCGCAATGTAATCTGGCGCAGCGTGGTCCCGCGGAGCAGCTCGGAGGCGACCTGCGTTGCCTGGCTCTCCAGGCAATCTCGTGGATCCGCGTCGATCAGCGCACCCCAGAATTCCGGATGTTCCTGCGCGATGACGCGCCCTGCGCCCCACAGCGCACCCTGATTCACGTCAACCGGAACGGACTCTCCCGGCACCGATTGGCCGCCGCGGGTGACCGCCCACAGCCTGGCAGAAGCCGCGGAGGCCGCGCATAGCTGCGCAGTCTCGACCAGTTCCCACGCGGCGGACGGGCTGCTGCCTGCGATCCAGATGATCCCACGATGAGCGCCACTTACATTGTCGGCCGCCAGCGCGCCGGCGAGATCACCAGCGCGCACCTGTGTGGCATCGGCACCGCCCCGAACCAAGGCTTTTGCAAGCTCCGCGCCAAACGGCTCATCCGAGCCCAAGACCAGCCACTGCTGCGGTGCGCTGGCGCTCTCTGGCGATGCTTCGTCCGGTATCCAGCGCAACTGGCACAGCCATGCCTGAAGAGAGTCTTCCAACCCTGCCGGGAGCTGGGTATTGGCCTGAACGCCATGGCGCTGTCGCGCCTCCTGCACCCAATGGCGCTCGCGCTGCCACGGATAGTGCGGCAATTCGATGGCGGCGATGCGGGGTTGCAGCGCATGCCAGTCGACTTCGGCACCGGCGGCCCAAGCTGCCATCGCGGCGATCAGCAGATTGCGCTGCTCAGGCTCCTCGCGCCGGCCGCAGCCGATAGTGGCAATGGACGTGGCGCCGGCGGCCTGTGCCGTCTGCTGGACGGCCGGCAACAGCACCGGATGCGGCCCCAGTTCCACGAACACACTGATGCCGTCGGAGAGCATCGCGGCGATGGTATCGGCGAATCGTACTGGCCGGCGCAGGTTGGTTGCCCAGTAGCCGGCGCCGAACTCTTTGCCCGCGGCGCGCCGCGCCTGTACGGTGGAATACAACGCGATGCGGTCAGCGCCGGTAACCAGGTCGTGCAATTCATCGCGCAGCCTGGCGGCGGCCTCCTCCATCTGCGGGCTGTGCGAGGCCACGTCCACATTCACGCGTCGGCAGAACACGCCATCGCTCTCGCACTCCGCGAGGATCGCGGAGACCACATCCGGATCACCGGAGATGACGGTGGAGCGCGGGCTGTTGCTCACCGCCACGGACACGCGGTCGCCACGTTCTCCGATGCGCGCTTCAGCATCGGCGATGGACAGATCCACCATTGCCATGACGCCGCGTCCGCTCTGCTCGCGCATCAGCGCGCTGCGGCGGCAGATGATGCGCATGGCGGCATCCAGATCGAGCACGCCGGCTATGCACGCCGAGCCCACCTCGCCCATGCTGTGGCCCACTACGGCATCCGGCCGGATACCCTGCGCCGCCAGCCAATCGGCATAGCCAATCGCCAGAGCGACCAGCACAGGCTGGATGACATCGATGCGATCCAGCAGATATCCCGTTGCACCCGGATCAAGCGCAATCTGCTCGCGGATCGACCAGTCGACGTAGCGGCGCGCGGCTGCATTGCAGCGGTCGATGGCTTCACCGAATAAGGGCTCCGTCTCCAGCAACTCGCGCGCCATGCCGATCCACTGCGCTCCTTGACCCGGGACAATGAAGGCAATGCGCGGACGGTCAGCCTGCGGCATTCCCTCGGCGGCCGCCGGTTCGCCGGCGGCGTATTGAGCCAGCGCCGCTTGCATCGATGCCTTGCCTGTCCCAATGAAGGCGGCGCGGTATTCCAGCGCACCGCGGCGATGCGCCGCCTCACCGCAGATGCGGACAAGCGCGACATCATCGAGCGATTCGACCAGTTGCGCGTAACGCGACGCGAGTTCGCGCAGCGCCGCCGGACTGCGCGCCGACACTGGCAAGAGCTGCCATGCGCGGGCGGCAGGTCTCACGGCAGGCGCTGCGGCCGGCGGCGCTGACTGCAGCACGATATGCGCATTGGTGCCGGCAATGCCGAATGCGCTGACGCCGCCGACACGAATGTCTTCGTCCCAGGGCGTGGCAGAACGCGCCAGTTCCACAGGTAATTCATCCCATGGCACGGCCGGATTCAACTCGCGGCAGTTCAGGCTGGCGGGAATCGCATGGTGGTGCAGGCACAGCGCCAGCTTGATCAGACCGGCAACACCCGCCGCACCTTCAGTGTGTCCGAAATTGGTCTTCACCGAACCGACGCGCGCGCGCTGGCCAGGCTCGCGCTCTCCTGCGAGGACGGCTCCAAGCGCGCCCAGCTCCACCGGATCGCCTGCGCGCGTGCCGGTACCGTGAGCCTCGATGTAACCGACGGAACCGGGGGAAATGCCGGCGTCGGCATAGGCGGTGCGCAGCAACGCTTCCTGTCCGGCGCGTGCCGGCGTGCCCATGGAACCGCTGCAGCGGCCGTCGTTGTTGATCGCACCGCCCCTGATCACCGCATAGATGCGGTCACCGTCGGCCAGTGCGCGCTCCAGCGCCTTGAGCACGATGATGCCCGCACCCTCACTGCGCACGTAACCATCGCCCGAAGCATCACCGAACTTGCAGCGGCCGTCGGGCGCCATCATGCGGCTTTGCGAATAGGCCACGCTGATGTGCGGCTGCAGGATGACGTTCACGCCGCCGGCCAGCGCCAGCTCGCTCTCGCCGTCGCGGATGCTGCGTGCCGCCAGATGCACGGCGACCAGTGATGAGGAACAGGCGGTGTCGAGCGTCAGGCTCGGACCTTGGAGGCCGAGCAGGAACGACACCCGGCCCGATGTGGCGTAGCGCCCGCTGCCAGTGGTCATCAGAAAGTCGGCACGCTCCGGATCGGCGAACAGCCGCGCCTCGAAATCGCTCAGCCACTGCCCGAGGAACACGCCAGTGCGTGAACCCGCCAGCGCCGGCACGCACTGACCGGCATCTTCGAGCGCTTCCCACGCAGTTTCCAGAACTAGGCGCTGCTGCGGATCCAGTCGCTCGGCCTCGCGCGGCGAGATGCCGAAAAATTCCGCATCGAACTGGTCGATGCCATCGAGGTATCCGCCCCAACGCGTCATGATGCGACCCGGAGTAGCAGGTCGCGGATCGAAGAAATGCGCGAGGTCGATGCGGTCGGAAGGGATCTCGGCGATTGCGTCGCGCCCTTCGATCAGGAAGCGCCAGAACGAATCGGCGCTGTCGACGGCGCCAGGAAAACGGCAACCGATGCCGATGATGGCCACGGGCATGGCATTTCTCGACGCACTCACGGTAACGCCTCACGCGTCGCGCTGAGTGCTGTCTCAGGAAGCCATGGGGCAAGCTCGCGCACCACGTCGCTAACTACCGAGTCGCGGTGATGATTCAAATAGAAATGGCCGCCTGGGAAGACCTTCATGTTGAAGGTACCGGTCGTAAGATGACGCCAAGCCTCCAAATCGGTGCTGCTTGCGCGCTCGTCCTCTGAGCCGCCGAGCACCGTCAGCGGCACGTCGAGGGGACACCCGGCTTCTGGCTCATGGGTCTCCAGTGCCGCGATGTCTGCGCGCAAGCCTGGAAGCAGCAGAGCCATGATGTCCCGGTCAGCCGCCACCTGCGGCGGTATGCCGCCATAGCGGCGATTGATCTCATCCACGAAACGCTCGTCAGAGAGGTGCCGCAACGGCGGATCGCGATCCGGCACGCCCGGCGCACGCCGTCCTGACAGGACCAATCGGGCCGGCAATGGTTGTCCTTCAGCAGCCAGAGCTTGGGCAACCCCCCACGCGATCACGGCTCCCATGCTATGTCCAAAAAATGCGTAGGGCTTGTCGCGCAGCGAGCGCAATGCAGGAAGGACCGCCGCAATGACTGCCGAGAGTTGACGCAGAGGTGGCTCGCGCAAGCGGGTCTCCCGACCGGGCAACTGGATGACCACTAGCTCAATCGCGGGCGGCAACAACTTCACCCAAGGGCGGTAAACCGAGGCCCCGACCCCTGCATGAGGAAAGCAGATGAGTCGGATTCGAGAGTCGGCCTGGCCAGCCCAGCGCACCAGCAATGGGCTCGTCACGACCTGGCCTCGTATTCCGATCCACCGCTTTTAGATGGGACAAAGAAAATTCTCGCCATTACGCGCAAGCCGGAAGGCCTCCCAATTCGTAGGACAGCAACTACCACTTCAACGATATACGAACGTCGGAAATGCCGACGAGGGACAGGTCACAGACCCTGAAGTCACCGGACATATTCCCTGTTTTCAGGGAGACTCGAGTCGGATCACGGATTGGAGGAAAGCCACTCCGCCGGGGCCTGGACCAACTCGATCAGGACGCCTTCGCCAGACCGGGGATAGTCCTCAGACGGCCGAGGGTGGATGAAGCAGACTTCATGCCCCGATGCCCCCCGGCGAATACCGCCCGGTGCGAACCGTACTCCCTGCCTAGTCAACCAGTTTACCGCTGCCCGCAGGTCATCGACCCAAAGTCCGATGTGATTAAGAGGTGGAATATGGACCGCGGGTTTGCGCCCGATATCGAGCGGCTGCATCAGGTCAACCTCCACCCGGGCTTGTCCTGTGCCCAAGGTGCAGATGTCTTCGCTGACGTTCTCGGCCTCGCTGCGGTACTCGCCAGTGATCTGCAATCCCAGAAGGTCCACCCACAACGCTCGCAAATGCGACTTGTCAGGGGCGCCAATGGCAATCTGCTGCAGGCCCAGCACGCGAAAGGGACGGCGCTCCGTATATTCCATTACTCGTCAGTCTCTGCTCTGGTAAACCAATCCAGGAGTGTCTTCGCCGCGGCTCGCGGTTCCATGCGCGCCGCGCGTACTGCCAGCTCCGTCTCGACCAGTAGCGACCGCGCATCGCGATGGGTCCGAAGGCGCTCTTCGAGGCCTGCCAGCACCAGATCCCACATCCATTTGACGTTCTGTTGCTGACGTCGCACGGCTAACTCGCCGCTCTCCAGCCGACGCCTGTGCAGCGCGGTCACATCCGCCCAGAGTTCCTCCAATCCTGTAGGCGCCAAGGCGCTGATGCAGCGCACCATTCGACCTCGTGCGGCCTGCAGCTGAGCGGCGGCACGTTCGGCCGCCGCGGCATCGACGTCGCATTTGTTCACAGCAATGATATCTGCAATTTCGAGCAAACCGCGCTTGATGGCCTGCAGGTCGTCGCCGGTATGAGGTACCTGCAAGACCAGCAGTACATCCGTAAGACTGGATACTGCCGATTCAGACTGCCCGACGCCGACGGTTTCCACGAGCACCACTTCATAGCCTGCGGCCTCGCAGGCTAGTAGCGCCTCGCGAGTGGCCGCGGCCACGCCACCCAGAGTGCCTGCCGATGGGGATGGACGTATGAAAGCCCGTTCGCTGGCCGCCAGACGGGTCATGCGTGTCTTGTCGGCGAGTATCGAACCTCCGGAAACCGCTGAAGAGGGATCTACGCTGAGTACCGCTACTTTCTGCCCCGCCGCAATCAGTAACATGCCGAGCGCTTCGATAAAGGTCGACTTTCCGGCTCCAGGAACTCCGGAAATGCCGATTCGCAGCCCATTCCCGGTATGCGGCAGCAAGCTGTGCAGCACCGCGTCGGCTCGTCGGCGGTGCGCAGGCAACACTGATTCCAGCATGGTGATCAGCCGCGCGAGCTCGCGGCGGCCGCCGGCCAGCACGCCGGCAACGAGCTGCTGGTCCGCCAGGTCAAGCGCTCCGCGGGCGCTCATCCAAAGCTGCGAATACTTTCAGGCCGGAGCACTAATGCCCTCCAGGACCATACGCGCGCACCGCACCACGGACGTGCCCGGTCCGAAGATGCCCCGCACTCCGGCCTTGAGCAGGCGTCCATGGTCATTTACGGGCACGATGCCTCCGACGAACACCGCAATATCGGAGGCGCCCTGCGCGTGCAGTGCAGCGATGATCTCCGGAACCAGCACGTTGTGACCAGCAGCCAGAGTGCTGATGCCTATGGCATGCACATCATTTTCGACCGCCTGCCTTGCGCATTCAGTGGCGCTCTGGAATAGCGGGCCAATATCAACGTCAAAGCCGAAATCCGCAAAGGCGGTGGCTACAACCTTCGCGCCGCGATCATGGCCGTCCTGGCCGAGCTTGGCTACGAGGATGCGCGGCCTGCGTCCACGCTGCAGCCGAAAATTTTCCACCGAGCTGCGCAATTCGCGCACTGCGGAATCTTCCCCATGCGCCGGAGCGTATACCCCGGTCACGCGCAAGGTATTGGGGGAGTATCGTCCCCAGACCTGTTCCATGGCGTCACTGACTTCACCAACTGTGGCGCGCGCACGAATCGCCACGATCGCGTGGTCCAGCAAGTTGCCAGCATCATCCGCCGCGCAGCGTTGCAGCGCTTCCAGCGCCGACTTCACCAAATCGCCATCTCGCGTCGCCCGGATTCTCGCCAGTTGCTCTGTCTGATGACGGCGCACCGCCTCGTTATCGATATTGCGCAAATCGCCGATCTGTTCCTCGTCCGGATTAAGATACTTGTTGACGCCAACGATCACGTCACGGCCAGAGTCAATTCCGGCCTGCTTTTCCGCGGCGCTGGATTCAATCTTCAGTTTCGCCCAACCGCTTTCGACGGCTTTCACCATGCCGCCCTGTGCATCGATCTCTGCGACGATACGCCATGCCGCCTCGGCCATATCCCACGTCAGACGTTCCATCAAGTAGCTTCCCGCCCACGGATCCACGACACGCGGAATGTGCGTCTCTTCCTGAAGAATGAGCTGCGTATTGCGTGCGATTCGAGCGCTGAAATCGGATGGCAAGGCCAACGCTTCATCGAAAGAATTCGTGTGCAGGCTTTGTGTGCCACCAAATACAGCCGCCATGGCCTCGATGGTAGTGCGCACGACGTTGTTGTATGGCTCCTGAGCGGTCAGACTCCAACCGGAAGTCTGGCAGTGAGCACGCAACATCAGGCTGCGCGGATTGGCGGGAGAGAACTCGGACATGATCCGTGACCAAAGCAGGCGCGCGGCGCGCAGCTTCGCGATTTCCAGGTAGAAGTTCATGCCGACACCCCAGAAGAAGCTCAGCCGACCGGCAAACTCATCGACCTGCAGGCCGCGCTGCAAGGCGGTGCGTACGTATTCCTTGCCGTTGGCGAGCGTCAGCGCGAGCTCCAGCGCCTGATTCGCTCCTGCCTCCTGCATGTGGTAGCCGGAAATGGATATCGAATTGAACTTCGGAAGGTGGCGAGCCGCCCACGCGATCACATCACCCGCAATACGCATGCTGGGCGTCGGTGGATAGATGAACGTGTTGCGGACAATGAACTCTTTCAGGATGTCATTCTGGACAGTGCCGGAAAGATGTGCGCGATCCACGCCCTGCTCCTCGGCCGCGACCAGATAGCAGGCCATGATCGGTAGCACAGCGCCGCTCATGGTCATCGACACCGACACCTTGTCCAGCGGAATACCATCGAACAGCTGCTTCATGTCCTCGACTGTGTCGATGGCCACGCCTGCCTTCCCTACATCCGCCGCCGCGCGCGGATGATCGCTGTCGTAGCCGCGATGTGTTGGCAGATCGAAAGCGACGCTGACGCCCTGGCCACCCGCGGCCAGCGCCTCTCTATAAAAGCTGTTGGATTCCTGCGCGGTGGAAAAGCCTGCGTATTGGCGGATTGTCCAGGGTCTCCCCACGTACATCGTGGGCTGGGGGCCGCGCGTGTAAGGCGGAAAGCCGGGCATGCCTTGCAGTCCCGGAATTCCGGCCAGATCGGCAGCAGTATAGAGCGGCTTCAACACAATGCCTTCGGGCGTGCGCCATGCCAGTGCGTCTGGATTGCCCCCGGGGGCCGTACGCCCCGCCGCTCGAAGCCAATCGTCGAGTCCCTTTGCCTCTGGCTTGTCGGAGTCGCTCATGATCGTGAAGACTGCTTTGTGCTGGAAGCGGGCGCGGGATTTGGTAGCAGCACTGGTGCCTTTGCGCGCCGCAGGCGCCGCAAATAGTCATGCGCCCGAAAAACCATCGACACCACAGGACCGTGGAAGTACTGCACGGATGCAAGTTGCCGACTATGGTTCGCGATGCGCTTCTTGTAGTCTGCGACCCGTCCTGTTCCGGCAAGAAAGTCGTAGGTGGCCACACCTTCGGCAGCAGCGGTTTCCATTGCATAGCCGAGGTGCAGCAACCCCAGCGACAATGAGGAATCAAAGTTTGGGTCGAAACCCATCTGAATGTTGTACTGGATGTTCCCCAGCCTTAGATCGTGCAGCATCGACACTGTTTTTCCGTCGACATTCAACTTTGACATCTGTACACGTCCAGTATCACTCCAGGCCTGCATGAGTTGCTGCTGCAGCCGGGTTGTCATTGGACCGAACGCTGGCGACCCCCACCGCTGGCGGTGCAGACCATTCAGAATTTCCAGTCCGGTTGACCAGTCGGCGGATGCAACGCGTTCGAACTGAATTTGCCCATGGGTCTGCAGACGCTTACGGAGATTGAATATGCTGCGCCGCGCATTGGCACTCAGTGATTCGAGGTAGGCTTCAAAGCCGCTTCCAAGATCGGCTTGGTAGCTGGTCATGTGATCGATAACCCTTACATACCCTCCCCGCCAACGGCCATATCGACGGAACACTGCGTACCAGTCCTCATATGCAGGCGTCGTCGCGACCGCGATCTCGCTGTAATCCTCGAGGCGCAGCAACGCACCGACACAGGCATTTCGCACGTCGGTCTCGCGGCCGGGCAGCGCGACGATGTCCAGGTATTCGCTGAAGACTCCGCGAGCCTGACGTACGCAGCCACCTAGTAGATTCGCCACGCGATAGCGCAGCCCCTGACGTCGCGCGATATCCCGGAATACAGGCATCAATCCAACCAACGTTCCGCCATCGCGCGCGGCAAGCATGTGCAGCACGTCGCCATCGGACTGCGGCGCCAGCGACTCCCACCAAAGCGTGAGCCAATCCGAAGAGAGAAACAGGCGATCGGCCGAGGATTGCGCGAGCAGCGCGTCGTATTCAGCCCGGCTTGATCGCCATTGCGACTCGTTCCAGATCTCAACCTGCAGCCTCGACCGCTCGCGACTCAAGTTGCCGACTCCGAACCAGATATGGGTGCGCCGCGCCCGACACAAACACGCAGGAGTACCATCGGACCACCGACTGCAGGTTGATTCTGCCCCAAGGCATCGGAGGCACCCTGAACCTGCTGGGTGCACCGCGGCGATCTGGCCTGATGCAGCATCAGCCAAGCCTGCGGCATTGCGTTCTCCCTGCCTTTCTTGTCACCAACTTGCCGGTAAACCCGCATGATTGGTGAAACATCGGTCGGAGGCCGTTCGAAACGTCTCATAATGAACGCCTCACGGCCGTCACTCAACGCCCCATTTCGCACTCTGGATCTACTTGCCGTATCCATTGCAGGTCGACTTTCGGGCCTCTGCCGTCGAAGGACTATATAGTCTCCGGTCTGGCATCCGTCCAGGAATCCCAGAAATGGCGTGCGTTGCCTTGACTGATCGTTGCCCCTGACGATGCCCCCCTTTGTCATATCATCGCTCATGTCTCGCCGTAGGGTTTGACCGTTCGATAAGCGCCGAATGAATCAGTCGTGCCATCGCCTGGGCGCCTTCGTTCGTGAAATGCGCGTAGTCCTGGAAATATCCGGCCTTTCCGTTCATGGCAGCTGCGGCGTCAACCAGGAGAACGCCCTCGTCCCGCGCCACCTGCCGCAAAATTTCGTTCGAACGGCGCTCGTGCGCAATGAAGGCGTGTTCGTCCAGCTCGCTGTACTGCTGACGCCAGGCGACTAGCCAATACATATCATCTTTAGCTGGCTTCAAGCCAAACCGATTGGCGTGAGTGACAAGTACCGGAATGCCGGCCCCCGCGGACCGCGCCGCGCGTATTGCGCATCTCAAATCATCTTCCCAAGCGCGGTAACTCGCCTCATCCACCACTTCAAGGGTCGGCTTCCCTCGCTGCGACAGCGCAATCGACCAGTGTCGCAGGCGCGTCATCACGGCCCGCGGCAGGGAACCCTTGATCAGATCGGAGAGGCGCTCGGGAAGCCGCAGCAATGCTCCCTTGTTCCAGTCTTCTGGCAACGGTCGCACTTCTCGATCGCAATAGTCCCGACTGACTCCGATGTAGTGGGCAGGCGTGGGATACATCACAACGATGCTGGCGTGATACCGGCTGACCACTTGCGACAGATACGCGGCACCTGAACCTACTCTCATTCCAGGCAAAGCCATGTTCAGGACGCGAAATCGGCTGCCTCCCGATGCGTTCAGCATATTTTCGAGACGACGCGGAAATTCGTTGCCCTCAGACTCGTACATGCCGAAAGTTTCGGAGGCGCCATAGGTCACCACGGTAGTGGCATCCGGCCAAGCCGGAACCTCAGGTCCGCGGAATCCCTCCGAATTGATGCGCCACTTGCCAAAGCGGGCACCCGGATTGCCGATCGGGCCCCACGGGCTGTCTCGATAGAGGATGTTCATGCCGTATCGTGATTGCACCGGTGCCTGGTACGACACCCAATCATCCACGCGGCAGGCCAGTTCCCACGTCAGTGCGACCACCATCACAGCCAGCAGCGTGCGCCATCCCAATCTTGCATTCCAGCGCATTGCTGATTCCCGGATTTCAGAACTGGAAGTAAACGAAGGCCTGAGGCGCGCCGCCACGGAACAGTATGAGATAACCCATTACTGCGTATACGGCCACCATGGCAGGTAGCGGAAGCCATTTCTGCCGCATGAAATCGAGCCTGCCCTGGGACCACTGCAGTGCCTGCACGACGACCAGCGGCGACGCGAACAGCAGCACGGTCCAGGCTAAATTCGTCGGCAGTCCAGCGAGCCCGGAGTGCAGCAGCGAGGCCGTCATCGCACCGATCTGCGTGAGGCCGGTGGCACGGAACAAGAGCCATCCATAGCAAGTCAGCGTGAACATGCAAATCACGCAAAGGGTCACCCATAGTGAATGGGCAAGGTGTCCAAATGCGCGCTCGACACTCCGCAATGGCGAAACGACAAGCCGGTGTATCACCAGGATGAATCCGTGGTATGCGCCCCAAAGAACATAGTTCCAGGCTGCGCCGTGCCAAAGTCCGCCGATCAACATCGTAACCATGAGGTTGCGGTAGGTCTGCGTCCTGGAACCGCGGTTGCCCCCCAGCGAGATGTAGAGATAGTCACGCAACCAGGTGGAAAGACTGATGTGCCAGCGCTGCCAGAAGTCAGGGGGATTTCTGGCCAGATACGGCAGATTGAAATTCAACATGAACTCGAAGCCCATCAATTTCGCCACGCCGCGCGCGATGTCGGTATAGCCCGAGAAATCACAATAGATCTGAAAGGCGAAAGCCAGTACACCGACAACGACTTCGCCGCCAGTCGGCGAATTTGCAGCAAAGATCGCATTGGCGATCGGTGCCAGCCCGTCCGCGATGAACACTTTCTTGAAGTAGCCCCATATGATGAGGTGAATGCCATCCTGCCACTGCTCGGGCGTCGTGCGCCTCGGCGTCATCACCTGCTTCAAGAGATTGGCAGCGCGCTGGATCGGCCCGGCCACCAAGTGTGGAAAGAACAGAACTGCGAGGAAGAAGTCCCAGAACGAGCGTACCGCGTGAACCTGACCGCGATATACATCGATGGTATAGCTCAGTGCCTGGAAGGTGTAGAAAGAGATGCCCACAGGCAAGATGACATTGAGCGCCGGCACCGGCACGTCGACGCCCAGCCCGGCCAGAACATCATGGAAAGAGTCCACAAAGAAGTTGAAGTATTTGAAGAAGGCGAGCAGGCCGAGGTTGGTTATCAGGCTCAGTACCAGGTAACGCTTGCGTTCGCTCTGCAGGCCGCCCGCCTCGATAGAGCGTTCCATCTGGCGGGCGCAATAGAAATCAATCGTGGTCGAGAAAATCAGGGGGGCGAGGAATCGCCAGTCCCAGCTCGCATAGAAGTAGCAGCTTGCCACGACCAGAAACCGATTCTGGTTCTGGTGCGACAGGCGGTAATACACCAGCAGCACCAGCGGCAGGAAAATCAGGAATTCGAGCGAGTTGAAAAGCATCTGCCCGTCGCCTCACCCCGCGCGGGGACGCCACGTGGCCATCGATTCACCGCGCAGAAAGCGTACGCTGGCGACGGCAAATGCCGCGTTGCTTGTCACCAGATAAGCCGGCACAGCGAGGATGCGTGGCAGCCAGGATGCCGATCCCAAAGCGATCGTACCCAAGGCAATGGCATAAAACATGAGGTGCAGGGCCAGCAGCACCAGGTAGAAATGGCCTCGAAATGCAAGCACCACGTTGCTTGCCAACGCCGCAACCATGAACAGGTATGCCCCGTAACGCAACACCTTGTGCGACCAGATGCAGAACGAGGACCATGGATATCGCCAGGGTTTCAGCAGATCGCTCACATGGCACAAACCACGCATGGCACGAAGGGCAACGCGCACGCGCATGCTGAATTCGGGAGCGAGGTCTCGGTTGGCTTCTTCGCGCGCCTGCGCTCTGCAGTCAAACACGACACGGCTTCCGCGCATCAGGACCGACAGCGGCAGAACAAAATCCGTGATCTGATCCCTGGGCACATCGCGATACAATGAGCGACGAATGGCGTCGACGCCACCATTGACCCCGATGATCGAATGCACGCGCGTCTCAACGCGGCGCACCAGATTCTCATAACGGATATATGCGTCGACGCCGCCGCCGGCAAGGCCGTCGGCGGAAAGGAATCCGAGTGATCCCGTCACGTAACCCACCTGCGGATCAGCAAAATTTTCCACCAGCCTGGAGATGGCATCGGGCGCGAACATTGAGTTGGCGTCGCTGAAAATCAGGATTTCGCCGCCCGCTTCCCTGACTGCGCGATTCAAACCCTCCGCTTTGCCCGCCCGGTCGGCATTGCGCAATAGACGCACACCCTGGGCAGCGAAGCTGCCGACGATCTCATCCGTACGATCCGAGGACGCGTCCGACACCACAATGATTTCAAGCAGTTCTCGGGAATAGTCCTGTTCCAGCTTGTTCCGGATCGTCGCTTCAATCACTGCCTCCTCGTTGAAGGCCGGGATCAGTACAGTCACGCGCGCGCGCAATGGCGCACGACGCACGGGGCGCGTAATGACCAGACCGATCAGTGCCACGAGCAGCGGATAAAGGATCAGGGGGTAGGCCACCATTAGCAGGCTGCCCCAAAACACGATCTGCAGAATCACATGGTCTCCCTTCGCACGATCCGGGCATTGCCGCGCACCTGCAACTGCGATGTCGCAGTCACCTCGATGGCTTCGCCATCGCCTTTTGTCCTCACCTCTACATACCCGTTGCGGCGATCGTAGCGCAGCGCTGTCACCGGTCCTGCCACTGCCTGCAGCATATTGTCCGTGAAACGCAGGCGTGCAGTCCGGTTCGTACCGACATTCACAGAATCGATCTCGATCATCTCCGCGTCACAGGCGAGCAGGCGATGAGGTGCGTCGCAATGGTAATGTCTGGCCGCCGGCGGCCTGATTTCAAAGTCCCTGTACGCCGACGGATCGCCAGCGGCGCCAGCTTCGGCGGCGCGGGCGATGTTGAAGGCTTCGCGTGCCGTCACGTAGTGCAGTCGATATCGGCGACCATCGTTGTACTGCGTTGCCAGCAAGTCATGCAAAGCACGCGCGCGTTTCCCGAATAGGCCATCGAAATCTTTTTCTATGGCTCCGTGGGTGTGCAGCTTCACAAACAACCACTCGGGACGACCCTTTACATGGACGTGACACCGCTCCCAGACGCGTATGCGATCCGGTCGACCCCAGTTATAGCTTGTGAGGCTGGCATTTTCGATGCGCGGGTAGTGCGGCGCCCGCCAATTAATCCCCAGCGGACCTTGCAGCAACCACAGGCCCGCCTGCCCAGGCTTGCCCACCTCGGCGTCGGTGCCACGATCATGGGATTTTGGCCGTAGCGGATCATCCACCGCGTAGTAGATGGAGTTTATCTTCCGCGTCTGGCATTCCTCGCTCGAAGGCATCGTCATGTCGCCCCAACAGCCCAGCTCCTGCAGCAGGGACAGCTCATCGTTCACGCCGCAGTATTTACCGCCAGCGTTGTCGAGTGCCCAGTCGCCATGGATGAAGCCGAACTTCTGGCCTGGTGGCGAGCCCTCCTGGAGCAGCAGGCCGGCACGCCGATACTGATCGAGAGTTTCCACAAGCTTCGCGCGGAGGGACGCCGTGGTGTCATCGCGATGATGTAAGTGAAGTTCCACCTCGCCTAAGCCTGCGAGCACGAAATCTGCTAGCGCCGGCAGATGCTCGTAGCCATGATGCGGGGGATAGAACCAGCTGTGGAGGGGGCGCGTGCCATGTCGTTGCAGGCAGTAATCCTGTAAGGCCGCGAAGCCCTCACGCCATTGCGATACTCGCCTTCCCGGCTGCTCCGCGCTGGTCGCGCCATGGCGCGGCTCGTAGTGATCGCACACGAAGAAGATCATGTGCACCAGATTTTGTTGCCGGAAAGTGCGCAGCCTGCGACGGTGCAAAACGCCTTCCAGATAGGCGGGCAGCCATAGGCGGATGTTCGAGTAGCGCATGCGTAGCTCCGCCGTCAGGCAAGTCTCGCTCTGGCCCGTTCGGCCAGAGACTTCGCCACGCCGCTGATGCTCGCGGGCAAGCTGCTGACCGGCAATGGTTGCATCGCTGGATGGCGCTCCAACTTTGCGCGCGCGTCCGCGGCTGCTTCGCTTGCCGGCAGGAAGCGATAGCCGGCCTCTTGTACCAGCCGAACGTAGCGGCGCAGGCGGCGTACGTAGTCGAAATCGGGCCGGAAACGCGTGCGTGCCTGATTGAACCGCATCAGCGAGAAACTATGGGGCGTCAGAATCAGCGGATCGATCGCACCTCGTATGCAGTCCCGTATCTCTGCCATCGACACGCCGCCCAGATCCATACGACGAACGCGACCGGTGAGTCGATCCCTGTAGCAGGTGCCCGCTGCGCACAGCATGCCTTCGATCAGCTGCCAGCCGTTGCCCATATGGGCTGCGCCAGGAATGCCGCAGCTGCGACTCCATGCGCTCGCGGAGAAGTCCGCCGCGAAATCCAGTTCATGCAGCGCCCGCAAGGTGTCCGCATTGGCTGCCCAATCTCCCGCCCGGTGCACGCTTGCCTCCACTCCTGTCCATTGCCTGATGCGATCGCGTCCAAATGCGACGATCTGCAATTGTTCGTCAAACGAGTAGTCCCGCAATTGTTCACGCTTAGGATCGAATGCGAGACCTGGATGCGTATGCAGTTGCAGGTCCTGGCCATACTCCTTGATCAGCAGGCAGGCCTGCTCCTGTGCGGCGCGAGCCGTAGACGCGGCACCGTAAACGTCCACGAACATAGTGGCGGGCACGCCGAGGTCTCGCAGCTCGTCGAGCAGACGCGGCAAGCCCCACGACTCCGCACCAATGCGACCCCATAACCCCTGCTCCCCGGGAAAGTTGGAGAGCTCTATGTCGGCGGTAATAATGGCTGTACGTGTCATGTAGCCCGCGCCCGTTCGCCCAGCGACAACTGACGGCGGGCGATCTCATAGGCTGTCACGTAGCGAGCGGCCATATGTTTCCATTGACGCTCCCGGGTCATGGCCGTCGAGGCTTCGCTACCTGCGGCGACGGCATCCAGCGTTCCCGACGCCAGGCGACCCAAAAGCTCCGCAAGCGCGGACTGCGAGTCCGCCGCGAAAAGGTATCCGGTGCGGCCGTGATCAATCAGGTCGCGCAGCCCGCCAACGTCGCTGCCGACGACACATTTTCCCATTGCCATGGGTTCCAGTGGCTTCAGGGGCGATACGACTTCGGTCAACAGGCTACGTTGTCGCGGATACACCAGCACGTCCATCGCGCTGTAGAAAGATTTTACCTGAGCATGCGGCACGCGCCCTGTCAGCCACACCTTGCCTGCCAGCCCCAAAGTGGCCACGCGCTCGGTCACCTCCTGCAATGCCTCGCCATCGCCTACCAGCACGAGCCTCGCACCCGGATGCGCGCGCGCCATTTCGGCGAACGCGGCGACGAGCAAAGGAAGCCCTTCAAATGAGAAAAAGCTGCCGACGAATCCAAACACGATATTTCCACCGGTCAGGCAGCGTTCACGAAGTTCGGGATCGGGCGCACAGGGTCGGAATTCCTCCACGTCGACACCATTGCCGACCACTGTTATTCGTTCTCCGGCCACGCCCTGCTCAAGGATCAACTCGGCATAGGCGCGTGTGATCGCACACACCGCGTCGGCCCGCAGAGTGACCCTGCGGTCCAACGCTCGCGCGATGCCGATAAATGGCCAGCGTCCCGCCAAGCGTCCGCGCACACGCGCGCTTTCCTCCCAAAGGTTGCGCTTTTCATAGACAAACGGCAGCTGGTGGCGACGCGCAGCCACGAGTGCTGGCTGCGCCACTGTGGCGGGGGTGTGTGCATGAACCAGATCGAACTGGCCTCCATTCAGCACCTCGGCGATTCTTCGCGCGAGCGCCTTCTGAAACACAAGGTGCTTGCCGCCACAGGCCGCAATAGCTTGCTCCGCGGCACTGAATCTGGTGCGCTCGTAGTGGATGCCCGCAATCGTCTGTGTTGTCGCCTCTTCGCCTTGGGCGGGCCCGGTCAGTACGACAACTTCGGCTCCCGCCCGCGCCTGCGCCTCCAGCAGGTATTTTGCTCTGATGGAATAGCCGTCCCCCCGCGGCAGGGAATGATCCATCACATGCAGCACCTTCATATCATCCCCATTTTCCGGCAGGAAGCGCGGCAAACCTTCTGATAAATAGCCAGATTACGCTCAGCAAGTGAGTTCCAATTGTATCCAGCGACGGCCCGCTGGATTTGCGAGGCGTCCCATTCCTGGATAAAGACCCGCCTGATGGCCAAAGCCAGCTCGTCCGCCGAGCCTGGCAATGCCAGAAAGCCGGTACGTCCATCCATCACTACGTCTGGCACGCCACCGACCGACGTTGCGGCAACGGGACGTCCGCTTGCCAGGGCCTCGATGACGACGTTGGGCATTCCCTCGTTAAGACTGGACAGGCATAGTGCATCTGCGGCCGCGATCCACTCCGCTACCTCCGGCTGGGGACGGGAACCCAGCAACCGAACAGTATCCCGGCTCCGCATCTGGCGTATGTGACGTTCCAGCTTGGGACGCAGCGGACCATCACCTACCATGCACAGGCGGTCATGGGCGTGCAACTCGCCGCTGCGCCATAACTGTTCCCAGGCAGCCAGTAACGTCTGTGTTCCCTTCACGGGTACAAGATTGCCGACGAACAGCAGCATTCGACCGCATTGATCGAGGCCACGGAGAGATCGCGCTTGGTGCCGATCACTGGGCGCGAACAGTGCGGGATCGTAGCCGCTGCACGGCACGTGGGTAATGCGGCCGGCCGCGTCGGGAACAAGCTCCGCGATAGCCGCGGCAATGTCACGACTTACGGCCACTACGGCATCTGCGCGCTCGATTGCACGTCGGACCTGCGATGCGATG
>Ga0164241_10002555_pt1 | contig 19433 bp, 21 predicted proteins | sample OricomyardsoilBY_FD_108780 | JGI IMG/M metagenome (GOLD analysis project Ga0164241, IMG submission 108780) | Backyard soil microbial communities from Emeryville, California, USA - Original compost - Back yard soil (BY) | ecosystem: Environmental > Terrestrial > Soil > Unclassified | place: USA... | reverse complement strand
GAGATCGAGCTCGCGCGCACATTTACCGCGTTCGCGAAATTCCTTCGCGCAGAGGAAGAGCTCGCGAAAGATCCTGCCGCGATCGCCGAAGCCCAACGCATGGATTCGTCCGCACAGGCGATCTTCGCGCGCCTCATGCACGGTTTGGATGCGCGCCCACGCGCGCCCCACGTCCCCGTCGACCCCGAGTAGCGCTCGGGCAACGGTCGCGTGACATGCGGGCGCGGCAGGAAATCACGCGCCCTCGACAGCTTCGCGGCGAAGGCTATCAGACGCCTCACGGGCCGCGCATCGTTCTTGCTTGTTGGTTGGGTTGAACGCCGGAAACTCGGCGGAAAATGCCTAGCTTCGCCCTCTCGAGCGACCGGCACGATCTGCGGAATGTTCCGATGACGGGCTTGATTGCCCCCGTGTACGATCTCGAATGCGGCACCACGCCCCACGGGTGTCGCGACGAAGCAGCCGAAGGCAGGAAGGGAAGAGGCTCATGAACATCACGATCACGTTCCGACACATGGATGGGACGGAGGCGGTGAAGAGCTACGCGTACGAGAAGGTCTCGAAGCTTCAGAAGTTCTTGCGGCAGACGATGACGGCCCAGGTCACCCTCTCGGTAGAGGGACTCGATCACGTCGTCGATGTCCGCGCGCAGTCCGGGAGCGCGAGCTTCCATGCGGTCGAACGAAACGAGGACATGTACGCGTCGATCGATCTCGTGATCGACAAGCTCGAGAGGCAGGTCCACGCCCAGAAAGGTGCGAACGTGGCGAAGAAGCACGGTGCCATGAGCGCCGGCGAGTTCGCGGTGATTGCCGAGCGTGAATCCCAGAGGGGCACCCGCGGCTGAATGACGCAGCGGGGTCGGGCCGGAACACCTGAGCCCTACCCGCCCATCGGTCACCAAAGAAAGCACCGGGGTTTCCCGGTGCTTTCCCATTTTCGGGTGTTCTGCCGGGAGCTTGAGTGGGAGACTGTCGCGCAGGTTCACCTGATGCACGTCGTGGACATACTCAGCCCGAGCCGGGTCGCGGTCGCACCCGACAAACTCCGGAACAAGGGCGACGCTTTGCGCAAGCTTGCCGAGATGCTCGCGTCCGGGGACGTGAAGGTCGGCGCGGACGTCGTGCTCGACATGCTCGCGAAGCGCGAGGACACGCAGTCGACGGGCGTGGGTGGGGGCGTGGCCATCCCGCACGCCGCCATGGAAGATCTGCAACAGATCATCGGCGCTGTTCTGCTTTGCCCCAACCCCATCGAGTGGGCCGCGATCGACGGCACTCCCGTCTCGATCCTGTTCGCAGTCATCGGCCCGCGGCGCGCGGTCGGCGAGCATCTGAAGACCCTGGCCCGAGTCTCGCGTCTCTTGCGCGACGATGCGTTTCGCCACCGACTCGCGAACGCGGCCGACGGGGCGAGCGCGTTCGATCTCATCGCGGCAGAAGAGGCGCGGCCGCAGTGAGTGGCGACGACGACCCTCCCTCGCGCGCTGCGCCTTCGAGCTCGCAAGGCGGGGCCGTACGGGCTGGTCCACCAGGCGTGGTCTCTGCGGGCGCTGCCTTCGATTGGCCGGACGACGAGACCTACGCCGGCCCCGCACCCGCCGAACAAGGTCGCGCTCGGCCGACGATGACCGCGCGAGGGCTGCTCGAGGAGATCGCTCTCGACGTGAAGCTCGCGCTGCTCGCGGGAGCGACCGGGGTCGAACGCCCGATCGCACACTCGCGCATCCAGAAATCCGGCCTCGCCCTGGCCGGCCACTATCACGGCATCGTGCCGACTCGGATCCAGATCCTCGGGCAGACCGAGCAGTCGTTCGTGGACCGGCTCGATGGCGAAGGCCGCGCTGCGGCGCTCGAAGGCTTCTTCGGGCTCGGCCTCTCGTGCGTAATCCTGACCGGACCTCTCGGCGCGGCGTCGCGAGAGCTCATCGCGGCGGCCGACGCGACCGGGACGCCCATTCTCCACGCGGCCGATCGTTCGAGCATCACGATCACGTCGCTTCACGCCCTGCTCGACGAACGCCTCGCCCCGCGGCGACGCATGCACGGCGTCCTCATCGACGTGTTCGGCGTCGGACTGCTCATCACGGGACCGAGCGGCGTGGGAAAGAGCGAGTGCGCGCTCGATCTCGTCATGCGCGGTCACCGCTTGGTCGCGGACGACGTCGTCGAGTGCGACTACCGCCCGCCGGGAATGATCTTCGGCGCTCCGGCGAAGCTGCTCCGCCACCACCTCGAGGTGCGCGGCTTGGGGATCCTGAACATCAAGGATCTGTTCGGTGTGACGTCCATTCGCGAGCGCAAACGCATCGACGTCGTGCTTCGCCTCGTCCTGGAGTCGCAGCGCGACGCAGAGCTCGATCGTCTGGGCCTCGACGATCGCTTCAGTCAGATCCTCGGCGTGAACATCCCCGAGCTCGTGATTCCGGTGCGGCCGGGCCGCGACATGGCGTCGATCCTCGAGGTCGCGGCGCGCAACGAGCTCTTGAAGAACGCTGGACATCACGCCGCACGCGAGCTCTTCGGGACGATCGAGAGCGCGATTCAGAAGAGCAGCGAAGGCGTGAGCGCGACGCACCGCGCGCGGCCTCCGGAGTCGATCGCGCGCGGCCTCGGGCGACCTCCGATGATGAGCGAGAACGAGGTGAGTCGTGGCGGGGGACGCGGCTTCGCGCGCAACGACGAGTCGTCTGCCCCGCCTCCCGTCGGGCCGCACCCGAAGGGCCGGGGACGATGACCGTGACGAACGTCGTGGTCGTGACGGGGCTTTCTGGGGCAGGGAAGTCGACGGCGCTCGCGGCGCTCGAGGATCTGGGCTTTCACTCCGTCGAGAACGTCCCTCCATCGGTCATCCTCGCGGCGATCGAGGCCTGCGAGAACGCGGGTGTGCACGAGATCGCGCTCGGCTTCGGCGGTCGCGTGTCTCGTTTCCTCGAGGGTGCCGCGGACGCGATCGCGGGCATCGGAAAACACGGCGAGCGCAAGGTGAGCGTGCTCTTCCTCGACGCCTCGGACGAAGCGGTCCTTCGCCGCTTCAGCGAGACGCGGCGTCCGCATCCCCTGCACGACGAGGCGAAGCGGCGCGGTTCGAGCGAGGACCTCGCACAGGTCGCGGGTGGCATCGCGCTCGAGCGCGAGAGCCTCGCTCCGCTCCGGGCCATGGCGACGGTCGTCGTGGATACCTCGAGCCTGCGCGTCCACGATCTCCGGAAGCGCGTCATCGCGCTCGTGCACTCCGACGCGACGCCGTCGGTCCGCATGAGGACGAGGATCCTCTCGTTCGGCTTCAAGCACGGCCTGCCGAGCGACGCCGATCTCGTCCTCGACGTGCGCTTCCTCGACAACCCCTTCTTCGTTCCGGAGTTGCGCGAGCGGACCGGGGAGGAGAAGGCCGTCTCCGACTACGTCCTCGCGGCGGAGGACGCGAGGCAGTTCGTGGACAAGGCGGTCGATCTGCTCGCGTTCTTAGTCCCGAGATACGAGCGCGAGGGCAAGAGCTATCTCACCATCGCGATCGGTTGCACGGGCGGACAGCACCGCAGCGTGGCGCTCGCGGTCGAGATCGAGCGGCGCCTGCGCGAGGGCGGAGGGCGCGGGCTCACGGTGGTGCATCGCGACGTTCATTCGCGCAGGCTGGGCGCCGAGCCGAGGAAGTCGTCGTGAGCGGAGACGCGTCGAGCCGCTCCGAGGCGTCCTTCGAGATCATCAACGCTCGCGGGCTCCACGCGCGCGCCGCGACGAAGCTCGTCCAGCTCGCCGGCAGGTTCGCGTGCGACGTCACGCTGTTCGGTGAGGACGGCGAGCCGGTGAACGGCAAGAGCGTCATGGGCGTGCTCCTCATATGCGGCGCGCGCGGGACGTTGGTCCGTGTTCGCGCAGAAGGTGAAGGTGCGCCAGAATGCGTGACGGCGATCGGCGACCTCATCGCCGATCGGTTCGGTGAGGGCGAGTGATGTCGACAGGGCGGGGGCCCGAGGTGCTGACGGGGATCGCAGGATCCCCGGGCGTCGCCATCGGCACGGCGCTCGTCCTCGGGAGCCGCATGCAGCAGGTCGCGAAGCGACACGTCGACCCCTCGTTCCACGACTCGGAGGTCGCACGGTTCAGACGCGCGGTCGGGCGTGCGCGGAGCGAGCTGCGCGTCATCTCGACGCGCGTCCCGAACGTCTCGACCGCGCACTCCGTGCTCGAAGCGTACGCGCTCATGGTCGACGATCCGATGCTCGCCGAAGAGGTCGAGCGCGTGATCCGGCAAGAGCGGCGTTGCGCAGAGTGGGCAGTGCTGCTCGCGACCGAATCCATCGCCGCGCAGCTCGCCGAAGCTCGTGACCACTACCTGCGCGAGCGCGCTCGCGACATCGAGATGGTCGGCGAGCACGTGCTCCGCGGCTTCGAAGGCTCGTCGGCGGGCAACACGCGCATCCCGCGCGGGCCCATCGTGCTCGTCGCTCGCGATCTGTCCCCGGTCGACACGGCGGGTATCGCGACGGGCGGACCCGGCGTCGCAGGGGGCCTCGTCCTCCCGGGCTCGACTGTCGTCGCGTTCGTGACCGAGCGCGGGACGCGCACGAGCCACACCTCGATCACGGCGCGCGCGCTGAAGCTCCCCGCGGTCGTCGGCATGTCCGACGTGTTCGAGAGCGTCGCGACGGGAGACGTCGTGATCGTAGATGGGTTGCGCGGCGTCGTGAGCGTTCGGCCCGACGTCGACGCGCTTCGCGAGGCCGAGGTCAAGGTCGAGAAATACCGTGCGCTCGCTGCCGAGCTCGCGCTCGGAAGCGAGAAAGAAGCGACGACGACCGACGGAGTCGTGGTCACGATGCGCGCGAACGTAGAGGTCCCCGAGGAAGCTCGCGAGGCGCACGCCGCGGGCGCCGTCGGCGTCGGGCTCTATCGGACGGAGTATCTCTACATCGATCGCGTGACGCCTCCGACCGAGGACGAGCAGACAGCCGCGTTCAAGGCCGTGATCGACGCGATGCCGAGCTCGCCGATCGTGCTCCGGACGTTTGACGTCGGCGGCGACAAGTTCGCGACGACGTTCAAGCTCCCCGTCGAGCTGAACCCGATGCTCGGCTTGCGCGCCGTGCGCCTCGCGGTCTCGCGCCCAGAGGTGTTCCTCGAGCATCTTCGGGCGATGGTCCGCGCAGCGACGTACGCCGCGGCGCTCGGTGAGGGCGGAGAGGTGCGCGTGATGGTGCCGATGGTCTCGACCATCGCCGAGCTCCGCTGGTCGAGGCAGATGCTCGATCGGGCGATCGAGCAGCTCGCCGAGCGTGGCGAGCCCGCTCCGCCCCACATCGCTCTCGGCGTCATGATCGAGGTCCCCGCCGCGGCGATTTTGGCCGAGCACTTCGCGCGCGAGGCCGAGTTCTTGAGCGTCGGAACGAACGATCTCATTCAGTATTCGCTCGCCGTCGATCGCGCGAGCCGGCGGCTCGCGCACCTGGCGTCTCCCTTCGATCCTTCGATCGCGCGATTGATCCAGGGCGTCGTAGAGGGCGGCGCGCGACATGACCGGAGCGTCTCGGTTTGTGGTGCGATGGCGGGCGATTCGCTGACCGCGCTCTTGCTGCTCGGTCTCGGGGTTCGCGAATTCTCGATGGAGGTCGCCGCGCTGGCAGAGATCCGTGAGACATTCCGTCGGGTGTCGATCGAAGAAGCGCGCAACGTCGCGGAGCGGGCGCTCTCGTTCGGTACCGCCGAAGAGGTCGAAGCTCTCTACACCGAGGCGTTCGGTGGGCGCCTCGCGGACATCTTGTCGGGTGAAGCGGTGGACGCATGAGTCGCCTCGTGACGGCCTACGCGACCCTCGCCGTCGCGCTGGTCGGAGCGGGGTGTAGCTCGGCGGTCCCGGCAGGCATCGGGGTCGTCGCGCCACCGACGATCGAAGCCACCCCGGACGCCGAGCGCTACGTCGTCGGCCCGGATCAAGCCACGGTCGAGGCGCAGGTCAGCGCCGGCGCGAGCTACACGCTGACGTTCGCGCGACAGACCGGGACGCTCGTCGTGTCGCCGGGCAAGCCCGAGGCGTCGACCGTCGATTTTCTCGTGCAGACCGAGAGCGCAGAGTCGAGCCTCGGGGTCGTCGCCGACATCGCGAAGGATCAGTTTCTTCACTCGGTGCAGTTTCCCATCGCCCGCTTCACGTCCTCGTCGCTTCGCAAGCGCCCGGACGGCACGTTCGATCTCTACGGCGAGCTCGAGCTGTGTGGCACGAAGAAGAGTCTGGTCGTCCCCGCGACGATCGCGATCAACGCGTGCCGCATCGAAGTGAAGAGCGAGTTCGCGGTCGACCGCCACGTCTTCGGCGCGGTCAGCGACGGAAGCTTCGAGGGCTTGGTCAGCGACATGGTGACCCTTCGCATTCAAGCCGACGTCCGACGGTCCTCGGCGCCGCCGAGCTGCAAGAAGAAGCTGGAAGCCGACGACGGCTGAGATGGTCACCGATCGCAAGCGTCAGCGATCGGTCGCGCGCGCCACGTCTGGACAGCAAAAGAGGTGGTCTGGCACCAAAAGCTCGCAACGATCCGCCTTCGGATCGTCGGGGCCATACTCGGTGCGATTCGCGGCGGGATAGAAGAACGCGTGAGGTTTGTTCGCATCTCGACAGTCGGCGTCACGCAGCGTCGATCGCTCGCGATGCAGGGGGCCTGACGAGGCTTTGCCGCAGCCCACCCCGCTCGACGCCACGACGATCGCGACTGCGGCGACGACCACCTTGCTCACACGGGACACGCCGCTTCTCGAATGTCGAACCACCGCGACGACGATAGAGAAGCAGAGGTCGCTCGCGAGAACTTTCGACGCAGGACGACGGACGCGCGGCCGAGCCGACTCACGCGCCGCGCAGCTGGCGTCGGACCTTCTTCGTGAAGGTGTCCGTGCATCGCCCGTGGGACGCCTCGTAGTCGATGATCTCGCGTGTGATGCGCGCCTTGTTTTCGTCCGAGAGCGCAGAGGCCTTCACCTCTTCGGCCAAGCGCATCCCCTCGGGCGTGTTCGGCCAGACGATCTTCGCGGCCTTTGCGGCGACGTTCGTCGGCGTGTGGTGCGACGGCTTCGTCTTCGTGACGTCGCGGAATCCCGTGTCCTCGCTGCGACGCCCCGTGCCGTGACAGGCTGGGCATCGAGCGCTCGAGCCGAACGAGTTGCTGAGCTGCCCGTCGCCGCCGCAAATTCCGCAGACAGTCTCGTCCATCGATCGAGAGTGACCGCAATGGGAGCTGACGTCACCCCCCTGGTTTCCAAGGCGAACGATCACGGTCGGCCCAGGTCTCCGAGCTCGATCGCCAAGGCGGACCCGCGAAATCGGAGTGGGTCGCCACACAGCCGCGTTCGGCCCGCCGAAACAGGGACAGCCTCAGTGCGACAGCTCGATGCGGTAGTGGAGATCGAGCACCGGCATCCCGAGAAAGCGGATGCGGTGGTCGCAGCGCAGGATGCCGTTGTCGTCGACGTAGAGCCGGAAGTGCTCTCTCAGTGAGCGGACGAGCCAAACGCGGAGCTTGCCGTCGCCGGCGCCCTGCACGCGATAGAAGCCGGCGTCGCCGAAACCACGGCCCCAAGAGCGGAGCTCGAAGCTTCCGTCTTCGCCCCGGAATGGGCGCAGGATGACCGTCGCATTCCCGTTCGGCATCGGGAACGCGACCTTCACGCACGGATCGCCCATGGGCACGCGCGTCCACGTGTAGAAGCCTGTGTAGATCACGCGACCGCTGCTCGCCATGCTCCGGTACCAACCCGCGTAGCGGACGTCGCCCTTCGCGTCGCGCAAGAGGACGATCTCGCTGTCCATGCCCTTCGCCGTGTCCAGCATGCGCAGCGGAAAGTTCAGCTGGTTGACCTTGCGGCTGAGCGTCGTCACGAGCAGCCAGAGGCCGATGTTCGACGGGAAGTGCTGCTCGGCCCACACGTCCATGCGGTATCGAGCGGTGTTCTCGTAGAACTCCTTCACGGGGGTGGGCACCGACGACGGATCGAAGCCGTCGCGCGCGAGGTTCGCGAAGCTCGGCAAGAGGCCGCCGCTCGTCGCGTGTCGCTCGATCGAGAGGCCGTCTTTCTTCGCGCAGTCCTCGTAGGGCGTGTCGCCGATGTAGTCGCCGCCCAGCGGCGCATCGAGCCAAGGCACGTCCTCGGTGCGGACGAGCCTCCCGAAAATGCGGATGAGCAGATAAATGAACGAGGCGCCGATCGCCGCGACGATCGAGCGGATCAGGCCGAGCTCCTCGTCCGGACGAGGTTTGTCAGTCAACGGGGTCTCCGAGATCGCTGCGCCACGCGATGACCTTCGCCGATTGCACGCCGAGCGCGGGATCGACGACCACCTGCACCTCGGCGTCGGACCCGAAGAGCCCGCGGAGCGCGCGCTCGAAGTCTCCGAGCGGGAGAGGGACGCCCGGGAGCGGGCGAAGTCGGAGCTCGATGGACGCGTCGGCGCGTTGGTGCAGCGCGTGTTGGACGAATGGTGCGATGGGACGGATCCGTCGCGCGATGTCGACGGAGCCGACGGGTCCGCCGTCGGTCGCGCGGAACGTGATCGGGGCGCGGCCCTCGAGATCTCGGATGACGCGCGCGCGTGTGCCGTCCGAGAGCGTCACCGTCTCGAGCGCGCCGTGATCGCCGGTGCGATAGCGAATGAGCGGAAGGAACGGGTTACGGCCCCCGGTGACGGTGATTTCGCCGCGCGCGCCGTCGGGGACCCTTCGCCCGGCAGGATCGAGCGCCTCGACGAAGACGTCCGGCAGGAGGACGACGTGTCCGCGGACACCCGGCACCGTCGCCGCGATCGGGCCTGTCTCGGTCATCGAGTAGAGGTCGACGATCTGGGTGCTCCACGCGTCTCGCACGCGCGCGCCGACCTCTTCGGCCAATCCGACGGCGCTCGAGACGACGAGCTTCGGTCGCAGTGGAAGCTCGAGTCGCAGCGCCTCCGAGAGCGTCGACGGATCCGACGCGAGGAAGCTCGGCGCAAAGTCCGCGAGAAAGCGTCCGCGTGAGGCCTCTCCGCCGGCCCAGTCGTGGGGTGCGACGTTGATCTTCGTGAAGACGGCGCCCTGCCATCCGCTCATCGAGGTCGCGAAGACGTAGGTCTGCCTTTGGCACGACGCGTTCATCGCGAACGGTTCGCCTTCGGTCGGCGCGAGCGTCACGCCGTGCAAGCCGGCGACACGCTCGATGTGAGCCAGGTTCTGCACCATCGCGCGCGGGTGGCTCGGGATGATGACGGCGTGGCCGGTCGTCGCCGACGTCGAGTAGACGATCGCCTCGTCGAGGGCCAGATCACGCGGGACCAGCTCTTCGAGTCGGCGCGCGATCGCGTCGCGGTCGGTCGTCGGCAGCAGCGTGAAGTCCTTCGCGACGTCGAAGCCCTGCGGCAAGTCGTGAAGGAGGAAGAGGCGGTCTCGATGCGACTCGACCCAATCGGTGATGCGAGGCGACGGGTCGAGGTCGGCCTCGAGCCCGCTTCTCTCGATGTCCGATCGAAAAGCGTCCAGCGCTTGAAGCTCGGCGTCGCCCACGCGATCGCCGATGGTCCGGTTGTACTTCGGCGCGTCGGGGTGCTCGAGGACGCGGGCGAGGCCGCTCCAAGCTCGCTCGGTGATCCGCGGCGCACGCTCGCGCCAGTCTTCGGGCAGCGGTCTCATCGCTAGTCTTCGTGAGTGAGGCGGGCGGCCTCTCGTCGCGCGGCCTCTTCTTCTGCGCGGAGCTTCGCGAGCTCGGCTTGCCGGCGCGCTCGCTCCGCGTCGCGCGCCTTCTCCGCGTCCTTCGCTCGACGCAGCAGGGCTTGGCGTTCGACCGAGTCGAGCGCGGCCAGCCGGTCTGCGGCGAAGGCATGCGTCTCGTCGGCCGGCAAGATGCCGAGCGCGTCGAGGCACACGCGGACGAGCTCTTCGCGACGCGCGTCGTCCTCGACGAACTTGCGCGCGACGACGCAACGCGAGAGCGCCTCGAGGCGTTCGAGGAGCAGCGACTCGAGCGCGCCGCCGTCGGCGCCCTGAAACGCCTCGTCGTGGAGGAGCCACGCAGCGATCGACACGAGCGCGAGGTGTCCGTTGCGTCCCGGTACCTCTCCGTCCGGCACGAAGCGAGCTTGTGGCGCCGTGAGCGGGGCGCGCGCGCGGTCGCGAAAGAGATCGGCGAGGACCGCGTGCAGGTTTGGAGCGTCGGCCATGCCGGGCGACACGCGAAACACCTGCGGCGTCCGCGCGAGTCGATCCGAGAGGCGCTCGATGTCCGGCGTCACGTGGGTCCGAAGGTACGACGAGCGAAGGCCCGCGCAAAGGAGACGAGCTCGGGCTCGCTCTCGATGAAGTAGGGCGTGAACCCAGCGTCTTCGAGCTTCTTCGTGGGCGCTTCGAACGCGGGGAGCTTGCGCAGCCGCAGGACCGCGCTCGCGCCCGCACCGGCGTGCTCTACGGCCCGTTTGGCGATCTCCCAGCCGTCCTGCGTCCCCTCGATCTCTCCGAACAAGTCGGAGTCGCTGACGACGAGCGCGTGGACCGGGTGCTTTTTCTTCGTGGCAAAGGCCTCTGCGAGGCGCGGCAGGCCGAACGACGCGCCCGTCCCGAGGTAGTCGGTGAGGACGCCGAGGATCGCCCGCTCGTCGCGAATGAAGCCCGGCGTCTCGACGAAGCGCCCGGCGCCGTGCCATTCGCCCGAGAGGCACACCATTACGCGCGCGCCGCGACGCAGCGCCGAGAGCGCGAGGACGACGCCGGCCACGATGGGGTAGGCGATCTGAAGCGCCGGGTTGCCCATCGAGCCCGAGCAATCGATGCCGACATACAGATCGGGGACGAGCCGCCCGGGCTCGCCGCCATCGGTGACGCCGTACGTGCGCTCGACCGTCGTCACGCCCGGAATGACGACGGGGCTCTTCGCCAGCGTCGCGAACCAATCGATGGACTCGAGCGAGCTGCCCGCCTCCCACACGTCGAGCCCTTCGGGGAGCGGATCTCCAGCGCGCGCGACCTTCTGCGCCGGGAACGGCAAGAGGTGGGGCATCGCGAGCTCGCGGTAGTAGCTCGCGAGGAGATCCTTCGGATCGCGGTGGACACCGACGGCCTTGAGCGTGTCGAGCCACTCGGCGGGCCCGCGCGTCTTGCGGACAGAGGTGTCTCTGCGCGGTCGTCCTCCGCCGCGACCGAGGCTCGTGCCGTCGGTGTCGTCGCCTTCCTCCTCCGCGTCGAGATCGCCGTCCGAGAGCCGCTCGTCCACCGCGGGATGCTGGATCGAGTCGCGATCGAACTCGTCTTCGATGAGGCCGTCGGGGATCTGATCGCCGATCGACGTGCCCGCCGTATCCATCCATCCACCGATCGCGCGCGTCTCGGTCGGGAGAGACTCGAGGTACGGCGAGACGAGGAGCGCGAACGACGGCGCGCCCTCGAGCCAGCGCTCGCGGAACGTGCGAAGGACGCGCGCGGCGAGCTCGGCGTCGGCGTCGATGGCCGGCGAGGTCGGCTCGGTCAACGTGCCAGGGCGGAGCAGCCAGAGGCGCTCGTAGCTTCGCATGTAGAAGGACCAGAGATCGCTCGACGCGTCGCCCTTCATGGCGGCGTAGACGGCGGCGATGTCCGCGCCGCCCTTTCGCTGCAGGCGATCGTTGAGCAAGAGATCCGCGTACAGGTTCGCGACGAGCCCGGCGTGTGAAGCGAGCTCGGGTGTGAGCATGCGCCGAATGCGATCGTGGAGACGGACGTGATCGCGGAGCGTCGAGGGGACGAAGACGTAGTGCCCGACCTCGTGCGAGAGGATCGCGTGGGCGTGCTCTGCGAGCCCGCGCTCGGCGATCTCGCGGAGGCCGATGACGATCCGCTCGTCTCGCATACGGATCATCGCGAATGAGCCGCTCAGTTGTTCGCGACGCTCGTCGGCTTGGGTCCGGCAGAGGATCGGCGGAGCGAGGCGCGTATAGGGGCTGAACGCGACCTGCGCGCGTGGCCACGCGTCGACGAAGCACGTCTCGGCGTGATCGATGGACGCCGAGGATGCCCGCGGGCGTGAGCTCACGGCGCCTCGGTGCGTCCGAGCACGAAGACCTTGTGGCTGTCGACGAGCGTGACGGCGACCATGCCTGCCGCGGCGGCGGCGCCGTTCGCGCCGCGCAGCGTTTCGTCGACCAGCTCGAGCGGCCCGACCGCCACGCGTCCGTCGCTGGAGGTCGTGATGCTGGCGTCGTCCCCCATGGCATGCGCGTCGGCGTGCGCCCAGGCCGCCGGCGTCCAGCGTGCGCCGTGCACGTCCGCGTGGAGCTCGACGGTCGCGACGCCGTCGGTCGCGAAGAGCCGATCGCCGACCGCGCGAGCTCGCGGCGGCGCCGTGAACGGTCCACCGAAGCCGACGAACCCGCCGAGCGCTGCCACGACGTGGAGCGGGCCGAGTGACGGAGCGAGCGCGCCCGGACGACAGAAGCGTCGCGCCGGCTCGCGGCTGGGCTCGCCCTCTGCGAAGAGCTGCCGGCGCGTCGCAGGAGCTAACTTTGCGAGGTGGTCGAGGGCGACGTCGCGCGCCTCTGCCAGGCCGGCTTGCCACGCGCCGACGATCCCGACCTCGAGCAAGGCCTCGTGTCCGTCGCAGCCCGGCGCGATCGCGACGATCCCGTCGAGCCAACGAAGCGCCGCCGCTTCTCCGAGCTCACGGGCGAGCTTCGCAAAGCCGTTGCCGAGGACGCGCAGCGTGCGCGCAGGAAGATCGTCGAGGTGGGCGCCGAGCGTCGGCGCGCCGCGGACGAGCGCCGCCTCGAACGGCGTGGGCTCCGTCGCGCCGACCAAGCCGGATGGGAGGCCCAAGAGCCCGAGATCGAAGAGCGCGACGAGCAGCGCATCGGCGCCGTTCGTCGTCCACGCGTCCACGATCGGGATCGCCGTCCGCGCGAGATAACGCTGCATCGCCGACGGATCGATCGCGCGGCCCTTTCGGGCGAACCGCGCGTTGAGCTCGTCGCGTCGCGACGCCAGGATCGAAGCCGCGCGTCCGCTCATGCCGAGGTCACGCCGCCCTCGAGCCAAGCTCGATAGTTGGAGTAGCGCTGGTGCATGTACTTCAGGGCGAGCACGTCGTCGAAGAGGTAGCCGTAGAGCTTGCCGCCGCGTTCGATCTCGCGAATCTGCCCGTCGAGCCACGCCAGGCGCTCGTCGACGGAGGCGCGGTCCACGCCCTCGAGCCCCTGCGCCAACACGTCGAGCGCATCTCGGACGGGATCGGAGGCGCCGCGTCCGAGTCGGTCGAACTCTTTGCACGCGAGATCGAAGAGCACGCGGATCCATCCGACCAGGTCGGACCGGAAGGGAGCGTTCTCTGCGACGTCGAAGAACGCGGCGTCCTTCTGTTGCACGAGCTTGTCGTGGAGAACGAACGGCAAGATCTGCCGCAGGTCCTCGAACGCGACCTCGCGGTTGCCACGGAACCAAGCGAGCGCCTTCGCGAAGACGAGACACGTGGTGAGCGCGCGGACGGACAAGCCGTTGAACGTCTGTGCGCCCAGGTCTTCTGCCGCGCCGCGCACGCCGAGCGACTCGAACGGGACGGCGGCGACCTTCACGGTGTCCTTGGTCTGGTACTCGAGTGTGCGCGCGGCCTGCTCGAGGTACTCGAAGGACGCCGCGAAGAAGCCCAGGCGCTCGAGCAGCGCATCGGGGAACGCGACCGCGCGGATCTCGCGCTCCATGCGATCGAGCTCGGCCTGCGTGAAGACGATCTCCGGCGGCACGTCGTCCTCGGGCTTGCGGCCCGACTCGACGCGATCGAGCAGCTCGCCGAGGAAGCGCGTGTTGAAGTGGAGCGCGTTGACCACGACGTCGATGCGATCGCGGAGCGCCTCGATGACCTGGTAGGTGCCGCCGCCCGCGTCGTCGTTCGCCGTGAGAAACCAAGCCGCAGGCGGACACTCGAAGACCTGGTCGTAGAGCTCGGCGTAGTCGTCGGCCATGACCGTAAGGAGCGCCGATTGGGTCCGCGTCGGGATGCGGTTGTACTCGTCGATGATCTTCACGCGCATGCCGAGCCAGCGTCGCCACGCGATCTGGATCTCCTCCATCGATTTGGCAGAGACGAGCGTCGAGGGCAGCGGATTGCCGAGCAGGTCGGCGATGGTCATCTGCGGCTGCCCGTGCTGGATGCCCTGCTTCATCTCCTTCGGGCTGTACCCGGCGAGGAGACCGAGCAGCGTCGCGATGACCGTCTTGCCGCGACCGGGGCCGCCGATGAGCAAGCACCTGCGGCGCACCGCCAGGTTCAAGAGCGGCAAGAGGACGTAGCTCGAGTAGCTCTGCGCTGTCGGCAGCGTGAGGCGCGTCTTCTGGGCGCCGAGCGAGAACGTCGTGGGCGGCGCGTCCACATACTCGAGATCGTAGAACGGGCTGATGATCGCGTGGTTGACGATCCAGAAGTACGCCTGCCGCAGCTTCTCATCGAGCGGGAGCGCGTCGGGGGCGGGCGCGTCGTCGCCGAGCGGCCCGCGGTAGAGATCGGCGACGTCGAAGCGCGAGGGCGCGGCCGCTGCGCGAGGATTCGTCGGAGCCTGGCTTATCTGCGCACGCCGCTGCTTCATCGTGGGCGCGAGGCTATCTGCAGGCGGGCTTGCGAGCTACGTCGCGCGTGGGCGGTCGGTGGGGATTCGCTGCGTGTCGAGGACGCGGCCATGGGCTCGGCCGGTCAGCGTGGTCGAGCGCGGGTGTATGGACGAAGCGCAGACCGGTACTCCGTCAGATCGAAATGGAACGGTCCCGTCCTGGCGTCGATCTCAGAGACGAGAAGGCTGTCGCGGTCCGGCACCTCCCGTCCGAACTGACTCCAAGTCACGACGCCTTCGAGGATTTCGACGGCGACGGTGGTAGCGCCGCAGTCGAGCCCCGCGCAGCGCTCGCAAACGAAGATGGGGATGCGGCCACTCTGAAATTCGGAGGGTTCCTCGAGAAGGAGCTGACGAGCGTACTTTGGATCAGCATCGAGCGCGTTGAGCGAGGTAGTCCCGAGATGCTTCGCGAGACGGTATCGCCCAACGTGGAAGTCCGTCGTTCGAATGCCGGGGGTGCTCCCGACGTGAAAGGAAGAGAGGTTCATTCCGCATCGGCGAGCGGGCCCGCGAAGGTCAAGATCAGCGAGATCCGACCGCTGGCATCGATCTCTCCTGCGTCGAATGCCTCGGCGGTGGTGCCGTCTTGGAAGTCGGCTGCTGCCCGATACCGGAACGTGGTGCCGCGCGCGTCAACTGCGCTCGTCACACGAATGCGGAGAAGGCGCGGGTCTGAAAGGAACCGCCCAATCATGTCTGAGAGCGCGGCGCGGCCGCGGATCTCTCGGCTGCGTGTGACCATCCGACCGTCGTCGGCGAAGCATGCTTCCAGCATGGTTGCGCGGGCTCCGGCGTCGCGCTCTTGAGAGGCGCGAACGTAGGTGGCGACGGCGATCTCGACGGGGCTCTCCGCTGGGCTCTCCGCTGGGCTCGTCATGCCGCATCGTAGCGCGTGAGGTCCGCTCACGGCTTCCCAACGCAACGAGGGAGGCATCAGTCGAACCCCGCCGACGCCCTCAGACCCCGTCGACGATGAAGAGATCGCGGCGCGCGCCCTTGAAGGACGACCTGCGAAGCTCGCTGTACTCAGGGCTCTCGTACCAAGCCTTGGCCTGCGCCCGCGTGGGGAACTCGAGCAGGACGAGCGCGCCCGGCGTCCAAGTGTCTCCCTCGAGGCGGTCGACCTTGCCGCGCCGGACGAGGTAGCGACCGCCGTATCGCGCGATGGTGGCCGGCGCTCTCTTCACGTAGTCGGCGAGCTCGGCTTCGTCTTCGATGGTGAGGTTCGAGATGACGTACACGCTCATGGGCCAGACTTAGCACCGCTTTGGGCTGCGTACGTGCGGACCATTTGGACCTTTCACGACGTTCGCTCGATCGATGGCATCAGCGCAGCGAGCCGAGAGCGCCATTCCGATGACGCCCACCGCTCCGGGAAGCATCGAGGCAACAGGTCGAGCATGATGGCGACGGCGGTCGAGGCGCCGGGCGACGCGCCGAGCAGCGCCGCGATCGAGCCATCGCCGCTGGCGACCAGCTCGGTCCCGAAACGGAGCTCGCCCGCGCCGTTCCCGGTGGCCTTGATGATCTGCACGCGCAGGCCCGCGACTTGTACCTCCCAGTCATCGGCGTCCGCGGCCGGGTAGTACTGTCGCAAGAGCTCGACCCGTTCTTCGACGGAGAGCATCGCCTGGCCGACGAGATAGCGCGTGAGCTCGAAGTTCTCGATCCCGGCGCTCATCACGGGGACCACGTTGTCGATCCCGATGGATCCCAAGAGGTCGAGCCACGAGCCGGCCTTCAGAAACTTCGTCGTGATGCCCGCGTACGGTCCGAAGAGGAGCTGCTCCTCGCCGTCGATCCAACGTGAATCGAGGTGGGGCACCGACATGGGGGGCGCGCCGACTGCGGCGTGCCCGTAGACCTTCGCGCCGTGGCGGCCGGCCACGCGCGGGTTCGTGCAGCGCAGCCACTGACCGCTGACCGGGAACGCGCCGTAGCCGTCGGCCTCGGGGATACCGCTCTTGTCGAGCAGCGAAAGTGAGTATCCGCCGGCGCCGATGAATACGAACTTCGCGCGCACGGTGCGCTCGTCGCCCGACGCGAGATCGCGCACCTCGACGCACCACTCGGCGCCGTCGCGACGGACGTCGGTGACCTCGTGCGAGAGGTGAAGGTCGACGCCCTTCGCCGTGAGCGCGCCGAGGAGCGAGCGGGTGAGCGCGCCGAAGTTCACGTCGGTGCCGCGCGACATTCGCGTCGCAGCGACCGCGCCAGGCTCGCGACCCTCCATGACGAGCGGTATCCATTCTCCGATCTCGTGCGGGTCGACGCTCAGCTCGAGGTCCGAGAAGTGCCGCGACGCCGCAAGCTCTGCGTGACGCGCGCAGAGGAACGCGACGTGTTCTTCCCCCCAGACGAAGCTCAGGTGCGGAACGCGCCGGATGAACGACTTCGTATCGGGGAGCTCCCCGGAGTCGATGAGCGCCTGCCAGAGCTCCAGACTCTGCGCGAACTGCCCAGCGATGCGGACGGCCTTCGAGCAATCGATGGAGCCGTCCGGTTTGCGGGGGGTGTAGTTGAGCTCGCAGTTGCGGGCGTGCCCGGTGCCGGCGTTGTTCCACGCGTCCGAGCTCTCGGCCGCCGCACGGTCGAGACGTTCGAAGATCGAGATCGTGATTCCGGGCTCGAGCTTGCGGAGGAGCGTTCCGAGCGTCGCGCTCATGATGCCCGCGCCGATGAGGGCCACGTCGACCGTTCCGCTTCCATTCATCGGCGAGAGGATACCGCGTCCCGTTCAGGGTAAGGCTCGCGCTTGAAGGCACCCATCCATGGGGTCCTCGGTTCGCGGCGGTAGGGCAGCACTCGGCGCGGATGCGGTCGTGCTTTGCGCGGTCCGATCCGGTCGAAGGCGAGCAGGCGTCAGGCGAATTAGCGAGCGCGATCGCGACGCGGGCGTCATGCGACGACGAAATGCGAAAGCCAAGTCGGTGCCATCGGAGAGCCAAGTCGGGTGGGTTCGATCTTGGTCGAATTAGGTATCAGTCGCGAGCGCATCGCTCTGTCATCGCGCGCTTTCGACGGCCATCGCTGCCCGCGCACGCGAGCGACTCGCGAAGGTTGCGCCGCCGCGCGGTTCGCTCGAGCTGCGCGGCCTGGAGGGCCAAGGCACTTCGTTCTGCGCGCGGCGTGTCCATGGCTCTAGCTCGGTGCCGTATCGGTGCTGCCCGTCGCGGCACAGCGGGAGCGCTTTGCGCGAGCGATGCGAGGCCGCCGAAGCGCGCGCGCCGGGCTCGGCGCGGGCTCTCGTGGGGTGTTTAGCCGAGCAGCTATTGCCCGCAGTCGTACGCCTCGACCCGGAACTCCTGCTCGAAGGACGACGCGCCGCTCCCAACGAGGTCGGCATAACCGGACACGCCGGGAAAATCCTCGTGCCCGATGCTGTAGAGCGTGGGCGCGGTGGTCGGACGGATCACACCAGCTGGCAGAACGGCTGGCAGCTCGGGAAGGAAGAGCTCCTGCGGCGGTCGGGCGGGGTCTTCCAGCGTGAGCCAGAGCGAGTCTGCAAACCCGTCGGAGACTTTATCGAACGTCCACGACTGCCAAATGGCGTCTCCGAGCTCGCCACCCGGGGCGAGCGCCCAGCTTCTCGCTCCTGCCGCTCTCGCTGGGGCGAGGCGTCCGAGCGAGTGCTCGACCGGCGTCTCCCATCCGGCATAGGCGAAGCCAGCCCTCGACTCACAACCGCCCTTGGCGGGGAAGTCGGCGCTGCCGAGGAAAACCGGTTGGCCGTAGCCTGGTCCGGGATCGATGAACGATGTCGACCAGAGGACGCTGTTTTGGGGCGGCTCGAGGTCGAGGTAATTGCCAGACTCGTGTGGGAGCATGCTCGGCAGCGCGCGCCAGTCCGCCTGCAGGGACGCGTGGGTCGCGCCCTCCAGGCCGACGATGTGAAGGTCCACCGTCCGACGCGACGTCTCGGAGAGCGATACGGGCACGTCGACGGTGGCACCCGCTTGAAACGGGATCTCGATGAGCTCGTACGCGACAATCGTAGAGCCCCCCCGCGCATAGGCCAGGATGTCGAGCGTGCCGTCGCAATCGACGGCGTCGAAGGTCATCGGGCCGGGATGCATCGCGGTCGCGTGACCGTAGTTGTCGGTGGCGATCCAGTAGTCGACGGCCCCCCTACGCTGGGCATGTCGACGTTGACGTGCATCGGTTCGCCGTCGCATGGCACTGCGTCGGGAAACCCGGTCACTACGTGGACGCGCGTCACCTCGGGCGTCACACGGAACGAGCTCAGCACTTGCTGCGCAGAGTCTCGATAGAGATAGCTGACCAGGCTGCCCTCGGTGATTTCGAGCTTCACCGGCAGGTCGGTGCCGACGAACGACGCGCGCAGGGCTCCGGAGTCGTCGTTCACCATCACGGCGACGTCTTCCGCGGCCGGATTGTGGGCAGTTTGCAGCGACAGCTCGACGAGATGCGCTTCCGGTGCGGCCCCACCCGAGGCTGAGATCGTCCCGCCCGTCGCGCCTCCAGTTCCGGAGCCACCGTCGCCGTCGTCGTCCTGCGCTCGGAGCACCGTGCGTTCGCAGCCCTCGAGGGCGAAGAGACTCGCGAGCGCGAGAGCCCCAATCGTCGCCCACCCGCGTCCCCATCCACGCACGGCCGCGGAGCGTACACCGCGGGCCTCCAGTCCCCCATCGCCGGGACCAGAATGCGAGGCCCCTCTTCGCGGCACGGCGTATGGCGGCGCCGCGCCGCGTATCGCAGCTCGAGTTGCTGGCGCAGCAACCTTCGCAGCGATGCGTCCTTGGGCTCGCTGTGGCCGCCGTGGCTTCCGCAGCGCCGCCCGCGTCCGCGCGCGGCGTATCGCAGCTCGAGTTGCTGGCGCAGCAACCTTCGCAGCG
>Ga0164241_10002554_pt1 | contig 19434 bp, 19 predicted proteins | sample OricomyardsoilBY_FD_108780 | JGI IMG/M metagenome (GOLD analysis project Ga0164241, IMG submission 108780) | Backyard soil microbial communities from Emeryville, California, USA - Original compost - Back yard soil (BY) | ecosystem: Environmental > Terrestrial > Soil > Unclassified | place: USA... | reverse complement strand
CGTGATCGCCACCCGCGCCGAGCGCGAGATCGAGAATAACTGGAACGCCATCTCCCCCGCGCCGGGGGTGAACCCCAATGAATTCTCCGCGCGCTGGTCCGGCACGATCACTCCGCCCGCCCCCGGCGATTACGAGTTCCGCCTCGACGTTCGCGGCGCGCGGGCCAGCACCGATCAGTTCGTGATGCGCGTCGAAGGCGCGGGCGAGGCGCGCAGCGGCGTGGCCGGACCCGCGGCCGCCGGACAGGATTCGGGCGACGCGGCCAAGAGCTTCAAGGTCCATTTCGATGACACGCGGCCCCGGGCCTTCACGCTCGAATATGCGCATAAATCGCCGCGCTTCGGCCAGGCCTTTTCGATTTCGTGGAAAGCCCCGGTCGCGGCGCTGCGCGACGAGGCGCTGCGTGCCGCCGCGAACGCCGATACGATCGTCGTGTTCGCCGGGCTCAGCGCCTGGCTGGAAGGCGAGGAAATGTCGCTCCACATCCCCGGCTTCGACGGCGGCGACCGCACCGATATCGCCTTGCCCAGGGCGCAGGCCGATCTGATCGCCGCACTCCAGGCGACCGGCAAGCCCGTGATCATCGTGCTCCAGAGTGGCTCTGCGGTATCGCTGGGTGCGCTGGGCGAGAAGGCCGCGGCGGTGGTCGAGGCCTGGTATCCGGGCGAGGCCGGTGGCCAGGCGATCGCCGAAATACTGAGCGGTGCGGTCAATCCGTCCGGGCGGCTGCCGGTGACCTTCTACAAATCCGCCGCCGACCTGCCGCCATTCGGCGATTACACCATGGCGGGGCGCACCTATCGCTACTTCCCCGGCGCGGTCGAATATGCCTTCGGCCACGGGCTCAGCTACACGCGCTACGCCTATTCGGGACTCAAGCTCGCGCCCAGTGTCGCCGCAGGCAAGCCGCTCGACGTCACCGTCCGCGTCCGCAATGGCGGTAAGCGCGAAGGCAGCGAAGTCGCGCAGCTCTACATCTCGACCGATCTCCCCGGCGCGCCGATCCGCTCGCTCAAGGGCTTCCAGCGCGTCCATCTCAAGCCCGGCGAGGCGCGCACGATCAGCTTTCGCCTTACCCCGCGCGATCTCGCGCTGGCGGACGAACGGGGCGTGATGCGGATCCTGCCGGCCGGCTACCGGCTATGGGTCGGCGGCGGCCAGCCGGGGACCGGGGCACCGGGCGTGGCGGGCGGGTTCACGACGACGGGGAGTCTGGCGCTGCCCCGCTAAACCCTTCATCCTCGTCGATCGGCAGGCGCACCCGGAAGGTCACGCCCTCGCCTTCGTTGGGGGTGATCCAGATCTCGCCACCATGCGCCTCGACGATCGACTGGCAGATTTTGAGGCCGATCCCCATCCCTCCGGACTTGGTCGTGGTGAAGGGCTGGAACAGCCGATTCATCACCTCGGGCGCGATGCCGGGGCCGGTGTCCGACACCGTGATCATCACCGATTCGGGGTTCTCCAGCCGCGTCCCGATCGTCAGCACCCGGCGCCGCGCGGTCTTCATCGCCTCGAAGGCGTTGCGGCACAGATTGACCAGAACCTGCTGGATCTGGACCTTGTTGACCATCACCGGCGGCACGCGGGCATCGAGATCGACCTCGACTCGCGTATCGTTATAGACCGCCCCCGCCGTCCCCAGCGCGATGGCTTCCTCGACCACCTTGTTGAGGTTTTCAAGGCTGCGGCTGGTCTCGCGCTTCTCGATGAACTCGCGCAAATTCTTGATGATCGCCCCGGTCCGCGCCGTCTGTTTGACGGCATTCTCGATCATCTCATTCACATTGCCAGCCTGCTCGCCTTCGATCCCCTTGGTGATGTGCCTGGCGGCCTCGAGGAAATTATTGACCGCGGTCAGCGGCTGATTGAGCTCGTGCGCCAGCGTCGCCGCCATCATCCCCATCGCGTTCCAGCGCGAGACATGGGCGAGCTCGGACTGGAGCTTGTTCATCTCGACTTCGTTGCGCTTGCGCTCCGCGAGCACCGCTTCGAGCGCCTCCAGCTCGCGGCTGGCGCGCGCCTCGACGGCCTCGAGCTCCTTTTGCGCCAGATGCTCGCGAATCAGCCGATTCTCGTCCTCGAACTGTTTGCGGCGGATCTGCGCCAGCACGCGCGACCGCAGCACTTCGAAATCGCTCGATTTGGAGATGTAGTCGTCCGCACCGGCATCGAGTCCCTGGATCATCGCCTCGCGATTTTCGAGCGCGGTCAGCATCACCACGGGAATGCCGCGCAGGATCGGAGTGGACTTGATCCGCCGGCACGCCTCGTGCCCGCCAATCCCCGGCATCATCAGGTCGAGCAGGATGCAATCGACCGGCTGCGCGGCGAGCAGCTCGAGCGCTTCCTCACCCGAGCGCGCGAGCACCACGTCATAGCCTTCGGCGCGCAATTCCTGAGCGACTTGCTGGAGATAGGTTTCGCTGTCGTCGACCGCGAGGATCTTCTTCGGCCCCATCAGGCTCTGACTCGATCGCTCGCCGACGCGCGGGCCATCGACGCTGCGCAGCACCGCCGCCAGCCGGGCGAGGAGGACATCGATGTCCTCGTCCTTGCGGACAAATGCGTCGGCCCCGGCGTCGAGCGCGCGGACTTCGGCCTCGCGCTCCTCCGAACCGGTGAGCAGGATGCACGGCATGTGGCGCAACGCCGCGTCCATCCGGATGCGCCGGGTGACGGTGCCGCCATCGATCCCGGGCAGCAGCCCGTCGACGATGATCGCCGAGGGCCGCGCCGAGGCGGCAAGCCGCAGCCCTTCCTCGCCGGTGCTCGCGCCGATGACCGCATAGCCCGCGCCTTCGAGCGCATCCTTGAGCTGCTCACGGAAGGTGACGCTGTCTTCGATGACCAGCACGGTCTCGCGCGCCGGGGCGGGCCCATCGTCGGCACGTCCGCGCCGCAACAGCTCGTGCGCCCGCTGGATGACGTAGTTGAGGTCATAGGGCTTTCCGACATATTCGTCGGCGCCGGTATCCAGTCCGCGGATACGGTCGCGCACTTCGGCTTCGGTCGAAAGCAGCATGATCGCGGCTTCGCTCGAATCTGTGCCCGCGCGAATTTCGCCGAGCAAATCGACTCCGTCGCCATCGGGCAGGCGCACGTCGAGAATGATCAGCTCGAACGGCTCGCACACCAGCGACTGGCGCGCCTCCGCCACTGTCGTCGCGGTCGAGACGGCGAAACCGGCGTCCGACAGCGCTTCCATCAGGCTCATGCGCACCGTCAGGCTGTCATCGACGATCAGGACGCGGGCGGTCATCGGGTGCGCCTCCTCGCCGGGGCCGAGGCGAGCGTCGCCAGCGCGGGGCCGATCTCGCCGAGCGGCAGGATCTTCTCCGCCGCGCCGAGGATCGCCGCCTCGCGCGGCATGCCGTACACCACCGAGCTCGCCTCATCCTGCGCGATGGTGAAGCCGCCCGCGCGGCGGATGTCGAGCAGCCCGCTCGCCCCGTCGCGCCCCATGCCGGTGAGCAGCGCGGCGGCGCTGCAACTGCCGAATTCGCGCGCGACCGATTCGAACAGCACATCGACCGAGGGGCGGCACGAGAAGCGCTCGGCCCCGCGATCGAGGCGGATCACGCCGTCCCTGACCATCATGTGCTTGTCGACCGGCGCCATCACCACGCGGCCCCTCGCCCCCAGCGCTTCGCCGTCGCGGGCATATTTGACGCGGTGCGCGGTCTGGCCGTCGAGCCAGTCGGCGAAACCAAGCCCGAACGGTTCGCCGATATGCAGGACGAGCAGGATCGGCAGCGGGAAATCGGCGGGGATCGCACGCAGCACATCGATCACCGCGGCCGGACCCCCGGTGGATGCGCCGATCGCGACGATCTCGCACGTGCAGGACGCAGATCGAGCCAGAACCGGCGGGGCGGCAAGCGGATCGGGCGAGCGACCGAGCGCGCCCATCCGCATCCGGGGATGCGTGATGACCTTGATCCGCGAGACCAGTTTCACCGCCGCGAGCAGCTTGGCTTCCCATTGCCCGTCGGGCTCGTCGCCCTTCGGCTTGTCCAGCACATCGACCGCGCCGGCGGCAAGCGCGTCATAGGTGCGGAACAGCTCGCCCCGATTGGTGGAGGAGGAGACGATCAGGATCGGTGTCGGGAAATGCGCCATGATGTATTCGGTGACCGCGACCCCGGTCATCACCGGCAGCATCATGTCGAGCGTGATCACGTCGGGCTTGAGCTTCTTCGCCAGTTCGATCGCGCGCTTGCCGTCGCCCGCTTCGCCGACGATCTCGATCGCGGGATCGGCGCCGAGCACTTCCACCAGCCGGCGCAGCACCGTCAGCGAATCTTCCACGACGAGGACGCGGATCGGTTTCATGCGTTTCCTATCAGCCCCCGAATCAAGTCCAGCACTTCGCGCTGATCGAACTCGCTCTTGACGATATACCCGCGAGCGCCCGCATCGACCCCGCGCTTGCGGTCCTCCGGAGCGTTGCGCGAAGTGACCAGGATCGCTGGCGTCTTGCTCAATTCGGGGTCGGCGCGCGTGCGTTCGACGAACTCGAACCCGTCCATCCCCGGCATTTCGACATCGACCAGGAACAGGCCGTAGCGCCGCGCCCGCGCCTTCTCGATCCCTTCCTCGGCATGGATGGCGAGATCGACTTCATAACCGGCCGATTCGAGGATGCTCTGTTCGAGCACGCGCGTGGTGAGCGAATCGTCGATGACGAGGATCGGCAGCGCGCGTTCGGGCTCCGCCTCCATCGCGCCGCCGCCGCCGAGCGACTTCACCAGCGCTTCGGCGTCGAGTACCGGCTGCGGCACCCCGCGCGCGTCGAGATAGAGGCCGGCGACCAAGGGGTCGGCAAAGGCGAGGGCAGGCACGGGCCGCACGATGACATTTGCCGCGCCCTGGAGCCGTTCGACGCCGATCGCCGCCAGCGTCCCGCCGCTGCCGACCACCACCGCCGATCCCATCGCCGCCGAGCGCGCCGCGCCCCCCATCGATCGCGCAAGCGAGGCGAAGCCGATGACCTTGCCGTCATGGACGATGCTCTCGCCATCGGGCCCGCGCGTCACGTCGCCGGGCGCGAGCCGGAGGGTGTGGCGCACCGAAGCGAGCGGGATCGCGCTCACCGAATCGCCGGTTTCGACCAGCAAGGCGTCGAGCGCGGCGAGCGATACCGGCACGACCAGTTCGATGCTCGTCCCCACGCCCTTGAGCGTGCGCGCCAGCACTTCGCCGTCGAGCCGCGCTGCGATCTCGCGCACGACATCGAGCCCCACGCCCCGTCCCGCCGCTTCGGTGACGGTGCCCGATGTCGAAACCCCGCCCTTGAGCAGCAAATCGACCAGCCCCGCGTCGCTGATCGCCACCGATGCGCCCGACGCGAGGCGGACCGCGTCGAGATCGATCCCGGCGCCATCGTCGGCGCAGATAAAGGCGACGCGGGTCCCGCGCCGGATGACTTCGATCGAGACGCGCCCCGCCTCGGGCTTGCCCGCCCCGAACCGCTCCGCCGGAGTTTCGATGCCATGCGCGATGGCGTTGCGCAGCAGCTGGATCAGCGCGCGCTGGACGAGGCCGAGCACTTGCGCGTCGAGCCGCACATCGCCCCCCTTCAGTTCGAGCACCGCCTGCTTGCCCAGCGCCTGCGCGGCGTCGCGCACCGAACGCTCGAGGCTGGCGAAGGCGGCGCTGCACGGCAGCAGCCGCAGCCGCTCCGCCGCCGAACGCGCCGCTTCCAGCTCGCGCTCGCTCTGGTCCACGCCCGATTTGAGTTCCTGTTCGAGTTGCGCCGCGATCCCGCGCAGATCCTCCGCGAATTGCCGCGTCTTTTCCGCCGCCACCCGGTCGGCGATGCCCTGCCGTCCGGCGGGCGCCATGCGATCCGCGATCAGCTCGGCCAAATGGCGCGCCTCTTCGGCCAGGCCGATCGTCCGCCGGAACCCCCGTACCTGCACGCTCGCCTCCGAGATGCCGTCGAGCACCCCGTCCATCTCGGCGACATCGGCGCGGAGCATCGAAAACGGCTCGTCGATGGTCGTGCCGGGCGCGCGCGGCGCGGCGGCATCCGGCGGGCGCGTCAGCGCCGCCACATGCGCCGCAATCGTATCGGTATGGGCGATGACCGCATCGACTGTCCCGCGCGCGGGCTTGCCGCCATTGCGTAGCGGCGCCAGCGCGTCCTCCAGCGCATGGGTCTCGCGGGCGATGTCGAGTTGCTTCACGACGCTCGCGGCGCCCTTGAGCGTGTGCGCGAGCCGCATCAGCCGCTGGACCAGCTCGGGCGAAACCTTCTTCTCGAGCTGGAGCGCGCCGCGCCCCAGCTCTTCGGAGATTTCCCGCGCCTCGACGCGGAAGTACCGGAGCGGATCCTTCGCAGGATTCATGCACGCCCCTCGGGACGAATCAATTTGGCGAGATCGCGCGCGAGCCCGGTCAGCTCGGATGCGGTCTGGAGGATCTGGCCCGAACTTGCTTCGGTCTCCTTGGTGGTCTGCGCGACATTGGCGGTGGCGACATTGACTTGCTCGACCGCGGTGGTCTGCTGCTTGGTCGACAGCTCGATCTCCTTGGCGGCCTCGGTCGTGGTCGAGACCATGTCGGTGATCTGGCGGAACGAGGCGGCGACGTCCTCGAAATGCCGCGCGCCGCCATCGACCGCCTTGGAGCCGCTCTCGGTCGCCATCACCGTGGTGTTCACCGCGGCGCGGACATCGTCGATCAGCCCGCGAATTTCCTTGGTGGAGCCCGCGACGCGATCCGAGAGCTTGCGGATCTCGTCGGCGACCACGGTGAAGCGCTTGCCCGCATCGCCCGCTCCCGCCGCCTCGATCGTCGCGTTGATCGCGAGGATATTGGTCTGCTCGGCGAGCTCGGAAACGATATCGAGGACCGACCCGATCTGCTGCGATTTCTTGCCGAGATCGAGCATGTGGCTGACGATCAGGTCGGTCTGGCGGCGGATCCCGGCGATCGCGCCATTCGCCTTTTCGACGGTTTCATCGCCCGCGCGGGCCGACTTGTCCGTATCGTCGGCGACCACCGCGACGCGCTGCGCGCTCTCGGCGATCTGGCGCGAGGTGGCGATCAGCTCGCGGATCGTCGTCGCGATCTCGTTCATCGCGCTCGATTGCTCCTTGGCGCTGGTCGCCTGCTGGTTGGCCGCCGCCTGAAGCTCGGCCGAGCTGCTCTGGACCAGCCCGACGGCGGTGCCGACGCGCCGGGTCAACGAAATGACCGTGAACCAGCCGATCAGCGCGACGAGCAACACCCCCCCGAGTCCGCCCCACAGGATAATCCCCTTGGCGAGCGCGGCGCTCGCCTGTGCGTTCTTTTCGCGATAATCGAGCAGATCGATTTCGGCCCGGTCGGCTTCCCCGACGACGGCGCGAATCTGATCCGTCATCTCCTTGCCGGTGCCGGTCAGGGTTGCCGCAACCGAACCTTCAAGTCCTTCGCCGCGCCGAGTAGTGATATTCTCGCGGAACCGGGCAAGCCGCGCATCGAGGAGCGGAGCAAGACTCTCCAACCGCTTTTGCTGAGCCGGATCCTCGATGGTGAGCGTGCGCATATTCCGGAACGCAGTGTTGGTCCCCGCGACTCCGGCGTCATATGGCGCGAGATATTCGTCCTTTCCGGTGAGCATGAAGCCACGCACCCCGGTTTCGACGTTGACCAGTTCCGTGAGCAACAGCGCCAATTGGCGGCGCACCTCATGCGAATGTGCCACCTTCGCGTTGCTGTCGATCAGGCTGACGGTGGTCTGATAGCCCACCCCCGCCACTACGAGGAGCACGAGGCCAGCCAGCGCATAGCCCGCTGCCAGGATGCGTCCGAAGGTCCAGTCTTTCACCATCGTCATTGCTCCTTTGCGGCGCTGCGGCCGGCACGTCGTTCAAGATGTTCCACCAGGGACGCGATACTCATGATCGACCGCGCATCCTTGCCCATGACTGCGTTCGCGACGACAAACCCCTTGGGCGAGGCGGCGGGAATGATGCTGGCGAGCGGGATGCGCAGATGGCCGTCAAGCGCGTCGAAGGCGAAGCCGGCGCGGCCGCCGCGCGCGAGCACCAGCCATCGCGGCCGATCGTCGCCGCCGCTCTGACTGAGCAGCGCGCCCAGGCTGAACACGGGCACGGTTTCGCCGCGCACCCCCGCGACGCCGAGCAGTTCGCTCGCCCCGCTGGGCAGCGGCGCGATCCTTTTGTCCGCGAACACCGCGCCGATTTCGGAAAGGGCGACGGCATAGGCGCCGCCGCCCACGCGAATGCCCAGATAGTCGGCACTCTCCTCGTCCCCGTGCGGGGGCGGTTCGGCAAAGGCGCGGTCGAACGCCTTGCGCAAGTCCGCCGCCCGGGTCGTCCTGGGACGCTTCATGCCACCTCTCCGCACAGCGAAAGCTCGGCGCGGCACAACGTCATCAGTGCGCCGCGCCCGAAGCCACCGCCAAACACCAGCAGCCGCGCGCTATCCTCGCGCTGAAGCAGCAGAAGCGCCTGACGCAGCTCGCGGATCGCCCCTTCGTGATCGCCCGACCGCCGCGCGAGCACGCCGAGATGGAGCCGCGGCATCGCAAAGCTCGTGTCGAGATAGGCGGCGATCTGGTCGTGATCGGCGGCACGGGTGAAGTCGCCCGCGCTCTCGCGGCACAGGGCCATCAGATAGTGCGCACCCGCATTCATCTCGTCGCGCCGCAGCAATTCCTCGCACACCGCCTCCGCCGCGATCAGATTGCCGCCATGCGTCTGGAGCACCGCGCTGAGCAGCAGCACTTCGGGATCGCGCGCGCGATCGGGCGGGAGCCCGTCGAGCACTTTTTGCGCCTCGGCATAATGTTCGCGCCCGAGCAGATCGAGCGCCGTGCGGACATCGGGGGCAGGCACCGCGGGCTTGGCCGCCGCGCGTCCCTGTCCTTTGGCCGGCGCCGGCTTGGGTGCGTCGGTGAGGGCGCGGATGCGCTGCGAAGCGTTGCGGATCGTGTCGATCCACGAATCGTCGGGATTGATCGACGTGTCGAGCGCGGCGTTGGGCAGCGGCACGCGCCCGTCCCCCGCCGGCGTCTCGTCGGCGCCGTCCTTGCGCTGGTAATAGAAGGTGTCATGGGTGTGGCGCAGGTGGAAGGCGGTCGACATTCCGCGCAGGGACTCGGCGTGGCCCAGGAACAGATAGCCGCCGGGCGCGAGGCTATGCGCGATCCGGGCGAGCACGCCGCGCGCGATTTCGGGCGTGAAATACATGATGACGTTGCGGCAGAAGACAATGTCGAACCGCCCGGGCGCCCAGAAGCTTTCATCGTCGACCGTCAGATTCCGCTCCTCGAACCGGACCATCTTGCGGATGCTCTCGTCGAGGACGAAGTCCCGCCCCTCGGGGCGGAACAGGCGGCGCTTGAGCGATGGGGGAGTCGCGCGCAGCGACCAGGGCGAATAGCGCGCCGCCGCCGCCTTGCCGAGCATCGCGGTGTTGATGTCCACGGCGCGAACCGAGACGTTCCAGTCGGCAATCCCCGGCGCATCGCCCACGCACGCCGCGAGCGTGTACGCCTCTTCGCCCGACGAGCAGGCGGCCGAGAGGATGCTCAGCTGGCGGGTATCGGCGCGCGCGGCCATGCGATCGGGCAGCGCGACTTCGTTGAGCGCGCGGATCTGGTCGGCGTTGCGGAAAAAGCTGGTCTCGGTGACGGTCAGTTCCTGCGCCAGCGTGCGCAGTTCGTCGCGCGGGCCCTCCGGCGCTTCCAGAGCGGCGAGATAGGCATCGACTCCCCGGCCCTGGGCATGGATGCGGCGATCGAGCACTTCGAGCAGGAAGTTGCGCTTGCTGTCGTCGAAATCGAGCCCGAACCAGCGCAGCACCGCGTCGCGGAAGCGATCGACTTCGCCGAGATCGAGCACCGCGCTCACGCCTCGGCCCCCGCCAGATCGTGCGCTATCCGGTCGGTGAGCGTGCGGGCGAGCTTGAACACGGTCAGCAGTTCGGCATCGAGCGCGCCCAATGCGGAGACAATCTCGACACTGGCGTCGCGCAGCAGCGGCGGCAGCTTCTTGAGCGAGGCGGGCGGCAGTTCGCGCACCCCCAGCACTTCCTCGACCGCGAGCGCGACCGCCGCTCCGCCCGAACGGATCGTCACATAGCGGCTGATGTCCGCACGCTCGGCGGCGCCGATCAGCGCGCCTGCATCGATCACCGGGACCGGCTCGCCCCGGATCAATGCGACGCCCAGCACGAAATCGGGGGCGGGGGCGACGCTTTCGACCGGCAGTGGGCGCATCGTTTCGAGAACATGCGCAATCGGGAGGGCGCACAGCCGGGTCCGGACCCTGAACAGCAAAGCGGGATTCCGGCCTTCTCCGGTCACGAAATACAGTCTCCTCACCGCCTGTATGTGCCGGTTCTTGCACGCATCTTCGCGCTTGGCCGACCTTGCGGGCCTAATGGCAATCCGCCGCCGCGCCAATTGAAATCGCCATTTTATCCGTAGCGGGGCAACAAGCGGGCGGCGGCGCGGTTCATGAGGCGTTCAGCGTCCGGGCCGCTTGTATCATCAGCGGAACGAAAAACGGGCGCCAACAACAAAAGAATAAAATGACTGGATTTGCCGGCCGCGCCTTCTATGAGGCGCGCGTCGCCTATCCAGTGGATATGGTTTGACTTTTTATCACACCTTCGAACCCTGTGGGGGGGAAATTACATGATCAAGCTTATCGCCGCGGCTGCGGCTCTTCTTTGCGTGCCCGGCATCGCCGCTGCTCAGGACAGCGATCCAGACAATCTCGGCGGACCGCGCGTCGAACTGCGCCTCGGCTGGGAAACCCCGACCGTCAGCGACGGCTCGGGCACGGTCTACAAGGTCGGCCAGGCCGTTTCTTATGGCGGCGAAGTCGGTTTCGACGTCCTCGCCGGCAGCAAGGTCACGATCGGCGCCTATGCCAATTACGACAAGTCGAACGTCGAAGTGTGCGACGGTGTCGACTGCCTCGCGATCGACGGCAATCTGAGCGCGGGCGGCCGGATCGGCTTCGTCGCGGGCGCCCGCACCGTCATCTATGTCAAGGCGGGCTATAACAGCATCACCGTCAAGGCGAAGAGCGGCGCGCTGACTGGCTCCGACACCCAGGGCGGCATCGGCGGCTCGCTCGGCGTCGAATTCGGCATCGGCAAGAACGCCTATGCGTTCGTCGAGGGCAATTACGCCGATTATGGCGATTTCTACGGCATCAATCTCCAGCGCCGCCACGTCGCTGGCGGTGTGGGCGTGCGCTTCTGAACGAAGCGCGCCCTGCGGCAAGCGAGAGGGGCGCCCGGCAACGGGCGCCCCTTTTGCTAGATCAGCCCATTGAGGCGCGCGAAGCCGAGCGTGTCGAACATCTCCATCACGCTCACTGCCTTGCCATCGCGGAAGCGCCAGATATCGACCTTCGCGGTGCGGTTCTCGACGCCGGTCTTGCGGTCGCGCCAGGTGCAGCTGCCGATCCACACCACCGTATCGCCCTGCGCCACGACTTCCTCGGTCGGGAAATCGACCATTTCGAGGTGGAGCACCAGCGAGACGAGATAGTCGCGCGCATTCTCGATCCCGAAGCGTTCGTGCGCGAGCGGATGGAGATCGGGCGGATCGAGATTGGTGTTCATCCGCACGTCCTCGGCCATCAGGTCGAGAAACGCCTCGGGGCTGGCGCCCCGGGTCTGGTGCCACTGGGAATATGCCTTGCGGATCTTGTCGGCATTGGCCTGGGTCTGGCTCATTCGAACGCTCCCTGCGGCGTAGCGGGAACATGGTTACGCCATTGTAACGAACGCGCAATGGACTTGTCGCCTTGTGCAATTGCATAATCGCGCAAGGAGAGTGAAAATGAGCGGCATCATTCGCGGCGGCGTCCACCATATCGACTTGAACGTCACCGACCTCGAAGCGTCGAAGGCCGTGTACGGCCCGGTGCTCGAGTTCCTCGGCTATACCCGGGTCAAGGATAGCGGCGGTTATGAATGGGATCTGCGCGGGCCCGGCGACGGACGGGGCGCCTCGATCGGGCTGCGGCAATGCGATCCGGCCGAGGCGGGGCATCGCCATCACCGCTATGCGCCCGGTCTCCACCACCTCGCCTGGCGCGCCGAAAGCCGCGCCGATGTCGATGCGCTTCACGCACTGCTGGTCGAGAACGGCATCCCCGTACTCGACGCGCCCACCCATTATCCCGAATATTCCGGCGATTATTATGCGGTCTTCTTCGAGGATCCCGACGGGATGAAACTCGAACTGGTCTTCGCGCCGGGATGGATATGAACCCGCCCGACAATTGCCGTAATGCGCAGGTAAGCGCTTGAAGAACTTAGGAGAAATTGCGTGAAAATGCGGCGTTTCGGAGCGGTGGCGAGCCTGGTGGCGATGCTTTCGGCGTGCAGCGGTGGTGGCAGCAGCGGCAGCATCACCGGCGGTGGCGGGGGCAGCGGCGGGAGCACCCCGACGCCGACCGCGAGCGGCTGTTCGCTGCGCGAGCGCCAGAACTGGGCCTTCGCCCAGCTCAACGAATGGTATCTGTTCGGCGAGACGCTGCCCGCGAGCCTCGATCCCGCGCCCTACTCCACGCTCGAAGCCTATATCGACGCACTGACCGCCACCGCGCGCAGCCAGGGCCGCGACCGCTACTTCACCTATGCGACATCGATCGCCGAGGAGAATGCCTATTATTCCTCGGGCTCCAGTGCGGGCTTCGGCGTGCGCCTGTCCTACGATGCCGGCGCGCGCCGCGTGTTCGTGGCGGAGTCGTTCGAGGGCGCGCCGGCGCTTGCCGCCGGGATCGACCGCGGGACCGAAATCCTCGCGATCGGCACTTCGGCCGGCAATCTGCGCACCGTCGACGCGATCATCGCCAGCGAAGGCCTGCAGGGCGTGACCGACGCGCTGGGGCCGAACACCGCGGGCACCACCCGCGTGCTGCGCGTCACCGATGCCGGGGGCGTCCGCAACCTGACCGTGGCCAAGGCCGACTATTCGCTCGATCCGGTCTCGAGCCGCTTCGGCGCCAAGATCATCACCGAGGGTGGGCATCAATATGGCTATCTCAACCTCCGCACCTTCATCACCCCCGCCGACCCCGAGCTGCGCGCCGCCTTCCTGAACTTCCGCACCCAGGGCGTGACCGACATCATTATCGACTTCCGCTACAATGGCGGCGGGCTGGTCGCGATCTCCGAGCTGATCGGCGACTTGCTGGGCCGTGCGCGGACCACGTCGCAGGTGCTCGACTACACGACCTTCCGCGCCTCCAAGGCCTCGAACAACGAGACGCGCTACTTCGCGCCCCAGCCCCAATCGATCGCGCCGACCCGGATCGCCTTCATCGGCACCGGCGGCACCGCCTCCGCCAGCGAGCTGACGATCAATGCGCAGATCCCCTATCTTCACGCCAATGTCGGCCTCATTGGCACCAACACCTATGGCAAGCCGGTCGGCCAGATCGCGATCGACAAGTCGGCGTGCGACGACCGGCTCCGCGTGATCGCCTTCGCGACCGAGAATGCCGACCATCAGGGCGGCTATTTCAACGGCCTGGCCGGCACCGTCGAAGCGAGCTGCCGCGCCGCCGACGACATCACGCATCCGATGGGCGATCCTCTGGAAGCATCCACCCGCGCCGCGATCGACTTCCTCGCGGGCCGCGCCTGCACCGCGATCAGCAGCGGCGGCCAGGGCACGCTGGCGCTGCGCGAGAGCGGCGCGCCGAAGCTCGAACTGCTGAGCCCCGAGCGGCCCAACACCGCGCAGCGCGAGGTGCCGGGGCTCTTCTAGGGCCCGATCAGGTCCCAGCGATTGCCGTACAGGTCGAGGAACACCGCGACCTTCCCATAGGGCTGCTCGATCGGCTCGCGGACGAATGCGACTCCGTTGGCCAGCATCGCCGCATGGTCGCGGTCGAAATCGTCGGTGCGCAGGAACAGGAAGACGCGCCCGCCCGCCTGATCGCCGATGAACGCCTCCTGCTCAGGGCTTGAGGCGCGGGCGAGGAGGATCGTGGTGGCGTCCGCCCCGGCGCCGGGTGGGCGGATGGTGACCCATCTTTTGTCCTGCGCGGGCTGATCGCTGTCCTCGACCAGCTCGAAGCCCAGCGTGCCCACATAGAAGGCTAGCGCCTCGTCATAATCGCGGACGACAAGGGCGATATGGGCGAGCGATTGGGGCATGACGCAGCTATAGCGGAAAACACGCGGTAGCGATCGGCCCGCGAATAGAGGCGGTGTTTGCGCCGCAATGAGTCTATCGAGGTGGCGGGCATCCCGCCCCCGGAAGGACGCGCCATGGCCAAGGGCCAGAAGAAATCGAACAAGGAAACCCGCAAGCCCAAGGCCGAAAAGGCCCCCAAGGCGAACGCATCGAACCCGTCGACCAAGGGCGAAGCGGTGAAGATGGTGACGGTGAAGAGCTGAACATGAGCGGCGACGACTATGTCTATGACGAAGCGAGCGGCGAATGGATCAGCGCCGGGGACGCCGCGGCGAAGGCTGGCGGTGAGAGTGTCGAGGTACGCGATTCGGTCGGCAACCTGCTGAGCGATGGCGACCAGGTGACGTTGATCAAGGACCTGACCGTCAAGGGCGCGGGGCAGACGCTCAAGCGCGGCACGCTGATCAAGTCGATCCGGCTGACCGGCGATGCGCAGGAGATCGACTGCAAGTTCGAGGGCATCAAGGGGCTGGTGCTGCGGGCGGAGTTTGTGCGGAAGCGGTGAGGGGCCACCGGCCATGCTCGACATGCGTCGTCTTGCCCACGACGCTTTCCATCAGGATGATCTCGTCCACCGTCCAGCCGATCGCCGGCATCTTCCGCGACCCCAGCCGGTCGCCGCGATAGTTGATCGTGACATGCGGTTCGGGCGTGGTGCCGAGCATCATCGGGGCCTTGCGTTCGAGCAAGTGACGGACGAGCGCGGCCTGGAAGGCGCGGGCCTCGGTAAGGGGGGCGCGGGTGCGCAGGGTCACGGCCTTGCGGTTCTCGACTCGGTCGAACGCGAGCGGGAAGGCGGGCCCCACGAAGCTGTCGAGCGCGACGATCACTTGGCCGCACCATTCGGGCGGGGCGTAATGGAGGTCGAACAGCGTGACGAGGGTGACGTGGAGCAGCTCGGGCCCGCGGCCGGGATCGTTGCGGGGGAGCGCGGCGATGAGCGCCTGCGCCTCGGGCGGCGGCTTCGCCATGATGTAGAGCGGGTTGCGGGAGCGCATGGCGGTTAGCCTAGCAGAGGTGCGGCGGACGGGCCAAAGTTGACACTAACTTGACACTGATCCGCCCTCCCGGCGGCGCGGACGGGGCCGCTTGTTGCTCACCGGATCGAGATAATAGCATTCGTCGGCGAACTCATCGTCGGTCAGTTTGCCGCCCGCCTGGCTCTTCTTCATCGCGGCCTCGCCGCGCGCCTCGCGCGCCGCCGCTTCCTCGGCGCGCAGCTCTGCGTCGGTCCTGGGCCTGCGCTGTTCGTTCAGGAAGTGCGGCAACTTGCCGTCGGCAACATCGGCAAGCTCCAGCTCGCCCGCCAGCGTCTCGGAGTCGAGCAATTGCTCCGGCGGCGCGGGCAAAGCGGGTTCCATCGCGCGCAGGCTCTCGCTTAGCGCGAGCGTAGCCTGAGGCTCGGCCGCCGCAAGCGCCGCAGCGCGCGCTCGATCGCTGCCATAGCGCTCGGGCTTGAGATGGCCGAGCAGCCATTTGAGCAGTCCGTTATCATGGACCAGTTTGACCGCCATCACCTCGCCGCTGCCATCGAGCACCTCTTCCTCGGTACCCTCGATCGCGCGCTCGAAGAGGATGTCCTCGACCAGCCCGCCGGCATGCGCGCGCGCCATATCCCAGGCGCGGGCGAAGGCGGCGCCATGTTCGGAGCGGCGCAGCTGATAGGCGCTCGCCCGCGACATCCCCACCCCCTTGGCCGCCATATTGACCAGCCCGGTATCGGCGAGCGTCTCGATAAAGCGGCGCTGCTTCTCCTCGGTCCAGCCATCGATGCGCGGTTTGCGGCGGACGGGGACCCAGCGATAATCGGCGGGGTCATAGTCGAGGGGCGCGGCGGGCTCTTCCTGCACGGTGAGCGCATGGGCGCTTTCGGGGGCGCTTTCGGGCGCCAGCGGCGGCGCGAGATCGGGCGCCGGATCGGCAAGGGTGACGGGATCGGGGGCGCCAGTGGCGCGCGCGAAGGCTGCGGGGTCTGATCGCTTGCTCATCTACTAGAGTGGAGCAGGGGGAATCCAACATTGGAAGGGGGTTTTTGGGGACTCCGTAATTCCGATTCATTATGGGCTTTTAATACAAAATGTACTAGAATGCGCGCATGCCCAAGGCGATCGCTTATAGCCGGGATGCGCTGAAGGTTCTGTCGCGGCTGGATCGCACGACGGCGGCCCGTATCGTCTCCAAGATCGAGCAGCTTGCGGCCGAGCCGGAAGCGCTGGCGAACAATGTCACTGCGTTGAAGGGCAGTGAGGGATTGATGCGGCTGCGCGTGGGCGATTGGCGAGTGATCTATCACGACGGAGTCGTGCTCCAGATCATCCGGGTTGCGCCGCGCGGATCGGCCTATGATTGAAGGAAGCGAGACATGACGTACCAGCCCCAGCGCTTCACCGCGCCCGACGGCACCGAGATGGTGGTGCTGACCGCCGAGGATTTCGATCGTCTGCGTGCGCTGGCCGAGGACGGCGAGGATTTGGCCGACGTGGCGCTGATCAAGGCGCGGATCGATGCGGGCGAGGGGACGGTGCCCGGCGAGGTGGTGCATCTGATGGTGATCGACGGCCTGTCGCCGCTCGGCGCATGGCGGCGGCACCGCGGGCTGAGCCAGGCGGCACTGGCGAAGAAGGCGGGGCTGAGCCAGGTGTGGGTCGGCCGGATCGAGGCCGGCGGCGGCTATGGTTCGCGCGAGACGCGACGCAAGCTGGCGGCGGCGCTTGATGCGCCGGTTTGGGCGCTGGAGGAGGGGGAATAGAGGTTATTGCACCTGTCACAGTAACCCGTGTCCAACGAACCCCGACGTGCACATCATTGTCCACCGTAATTGACTAACCCTCACTTGACGTAACCCTTTCGCGACAACAGTTTCACCTTTGCAACTATCTAAGGATTAGAAGTGGCAGCGGACGAAAATACGGTTCTACGGAAGGTCTACTTCTTTAAAATCGAGCATTTTTCTGAGGTTGGAGAGAGTCTCCCGGGTGCTATCGAACGCATCCGCAATCTGCCTTTCGATGATGATGGGCGATACCGACTCGATCCTATTTCCCAGACAAGGCTTTGCGCCTTTCCGGATACCCAAGAGTATCCGCTGAAAATTCGATTCGGCAAAACCAGACGGGATGCACTTCCCCAAGTCGAACACGAGGGAAGCCTTAAGACTCTTGAATTGCAGGAGAATGAGGGTCTTATCGACATCTCGCACGTGATCATCTTCGATGATGGCTTTGTCGCTGCGGAATGGAATCACGAAGGGCCGAAGCTAGCGCAATTGAGCCCCTACTTTTTTGAGAAGGGCAAACTAAACAACCCGCCCAAGTTTCTTATTTTGATGGAGCGCGACATCGTCGAAGTCGTCAGCGCCCTGGATTCCGTGCGCTACTTAGAAATCGAGCTGCCCCCAGACGCCGCTGAGCTTGCTCGAGAGGCTGACGAAAACTTCTACACTGCGATTAAGGCAACTGAAGCACTCGGAGCTACCAAGAAGGTAGCATTGAAACTCACTGCAGAAAAAAATGGGACGAAGCTCCGGAATATCGCCCGCAAGCTTGCGGAGATCATCAAAGCTCGCCCCCACGAGCGGGAGAGGTTTAACGGCCTAAGCATTAGCGGGTATGGGCACGAATCACGTGTTAGTAGATTTGTGGATATTCTCGAAAGTAAGCTTGTTTCCGCTGAACAATTTACTCGGACAACCGCCAGATCTCGCAGCATCGACTCGGATGATGCCTATCGAGTTATCGAGCGCGCATACATTGAGAATAAAGAAAAATTAAAAACCGCTGCGACATCAACTGACTGGGGATGAAAATATATTTCAAATATCGTCGATATATCGACTATTTTACGGCAACGGCTGTCGCTATTATAGTGTTTCAGCCCTTTTTAACCGTACCAGTACTTAGATGGCCGACGGACGAAGGCTTCATCGCACTCACGCTAGCCATTGCAGGAAGCAGCGCTTCTTTGCTTGGCTTTGTCTTAGCTGCAAACACGTTTTTAATATCTCATACGCAGCATCGACGTCTCAATTTGCTCCGAAAGTCAGCTGGATATGTACAGCTTATAAACATCATGAAATCCAACCTTTGGAGGTTATTAGCCCTCACCATTCTATCTGGCGTAAGCTCGTTAGTCGCTCCCGCGTTCATTCAATTTGCTCTTATCGCTATTACGTTTGTGCTGGCATTAAGCTTGATCTCCTTAGCGACGCTAATTTGGGCCACTATGGCAGTCCTTGCTATTCCGCTGGACTAGCAAGGCTGTGATCAGGTGCCTCAATCGTGCTCCCGCCCGCCAGCCCCCATATACAGCTCGCTCCCCGTCTCCCGGAACACCTTGCTCATCTCCTCCATCCCCTTGAGCGCGGCGGCCTTGCTGGCGGCGGCGGTTTCCGCGCCCGTAGGGCCAGTGGCGATGAAGCCTTCGACGCCCTGGTTCTGCTTGTTGGCGAAGGCGCGGACTTCCTGGCTGATCTGCATCGAGCAGAATTTGGGGCCGCACATCGAGCAGAAATGGGCGGTCTTGGCGCCCTCCGCCGGAAGCGTCTGGTCGTGATATTCCTCGGCGGTGTCGGGATCGAGCGACAGGTTGAACTGGTCGCGCCAGCGGAATTCGAAGCGGGCCTTTGACAAAGCATTGTCGCGGACCTGCGCGGCGGGGTGGCCCTTGGCGAGATCGGCGGCGTGGGCGGCGAGCTTGTAGGTCACCACGCCGACCTTGACGTCGTCGCGGTCGGGGAGGCCGAGATGCTCCTTGGGGGTGACGTAGCAGAGCATCGCGGTGCCGTACCAGCCGATCATCGCGGCGCCGATGCCGCTGGTGATATGATCGTAGCCGGGGGCGATGTCGGTCGTCAGCGGCCCGAGCGTGTAGAAGGGGGCTTCGCCGCAGACCTCGAGCTGCTTGTCCATATTCTCCTTGATCTTGTGCATCGGGACATGGCCGGGGCCTTCGATCATCACCTGGACGTCCTGCTTCCAGGCGCGGTGAGTGAGCTCGCCCAGCGTGTAGAGCTCGCTGAACTGGGCTTCGTCATTGGCATCGGCGATCGAGCCGGGGCGCAGGCCGTCGCCGAGGCTATAGGCGATGTCATACGCCTTCATGATCTCGGTGATCTCGTCGAACCGCTCGTAGAGGAAGCTCTCCTTGTGGTGCGACAGGCACCATTTCGCCATGATCGATCCGCCCCGGCTGACGATGCCGGTGACGAGCTTCGCCGTCATCGGGATGTAGGGCAGGAGCACGCCGG
>Ga0164241_10002553_pt1 | contig 19436 bp, 14 predicted proteins | sample OricomyardsoilBY_FD_108780 | JGI IMG/M metagenome (GOLD analysis project Ga0164241, IMG submission 108780) | Backyard soil microbial communities from Emeryville, California, USA - Original compost - Back yard soil (BY) | ecosystem: Environmental > Terrestrial > Soil > Unclassified | place: USA... | reverse complement strand
CGGCGTCGTCACCTATCGCTCGGCGCTGGAATGGGACGGCCGCTTCGGCCGCGTGCGGCTGGACTCCGACCGCCGCGACGACGACGCCTTCGGCCTGGAATTCGAGGTCGAAAGCTACCTGGAAGGCCATGCGCGCCGCTTCGTGCGCCGCTTCGACCCGAACTGCTACCTCTACCTCAGCCGCTCGATGGACTGGTTCGACCTCGGCGAAGGCTGCGGCGGCGACGTGATGCGCGGGCTGGCCGGCATCCGCGTCGACAAGGCGCTGGCGATCGGCGTGCACACCGACATCCTGTTCCCGCTGCAGCAGCAGGAGCAGATCGCCGAGGGCCTGCGCGCCGGCGGCTGCGACGCGGCCTTCCTGCCGCTGGAGTCGCCGCAGGGCCACGACGCCTTCCTGGTCGATTTCGAACGCTTCGGCCCGGCCATGCGTGGCTTCCTCGATGGCCTCTAGCCCCGCCTGCATTCATGCCGTGGCGGCATAAGCACATAACGCGGGGTTTGGTAAACTCGTGGCATGGACGAGTCCTGCTGCCAGCCCATCGATTTCCCAGGCCAAGCGAAATTCATCGCCGCCGTCGATGCCGCCGTTGCGCTGGGCGACAAGCATGCCATCACCGCCGCCCTGCGCAACGCGCTGTGCGCGCTGATCCGCGACGCCGAGGTGCAGTTGCCCTGCTGCGTGCAGGACGCCATCGTCGACCACTACGCGCGACGCGAGCTGTACCGCAGCCCGGTGCACGGCTACAGCGTGGTCGCGATGACCTGGGGCCCGGGCCAGGGTACGCCGCTGCACGACCATTCCGGCCTGTGGTGCGTGGAAGGCGTATGGCACGGCGAACTGGAGATCACCCAGTACGAACTGCTGGAACAGGCCGGCGACCGTTTCCGTTTCCGCGCCGCCGGCGGCATGCATGCCGGCCCCGGCAGCGCCGGCAGCCTGATCCCGCCGCACGAGTACCACACGATCCGCAACGCCAGCGCGGACGAGATCGCGGTCTCGCTGCACATCTACCAGGCCGAAATGGCCTGCTGCACCAAGTTCCAGCCGCTGTCGCCCGATCAATCGGGCGAATGGTTCGTGCGCGAGGCGGCGACCCTGGCCACCGACAAGGCCGCGTGAACCGCGCCGCTCGGCTATAATTTTTCATCCGCGCCGGAGTGGCGGAATCGGTAGACGCAGCGGACTCAAAATCCGCCGCCCTTAAAAGCGTGTGGGTTCGAGTCCCACCTCCGGCACCAGGACGACGAAGCCACGCATCGCGTGGCTTTTTTGTCGAGCGCGATTCCGGCCGCGCAAAAGGGAAGACCCGATCTCGCGGACGTGATGTCTGGAGGGGATCGGGCCTTCTGTGGCCGGAGCGATTTTCCGTGGTCTCTTTCGATCCCGCGAAGTTTTTCTCCGACGGATGCAGGCTACGCCCGGCATCGTTAGGAAAAAGCTAAGCGCCACGCATTCACCCGACCGTTCGTCGGAGCGTCCCGCGATGCCGCCGATTCAGGGTTTCGGCCATGGCCACCAGCCGCGGCCGGACAGCGCATACCGGTCCGCCGCGCGCTCGAAGCGGTTGCGCACGCCGATGCCGCCGAACAGGAAATACAGCGGCAGGAACAGCGGTCCCAGCACCATGTACTGGAACACGTGCGCGCGCTCGTGGTCGCCGATCTGGATCAACGGTTCCTCGCGATGCTTCGCGCGGTGGGCGTAGGTCACGCACGGAGAATCCAGCGTGTCCCCCGTGTGCAGGATCACGTTGCCCAGGGTCAGCGCCCCGCCCGGCCCCCACGGCACCTTGTGGAACACGATGGCGAAGTCGCGCCGGCTCAGGTGCCCATGCGCGCCCCTGGCCATGCTCGCCGCGCCGGCGACCAGGCCCAGCGCGGTATACGGCAAGGCCCAGAGGATGCCGAGCACCTGCGCGATGCGCAGCGGCCAGCGCCTGATGTCGACGGGCCCGCTCAACGCGCGCGCTTGGCCAGCCAGTCGTGGATGGTCTGCGGGACTTCCTTCTGCGCGCGGCCGGAGACGTAGATGCCGATGTGGCCGCCCTTGAACGACAACTCGGTGTAGTCGTCGGTGCCCGCCAGGTCGCGCAACGCGCGCGAGGCGTCCGGCGGCACCAGGTGGTCCTGCTCGGCATAGATGTTGAGGATCGGCATCTCCACCAGGCCGAGGTGCACCTCGCGCTCGCCGATCTTCGCCCCGCCGGTCACGAAGCGGTTCTGCTGGAAGAACTGCGTGTTGAATTCGCGGAAGGCTTCGCCGGCCTGGTCCGGCGAGTCGAAGATCCACTTCTCCATGCGCAGGAAGTCCTCCATCGCGCGCTTGTCGTCGAGGATGTCGACCATCCCCACGTACTTCTGCGCGAACAGCCGCCACGGCTTCAACATCAGGTAGGTCAGGTTCATCATGTCCGCCGGGATGTTGCCCAGCGTGTCGACCAGCAGGTCGACGTCGATCTCGCGGTTCCAGTTCGACAGCATGTTGTCCGCGGTGTGGAAGTCCACCGGCGTGACCATGGTGATGAGGTTCTTGACCTTGTGCGGGTTCAGCGCCGCGTAGCACAGCGAGAACACGCCGCCCTGGCAGATGCCGAGCAGGTTCACCGCATCGAGGCCATGCGCCTTGCGCAGGTGGTCGATCGCGCCGCCGATGTAGCGCTCGATGTAGTCCTCGAGGGTGAGGAAGCGGTCCGAACGATCCGGGTAGCCCCAGTCGATGATGTACACGTCCTCGCCGCGTTCCAGCAGGCCCTTCACCAGCGAGCGGTCGGCTTGCAGGTCGACCATGTACGGGCGGTTGACCAGCGCGTAGCTGACCAGCACCGGCACTTCCGCGGTGGGTTCGCGTTCGCCGCGGAAGCGGTAGAGCACGGTCTTGCCGTCGCGCCAGACTTCCTCGCGCGCGGTCACGCCGAAATCCACCTCGTCCATCGCGCGCAAGGTGCCGATGCCGGCTTCCAGCTTGCGCTGGACCTTGTTCGCTTCCTCGGCCAGCGATTCGGCGGTGATGTTGAGCGGGCCGAATGCGTCCATGTCAGCGCTTCCTCGCGGCGGGCTTGGCGGGTTTGCGCGCGGCGGCCTTCTTCACCGGCTTGCCGACGCGGCTCCTGGCGGAGGTGTTCTTCGCGGCAGGCTTCGCCGCCTTGCTTGCCGGAGTCTGCTTCGCGGGAGCCGGTTTCGATGCCGGCTTCGGCGCCGGCATGGCCTCGTCCGCCTCGGCCCTGCGCTGCATGCGCCGCAGCTGGCGCTCCAGTTCGGCGATCTTGCGGTGCGCGCTGTCCAGCTCCGTGCGGCTGGGCATGCCAAGCAGGTTCGCGGCCTGCTCGGCGATGGCCTGGCCGCTCGCGCGCAACTGCATCTGCGCGTTGACCAGCTCGCCATAGGCCTTGCGGTACTCGGTGGACAGCGCGGTATCGGCATAGGCCTCTTCCGCGGCATCGACCCACAGGTCGAACAACGCGCGCACGCTGCCGAGCTGGCGGCCCGGCTCCTCGCGTTCGGCCAGCTTGGCTTCGAAGCGCGCGTAGGCATCCTGCGAGGTGGTCGCCATCAACGCGTTGTACGCGGACAGCGCGTCCTGCCAGCGCAGCTGCGCCTGGCCCAACCCCTGCAGCCGTTCCTGGTGTTCGCGGGCGAAACCGAAGGCCGGCATGCCCAAGGTGCTGGCCGCTTCGTTGCGGACGTTCTGCAGCCATGGCGCGGCGGCCTCGCTCCACTGTTCCAGACCTTCCAGGCCGGGGCCGCGCATGCCCTGCAACAGGCCCTGGAACGGATTGCCGCCGAGCGCCCGCTGCCAGGCCTTGGCGACGTCCTGCGCACCATGCTCGCGGCCGGCGAACTGCGCGGCGACCTGCTGCATCCGCGCGAACCAGTCGCCGTTCTGGCGGTTGAAATGGCCGAGCACGTTGTCGAAGCCGCCCTGCCCGCCGCTGGCGGCGTTCGTCCATGCGCCAAGCGCGTCGCGGAAGCCCTGCATGCCGGCGCCGCTGCCCGCCTGCGGCGTCACGCCGCGCAACGCATCGCCCCACGCGCCCCAGTACTGGCGCGCCAGCGCCTCGAAATCGTCGGAACCCTGTGCCATGTGTCCTCCGCTGTTGCGGTCATGCTAGCAACGCGGGTGTTGCGCCGCCATTGCAAGAGGCTCAGGGCTTGGGGATGCGCAGGGTCTTGCTGATCATCAACGAACCGGACAGCGCGAACACCAGCACCAGCGGATGCAGCTGCCACGGGCCGAGTTGCAGCACGCCCAACGGCAAGGCGTCACCGATGCCGCCGCGCCAGGCCAGCCAGGCCAGCACGCCCACGATGGCGACGCTGGTCGGGATCGGCGTGCCTTCGAAATGCTTCACCTTGTCGCCGCCGTCGGCGAGCGTCTCGGCAGTGACGTTGTAGCGCGCCAGCCGGCTCACCCCGCAGCCGACGAAGTAACTCAGCACCATCCAGTCCCAGCCGCCCTGCAGGCCGCACGCGTAAGCCAGGGCCGCAGGCGCCACGCCGAAGCTGATCACGTCGGCCAGCGAATCCAGTTCGCGGCCGAGGGTCGAGGACACCTTGCGCCAGCGCGCGATGCGCCCGTCCAGCGCATCGAACACGAAGGCCAGCGGGATCAGCGCCATGCCGACCAGCAGGTCGCGGACGATGCCGTCCTGCAGGAAGCGCATCGCCGCGAAGATCGCGCCGGTGCCGCAGAAGGCATTGGCGAGGGTGAACCAGTCGGCGAGATGGAAATCCCGCAACATCGAGAAATGGCGCCGCCTTGAAGGAGGATGTCCCATGCCGACAGCCTGCCAAAACCCGCGTGAAGCCGGCAACTCCGGCCCGGGGTCAGTGCGGGATCGCGAGATTTTCGGCGGCCAGCGGCTTGCCGGCGCGCGGCACGGTGGCGATCACCGCGTCGGCGGGCAGCGCGCCCTTGCCGTCGAGGTGCGCCTCGATGCGGTCCAGCGCGGCGTAGACGTACGGCAGCAGCGGCAGGTAGACCGCACCGTATTGCGGGAACCCGAGGAAGGCATCGAAGTGCTGCGCATTGCGCACCTGCCAGTAGCGCACGTCGCGGCCCGCGGCCTGCGCCATCGCCACCCAGGGCGCGCTGGAGAACGCCTGCGGGACGAGGCCGTCATCGGTGCCGTGGATCACGACCACCGGCAGCCCCTTGCGCGGCAATCCCGCCTTCGTTTCCGCAATGCCCTTGCGCACGCGCAATGCGTCCGCGCCATCGCCGCTCCACAGCCCGCGCAGGCATTCGAGTCCGGCAATGCCCATGTCGGCGATGGGTTGCGGATCGACGATGCCGACGCCCGCGCCGGGCGGAATGCCGCTGCCGTCGGCGATCCAGGCGGCACGTTCGGTGGCCGTCGCCGCGCGCGTGCCGAGGTCGGGATTCATCGCGGCATAGCGATAGCCGCAGGGATGCGCATCGTGCGCAAAACGCCCGTAGGCCGAGGCATAGCCGACGCCGATCGCGCGCCACAGGTCGAACGCGACGCTGATCGAGCCGGCGCGCAGGGCGGCATCGGTCCAGCCGGATGCATGCAGCTTCGCCAGCGCATCCTTCTGCTGCTCCTCGTAGGTCGCGCCGGAAAGCGCGCCGCGCGCCGCCAGTGCCGCGCATTTCGCCTCGAGGCCGGGCATCGCCGGGATGCCGAGTTGCGGCAACGCACAGGGCATCAGCAGCGCGGCTTCGGTGGTGTAGTCGTACAGGGCGCGCGCGCCATGACCATCGGCCAGCACGTTCGGTTCGCCGGCGACCACGGCATCCAGCCAGCCATCGCCGTCTTCCGCCGCGCGCAGCACCGCACCGCCGCCGTTGGAGATGCCGACCGCGATCACGCGCGTGTTCCCGAAGGTGAACGGCGCCTGCTCCGGCAGCTGTTCATTCAGCGTGGCCAGCGCGAACTGCGCGGCCTGCTTCACGTGTCGGCCCCAATCGGCCTCGGGGTTGTCCTGCGAATGCGCGTGCTTGTAGGCGATGCCCGAGCCGTCGACCGGCGCCGGCTTGAACGCCAATGCTGCGTCGGCCGAGGCCAGCGTGCCGTCCGCGGCGATGCCCTGACCCGCATCCAGGTCGAAATAATCCGTGCCGGCGCCCTTGTCGGTGTAGGCCACCGCGCAGCCCCTCGGCAGGCCCCATGCGCCGGCGACGGCGATGGCGCCATGGATGCCGCGCGAACCGGACGAAGCCGTCACCACGATGCAGCGTTTCGACGCATCGAACGCATCCGGCAACTGCAGCATCACCCGATGCGGCTGCGATGCGCCCGGCACCCGCGCGAATGCGCTGAACTCGCGGCCGGGCACGCTGGCCACGCTGCCATAGACATCGCCATAGCCGCCGCCCGGCGCCAGGTCGGCGATGCCGCGCCAGTTGCTCCACAACGCGCGGCGACGCAGTTCGGCGGGGGTGGGATGCGCGCCATCGGCGAACGCGGGCGGCGCCATCGCGCGCAGGCCGGCCAGGCCGAGTCCGCCGCTGAGCAAGTCGTCGCCATCGCGATGATCGGTGCTGCGCAGCTGGCTGAACATGGACGAGGTTCCCTTTGAAGCCGGCAGGCCGGCGCAGCCGGCCAGCAGGGCAATGGCGGCGATGAAGGCGCAATGACGGAGTCTGTTCATGCCGCGACCTTAGCCGCTGCGCCCGGCGCCGCGCATCGTACCTTCGTACGACATGCCGTTCCCTCGCCGCGATGCCATCCGCCGCCGCAGCCTGCTAGCGTATGCAGCTGACGCAATGCAGCACGGAACGATCATGAGCGAAAACTTCCTTGCAGGCCGCACCGCGCTGGTGACCGGCAGCACCTCGGGCATCGGCCTGGCCATCGCCCACGCATTGGCGACGGCCGGCGCGAAGGTCGCGATCAATGGCCTCGGAACGCCGGAGCAGATCGCCGCCGCCGTCGCCGAGGTCGATGCGGCTGGCAACGGCGACACGAAGCATTTCGGCGCCGACCTGCGCGATCCCGCCGCCATCGAAACGATGATGTCGGAACTGGCCGAATGGTCGAACGGCGGCGTCGACATCCTGGTCAACAATGCCGGCATCCAGCACGCGGTGCCGCTGCACGAGATGCCGGTGGCGAAATGGAACGACATCATCGCCATCAACCTGTCCTCCGCCTTCCACACCATGCGCGCGGCGATGCCGGCGATGGCGGCGCGCGGTTACGGCCGCGTGGTCAACATCGCCTCGGTGCACGGACTGGTCGCGTCGAAGGACAAGGCGCCGTACGTGGCCAGCAAGTTCGGCATCGTCGGGCTGGGCAAGGTCGCGGCGCTCGAATACGCGGCGCAGGGCTCGCGCGATTCCGGTGGCGTCACCGTCAACTGCATCTGCCCGGGCTGGGTGGAGACGCCGCTGATCGAGCCGCAGATCGAGGCGCGCATGGCCGGCGGCAGCCGCGACGACGGCGTGCGTGCGCTGCTCGCCGAGAAGCAACCAAGCCTGCGCATGACCTTGCCCGCCGAAATCGCCGCGCTGGCGGTGTTCCTGTGCCGGCGCGAGGCGCACAACATCACCGGCGCAGCGTTGCCGGTGGATGGCGGCTGGACCGCGCAGTAATCCGTCGCGATGCCTTCACTGCTCATCGCCGACGACCACCCGTTGTTCCGCGCCGCGCTGCGGCAGGCGGCGCGCGATGCATTGGGCGAGGTCGAGCTGTTCGAGGCAGGCACGCTGGATGCGGTGCTGGCCCTGCTCGATGCGCAGCCGCAAGTGGACCTGGTGCTGCTCGACCTGCACATGCCCGGCAACCACGGGCTGGCGGGCCTGGCTGCGGTACGCGCGCAGCACCCGGGCGTGGCGGTGATCGTGGTCTCCGCGAACGACGATCCCCGCGTGATCCGACGCGCGCTCGACCATGGCGCCGCCGGCTACCTGCCGAAGAGCGCGGGGCTGGACGACCTGCGCGATGCGATCCGCAGCGTGCTGGCGTGCGAGACCTGGCTGCCGCCCGTGTTGCGCGCGAGCGTGACGCGCGCGCAGAGTTCGCGGCAAGACACCGCGCTGGCCGCGCGCCTGGCCAGCCTGTCGCCGCAACAGTTCCGGGTGCTGGCGCTGGTCGCCGAGGGCTTGCTCAACAAGCAGATCGCCGACCGCCTGGACGTGCAGGAACGCACGGTGAAGGCGCACCTGACCGCGATCTTCGAGCGGCTGGGGGTGCGCAACCGCACGCAGGCGGGCGTGGTGCTGCGCGAACTGGAACTCAGCGATCCCGCGCGTCGGCTCGAAGGCTGACGCGGCAGGATTTCAATCTTCGGCCGCTCGCTCGCGCGCCGGCAGGGTGGTCGCGGACGGCCACGCGGCGACGCGACCGCCTTGCTGCGCCATGGCGTTGCCTCAGGCCGCGCCACGTGCCGCCAGCAACCGATCCAGCACCGACTTCAGGGCAAGCGGCCGCAACGGCTTCACCAGCAACGGCAACCCGGCTTCCTGCACGGGGCTACGCACCGCGCCGGTCTGGTCGGCGCTGAGGATCAGGCACGGCACGCGACCAAACCGCTCCGACAGGCGCGCGTGCAGGGCGACACCGTCGTCGCCGGCATCGAGGTGGTAATCGAAGATCCACAACGCGCAGGGCGCAGAGGCAAGCGCGATGGCCGCCCCATCGCCATCGCCCTCCGTGGCCACGCTGCAGCCCCAGCCGCGCAGCACGCCGGCCAGCGCCTCCAGCGCCTGCGGCTCGTTGTCGACCACCAGCACGCGCAACCCGGCCAAGCCGTTGCCGGCCGGTTTCAGCGCATGCGCTGCGGCCACGCGCGGGACGTCGATCCCGAAGCGGCTGCCGCGCCCCGGCGCGCTGCGCAGTTGCACGTCGGACTCCAGCAATCCGGCGATGCGCCGGGCGATGGCCAACCCAAGCCCGAGCCCCTGCCCCGGCGCATCGTCGCCGCGGCGGAATTCCTCGAAGATCGCCTCGCGCTGGGCGGCGTCGATGCCGGGGCCGGTGTCGTGCACTTCGATGCGCAACGCGCCGCCATGCCGGCGCACGCCCAGCAACACGCTGCCGGATTCCGTGTAACGCGAGGCATTGGCGAGGAAGTTCTGCAGCACGCGGCGCAGCAGTTGCGGATCGCTGCGCACCCAGGCGCTGGTCGGGACGAAGCGCAGGCGCAGGCCGCGCTCGGCGGCGATCGCGCCGAACTGGGCGACCAGCGGTTCCAGCACGTCGGCCAGCGGGAATGCGCGCGGTTCGGGCGCCAATCCGCCGGCTTCGAGCCGCGACATGTCGAGCAGCGTGGTCAGCAGGTCGGTGGTCGAATCCAGCGCGCCGCCGATCCGCATGGCCAGCTCGCGCTGCTCGCCTTCGCCGCGCTGTTGCAGCGTATCGGCGAACAGGTGCGCCGCGTGCAGCGGCTGCAGCAGGTCGTGGCCGATGGCGGCGAGGAAGCGGCTCTTGGCGTCGTTGGCGTGCTCCGCCTCGCGCTTGGCGGATTCCAGCAGCGCGGTGCGCTCGATCACGCGCTGTTCCAGCGTCTCGTTGATCCGCTTCAGTCCGGTTTCGGCCTCGCGGAATGCGGTGACGTCGGTGAAAGTGGCGACGAAACCGCCGCCCGGCATCGGATTGCCGCGGATCTCGATGATGCTGCCATCGGGGAACACGCGTTCGGACAGGTGCGACGTGCCGGCGCGCATGTGGTCGAGGCGGCGTTGCAAGGCATCGTGCTCGCGGTCGATGCCGGCGACTTCGCGCAACGCCCAGGCCGAGGCCTGGGCGATCGGCATGCCGACTTGCAGCAGGCCCGGCGGGAAACCGAACAGCTCGGCATAGCGCCGGTTCCAGGCGACCAGGCGCAATTCGGCATCGACCACGCTGATGCCTTGGGTCATGTTTTCCAACGCCGCCTCCAGCACGCGCTGGTTGAAGCGCAGGTCCTCGCTGGCCTCGCCGACGATGGCGGCGATGGTGTCGAGGTCGGCGCCACGGCGGTCGACGGCGGAATCGCGGCGCGCGGCGTCCAGCAGCAGGCGCGCCGACGCGCTGCCGAGGATCGCCGCCAGTTCGTGCTCGAGCCGCGATTCGATCGCCGCCGGCACCGGGCCGTTCGCAGGCGCGTTGCGCAGCAGCTCGTCGACCCGTGGCGCGGGCAGGAAACGCCGCCCTGCATTGCGCAAGGTCTGCAGGTCGGAACCGCGCGTTTCGCGTCGATGCGGCGCGCCACGCATCGCCGCCAGCAACAGGGTGGCCACGCTGCCGACGAACAGGCTCACCCCGACCGCGCGGCCGAGCCGGCTCCATCCGGTCAGCCCGAACAAGGCTTCCGGCGCCAGCCACGACAAGCCGAACGGACCTGCATGCAGCCACTCGGGGCTGGTGTCGACGGCTGCGGCCAGCGTCGGCACCAGCATCACCCACGACCATGCGATGAATCCGGCCAGCACGCCGCCGGTGGCCGCGTTCGCCGGCGTCTGCGGCCGCCATACCGCGAATGCCAGCGCCGGCGCCAGGGTGGCCAGCGCGGAGAACGATACCGCGCCGACGTCGGCCAGTGCCTCGTTGCCGCTGACCAGCCGGCTGTAGGCCCAGCCGAGCAGCATGATCGCGACGATGCCCGCGCGCCGCAGCAGCAACAGGTCGCCGCTATGGTCGCCGCGCGCGTCGTCAGCGACGCCGCGCGCCCAGGCGCCGCGCAGCAGCCCGGGCGCGAACCAGTGGTTGCCGATCATCAGGCTCAGGGTCAGGGTGCTGACGATCACCATGCCGGTGGCCGCGCTCAGGCCGCCGAGGAAGACCAGCAGGGCGATGCCCTGGTTGCCCTGCGCCAATGGCAATGCCAGCGCATACATGTCGGAAGGCACGCGGTCGCCGAGCAGGGCCGCGCCCGCGCGGGCCAGCGCCAGCGTCGGCAACGCGATCAGCAGCAGGTAGAGCGGAAATTGCCAGCGTGCGGTGCGCACGTCGCGCTCCTCGCGGCATTCGACCACGCCGACGTGGAACTGGTGCGGCATCAGGAACATCGCCAGCGCACCGAGGATCACCAGCGGCATGAAGCCTCCGGACGATTGCGTCGGCGGCGCGGGCGCGACCGCCGGCAACCCGCGCAGACCGAACCAGACGAAGGCGCCCAAGGCCAGCATCGCCAGCAGCTTGAACAGCGATTCGAAGGCCATCGCCAACACCAAGCCGCGATTGTGTTCGGCGGCGCTGGCACGGCGGGTACCGAACAAGATCGCGAACAGGGCCATCGCCAGCGCCACGTATAGCGCCCCGTCGCGCCACAGCGGAGGCGCGCGGGCATCTGCCGCATCCATGCCGGAGGTGAGCGTGGAGAAACTCATGGCGATCGCCTGCAACTGCAGCGCGATGTACGGGATCAGGCCGAGCACCGCGACCAGGGTGACGACCGCCGCGAGCCACGCATCCTTGCCCAGCCGGGTGGCGATCAGGTCCGCGAGCGAAGTGGCGTTGGTCTCGCGCGCCAGCTTCACCAGCCGGATCATGAAGAACACCGCCAGCGCGTAGCACAGGATCGCGCCGACGAAGGTCGGCGGCAGCGGCCAGCCGTAGCGCGCTGCCTGCGTGACCGTGCCGTAGAACGTCCATGACGTGCAATGCACCGCCAGCGACAGCGCGTACACATGCCGCCAGTGCTTCGCTAACACGCCCGGATGGCGCTCCGCATACAGGCCGGTGCCGAACAGCAGGCCCAGCCACAGCAGGGCGGCGGCGACGACCGCGGCGACGCTCAGCATCGCGCCGCCTTCGGGCATGTCGGTTGGCGTCCGTCATCGATGCGCATTCGCGGCGAGGATAACGCGACGGCGGGCCGAAGCCCGCCGCCGTCCGATCCGCCGGTACCTGCGGGTCAGAAGTTGTAGCGCACCGACACGTAGACGTTGCGCGGCAGGCCGTAGTACGCCGTCTGGATGTTGCCGACGCTGGCGAATTCCTGGCCTTCGACCATGTAGCTCTCGTCGGTCAGGTTGCGCACGCCGGCGCGCACCTGCCAGTTGTACTGCGGCGAATCCCACACGCCGTACACGCCGATCACGCTGTAGTAGTCCTGCTTGAGCACGTCGCGGTTGTCGACCGACAGCCAGGTGGTGCCGCGGTAGGACAGGTCGCCGCCGATCGCCAGCCGCGAGCCGTTGGCCAGGTCGAACCCGTGCTGGACGCCGACGCGCGCGGTGACCTTCGGCGAGAACGGCACGTGGTCGTGGTTGACGTTGAGGTCGAAACCCGGGTAGCCCGGGTCGAGGCGGAAATCCTCGAAACGGTCGTACTGCGCGTCCAGCCAGCTCAACTGCGCGGTGAGCGTGGTGCGGTTGCCGACCATCGCGCTGCCTTCCAGTTCCAGGCCCTTGATGCTGAGCTCGGCTGCGTTGAGCACCGGGAAGGTGCCGAAGTCCTGCGACACGCGCGCCTGGAAGTCCTTGTAATCGCTGACGAAGGCGGTGACGGCGCCGCGGCGGCGGCCGTCGGCGTACTGCGCCTTCAGGCCGGTTTCGTAGGTCCACACGAATTCCGGGTCGTACTTGGCGTGCAGCACGTCGTAGGCGCTGTTGGCGCGGCCGTTGAAGCCGCCGGACTTGTAGCCGCGGTTGGCCGAGACATAGCCCATCAGGTTGCTGCCGAACTGCTTCTGCAGGCTGATCGAGGGCGTGACCGCGGTCCACGAGGCGGACGTGCGCGGGAACGGCACGGTGCCGTTGAGGGCGGCCAGCACCGGACCCCAGATGGTGCTGGTGGTGCGCTCGTAGTCCTTCTTGTCGCGGGTCCAGCGCACGCCGGCAGCCAGCGTCCAGGTCGGGGCGAATTCCCAGTTGACGTGGGCGAAGGCGGCGGTGCTGGTGGTGGTCAGGTCGTCGGCGATGGTGCGCAGGAAGCTCACCGGGGCGCCGAGCACCGCGAACAGGTCGTCGGCGTACGCTTCCTGGTAGGAGGGCACGTGCTCCTCCAGCCAGTAGGCGCCGAAGGTGGCGTGCAGGTTGCTGCCGTTGTCGTAGTGCAACTGGAATTCCTGGCTGGCCTGGTCCTGGTCGAGCGCCACCAGCACGTCGCCGAGCTCGTATTCGGATGCGTCGATGTCGATGAAGGACCTGGTCTTCAGCTTGCGATAGGCGCTGATGCTCTTCAGGCGCCATGCCTGGCTGATGTCCCACTCCAGCGACAGCGAGACGCCGTCGTGCTTGAGATGCTGTCCCTGCCCGGGCGCGAACGAGGTGCTGGCGCCGTGGTCCCATTCGCCGGTTTCGCCCGGCTGCAGCACCACCACGCCGGCCGGGACCACGCTGGTCTGGATCAGGTTCGCCATCGGCCGGCCCATGGTCAGCGCCGCGTCCTGCTTGGTGTGGTCGATGGCCAGCGTGGCGCGGAAATCCTCGCTCGGGCTGAAGGCCAGCTTCAGGCGCAGCGCCTCGGTGTCGTCGTCGTTGAAATTGTCGCCGCCGTTCCGGTTCTCGACATAGCCGTCGTTGGTGATCTTGGCGCCGGCGATGCTGGCGGCGATGGTGTCGCTCAGCTTGCCGCTGAAGTAGAAACGAGCTTCGGCGCGCCCGTAGTCGCCCAGGGTCAGTTCGGCGGAACCGCCCTCGTGGTCGAACGGGTTCTTGGTGTCGACCTTGATCGCGCCGCCGGTGGAGTTCTTGCCGTACAGCGTGCCCTGCGGGCCGCGCAGCACTTCCACCTGCGACACGTCGAACAGCGAGAACAGCGCGCCGTTGATGCGCGAGTAGTACACGTCGTCCACGTACAGGCCGACGCCCGGGTCGAAGGTCTGCAACGCGTCCGGCTGGCCGATGCCGCGGATGAACACGTTGACGCTGTTGGCCGAGCCGCGGCCCTGCACGATGTTGGCGTTCGGCACCGCGCCCTGCAGGCCGTCGATCGCGCTGGCTTGCAGGTCCTTCAGTTCTTCCTCGCCGAACGCGCTGATCGCGACCGGCACGTCCTGGATCGATTCCTCGCGGCGGCGCGCGGTGACCGTGATCGTGTCCAGCGTGGTCGCCTTCTGCTCGGCCTCGGCCTTCGTTTCCATGGCGTCCTGCGCGGCATCCTGCGCCACCGCCGGCATCGCCAGGGCCAGCAGCGACGCTGCCAATGCGCCATGGATCGCCAGACTCAATTGCTTGCGCTTCATCGTTCCCCTCCTGCGGGTACGTCATGCCTGGGCGGGCCGATGCCGCCGACGGACGCAAGTTAGTCGTCAAGCCGCCTTCACGGCATTGGACGTTCGGACAATGGGCCGCGGTCGCGGCGATGCGGACACTCCCATCCGAGATTCCTTGCCCGGAGCGGCGGATGGCATTCCTGATCGTGTTGGCCGCGCTGTGCTTCCTGATGTTCGTGGCCTACCGCGGCTACAGCGTGATCCTGTTCGCGCCGGTGGCGGCGCTGGGCGCCGTGCTGCTGACCGATCCGCAACTGGTCGCGCCGATGTTCACCGGCCTGTTCATGGACAAGATGGTCGGCTTCCTGAAGCTGTACTTCCCGGTGTTCCTGCTCGGCGCGATCTTCGGCAAGGTCATCGAGCTTTCCGGCTTCTCGAAGTCGATAGTGACCGCCACGATCCGGCTGGTCGGTGCGCAGCGCGCGATCCTCGCCATCGTCGCGGTCTGCGCCCTGCTCACCTACGGTGGCGTGTCGCTGTTCGTGGTGGTGTTCGCGGTGTATCCGTTCGCGGCGGAGCTGTTCCGCCAGTCGGACATCCCCAAGCGGCTGATCCCCGGCACCATCGCGCTGGGCGCGTTCACCTTCACCATGGACGCGCTGCCCGGCACGCCGCAGATCCAGAACATCATCCCGACCACCTTCTTCGGCACCGATACCTGGGCCGCGCCGGTGCTGGGCACGCTGGGCGGGGTGTTCATCCTGGCCGTCGGCCTGCTCTACCTGGACTGGCGACGCCGCGCCGCGCTCAAGGCCGGCGAAGGCTACGGCGATGCGGCGACGCTGGTGAACGAGCCGGTCGCCTTCGCCGGCGGCAAGCTGGCAAATCCGCTGGTCGCGATCGCGCCGCTGCTGGTGGTCGGCGTCGCCAACAAGTTGCTGACGCTGTGGATCCCCGCTTTCTACGGCGAGAGCCACAGCTTCGACCCGGCGGTGATCGGCAGCGCCGCGCCGGTGGTGCAGGAAGTGTCGAAGGTCGCGGCGATCTGGGCGGTGGAAGGCGCGTTGCTGGCCGGCATCGCCTGCGTATTGCTGTTCGCGTGGAAGCCGGTGACCGCCAGCTTCGCCGAAGGCAGCAAGTCGGCCATCGGCGGCGCGCTGCTGGCCGGCATGAACACCGCCTCGGAATACGGCTTCGGCGCGGTGATCGCCGCCCTGCCCGGCTTCCTCGTCGTCGCCGATGCGCTGGGCTCAATCCCGAACCCGCTGGTCAACGAAGCCGTCACCGTCACCGCGCTGGCCGGCATCACCGGCTCCGCCTCCGGCGGCATGAGCATCGCGCTGGCGGCGATGGCGGAAACCTTCATCGCCAACGCGAACGCCGCCGGCATCCCGATGGAGGTGCTGCACCGCGTGGCGGCAATGGCCTCCGGCGGCATGGACACGCTGCCGCACAACGGCGCGGTGATCACCCTGCTGGCGGTGACCGGGCTGACCCACCGGCAGGCTTACAAGGACATCTTCGCGGTGACCCTGATCAAGACCGCCGCGGTGTTCGTGGTGATCGGCCTGTTCTACGCATTCGGCCTCGTCTGAGGCTTGCCAGCCTCCGCCGTGGCCCGCACCATGCGGGCCCATGAGCGAAGCCGATCACACAGAGCAGCCCCACGTCCTCCCCAGGCGCACCACGCCCACCTGGGAAGTGGAACTGCTGATTTCCGGCGTGGCGGTGTTCGCCATGCTGCAGTTGCCGGGCTGGCTGGACGACCGCATGTTCGCGCTGGAGCCGCGCGTCGGCGGCGACTGGCAAATGACCTCGCGGATGGTCTATTTCTACGCGAAGAGCGCGGCGATCGTGCTGGCGGTGACCTTCGCCCTGCACCTGCTGCTGCGCGCGCACTGGATCGCGCTGGTCGGCATGCACTCGGTGTTCCCGAAGGGCGTGCGACTGGACCGGTTGCGCATGGGCCCGATCCAGCGCGCCATCGAGGAGGCCAACCCCGACAGCGACGAGGATGCGATCGAACGCGCGGACAACCGCGCCAGCGTGGTGTTCGCCATCGGCGTCAGCGTGGCCCTGCTGATCGGGTCCATCTGCCTGTTCTTCTGCGGCGCGCTGGTGCTGGCGCTGCTGCTGGCGAACGCGGCCGGTTGGCAGGTCAACCCGGTGAACTTCATTGCCGCGGGCTTCGCCGTGTTCATCCTGCCGTTCGCGATCGCCGCGGGCATCGATCATGCCCGCGCCGGGCGCTTGCAGCCGGGCGGGCGCGCATACCGCGCGATCGAGTCCATCCTGCGGTTCTACGCGAGGATCGGCATGGGCCGCCGCAACAACCGGATCATCGCGATCCTGACCAGCAATGGCGGCGAACGCAGGGTGATGGCGCTGGTCATCGGGATCATGATGACGACCATCGTCGGCGTGGCCTCCGCCTATGCGGCCATGCGCGGCAAGATGGAGATCGGCGCATATGCGCTTTTCCCCGACGCGGGCCCCACTGGCATCGACCCGGCCCACTACGAAGACCAGCGCGACCTCGCCCGCGACGATGCCGCGCCGTATGTGCAGAGCATGGCCATCGCCGGGCCCTACCTGCGGCTGGTGGTGCCGTACAAGCCACGCCGCGACGAGCGCGCGATGCGCGCCTGCCCTGCGCCGCGCGGCGACGACAAGGCGGATCGCGCCAATGCCCTGCTGGCTTGCATGCAGGCCTTGCGCGCGGTCGCGCTGGACGGAAAACCGATCCCGGGCTTGCGCTACGAGGTCGGCCGGGATCCGCACACGGACCTCCTGGCCCTGGTCGCGATAATCGACATACGCGCGCTGCCACCGGGTCGGCACGAGTTGCGCATCGCGCACCCCCTGCGCGATCCCGACGGGAAGCGGGATGATGACGATCCCGGCTACGAACTGATCGCCTTCTGGCACTGAGTTCCCCGCGTTGCCGGCATAAGATCCAAGCGTGAGCGACGCCATCCCGCGCAAGATCATCCACGTCGACATGGACGCGTTCTACGCGTCGGTCGAACAGCGCGACGATCCCTCCCTGCGCGGCAAGCCGGTGGTCGTGGCCTGGCGCGGCGCGCGTTCGGTGGTGTGCGCGGCCAGCTACGAGGCGCGCACCTTCGGCGTGCGCTCGGCGATGCCGGCGGTGCGCGCGGAGCGGCTGTGCCCGCAGGCTGTGTTCGTGCCACCCGACTTCGTCCGCTACAAGGCCGTTTCGAAACAGGTGCGCGGCATCTTCGAACGCCACACCGACCTGGTCGAGCCGCTGTCGCTGGACGAGGCCTACCTCGACGTCACCACGCCGAAGCGGGACCTCGGCAGCGCCACCGCCATCGCCACGGACATCCGCGACGCGATCCGCGAGGAAACCCGGCTCACTGCCTCCGCCGGCATCGCTCCGAACAAGTTCCTCGCCAAGATCGCCAGCGACTGGAACAAGCCGGACGGGCAATTCGTGCTCAAGCCGGCCATGGTCGATGCCTTCCTCGCCCCGCTGCCGGTGGGCAAGCTGCCCGGCGTGGGCAAGGTGATGGAAGCCAAGCTCGCCGAACTCGGCATCGCCACCTGCACCGACCTGCGCGGCGTCGGCATGGAGGCGCTGGAACAACGCTTCGGCCGCTGGGGCCGGCGCCTGCACGAACTCTCGCTGGGCATCGACGAGCGGCAAGTGCAGAGCGAGCGGCCGACGCTGCAGGTGTCGGCGGAGGACACCTTCGAGCACGACCTGCTGCTGGACGAACTGGAACCGCATGTCCGGCGCCTGGCGACGAAAGCCTGGGAAGGCTATGCGCGCGAACGCCGGCAACACCCGGACCGCATCGCCCGCACCGTGGTGCTGAAGCTGAAGACCGCCGACTTCCGCATCCTCACCCGCAGCCTGACCGCGCCGGAACCGCCGACCTCGGAGCAGGCCTTCGCCGACATCGCCTGCGCCCTGCGCGAACGCGTCGGCCTGCCCGCGCGCACGCGCTACCGGCTGGTCGGCGTCGGCCTGTCCGGCTTCGCCGAACCCGACGGCACCCAGGCGCAGGACGACCTGTTCGCCTGAGGAAAAATTCGCATACCCTTCCGGGATGACCGACATCGCGCCCGCTCCCGGCCTCAGCCGCAAGCAACTCAAGACCCTGGCGCTGGCCTCGCTCGGCGGCGCGCTGGAGTTCTACGACTTCGTGATCTTCGTGTTCTTCGCGACCACGATGGGCGCCTTGTTCTTTCCGCCCGACATGCCCGGCTGGCTGACGCTGGTGCAGACCTTCGGCATCTTCGCCGCCGGCTACCTGGCGCGGCCGCTGGGCGGCATCGTGATGGCGCATTTCGGCGACCTCTCGGGCCGCAAGCGCATGTTCATGCTCAGCATCCTGCTGATGGCGATCCCGACCCTGCTGATGGGCCTGCTGCCGACCTACGCCAGCGTCGGCGTGCTGGCGCCGATCCTGCTGCTGTTGCTGCGGATCATGCAGGGCGCGGCGATCGGCGGCGAGGCGCCGGGCGCGTGGGTGTTCGTCAGCGAACATGTTTCGCCGCGGCACCGCACCCTGGCTTGCGGCGCGTTGTCGGCCGGACTGTGCTCGGGCATCCTGCTCGGCTCGCTGGTGGCGCGCGCGATCAACGCAAGCTTCGACGAAGCCGAAGTGCTGGCCTGGGCCTGGCGCCTGCCCTTCATCGTCGGCGGCGTGTTCGGCCTGCTGGCGATGCTGCTGCGGCGCAAGCTGCACGAAACCCCGGTGTTCGCCGAGATGCAGCAGCGCCGCGCGCTGGACGCGGGCCTGCCGCTGAAGACGGTGCTGCGCGATCACGCCGGCGCGGTGCTGCTGGCGATGCTGCTGACCTGGCTGCTGACCGCCGCGGTGGTGGTCACCCTGCTGATGATGCCCACGTTGCTGCAAGGCCTTGGCGTCCCGCGCGCGGACGCGCTGGCCGGCAACACGCTGGCGATCGCCGCCACCGTGGTCGCGAACATCATTGCCGGCATGCTGGCCGACCGCTTCGGCAGCGGCCGCGTGCTGATGCTGTGGAGCCTGCTGCTGGGCGCGGCGTTCTGGTGCTTCTATTCGCAGGCGCAGGCCGGCGCCTATTCGCCGCTGCTGTACCTGCTCGCGGGCCTTGGCGTCGGCGTGACCGCGCTGGTGCCGGCGATCGCAGTGGCCGGGTTCCCGGCGCAGGTACGCTTCTCCGGCCTCTCGTTCGCCTACAACGTGGCCTACGCGATCGCCGGCGGGCTGACTCCCGTGTTGCTGAGCCTGGCGATCAAGGACGACCCCGCCGCGCCGATCCGGTACATCCTGGCGATGTCGGCGCTGGGCGTGGCGCTAGGCGTGTACGTGGAATCGCGGGGCAAGCGCGCCGTCTCCGCGCAACAGGTCTGACCGGCAGCCGGCGCGGCT